>JABAHO010002340.1_pt2 | contig 25031 bp, 25 predicted proteins | sample 7062071 | NCBI WGS metagenome assembly JABAHO01 (sample SAMN14534356, study PRJNA622989) | marine sediment metagenome | biome: marine biome [ENVO:00000428]; feature: marine pelagic biome [ENVO:01000023]; material: deep marine sediment [ENVO:00002113] | place: India: Gulf of Kutch | collected...
GTCCCGTTGACGATCCCGAGCACCCGGTCGATTTGCTCGCCGGCCAACGTCTCGGAGAGAGGACGAATAATCGGTATGCCTCCTCCGACCGCGGCCTCGAACAGCAGTGGCACGCTGGACGACTCGGCCAGTGTCAGCAGCTCTTTGCCCCGGGCCGCAATCAGAGCCTTGTTGGCAGTGACAACCGGCTTGCCGGCCTTGAGGGCGGCCGCCACTAGATCCCCGGCCGGATCATCCCCTCCCATGATCTCCACCACGAGTTGTACTCCGGGGTCGTCGACGACTTCGGCCGGGTTCTCCGTGAGTATTCCGGGGGCGAGTTCAACGACGCGGTCCTTGGCAGCATCCCGCACGGCCACTTTGATCACATCGAGTTCGAGGCCGGTTTTGGCCGATATCGATTCGCTTTCTTGCACGAGCTTGCGCAGTAGGGCCCCGCCCACTGTTCCGAATCCGAGGATCCCAATACCCACTTTCATGAGGCCGCATGGTACTGAGTAAAGGCCACCCCAGCGCCAAGCCGCTAAGACCTCCTAACCCATAATCAGAAGGTCGCAGGTCCGAATCTTCGCCCGCTACCAATCAGGAAAGTCCCGGGCTTTGCTGATAAATGGCAGGATTCGGTCACGCGACCGAAGGTCGCAGGTTCAACAAGGGTTGTTTGAGCAAGCCAGCACGACAACGTCACCAACTGGGCGGAGCGATGGTCAAACAACCCGAGCACTGCCCCTACTCCGGAGGTTCTCCCGGCCAAAGGTCGGAAGGTTCGCCGGACAAACCACCTCGACCACCGGCCCGTTCACCGGTGAATCCCATCCAAGAATCGAGTGCTGCTGTCCAGTGCTTCCAAGATGTCACCGACGAGTTCGCGAAAGGCGGGTGTCTCATCGGCGATTCCAGCCCGGTCGATACATGCCATCGACGCAGCCTGGCCGGGCAGCGTGAGTGCGACGTCGACCCAGCCCACAGGGCTCCGGCAATCGCGGTCCCGCTTCGGTTGAAGGCGTGTCCGCAGATGCGTCAACGCTTGCGGTATACAGGCGCTGCCTTGTTTTGGCCCCGCGTCATAATGCGAAAGATGCGCCTGAAGCTTTGGTCCACCGTGCTGTTGGTACCCCTGCTCGTCAGTGGCTGTTGGAGCGGTCGTGTAACTATCGACGTTGAAAGCCTGGACCAGGCGCGCGACTGCGACTACCGCTTTTCGCTCACGAACGGCGATGAAACACAAAGCCTGACAATCCGTGTTTACAACGTGCAGTCGAATGGTCTGCCTTCCAGCATGGCGAGTCCTGGTCGGGTTCCAGATGAAGACTGGCGTGGATGGATAGTCGTGGGATCGAATCTTTTCGCCAATCATTGTCAAGACACAAACGGTCCTCCGGACCTGGAGCCCGACATCGACGAAACGTGGGACATCGTCGCCGGGTCCCTTCACATTGTGTCGCTGACTCAAGAGGACCGCTGCGCGGCACGAGCGGAAGCCACTGATCTGGTAGCCAGGAATTTGGACGGACAAGACGTTGTTCTCGGCGATTTCGAGCTAACCAACGGGACCTGGGGCCACGTCCCTGGGCTACAGAGCGGCGCTTCTTGTCCAGATCTCTAGAGTCGCCTCAGGCCATAGCATCGAGAACGTTGCTGAAGCTGCCTTCCTCGGTGCACGGTTCATAACCCGAAGGTCCCGTGATAGCACCGGCTTAACTTGACAGGAATTTACACCTATCCCATAGTCACTGGTCGCGTTTGATGGGATTTGACGATGTGGACCCCAGAGGCATTCGCCCGCTTCCTCGCAGCCTGGACATGCTGGATCTCGAGCTGGTTTCGGGCACTGTTGGGACGCCCACCTCTAGTGCGATGCTGGCTGCGCCAAAATCCAGACATAGCTGCAGCGATCCGGTGGCAATTCCGGTTTCAAACCACCGCGTACGACGTTCCCGAGAGCGCTAAACGTCCATATGACGATTGGTCCAAGCTAGAACAGGGCGAGCTGCAGAGCGCCTTTGACGACGCTTGGCAATGGATGGCGGCACAGTCCGGTGTGTGGGATCCAGCTGGTGAGGGCTTGGCCTATCCACCGGCCAATATCAACAACACAACGAATGACGCCGCGGCACCCTGGACCAGGGTGGACGAGTCTTGGGCCCGGGATCTTTTCGTTCGATGGCTGGCATTCCAACTGGTCATCGAAATAGGGGGGCACGTCCCGTGGTCGCTAGGCGGGTCGCCATCCGAGGAATTGCAAGTCCTATTCGATTCGGCTTCGATCATGAGCCGGCCAGCATCGACCGGCTTTACCATCGCCACGGGCAGCCCTGGACATGGCAATTATGTCAAGCGCAAGGACAACCTCGGTACCTCGCTTATCGCACCCCCGTGGTCCACCTACGCATTCCTAGCTAATGAAGGGCTGATTGGTGCGAACCGGCTCGACACCATCGGGCGTCTGCTCCAATGGGTCTCCGACAATTGTGCGCACTACTTCGGCCATTTCAACTACGGCGAGACTGACAACCACTGGCAGTTCCGCGGAAACCCACCAATCACTCGGATTATCGAAGGAACGACCAACCCCGCACCCGGTACGGGTTTCAACCATTGGACCGCTGGGTGCCACGGCACGACCGGCTTTCTACGAAATGTCTTGCGGGCCGTAAACATTCCAATGCAGATTTCGACGGTGTGCGGCCACTCTCAGGCTGTCTTCCTAACCGAGAACCTCTACCTCGATCATGGGGATAACCCCTACAACCTCGATTTCAAAGCCACGACTCTTCCGGCTTCCAGCCTCCTGATCGACCATGCAACCTACACCGCGTGGTTTGGGACCGCGACCGACAACCGGGCTGTTGGCTGCGACAAGATAGGCGAACAGGTGAACCTTCTATCGACAAACTGACGGTCCCGGCAACGGGCCGGATCGCTTCACGGTCCACATGCGATCCCTCGAACACAGCATTTCCTTGGCAGCAACCTCCAGAGTCCTCGACCTTGCTCAGGCTCCTGCAGCTTTAGATTCCCTCACCAGAGGTCCGAAGCGGAACGCTCGGCTTCAGGCCCCGTCCTGGTAGAAGCTCGTCTTGACGGCATGGGATACCAATCGATAGCCGTGCGACGCAAGCAGGCGGAAGATGGCCGACGACGTTGGTTCGCCCAACCGCATCTCCAGGTCCTCCACCGCTACCAATCGAGGTCGGAAGCGTTGCCAGTCATTCGACTGGAGGACCTCGAGGTCCATACCCTCTACATCGACATTGAGGAAATCGATCACCCGTCCCGGAGGAAGGTGCCGGTCGAAGACCTCGGCCAGCGGCACCACCTCGGTGGGGATGGCCTCTTCCACGGCGACGCCCTGATCGGCGCTGATCTTCTCCGCAAACTCGGGATCGAGCGTGTTCGACGAAGCGGCCCGGCCAAAAAACAACAAATCGGAGGTGCGTCGCGGCGTGCCGGCCGCTTGCTGCAGCGTGATGTCGCCCGGTCGAGCCTTCCGCAGCCGGGCGGCCATCACCGGGTTGGGCTCGATGTTGATCCCCTGCCAACCAGCCGAATGCAGCAGCGCGGTGTTGGAAACTGCCCGCGGATGAAACGCCCCCACATCGACATAGAAGCCGGCATCGGGCAGGCCTCCGAGTTCTTCGAAGATCGCCCGGAGCACCGCATCCTCGCCATGGCTCGAGTAGGTGATCCGGGCGTGGCGCGGCAACCCCGGGTCATCGGTCGAGGCGGTCACAGCGGAACGTCTCGGGCAAGCAGGTCGTCCAGGGTCTCCCTGCGCACGACCAGCCGGGCCTTTCCATCGCGCACAAACACCACCGGGGGACGGGTGAGCATGTTGTAGTTGGAACCCATCGAGTGCCCGTAAGCGCCGGTGACAGGAGTCGCCAGGAAATCGCCGACCTCGAGATCTTCCGGCACTACAGCATCCCGAACCAGCACATCGCCCGACTCGCAGTGCTTGCCCACGACCCTGACAGACAATGACCGGTCGGCCGTCGTTGATCGGGGAAGAAACGCCTCGTAGCCGCTTCCATACAAGACAGGCCGCGGATTGTCGCTCATCCCCCCGTCCACAGCGACATAGACGCGACCTCCGTCCAAACGCTTGACTGTCCCCACCCGGTAGACAGTTATTGCAGCGGCCGCCACCACGGCCCGGCCCGGCTCAGCAAGGATCCTCGACTGGATGCCGGCAGCCGCGGCGGCGCTTTTCACCTCGTCGGCCCATTCGGTGATGGTTGGCGCCTCCTCGCCGACGACATAGGCCACCCCGAGCCCTCCCCCGATCGAAAACTCCTCAGCATCGACGGCCTGCACAACCGGGGCAAGGAGGCTCACCGCCTTGGCGAAGGAGTCGGTGATGAACACCTGGCTGCCGATGTGAGCATGGACCCCCATTAGCTGCATAGCGGTGGATTGTGCTGCGCGCTCCAATGCCGCGCCGGCCGCTCCCCCGGCCAGGCCGAAGCCGAACTTGGAGTCGTCTCCGGTCTGCAAATACTCGTGAGTGTGGGCTTCGACTCCCGGCATGACCCTTATCAAAACCTTTGGAGGCCGAAGCCCCTCTTCGACGAGAGCCTCAATTCGCGTGAACTCGTCAAAGGAATCAACCACCACCCGCCCCACACCGTGGGTCAGGCCGCTGCGCAGCTCGGCAAGGGACTTGTTGTTGCCGTGGAGCACCAGGCGGTCGGGCGGTACGCCCGCAGCCAACGCAACTGCCAACTCGCCGCCGGTGGCCACGTCCAGCTGCATGCCTTCTTCGTAAGCCAGCTTCGCCATGGCCTGGCAAAGAAACGCTTTGGCGGCGTAGGCGACCCCGTCCGGAAAGGCCGCTACTGCTTCGCGGCACCGGGACCGGATGTGGGCTTCGTCATAGATAAACAGTGGCGTGCCGTGTTCTTCGGCCAGGGCTAAGAGGTCGCAGCCGGCGACTGTAAGCCGGCCCTCCGGCGAGACAGCAGAATTATCTGGTAGCAGTGAACCCGGCAGAACCGTCACATGCGCTCCGGAACCTCAATCCCCAGCAGCTCCAGCAGGGTGGTCAGCAAACCGAGCGTGACTTCGACCAGCCGCAACCACGACGCCTGGCGAGCCGTGTCCTCCTCGCGCAGAATGTGACAGGCCTCATAAAACCGGTTAAAGGCCACCACCACGTCGTAGGCGTACTCGGCAAGATGGTTGGGAGCCCGGAACTCAATCGAGCGACCCAAAACCTCGGGGAACTCGACCAGCGCCAGCATTAGTTGACGCTCGGCGTCGTTAGCGGGAGGTTGGATTTCCCCCGGAGCCAATCCTTGCTCTGCCGCCTTGCGGAGAATCGACTTGATGCGCACTGCTCCGTATTGCAGGTACGGCCCGGTCTTGCCCTCAAAAGAGATGAACCGATCGAGATCGAACACGTAGTTGGAGGTCCGATGATTGGAGAGGTCTCCGTACTTGAGTGCGGCCAAGCCGACCTGGCGGGAAATATCCCGTCGCTCGTCCTCTGCGTACTCGGTGGCGAGTTCGGCTTCCTCGAGGCGCCGATAGGCCGCTTCGGTGACCATTGTGATCAAGTCATCGAGTCTCAGCACTCCACCTTCCCGGGTCTTGAAGGGCTTGCCATCCGGCCCGTTCATGGTCCCAAAGGGCACGTGCTCCAGTTGCATCTCCGGGGGCGCGATGCCTGACTTATGCGCTGCCCGAAAGACTTGCTCGAAATGCAACGCTTGGCGGGCGTCTACCACATATAAAGCCAGGCCGACCCCCATCTCCGCCCGATGATCCACGGTTGCCAGATCTGTGGTGCCGTATAGATAGCCGCCGTCGGTCTTGGTCAACAGCAGTGGCGGGATTTCCTTGGTATCCCCCGGCTCGGCCACCTCGACGATCTGCGCCCCCTCGTCCTCGGTGATCGTCCCCTCCGTCTCAAGCTTGGCCAGCATCGGCGCGACCCGGTCGTGGACTGTGCTCTCGCCGTACCAAAGGTCAAACTTGATACCGAGGTTCTCGAAGTCGGCTTGCTGAGCCTGGTGGGAGACGTTCCAGAAGTGCCGCCACAGAGCCAGATAACCGGGCCGGCCCTGTTGCAGCTCGAGGGTGGCCTGGCTGGCGCGCTCGCGTTCCACTGCGTCTACTTGGGTACGGGCGGCTACCTCCGGATACATCTCTTGCAGGTCGTCGAGGGTGACCGGTGATTCCTCCGGATAGGGACCAGAGTTGGCGGCGTCGAAGTACGGCAGCTCTGGGAAACGGCGTTCCATCTCGATGAGGAGCTGGCCCATCTGGGTGCCCCAATCACCGACGTGAATGTCGGAGACAACATCAAAGCCGGCCCACCGAAAGATCTTCTGGAGGGCATCGCCGATCAGCGATGCCCGCAGATGGCCGACGTGCATCGCCTTAGCGACGTTGGGCCCACCGAAATCGACCAGCACCTTGCCATCCGACTCATGAATCGGCGCACCGAACCGGTCGTCGTCGGCGACGACATTCATCCATCGACCGAGGAACTGATCCGTCAGCTTGATGTTGATGAACCCGGCCCCAGCGACACTCAGACCTGAGAAGACCTCCGGATCGGCTGCTGCCGCGACCACGTCCTCGGCGATATCGCGTGGTGACCGGCCGGCGCCTTTAGCGGCCACTAGCGCTCCATTGCATTGGAACTCGGCCAGATCGGGACGATCCGACACCGTCACTACCCCGAGGGCTGGATCGAGTCCCAGCTTCTCGAAAGCAGCGCCAAAACGCTCGGATAACTCAGTGAGCAGCGACATGCGAGCAGGATAGGTGCGGAGGCGGCGCGCCCGGTTACCTCGATGCAGAAGAAGGGCTACTCCTCGTGGTGACTTCGAGCCGGCCGGGCTAGGGTCCCATCCAGGATCTCGGAGAAGGGGTAGGCATGCGACAGGGTCGCTGGTTCGGTTTCTTGTTGGCGTTCGCTCTCGTGGCGACCGCATGTGGTGGCGGTTCAGACGACGAGGGCTCAGCCACCACCGCGGGCGGGACTGATTCTGCGACCACGACAACTACTGAATCGTCTGAACGCGTTTCGGGGGACAGCGATTCTGATTGGTGCCGGCAAGCGCGTGAGGTCGCTGCAGGGGAAGAAGACAGCCCACTCCAGTTCGACTTCCTGCAGGCCGGCTCGGGCGACCTAGAGAAGTTGTTCAAAGACAACCAGGACGCCTATGCCGAGATAGCGCGGCTCGCTCCCAGTGAGATCAAAGATGACGTCGACTTCTTTCGGGGCGTATTCGACAGCATGATCCAAATGGGTGACGCCGCCGGTTGGAACTTGGCGACGATGGCCAACGATCCCGCTTTCATAGAGACGTTCAGCGACCCAGACCTGGAGGCAGCGGCCAACCGTATCGACCAATACACCCAAGACGTGTGCGGCGTGGACTTCGGCGCCGAGTTCGGGGCAGATGTGCCCGGGCCAGGAGACGTGCCAGGACCTGATTTCGGCGACGACGGAGTGGCGACGGAAATACTCGAGTTGCTCTTCCTTCCCCGCTCGGCAGTCAGCGATGCACAGGTCGAATGCCTCAACACCGAGGTGGGAGCCCAATATCCCGATGGCCTACCCGACGACCTCCTAAGGGATCCCGCTCTGTTCGACGTGTTGAACGCCGCGGTAGAGACCTGCGGGCTGATCCCCGGCGGCTAGGAGGGCTCGAACCGGGCCTGCCGGCCGAGGAGGCTACTCAAAGGCGAGTTGGAACTTCACAAGTGGAGCACCACTCACCCATCCGGGAAGGAGTGCGGTCGGCCTTGGACGGTTCGTTGCCCCAGCTCTCGGTCAGGATGCAGAGTAAGGCAGCGTCCCGGTCAGATGGCCCGATCGATTTCGGCCAGGTGCTCGTTGAAACTGGCCCCCGGGTCGCGGCGGCGTCTGGCGAGAAACGCCTCTAGCTGGAAGGCCTCGCCCAACGAAGATCCGAGGGCAAGCTCGGCGGCTAGTTTCTCTTCCTGCCGGCTGGCTGCCTCGGCGCCGGCGAACACCGGGCCGAGGTCCTCGGCATGAAGGGCCATGACCCCATCTGCATCACCGAAGACCCACATACCCGGCGCTAGTGTCGCCCCCCCAATGGTGACCGGCTGTCCGACAATACCGATGCCGCGGTCCTCGGCAGGCAGCTTGAGCGGACCGATGGGGATCGACCCCCGGCAAAAAACCGCCAGACCGAGATTGACGAGTGCACGGGTGTCGCGCACTAGGCCGTCCACCACAAACCCGGCCAACTCTTTACGCACTGCTTCGGCGCCGATCAGATCACCCATCAACGCCGCCTCACCTCGGGAATTGCCAATCACGATGACATCACCGGCCTGCGCCTGGTGGGTGGCCTCCAGGATCGACACGAGGTCGTTGTTAGCGGTAACGGTTACGGCAGGGCCGGCCAGAACAGTCCCCGCATCTAAAGGGAGCAACCCAGCACTCGGTACAGCAAGCTCGACACCCGCTCTAAAGGCAGCGTCCGACATGATTGGAGTACCCAGCTTGCGAAAACGCTCCTGAAAGCCGGACATATCCCTTCCTTTCATCTGGTTCCATGCCTTCTCACCCTACGCCGGGTTCAGCGACTCTCTCGTGCCCAAGCCGTTGCGAACCAGGATCATCTCCGTCAGGATCGAAAAGGTGAGATGCGTCTTGGCCCAGCCGTACGGCCTATTCGGCGGTCGTGTCGAGTGTGAACTTCACCAGCGGAGCGCCACTCACCCATCGGGGAAGAATGTGATCGGCTTTGGACGGTTCGTTTCCCCAGCTCTCGGTCAGGATGCGGTAGAGGACGCTTGATCGCACGGCATCATCGGTTAGTGGCTCCGCACGCGCTTCGAGATCCGCCGACACCCCCCGCTTTAGGTGGAGCGTGAAGCCTGGATTGGCTTTCAGATTGGCCAGCCAATCCCTATTGAAGCCCGGCTTGCCGGTGATGAAGAACTCGCCGTCGAAGTGGTGGAACACGATCTCGATGCGCCGAGGCTTCCCGCTCTTGGCACCGATCGTCGTGATGTCGCAGATGCCGCCGGCGTTCAAGGCAGCCTTTGTCTGCTCATCCAAAGTCGCCGCTCCCGTCGCCCTCGTCCTCGGTACGCTGGGCGTGGATGCGGCGGGTCATTCCCTTTAGCGACTCGCCCGTGCCCGACCCATAGCGAACCTGGATCATCTCCGCCAGGATCGAGATCGCCGTCTCCGCCGGCTGCTCGGCGCCGATGTCGAGCCCGACCGGACCATGGATGCGGGCAATCTGCTCCTGCGAGTAACCCAGCGCCGTCAGTTTCTCGACCCGTTTGGCCGAGGTTCGCCGGCTGCCCATGGCGCCGACGTACTTGACCGGGCTGTCCAGGACCCAGGGAAGCACCGGATCCTCGAAGCGAGCATCGTGACTCAACAGGACAACATAGGTGCGCCGATCCAAAGTGATCTCATCCTTGAGCTCATCGGGCCACCCAACCAGCACTCGGTCGGCATCCGGAAATCGATCGCTGGTCGTGAACACGGGGCGGGCATCACTGATGGTGACGTGGAAGCCGAGCTGGCGCGCCATCGTCGACAGGGGCTGGGCAACGTGCACCGCTCCAAAAACAACGAGATGGGGACGGGGCGCCACCGTTTCGATAAAGACCTCCGTGTCGCCATAAGCGAGAGTGCGGTTTTGTTCGTGCTCCATCAGCGCCTTGGCATCGGCCAGCACATCAGCCGCAACATCGGCGGGCAACTCTCCGGCTATGTAACCGGCGTCGAAGTCGATTACTGCTTTGGCTCCAACTCCCGAACCCTCGACCACGGTGGCGACGGCCCCAAGGCGCTCCTCGGTCACCAACTGGGAAACAGCCTCGACTACCACTGCTCGACCAGCACTTGAATCGTCCCCCCACACGCCAGCCCCACTTCGAATGCATCCTCGTCGGCTATCCCGTAGGTGACCAACCGCGGCTCTCCCGAAGCGAGGACCTCTTGGGCGTGGAGAAAGACGTCATTCTCGACACAGCCGCCCGATACCGATCCTTCCATGTCACCGGCCGATGACACCAGGAACTTGGCGCCCTCCGGCCGCGGTGCCGAGCCCTGCACTCGCACAACAGTGGCAACGGCAACATCTTTGCCTTCGGCCTTCCATTTCTCGAAAATCTCCAACGCCTCTTTCATCCTCGTACCTCACGCTCTCCGAGATTGGAGTTGCGAAGCAACTCCCAAGGAACTCGACTTAGTCGAGTTCCCAGCAACTTCAACGAACTCAACGCAGTTGAGTTCGCCGCTTCGGCACCGACTCTAGGAGTCGGACCACCGCTGTGAGGTCGGCCAGATTGCCGACGGGCATGAAGTCATCGACAAAGGGCAGCGCGGCGCGCATACCGCGAGTTTCGGGCTCGAACCCGGCCCGGCCGGCCAAAGGGTTGAGCCAGACGACCCGGTGAACGCTTCTCGCAAAGATGGCGAATTCCTTACGAAGCATTGCGGGATCGCCACGGTCCCAACCGTCCGAGATCACCACCGCGACCGGCCCTCCGCGTGTCACTCGCCTGCTCCAGCGTTTGTTGAATTCGGCAAAAGCCTCCCCAATGAGAGTGCCGCTGGCCCAATCGTGAACCGCCGCCCCCACCTGTGACAGCGCAACGGCCGCATCCCGGTGTCGCAATTCGCGTGTGATCCGTGACAGACGAGTGGAAAACACGAAAGCCTCCACTTTGCCAAGCCGGCCCCGGGCCGCGTGAATGAAGTACAACAGCATCTCGGTATAGCGTTCCATTGAGCCGCTGACATCTGCGATCACCAGCAAAGGCCGGCGACGCGGCTTGGGGGTCGTCATCGCCAGTGGGATCAAATCTCGGACGGGTCCGGTCATTTGTCGGAATGTGCGGCGCAGATCCGGACGGTTGCCGCCCGACGACGGCACCCGCCTGCGGCTCAAGGCATCGGCCGGCTGCCACATCATCCGGGCCACCAGCCGCTTGACTTGCGCGTACTCGCCTTCAGTTAGGTCGGAGAAGTCGCGGGTTACCAGTCTTTCAACAGCGCTCGCTCCCAACTGCTCGCTGACGTCGGATACGTCCCGCCCGCCGATGTCGGCCGTGACGGAAGACGGGGCGATCAGATGGGCCTTCGGGCCGCGCGGATGGACCTTCAGCTCGATCGGCTCGATTGTGAGGCCGCCACCCTGGCCGCGTCCAAAAAACAAGTCGAATGCCGCATCGAAAATCGGGAACTCTTCGGGTCGCGACACTGTGACCGCCTTAAAGGCGTGATAGGCGTCGTCACGATCCTCCAACCCCACTGCCCCGGCCGCCGCCAGCAGATCTATGGTCGTCTCGGGAACGGCTCGCAAACCACTTGCCCTCAGATATCGGGTGAAGTGAACCAGGTTGTGGGTGAGGGGCTCCGCGTTCATCCGGCCGGAGCGAGGATCTGCTCGGTCCCTCCTGCCCGGATTCGCTCAATGTCTTCCTGGTACTTGAGGATGACGCCTAGCGTCTCGTCGGTGACCTCGGGCTCGAGCCGTTCGGTCCCCAACACCGCCAGCGCGGCCGCCCAGTCAAGAGTCTCGGCCACCCCGGGAGGCTTGAACAGGTCCATGGCTCGAAGTTTCTCCATCGCCCCGGCGAGATCCTGCGCCAGCGGTTCAGGAACATTGGGGACCTTGCGGAGGACGATTTCGACCTCGCGATCGAAGTTGGGATAGTCGATCCAGTGGTATATGCAACGGCGCTTCAGGGCATCGTGGATCTCGCGGGTGCGATTGGAGGTCAGGACGACAACCGGTGGCACCTCAGCCGCAATCGTGCCGATCTCAGGAATAGTGACTTGAAAATCGCTCAGCATTTCCAATAGGTAGGCCTCGAATTCCTCATCGGCCCGATCGAGTTCGTCAATCAGCAGCACGGGCCGCCGACCCTGGGCGGCCGCTTCTACTGCCTGCAGCAGCGGACGAGCGACCAGGTAGTCCCGGCTCATGATGTCGTCCACCTCCGCGTGCTCCCCTTGGCCCCGGGCTTCGATGAGCCGAATCGCCAGCATCTGGCGGGGATAGTCCCACTCGTACACGGCGTGACTCACGTCAAGCCCCTCGTAGCACTGCAAACGAATCAGCGGCGTCTCGAGGATGGAGGCCAGCACCTTGGCGACTTCGGTCTTACCCACACCGGCTTCGCCCTCCAGGAACAGAGGCTTGCCGAGCTGCAGGGCCAAGTGGATCGCAACCGCGAGGGACCGGTCAGCGAGGTAACGCTGACCGGCTAAGCCCTCCAGAACGTCGTCAACTGAGTTCATGGCACCTGCAACCTAACCGCATACGGGCGCAAGCGGGGCGGAGTCCCGCCCCGCCGTCATGGTTCGGCTACGCCCCAGCCCCGGAAAATGCCTCGGCCAGAGCTCGCTTGGTCAGTACCGACGCCAGGTGAACGCGGAACTCGCCGGACGCATAGTGGTCGCCGATCGGATTGGCCAGATCATCGGCAACCTTGCCGGCAGCTGCCTCAATCGTTTCGTTGGAAGGGGCCTGACCGATCAGAGCTGCCTCGGCGGCTCCGGCCCGCTCCGGCTTTCCAGTGACACCACCGATGGCGATGGCGGCCTCCGTGCAGGACCCACCGTCCAACTTCACAACCGCCGCGACGCCTACTACTGCATAGCTCGAAGCCGGATGGCGATGCTTCACATAAGCGCCTCCCTGTCCTTTCTCCATCACCGGCACTTCGACGGACGTCACCAGCTCACCGGAATCAAGGCCGGTGGTGAAGACATCGACGAAGAACTCATCGGCCGAGATCGAACGCTCTCCGGAATCACCCGTGACGTTGATGGTGGCACCGAGCGCCCGCATCAACGTCGGATAGTCGGCGGCCGGATCGGCGTGAGCCAGGCTGCCGCCAATCGTCCCCCGGTTGCGTACCTGGGGATCCCCGATATGGGAGGCCGTGTCCGCCAACACCGGGCAGTCGGATTTGACCACATCCGACGCCGCTACGGCGGCATGTTTGGCCAGCGCTCCGATCGTCAAGACGTCGCCGCTGCGACTGATACCGTCGAGACCCTCAATACGACTGAGGTCGACAAGGGCCGGCGGGTTTGCAACCCGCAGCTTCATTGCCGGAAGCAGGCTGTGGCCGCCCGCAATCGGCCGGGCCCCCTCCACGCTGGTGAGCAATCCGACCGCCTCCGCCACAGTGCCAGGCCGGTAGTAGTCAAAGGGTGCGGTCTGCATCACTTGCCTCCTTTCTGAGCTGAGCTGATAGCTCGCCACACTCGCTCCGGCGTGAGAGGCATGTCGACTTGTGCCACCCCGAGGGGCGCCAAAGCATCCATCACCGCGTTATACACCGTGGGCGTGGACGCGATCGTTCCCGTTTCACCCACCCCCTTCACTCCGAGCGGATTGACCGGCGTCGGGGTCTCGGTCTTACCAAGAATGAAATTAGGCAAGAACTCGGCCTTGGGAATCGCGTAGTCCATCATTGACCCAGTCACCAGGTTGCCGTTGTCGTCATAGTGGGCGCCCTCCCAGAGCGCCTGCGCGACCCCCTGGACGATGCCACCGTGAATCTGACCTTCCACAATCATCGGGTTGATGATTGGTCCGCAATCGTCCACCGCGGCATACCGCTGCAGATCGACCTCACCGGTCTCCGGATCGACCTCGACCTGGGCGATGTGGGTCCCGAACGGATAGACGAAGTTGGCCGGGTTGAAGAACGACGACGCTTCGAAGCCAGGATCGACTCCGTCGGGCATATCCCACGCAGTATTGGCTGCGAGCGCAATGTCCTGAATAGTCTTGCCCTCTTCCCGGGAGCCCTTTACTGAGAACACGCCATCGGTGAACTCAATGTCCTCCTCGGCAGCCTCCAGCAGGTGGGCGGCAATCTTGGCGCCTTTGTCCTTCAGTTGCTCAACGGCGCCCATGATCGCTCCGCTGGCAACCGGCGTAGTGCGGCTGCCGTAGGTGCCCCAACCCATCGGCGTCTGATCAGTGTCGCCGTAGATCACTTCGACGTCCTCGACCGATACACCCAGTTGGTCCGAGATTATTTGCGCGAACGTGGTCTCCTCACCCTGACCGTGCGGACTGACACCCACCATCAGGTTCACCTTCCCCGAAGGATGGAAACGCACAATGGCGCTCTCCCACAAGCCGCCTCCGAAGCCGACTGCGCCGGCCACCTCGGACGGTCCCAGACCGCAGATTTCGGCGTAAGTGACGACACCGATCCCGACCAGGCGTCCCTTGGCCCTCGCCTCGGCCTGAGCCTTGCGGGCTTCCTCGTAGCCGAACATCTCGAGTGCTTGATCGAGGGCCGGTTCGTAGTTGCCGGTGTCGTAGATGAGACCGGTGGCCACTTCGTGACCGTCGGTGAACGGTTCGATCAAGTTCTTACGGCGAATGTCCGCCGGATCCATCGAGAGCTCGCGTGCCACCAGGTCCACCATCCGTTCGACCATGAAGGTGGCTTCGGGGCGTCCGGCACCCCGATAGGCGTCGACCGGGGTCGTGTTGGTGAACACGCCGTACACGTCCTCGTGAATCGCCGGGATGTTGTAGGCCCCCGACAACATGAGCCCGTGCAGGATGGTGGGAACGCCCGTCGAAGCCGTGGAAAGGTAGGCACCCAGGTTGGCCCAGGTCTGGGACCGTAGGCCAAGAATCGTGCCATCGCTCTTGGCCGCCATTTCCACATCGGCGATGTGGTCTCGACCATGGATGGTGGCGAGATAATTCTCAGACCGCGTCTCGGTCCACTTGACCGGCCTCCCCAGCTTCTGGGAGGCGAAGATCACCATGGTGTNNCTTGGAACCGAACCCGCCCCCGACGTCCGGGGCCACTACCCGGATCTTGTGCTCGGGAATGCCGGTGTCCAGCGACAGCAGGAAGCGGGCAATGTGTGGGTTCTGACTCGTGACCCACAATGTGACCTCTTCCATGGCAGCGTCCCATTCGGCGAGAGCCGCTCGGGGCTCCATGGCGTTGGGGATGAGCCGTTGGTTGACGATGGTTTCGCCCACCACGACGTCCGCCTCGGCAAAGGCGGCGTCTACGTCGCCGCCGCTCACCGTCCAGTGAAAACACTGGTTGCCGGGCACATCCTCGTGAACCAGGGTCGCCCCGTCTTCGGTAGCTGCCCGGGCATTGACCACGACTCCCAGCGTTTCGTAATCCACCTCCACGGCATAGGCGGCGTCACGGGCCTGCGCCTCGGTCTCTGCCAGCACGATTGCCACCCCATCACCGACATAGCGGACTGTGTCGATGGCGAGAGGGGGATGCTCGGGAGTCTTGGTGTCACTGTCCGGCACCACCCAGGCGCAGGGGATTCCCCCGAACCCGGCATCGGCCATATCGCTCCCCTTGTAGATGCCGAGAACTCCGGGCAGGGCAGCCGCCTTTGAGGAATCAATGCCTTTGATGCGAGCGTGGGCGTAAGGAGATCGCAGTACGACCATGTGAGCCAGCCCCGGCCGCGAGAAATTGTCGGTGAAACGCCCTTTTCCCGTTATTAGCCGCGGATCCTCTTGGCGCAGAACCGATGAGCCAAATGCCCTTTGCGTTGCCGTCATGCCCTGCTCCTCTCTCGAGCCCGCTGCTCGGCTTCGCGCAGCGTGATCTTGTGTTCGGCCGGCTCCATCTCCCACGGGCTGTGGGGATCGAAGCGGCGGGCACCTTCGGCAACCGCCCGGACGATGTTCTCGTAGCCGGTGCAGCGGCACAGGTTCCCTTCCAGTCCGTGCCGAATGTCGTCCTCTTCGATGTCGGGGTGGGATTCGACCAGCTTGACCGCGGTCATGATCATCCCCGAGGTGCAGAAGCCGCATTGCAAACCGTGTTTCTCGGTAAAGGTTTGCTGCATGGCGTGAAGCTCGCCGTTGCCGAGGCCTTCAATGGTGGTAACCGAACCACCTTCGGCCTGAACCGCCAGCACCGTGCACGACTTGACTGCGGCCCCGTCGAGATGGACCGTACAGGCGCCACATTGAGTCGTGTCACACCCAACATTCGTGCCGGTGAGGCCTACCTCCTCGCGTAGGAAATCGACCAGTAGCGTGCGCGGTTCCACATCACGCTCGTAACCGGTCCCGTTGATGGTCAGCGAAACGTTCAAAAGCCCCTCCTCTTCTTCTCAAGGGAATGCGGGAGACGCGCGCTGGTAGGACTCAGATGCGCTGAGGTGGTCCCTTCGCCCAACAAAACACCTCTCCACTGGACGTTTTCGAGCCTACACAGGGCGGATCTGCCGTGTCGAGGAGACGGCTAGATGTATTCGAGGCTGGTGGTGATCTCGATCGGTGGGCTAATGCTGCGAGCTATCGGGCAGTACTCGGCGTGAAAGCCGAGGGCTCTTTGCACAGTCTCCCTGTCTTCGTCTGAGTCGACCTCAGCCAGAAAGTAGTTAACGTGGATTCGTTTGATGATGAGGACCCGGCCGTCCTTCTCCACCTCACCCACCGCTTCGGAAGTGAGAGCTCCACCGCTTGCGTTGACTCCGCGCGCCTCCAGCGCGCCCCCGAAGGTTCCGGTCAGTCAGCCGGCCGCGGCGGCAACCACATAGTCGAGCGTCGTGGCGTCGGGCGGATAATCGACCGGGTCGACCTTGTAATGCTCCGCCACCTCGTCGTGGACCCCGAACGTCACCGGCTCCTCGAGTGTCGGTAGCCACGCCTTTCGCATCGGGCCCCGAACGCGTTCGATCTTCACGACGGAGCGATAGACAACATCGTTTTCCACGTGCCCCTCCTCCTTTGCGGGCGTGCCAAAACCTACCGGAATGAACACCGGCTCGGCTCGACGGCATCTCGAATTCGCGAGTAATCTCGGTCTTGCTACGGGCACTGGAGAACGCATGCGGGCTAATCGGGTTCATGTACCTCGCGCCGGCATTCGTCCCCGCCTTCTTCGCTTCCAACCTGGAGGATCCGATGTACCCACCCGCCTTTGAGTACGCTGCGCCGACATCACTCGAGGAGGCACTGGCCACACTGGCCGGTGAAGGGGACGGAGCCAGAGTCCTGGCCGGTGGTCAGAGCTTGATCCCAATGATGAAGCTCCGCCTGGCTTCACCGGCCTACCTGGTCGACATCAACGGCATACCCGGCCTCGACTACATCGAGGAGTCCAACGGGCACGTCCGAATTGGAGCGCTTGCTCGCCACAGGGACATCGTGAATTCGGACGTCGTGGCGAACACGAATCACGCCATGGCGGCGGCGGCGCCCTCGATTGCAGATCCGATCGTGCGCAACCGTGGAACCCTGTGCGGTTCGGTTGCTCATTGCGACCCGGAAGGCGACTGGAATTCTGTAATGCTGGCGGCCCGAGCTGAAGTGGTCGCCGAATCCAGCTCGGGTGAAAAGGTCATACCGATCGACGATTTCATCGTTGACTTCTTCACGAACTCCCTCCAGNNTCTTCACGAACTCCCTCCAGGCCGGAGAGATCGTCAAAGAAGTCCGGGTACCCAAGTACTCCGGGGCCGGCGGCGGCGCCTACCTGAAGCTGGAGCGGAAGGTTGGCGATTACGCGACACTGGCCGTAGCAACCCAGCTCGAGTTGGCGGAAGACGGCACGATCTCACAAGCTGGCATCGCGTTGACGGCGGTCAATAGCAAGAACACCCGGGCCAGCGCAGCAGAGGCGGCCCTCGTCGGTGAAACCCCATCGGACGAATTGTTTAGGGAAGCGGGAGCGCTGGCCGCCCAAGCCGCCGAACCCGAAACCAACGTCAGAGGCACCGCCGAGTGGAAACGCGAGGTCGTCAGCGTGTACACCCGGCGCGGGCTCGAGCGGTCCCTGGCCGCGGCGCAGGCATAAAGGAGAGCGCATGCAAATCAACGTCACCATCAACGGCACCAAGCGCTCCGACGAGGTCGAGCCCCGCCAACTACTAGTCGACTACATCCGCGGCACGGGCAACACCGGGACTCACATCGGATGCGACACCACCAGTTGCGGTGCCTGCACCGTGCTTGTCGACGGAACTCCCGTGAAGTCCTGCACCATGTTCGCGGTTCAGGTCAACGGGAGCTCGGTCACGACGGTTGAGGGCCTCAAGCAGAACGGAGAGCTGCACCCGATCCAGACCGCATTCAAGGAAAACCATGGGTTGCAATGCGGGTTTTGCACGCCGGGGATGATGCTCACCGGAGCAGCCCTGCTGGAAGACAACCCGGATCCATCTGAAGACGACGTGCGCTGGGCGATCAGCGGCAACATCTGTCGCTGCACCGGCTACGTCAACATCGTGAAGTCGGTGCAAAGTGCCGGCGAACTGATGCGGCAGAGCTGAGGAGATAACCATGACCACAACCGCAGACCAGGGCACGCATCATCCGACCCCACCGGAGATCGGAGGGATCGGCCACAGCGTCAAGCGGCACGAGGACGACCGCTTCATTCAGGGAGCCGGCAACTACGTTGACGACATTGTTCTGCCCGGCATGTTGCACATGGCGATTCTGCGCAGCCCGGTAGCGCACGCCAAGATCGTTTCGATCGACACGTCGGAGGCCGCCGCGGTCGACGGAGNNGGCCGCCGCCCTCGACGGAGTAGTGGCAGTCGTAACGGGCGAGCTGATGGCCGAGCACAACCTGGCGTGGATGCCGACGCTTTCGGGCGACACCCAGGCAGTGCTGGCGACGGACAAGGTGCGGTTCCAGGGCCAGGAGGTGGCGGCCGTGATCGCCACCGATCCTTATATCGCCCGTGACGCCTTGGGGCTCATCTTCGTGGACTACGAGGACCTTCCCGCGATTACGAACCCACAACAGGCAATGGCCGACGGCGCCGTGCTCATCCGTGACGACAAAGAGGATCAGACCGACAACCTGGCTTACGAGTGGGAGGCCGGGGATAAGCCCCTCACCGACCAAGCGTTCGCCGAGGCCGACAAGGTCGTCACCCTCGAAACGCACTACCCGCGCTCGCACCCCTCTCCCCTTGAGACGTGTGGAGTGGTAGCCGACGTGAATCCGGCCACTGGTGAGGCGACGATCTACATGACCTCACAGGCACCGCATGCCCATCGCACGGTGTTTGCACTGGTAGCTGGCCTGCCCGAGCAGAACATCCGGATCATCTCACCGGACATCGGCGGCGGCTTCGGCAACAAAGTGCCGGTCTATCCCGGATACGTCGTTGCCACGGCCGCGTCACTGTTGATCGGCAAGCCCGTGAAGTGGGTGGAGAGCCGAACCGAGAATCTCATTTCGACCGGGTTCGCCCGTGACTACCACATGAAGGGCGAGCTGGCGTTGAACAGTGCGGGGCGGATCCTGGGACTGCGAACCGAGATCTGGTCCGATCAAGGTGCGTTCTTCGCCGATGCTCAGCCGACCAAGTTCCGAGCCGGCTTATTCCATATCGTCACCGGGTCGTACGACTACCCGGCCGCCCACGTGGTGGCCCGGGGCGCGTATACGAACAAGGCCCCCGGCGGCGTGGCTTATCGGTGTTCGTTCCGCGTTACGGAAGCCTCGTATCTCATCGAACGGCTGGTGCAGAACGCCGCCTACGAAATCGGCATGGACCCCGCTGAGTTTCGGTCGCTCAACTTCATCAAGCCGGAGCAGTTCCCGTACCACTCCCCCACCGGGTTCGTTTACGACTCGGGCGACTACGACGGTGCCCTCCAAAAGGCCCTCGGGATCGCCGACTACGAAACGTTACGCAAGGAGCAAGTACAAGCCCGCTCAGAAGGTCGCCTGCTCGGCATCGGCTTGGCCAGCTTCACCGAGGTCGTCGGCGCCGGTAACTCTGAGGAGTACGACATCCTGGGCCTGAAGATGTTCGACTCGGCCGAGCTGCGGGTGCATCCGACCGGAAAAGCGATTCTCAAGCTGGGCGTCAGAAGCCAGGGACAAGGCCACGAGACCACCTTCGCCCAGATCGTGGCGCAGGAGCTGGGCATACCGTTCTCCGACATCAAGGTGGTGGAGGGCGATACGGACAACACTCCGTACGGATTGGGGACCTATGCCAGCCGCAGCACCCCGGTGGCAGGAGCGGCGACGGCCGTCATCTCGCGCAAGTTGCGGGAAAAGGCCCGCAAGATCGCCGCCCACCTGCTGGAGGCTTCGGCCGAGGATCTCGACTGGGAACCGGGCAAGTTCTTCGTAAAGGGCTCTCCCGACCAGTCGGTCACCATCCAGGACGTCGCGTTCGCCGCCTATACGAACCCGGCCGAAGGTGAAGAACCCGGCCTCGAGGGCGTGCACTATTACGACCCTCCCAACATGACCTATCCGTTCGGGACCTATGTCGTTGTGGTCGACGTCGATCCCGAGACCGGTGTGTGGAAGGTTGACCGGATGATCGCCGTCGACGACTGCGGGGTCCGCATCAACCCGATGATCGTGGAGGGCCAGATCCAGGGCGGGCTCACCGAGGGCTTTGCCACGGCGAGCAACCAGTGGATCACCTTCGACGACGACGGAAACTGCATCGGGTCTAACTTCCTCGACTATCTCGTCCCCACGGCTTGGGAGACACCACGCTTCGAATTGGACGAGACCGTTACACCCTCGCCTCACCATCCGATCGGGGCCAAGGGAGTCGGCGAGTCTGCGACGGTTGGGTCACCGGCCGCTTACGTCAATGCCGTGATTGACGCACTGGCTCATCTCGGCGTGCGCAACATCGACATGCCTCTGCTGCCTGATCGAGTGTGGAGCGCGATTCAGGATGCTCGAGCCGGTTAGTCGTGAGTGAGAGTCTGGGCCTGCTGGCACGGCTGGTTGGCGAGCGAACCCCGTTTGTCCTCGCCACCGTGGTGTGGAGACGGGGCCCGTCTTCGGGCCGGGAAGGTGCCAAGGCAATCGTCATGGCCGACGGGAGCATTCATGGTTGGCTGGGCGGCGCGTGCGCAGAGCCGACGATCATCAAGGAGGCGTTGCAGGCGCTGACCGATGGTCGGCCGCGCTTGTTGCAGCTGGGGCCGCCGGAGGACTTCGGCGTGAGGCGAGGCGAGAGTGTGGTCTCGGTGCCGATGGCATGCGAAAGTGAGGGTGCAATGGAGGTTTATCTCGAACCGGAGTTGCCTTTGCCTCAGCTGGTTGTGATCGGCAACTCCCCTGCCGCGGAGGCTCTGGTGCAAATGGGCAGCGTGCTGGGGTGGCGGGGAATCCTCGTCGACGATGGTGGGAAAGCAGACGCCCATCCCGCAGTAGGCAATGTGGTGACCACGCTCGACCTGGGGGAGCTGGGTGTCGGCCAACGTGACCTGGTGGTTGTCGCAACCCAAGGCCACTATGACGAAAAAGCCCTGCAGGCGGCGCTTGCTACCAGCGCCGGATATATCGGATTGGTCTCCTCCCGGAAACGAGCGGGAACGGTAATGGAGTACTTGCGCGACGCCGGTGTGAACGACGAGGCCCTTGCCCGGGTTCATGCTCCCGCCGGTCTGGACCTCGGCAGCCTCCCCAATGACCAGATTGCGGTCGCAATCCTGGCGGAAATCGTCGGCCTGCAAGCGAAGGGTGGCCTCACGACCGGCGTGCAAATCGCCCAGCCGCAGGAAGCAGTCGATCCGGTATGCGAGATGATTGTCAACGTCGAAACCGCCCGGTGGACCTTCGACCACGAGGGCACCACCTACTACTTTTGTGCACCCGGGTGCCGGAAGGCCTTTGAGTCAAATCCAGAGAACTACGTGGGAGCGGCATGAAGATCAGCAACGAGTTCGAAGTCAACCGTCCGATCGACAAGGTCTGGGACATGTTCCAAGATGTACCGGCCGTCGCCCACTGCCTGCCCGGCGCCACGCTTACCGAGGACAAGGGTGGCAACGCCTATGCGGGAGCCGTCGAAGTCAAGCTGGGGCCGATGAGCGCCAAGTTCGAAGGTGAGGCCAAGATCTCCCCGGACGAGCCATCGCATAGCGGCCGTATTGAAGGCAAGGGGGTCGACCGCAGTGGAGGCAGCCGGGGCCAGGTTGACGTCGATTATCGACTGGCCGACTCAGGCGGGAGTACCCGAGTATTCGTGGACGCCGACATCAAGCTATCCGGAGCGATCGCCCAATTTGGGCGCACCGGGCTGGTCGAAGAGATGTCCAAGCGCTTGATCGACGAGTTCGTCTATTGCCTGCACGCCAAGCTCGACGCTGAGAATCCGGAGGAGGCTGCGTCCATCAGGGCCGGAGAAGTCAAGGGGATCTCACTGTTCTTCGCCAGCCTGGCCGGCTGGATCGGCAAGTTCTTCAAGCGGCTCTTGGGCCGCAAGGAGGAATGAGCCGGACCGCAGGCCTCCCCCAGCCTTTCCTCACAGAGGTCCGCCGCATGGCGTGGATTCCACGTAAACGAACCCCGGTTTGGTGATGTCTAAGACACAGAATTGCGTAGGGGAAGTGTGGCGGAACCGCGTGCGGATAGTCACAAGGCCGTTGTCATCGCTCACCGCAGTCACCCCTTTCGTGCGCACCCGACCCCGACGGTCGAGATAGGTCCACTCGCCGGATACCTCTGCGCCTGGAACGAAAGCAAAGCTCACATCCATTACGAAGAACTGCGTGGTTGCCCACCTACCATCATGCTCGAACCCGGGCACGGCGGTAGTCATGCCAATAGGACCTGCTGGGTCGGTCGGCCCGACAATGGTCGTAGCACTGTCCACGAGACCCTCGGTATCGGTGACGGTCAACGTCACGGTGTAGGAGCCCGCCACTGCGTAGCCATGGCTGACACTTACTCCAGATCCAGTCTGACCATCGCCGAAATCCCAGTGGTAGATATCGATCCCGCTGTCGTCCTGGGAACCGGAGGCATCGAAAGAACAGGTCAGATCAGCACAGGACGCGGACGAGATCACAGCTTGGGGAGGCTGATTTGGGGGCGGGCTGCCGGCACCACAGTCCCCAGTACCGCCGAACGCTGGCCCATTCATGTAGAGCAATGGTTCGGCATACCCATCCGTATCCCCGCCAAAGCCGCAGGGACCGGATTGTGACATGCCTCCATTGACGAGGGCATTCCTCACTGCGATCACGTCCCCCGCACTCGTCGGGTCAATCCCGTTGTCGTGGAAATACCGGGCCACAGCTCCGGCTACGGCCGGCGAGGCCATCGAGGTACCTGAGAACGTGGCGTAGCCGTTGTTGAGGTATGTCGAGTTGATGCACGTTCCCGGAGCGGCAATATCAACCTTGGCTCCGAAATTCGAATACGTGGCCAGCATGTCGTCGACGTCGGGATAACAAGTCGCTGCGGTGAGGCTGCCCGGTTGCCCGTCGTAATCAGTGACGGACGAAACCGTGATCGCCGAATCAATAGATGCCGGAGAGTACAAGCTGGCGTCGGCACTGCTGTTACCGGCCGCGACCACAAACGCGACCCCCTCGGCGACTGCGGCATCGACGGCGGTGGTAAGTGCCTGCGATTGGCCCTCCAAAGTGAGGCTCATGTTGGCTACTTCGATCTCATGTGCGTTGGCTGTCACCAGATCGACGGCCGCAAGCACGGAGCCGAGGTAGCCGCTTCCGTTGTCCCCCAAAGCCTTGAATGACCAGAGGGTCGCACAGGGAGCTATTCCCCGAGTACCAATGCTGTTGTCACAGGCAGCGGCGATGCCCGCCACGTGCGTTCCGTGACCATTCCCGTCTACCCCACCGGCCGAGCATCCGCCGAAGAGTGGGTAGAAGATGGCGTTAGTGCAATCAGTTACCCATGCGAGGTTGAGGTCCTCATGTGACAGGTTCGCCGCCGTGTCATACCAGATTCCTGTGTCGATGACAGCGATGTCGACGGAGCTGTAGTTGGCCCCGCTTGGATTGAGGTCGGCGTCAATGCGATCGTATCCGGTGGACTCGGTTTGAGCCGCGACTTCCACCCGTACGTCTGGTTCGACGAACGCCACTCCCGGCATGTGAGCCAAACGGGCGGCGCTGTTGCCGGGCGCCACGACACTAAACCCGTTGATGGCGTGCTGGTAGATGAACCCCACTCGACCGCCCGTTCTCTCGATCGCCTGCTCGGCGACCCGACGCGGGGAAAACCCCTCCTCCAAGACCACGACAAACCGCTCGGTCGGAGCTTGGGGTGGCTGTGCCGAGGCTCCCGGTATCGCCGGGAACAAGCTGAAGATCAGGGCTAGTGAAGCAATTCTGACGACGGTTCTCACCCAAGTCCTCCCATAGCCGGGTCAGCGAGTCTAGCTGTGATTTCGCGTCCTTATATCACAAAGAGCAGTCGTGTTTCACCATTATTCGTGGCTTAGATTCTTGGGCCTAGACGACTACTTGGTACCGGCCTGCGCAATGGGGACAACTCGTGCTGATCCCGGCCGCCACACGGTGCGGGCCTCCACAATGAGGACAGAATTCGGTCGTCACGCCCACCGACTTGGCGGACCGATGCAACACCGGCACGGCCGCTAGGAAGGCAGTCATCAATATGGCGGCAATCCCGAAGACTCTCCAGAAACCCGATTCATCGATCTCTCCCCAGATCCCAGTGATGAGAATCAAGGCGACTGCGACGATGCTGATGCGTACTGCCGTGATGAGCCACTGCTGGCGGGGCTCTAGGCGAGCGAATTCCATTAGAGCGGTCCCAGCAATCGCGATCCCAATGATGATCAAGGTGGACGGGATCTTCCAGAGAGCGTCTGCCTCGTACTCGGTCCAGACTCCGACGATCATCCAGCCGAAGCCCAGGACGGTTGAACCGATCCCGACGAACGGCAGCCAGCCCAGCCGCTCCCGCTCCCAGGCAGCCACCGAGGGCATCGCAACGAGGGCCGCACCGGTGATCAGGAAGGAAGTGGCGATTACTTTCCATCCGGCATCACCGAGGTCGGCCCCAACCAGAACCGCAATGCCCAGGAGAGCGCCAAGCGCGATCGACGCTAGGACCACGCCTCGCAGAATTCTGACCCAACTCATGTGATCACCGTACCCCAGCTGTCAGAAGCCAGGTAGAGGCGACCGGCAGATTTCGAGCGCTCTACCCAACAAGCTGGACGCAATCGACACCGCCCAGGAGATGTTGCTTGCTCGAACTTGGTGCGTGCGCCAACGCCCAGTTTGTGCATAAAGGCAGTTTGCGTAGCAAACTGCAAG
>JABAHO010002492.1_pt1 | contig 24787 bp, 21 predicted proteins | sample 7062071 | NCBI WGS metagenome assembly JABAHO01 (sample SAMN14534356, study PRJNA622989) | marine sediment metagenome | biome: marine biome [ENVO:00000428]; feature: marine pelagic biome [ENVO:01000023]; material: deep marine sediment [ENVO:00002113] | place: India: Gulf of Kutch | collected...
AGCTGTGTTTTCCATCGGCTTTTGGAACCTGGGGAAACTCATCCTCAGACAGCCCGATGATTTTGAAGAACGAGGAAGCACAGGTTACGGATGCATGATTTTTATCATCGATGTCGATCTCGATCAGGCTGTCAGGCAGTTCCCTGATAATGCTTGCGAGACGTCTGGCAGGAAGCGTGCTTGATCCCGGCTTGGAAACGGTCGCTTCCAGGCGGCAGCGAACACTGACATCCAGATCGGTTGTTGTGAGCCACACACCGTTCTTGTCGGCATTCAAAAGGACATTGGAAAGAATCGGGAGCGTGCTTCTGAGACTGACAACGTTCTGCACTTTCTGCAGAGCGTCCAACAAAGGTGCCTTCGCTGTTTCAAACTTCATGTGTAATCTCGATTTGCCTCACGCCTGACTTGTTTACATGCCAATAGGATTAGATCCTTATCCTTTAAATAAACCAGTAGTCTTATTATCCTGAATGGTTTTTATGATAAGTCCCGTAAATCACTGCAGCACAACATGCCTTGGATATAAAAGTCTGTCAATAAGTGAGTCGATTGTTTGTTTGTGAAGGTGAACAAGTAGAATCTTTCATCAGAAATATTGTTCATGAACAGGTTGTTTAATTCCTGTTATCAGGAGTATTAACAGCTTTTAAAGATCGCAAAAAAGACATGCAAATCGGGTTCAGGTCGCAGGCTGTGACCACGAANNAGTGACCAAGAAGGAGCAATCAGCCGGCATGCCCAAGAGCGGAGCAGATGGTGCTGACACTGCGTTTGGTGTCGGGATCAATGTCCATGCGATTATCAACCGTGCGGTAGGCATGAAGAACCGTCGCGTGTGTCTTTCCGAACGCCTGGGCGATATCGGGAAATGATGATTTCGTAATACGCCGGCAGAGGTACATCGCTATTTGCCTGGGAACCGCGACACTTCTCTGCCTGCACTTGCTGGTCATATCGCTGAGCCGAACGTCAAAATGATCCGCGACAGCGCGTTGAATGTCCGCAAAGGTAAGAACCGATTTCTGCTCCTGCTCCAGGGCATCCCTAAGGAGGTACTTGAGTGATTCGAGGGTTAATTCCTGTCCCGTCAGGGAGGAATAGGAAATGGCCCGAATAAGGGAACCTTCCAGGCGCCGAATGTTGGACCGGATATTTTCAGCAATAAAGAGCAGCAGCTCATCGGGAAGTTGGTGTTCAGCCTGCTCCTGACGATGTTTCAGAATGGCAAGCCGTGTTTCAAGGTCGGGAGACTCGAGTTCCGTGACAAGACCCCATTCGAACCTGGAGACAAGCCGCTGTTCCAGTCCTGAAATTTCACTGGCAGGGCGGTCACTGGTCATCACGATTTGTTTGCGGGCGTCAAAAAGTGAATTGAACGTATGAAAAAATTCTTCCTGCAAACGCTCTTTGCTGGCCAGGAAATGGATATCGTCTATAAGAAGCAGGTCTGTGTTCCGATATTTCTTTCTGAAATTCGCCAGGCTTCGGTTGGTCAGGGCGCTGATGTATTCATTCAGAAACTCCTCGGAGGTAATGTAGCAGATTTTTGCCCTGGAATTCTGAAGAACGTGATGACCAATTGAAACCATGAGGTGGGTTTTTCCCAGTCCTACGCCGCCGTAAATAAAGAGCGGATTGTAAGCGCGTGCCGGAGCCTGCGCGACAGCCAGACCGGCTGCATGGGCAAAACTGTTGGACGAACCAATAATGAAATTGTTGAAAGTGAAGCGCGGGTTGAGGTTGGCGTGAGCAATAGCCCGCCGGGAGGCTTTCTTTACGGGTTTCGGCGGCTTGATGTCTTTTTGAGCGGAAGGATCAAGTACCGCATCTATCTCAGCTGAGCGGCCGGTGAGGCTGGTGACCTCAAAGGTAATATCATACTGTTCCGAAGTAACCGTGCTGATCGCCTTGTGAATGAGCGGAACGTAATTTTCCTCGAGCCAACTTTGATAAAAATCGTTGTCGACGTTCAGAATCAGCGTGTGGTCCACGAGTCGGTTTGGCTGGATAACGTCAATCCAGCGAGAATACACATCCGGATGCAGAATCTGTTTGAGTTCCCTGCAGACTTTCTTCCAAAGATCATTGGCGGCGGATTTGCTCACCTGGCCTCTACTCCCCATCGTGCCCAGACGCACTGAGCGGCAAAATTTATATTGTTCCCGGCGGTCATTGAGCACCCGGAAGGGCGCTGATATCACCAGGATCGAGAGCCCACAGTCCACAAAAATGAGGCCGACCTTACAAGCAAAAAAACCCCAAACATATTCACAGGTTATTAACAGGCACATTTGCCAGAGATGGACGAGGCCGCTACGTCAATTTGGGTGATGGCAATATCCCACAACATTCGATGCGGAGAAATTGCCGGCGCCGGGCAAAGGCGAAGCTCTACGTGTCATACATTATCACCCGCGGCGAACAGCGGCCCGGAGATTGAAAGCGGAACTATGTAGTATTGAAAAAGACGTAAAGCATTAATAATAAAGGGGATGCATTTACGCTTCCACAATGATTTTGATTTTGCATGTAAAATAAATTGTTTACCCGCAATGACTTGTGTCCTGCATATCTGCGCCATAAAGTATGGCAATAAATAACCGCGCTCCGCATGCATGCGGCATTCATTTGCCCGGCGAAACATGTCTCGATAAAGGCGGAGCCGTTGGAGTGCAGCAAGTTGATGAAAACGAAAAAGTTAACAACCCCAATTCTCCTCGTGGATTCACCCGAAAATTCACCCGACCTGGTCTATGCAAGCGGGTTCTGGGCGCCCGATCCGGTCGTTCTGCTTCGCACGGCCAAACAATCATGGCTTGTCGTTTCCCGACTGGAGCTTGTACGCGCCCAAAAGACGGTAAAGAACGTTCGTCCGGGAGAGGTGATAGAAGTGCTGACTCCGGAGAACCTGGGCTTGCAAGGGGTTAAGTGCAGGGAGATTTCAGAGTGGGCATCGGCCCTTATCGCGCATGCAGGGGTCAGGCGCATTCGCGTTCCCAAAACATTTCCGCACGCTGTCGCGGTGCACCTTGAGCGAAAGGGAGTCCGGGTTGATGTTGCGAAGCAGGCCCTTTTCCCTGAAAGAGCCATTAAAACCCCGCGCGAAATAAAACATATCCGGGAAAGCCAGGCAGCAGCCGTGCAGGCGATGCGGGGTGCCGTGGAATTAATCCGCTCCGCGTCCATAGGACGCAACGACCTTTTATGTGTCGATGGTAAAACGCTGACAGCCGAGGAGGTCCAGCGCTGCATACATCGGCTGCTGCTTGATGCATCCTGTATGTGTCCCGATGTAATTGTCGCCGGGGGTGCCCAGGGCGCAGATCCGCATGAAAAGGGTCACGGGCCCCTTTATGCCCATCAGCCGATCGTTATCGACATTTTTCCAAAGCATATGAACCATGGCTACTGGGGTGATATTACGCGAACAGTGGTTCGTGGCCGGGCATCCTCCCACCTGAAGCGCATGTATGCGGCGGTGAAAGCGGCACAGGCGGCAGCACTCACAAAAATCAGCCCTTCGGTTCCGTGTGCTGCAGTGCACAGGGAGGCTGCCGCAGTCCTGAAACAACGGGGGTTTGAAACGCGGATGCGTGACGGACACCCCGTGGGCTTTATTCACAGCACGGGCCACGGCGTCGGGCTTGCCATTCATGAACAGCCGGGCCTGGGCACGGCGCCGGGGAATCTTGAGGCCGGGCATGTGGTGACTGTCGAACCGGGGCTTTACTATCCGGAATGGGGCGGTATCCGAATAGAAGACACGGTCGCGGTTACAGCCTCCGGCTACCGCTGCCTTGTGCCCTGTGAAAAGACATTCGAAATTTGAGGAGCCCCGCGAAGCGGAAAATTTTTCAGGGGGGTCACGACTATGGTTGTACTGACCCGTATCGTCCGCTAGCATGCCCCGCACAACCCAACATGCCGTCAGGTTCTGCAGCAGGTGCGGATGCCGGCGACGGGTATAACTTTTCTGGGGATTTCTTAACGTGTCAGCAGCACCTTTTGGACGAATTTTAGGCGGGGATCCGGCCGTTATGGAAGAGGCCTACCGGCGCTTTCAAAGCCAGCCGGTAGACCTGGTGGTTCCGGATGACCCGTCACAGTCATATGGAACAGAAGCACACACCCTTGCCGGAAGCGCATCCGTCACCGGCCCCGGCACGTTTCTCGGCAGCGCGCAGCGCACGCTGACTTTTGAACCTTCATCACGCCCGGGCTGGTGGATTGACAGGGAAGATTTGCCAGATTCGCTGCCGCTTCAGGTGTCGATTTCAAATGTATGGACGACGGGCAACGTGGTTAGCAACATCGTGTTGCGTGCCGGGGCCCCCGGCAACTACATGCGCATGGTGGAACACATTATCGCCCTTCGCATCGGCATGGGATTGGACGATGTTCTGATTCGCGTGCATTCCGGAGATCCGCCCCTGTTTGAGCGAGGCAGCCTGGATCTTGTTCAGGCCCTGGATGCAGCCGGAGTTGTGCCGTCCGGGAGGGCGGTCACTCATCTGACGGTCAAGGAGCCGGTATCCTTTGTCGGGCCACACGGGAATTTTGTAACCATACATCCGGCTGACAGCGGCTCCAGGGCATTGACCCTCGATACCGCAATAGATTTCCCGAATGCGATTGGTCAACAGCGCCTACAGTACACGGTAAACCATGCAACATTTCGGCAGGGGGCAATTGCCCGGACCAACACGAACCTCTGGGTCATGTGCTACTGCCGCACGATCGGAAAAATTTTTGCGGACATTCGCAATCTCGGGTACACCTCAAGCAACCTGCTGATAGCCGGCCCGAAGCAATACGTCAACGAGCCGCAACTCATTCATGACGGCAAGTCCTTAGAGGCGGTGTGGCACCGGTCCACCCTCGATCTGCTTGCCGCCATCGCACTCCTGCCTGCCGGCAGGCTCGCGGGCCACGTGGAATCGTACAAGGCGGGGCATGCGCTTGACTGCCAGTTAATGACCAAGCTTATCCAGCAGGACCTGCTTGAACCGGTAGCCTGATGCCGCATCCGAAGGCCCGCTTCCAGCCATGCTGGTCGGGCACACCGGATCTCGACACCCGGCCCCTTCGTGTGACATAAGAACTCCATTACGTATAACCGGACCAGCGCGATGCAATCAAAACAGGGATTCAATACCAGAGCCGTCCATGCCGCCCGCGGATTTACCGGCGATACAGGGGCTGTCATGCCGCCTGTATACCTGACGTCCACATTCGAAAACGGTAACAAAGACGGCTTTGATTATACGCGCTCCGGCAACCCGAACTTCAGGCTCCTGGATGCCTGCATGGCATCGCTTGAGGGCGCGGACTACGCAACCGCCTTTGCCAGCGGTGTTTCGGCTATTACTGCTGTCATTTCGACTCTTGCAGCGGGAGACCGGGTCGTTGCAGAAGAAAATGTTTACGGCTGTACCTACCGCCTTTTAGATCGTGTGTTCCAAAAGTTTGGCGTGGATGTGGAGTACGTGGACCTCAGCAACCAGGAGCAATGGGCTCGCATTACGCAGTCCTCGCCGGCACTGGTATGGCTGGAGAGTCCTACAAACCCGCTCCTGAAGGTACTTGATATTGCCGGCATTTCAGAAGTGGCGCGCAAGGTCGGCTGCCCCGTCCTGGTCGATAACACCTTTGCCTCCCCGCTGCTCCAGCAGCCGCTTGCCCTTGGCGCCACCCTGTCCCTGCACTCAACAACCAAGTACATCAACGGTCACAGCGACAGCCTTGGCGGATCCGTGGTTACCAATGACCCCGAATGGCATGAGCGCATGGTTTTTGCCCAGAAGGCGCTAGGGCTTCAGCCCTCCCCTTTTGATGCCTGGCTGACATCCCGCGGCGCCCGTACGCTTGGCCTGCGTATGCAGGCACACTGCCATAACGCCCTCTGCCTTGCCGAATGGCTTGAAAACCAGGCGGCTGTCCGCTCTGTGCGCTATCCGCATCTTCCCGGCCACCCGCAATACGCGCTCGCCATGAAGCAAATGTCCGGTGGTTCTGGCCTGATCGTGCTTGAGCTGGACTGCAGCAGCGAACAGGCCCTGGAATTTGCGCGTTCGCTTAAGCTGTTCACCCTTGCGGAAAGTCTGGGTGGAGTGGAAAGCCTCATCTGCCACCCCGCCAGCATGACGCATGCATCTGTTCCTCCCGAGGTCAGGCGCAGCGTCGGGATCACCGACGGGCTGCTCCGCCTTTCAGTAGGTATTGAGGACGTCGAGGACCTGATGGATGATGTGCGCTCTGCACTGGAGACCCTGCGCACATGACCTCCAGGGACATGTTGACCGATCCCTGTTTTCGGGAGGCCGACCTTGGCTGCCCCCTTCCGGATTCTGTCCACGCGGTTTCGGTTGCACTGCCGTCCTGGGCACACGTGGTGGGATATGAGGAGCGGGATCCGGCGGTTATCGAAAAAATGCAGCTCGGATATCCGCGCTTCGTCATCCACCCCTACGTGAGAACTCTTGCGGATCGGGTTGCGGGATCACCCCATGCGCTTCCGATGTTGTCGCCTGCACTGGCTGAGCGCTGTGCGAATTACGTGAAAGCACGTTCAGGGGAGTCTGCCGAGGTGCTGGAAGACGGCAGCATTTGTGCGGTCAGAACCACGGAAAAGGGCCATGAAGCCCTGCTGGCGTTCTGGCAGCATACCGGGCAAATCGTATCCAGCCGCCATGCGGAGGCCCTGCTGAACAACCGCCCGCCAGCCCCGGAACATACTGAAGCGCGGGTGCGGCTGCGCAATGGACTGGCCGCACTGTACCAGTGCGCCCCGGAGGATGTTTTTCTCTTCACAACCGGAATGGCAGCCATTGACGCGGCGGTGCAGGCGCTTAACGCCTTGAATCCGGGCCTGCCAACCGCCCAGGTTGGTTTTCCCTATGTCGACAGCCTCAAGGTCCAGAATGAGTTTGGCAAGGGCGCCAGGCTGATCGTTGAAGACTGTCCGGACATGAAAACCCTTCGCAGTCACCATGCCAGGGAACCCCTTGCCGGGTGTTTTTGTGAAGTGCCCAGCAATCCCCTGCTGCGAACGCCGGACGTAACCGGCCTTTCGGGCTTCCTCCGCGGGCAGGGAATACCGCTGGTCCTCGACGACGTGGTAGCAACGCCCTACAACGTTAACCTGTTACCCCATGCCGACCTGATTGCCACCAGCCTGACAAAGTATATTGCGGGTTCCGGCGATGTCATGGGCGGCGCCCTGATTTGTTCTGCGGAGTCGCCGATGTACACGGCGCTGCAGGCTCTCGTCCGGGATGGATATGAAGACCTCCTGTGGGGAGACGATGTTCTGGTTCTGGACGCACAGCTGGACGGGTTTCCGGATCGGATGCAGTGCCATAACCGGGGTGGCGAATTTATTGCGGAACGCCTGCAGGAGCATCCCGCCGTCAATAAGGTCTGGTATCCCAAATGGATTACGCCGGAAGCGTATGATAAGGTTCGGCGACCCGGGGGCNNGGGGCGGGTGGAGCTCGCTGATGTCCTTTACGCTTAAAGGGGGAGAAGCGGCAGCCAGGCGCTTTTATGATGCCCTCCAGTTGTGCAAGGGCCCGACCCTGGGAACCGTGTTTACCCTGGCCTGCCCCTACGCCCTTTTGGCCCATTATCGCGAACTGGAATGGGCCGAGTCGTGCGGGGTTCCCCGTGACCTGGTCCGGGTGTCGATCGGGATCGAGGATCCGGATCTGCTCTGGTCCCGCTTTGAAGCGGCCCTGAATGCACTCACCTGAGGCATTGGCTGCAAGACCGAAACAGATAAAGGAGAAAGCTGAGATGACACGCCTGGCAGAAAAAGAATGTATACCATGCAAAGGCGGTGTGCCGCCGCTCGAGGGAGATGCGCTCAGGAGCCTGTTCGAAGAGCTGGGAAACGGNNACAGTTTTGAGAATTTCAGGGATGCGTTGGATTTTACCAACCGGGTCGGGGCTGTCGCCGAGGATCAGGACCATCATCCTGACATTCTGTTGTCCTGGGGCAAGGCGGTTGTCACCATCTGGACGCACAAGATAGACGGTCTGACGGAAAGCGACTTCGTGTTTGCGGCGAAAACGGATGCTGTTCGCTAAAGCCCGCCGGGCCGATCGCCCCGTCGACTGATTAACAGGAAGAGTGGGCCTATGAGCAACAACCCCGGCAAAGAGCATAGACTGCTTATCACCGGTGCAGGCGGCCAGCTCGGGCATGAATGCATGCAATTAGCGGCCCCTCCCTTTTGCGCCACCGGCCTTGACCATGCAGAGCTTGATATCTGCGATGCACGGGCCGTTGAGGATGCAATTCGGCAATATAGACCGCATTCCCTGATTAATGCCGCTGCTTTTACGCAGGTGGACCTCTGCGAGACCGAGCCCGATACCGCCGAGCACGTCAATGCAGAAGGACCGCGTGTATTGGCCGAGTCTGCGCGCAGGCACGGATTGCGGATGATCCACATTTCGACCGATTACGTTTTTGACGGGGCGCGCAAGGTCCCGGAAGGCTACCGGGAAGACGATGTATGCGCACCTGTCAGCGCGTATGGCCGCAGCAAGCGCGGGGGCGAAGTTGCAGTCATAGACTCCGGCGCAAATGCCGTGGTTGTACGCACCTCCTGGGTGTACGGCCTGCACGGAGCTAACTTTCTCAAGGCCGTTCTGTCCAGGGCGGNNGTGAACGACCAGCACGGAAGCCCGACCTGGGCGCGCAGCCTGGCCCGGCAGCTAACACGGCTGTTAGATACAGATATCCAAGGCATCGTCCATGCCTCGGGTCTGGGCTTTTGCAGTTGGTTCGAATTTGCGGTGCATTTCTTTGGTCTGCTGGGGCTTGAGGCAGAGGTCTCTCCCTGCTCCACCCGCGAATATCCGCGTCCTGCCCCGCGTCCATCAAACTCCATCCTCCTCAATGGCCGGCTGAATGAGGCGGGGTTGAACATTATGCGCCCATGGGAGCAGGACCTCGGCGAATTCGTGCGTCTTCACGGGGAGGCCCTCCTGAACGACCTTCGGCCCGGCTCGGAAACGTAATACCCGCCAGTCTACTCTACACTGGATTTTGGCTGCAGAAGCTGATACTTAATCCCAACCATGCAAACACTACTCGTAACAGGCGGATGCGGGTTTATCGGGCTAAGTTTTATCCGGTATATCCTCGAAGAAACAGGGTTTCAGGGGAAAATTGTCAATGTTGACAAGTTAACCTATGCAGCCAACCCGATGAGCCTTGCCGATATTGAAGCGGCATTTCCCGATCGCTATACCTTCGAAAAAGCGGACATTACCGACAGCAGGGCAATGGCTGACATCCTGGACCGCCACCAGGTCGATACCGTTTGCCACTTTGCCGCGGAGTCACATGTAGACCGGTCCATATCCGGCCCCGCAGAATTTATTCAAACGAATATTGTGGGGACATTTTCCCTGCTTGAACTTGTACGCGAGCGGCAGGGCGCAGTCGGGCGTTTTCATCACGTGAGCACAGACGAGGTTTACGGAAGTCTTGGCCCGGAGGGACTCTTTACGGAGCAGACCCCCTACCGGCCGAACAGCCCCTACTCAGCATCCAAGGCATCGTCCGATCATCTGGTGCGTGCCTATCACAAAACCTATGGCCTTCCGGTCACGCTGTCCAACTGTTCGAACAATTACGGCCCTTACCAGTTTCCGGAGAAGCTGATCCCCTTGATGATTCTTAATGCGCTGGAAGGAAAACCGCTGCCGGTATATGGAGACGGCCAGCAGGTTCGGGACTGGCTTTATGTTCGCGATCACTGCATGGCCATTTGGGAGGTTTTACAGAATGGCCGGGAAGGCCGCATGTACAACGTCGGCGGTCGCAACGAAATGGCAAACCTGGACGTGGTCAACCTGATCTGTGAACAGCTGGACCGCTGCGCACCGCCGCTTGCCTCGGGCGAACCACGGTCCAGTCTCGTAACCTTTGTCAAGGACCGCCCCGGTCATGACAGGCGCTATGCTATCGACTGCACGCGTATCCAGGAGGAGTTAGGCTGGGAGCCCACCGAGTCCTTTGAGTCAGGCCTTCAGAAAACCATTCAATGGTACCTGGAAAACCCGCAGTGGGTCGATCAGGTCCGCTCGGGTGAATACCAGGCGTGGATGCGCTCTCATTACGGATAATCCATGAAGGTTGAACCTACTGAAATCCCCGACGTTCTTCTCGTTACACCCTCGGTTTTTGAAGACTCCCGCGGCTTTTTTCTCGAGACCTATAACAAGAGCCGTTATTTCGATGCAGGCATAGACAGGGAATTTGTGCAGGACAACTATTCGCATTCCTGTCGCGGCACCTTGCGAGGCCTGCATTACCAGCTTCCGCAAGCCCAGGCCAAGCTGATAGGCGTTATCTGGGGAGCAATATTCGATGTCGCCGTTGATATCAGGCCCGACTCACCTTTTTACGGGAAATGGGTGGGAGCAGAGCTTTCACAGGAAAACCGCTGCCAACTCTTTGTCCCGGAAGGGTTTGCGCATGGGTTTTGCGTCCTGAGCGAGACGGCGGATGTGCTATACAAATGCACTGATTTTTATAACCCCGAGGCAGACAGGGGTATTTTGTGGAATGATCCGGAGATCGGAATCCAGTGGCCCGTTGAATCCCCCCTCCTCTCGGACAAAGACAGTATTCAGCCGAGGCTGGCGGATGTGGCCCGGCAATACCTGCCGGGCTAGTCCGCCGAATTCCGGTCTCAGCCAAGCTCGGCCACCTGCTGGTATGCGGGCACCTCGACCTCCCACTTGTTGTTATCTCTCAGGTATGCTGCCAGGCTGGCGGATGAGTCGGGTTCGCCGTGAGTCAAAAAGACCTTTCGAGGCGGGCTGGAAAAGCCCGAGAGCCACCGAATCAGTTCGGAGCGGTCTGCGTGACCGGAAAACCCGTTGATTCGCGTGATTCGGGCTTCAACTTTCCGCGGAACTCCCAGAATGCGCACCGGATTCACCCCATCCAGAATCTGTCTGCCCAGCGTCCCCACGGCCTGGTAGCCCACAAAAAGGACCGTGCTTTCCGGTCGTCCAATGTTTGCGGCCAGATGGTGCTTGATGCGCCCTCCCGTGCACATGCCGGAACCGGCAATAATAATCGAGGTGCCCCGTATATGGTTTATGGCTTTTGACTGTGACACGGTGCGGGACATGATCAGGCCCGGAAAATCGCAGGGGTGATCGCCGGCCTTGATGTGCCGTGCCGCATCTTCGTCAAAAAGGTCCAGGTGTCTTCCAAATACTTCTGTAACCTTGATCGCCATCGGGCTGTCCACAAAGGTGGCCAGGTGGGGAATACGATTTTCGGCCAGGAGTTCATTTAATCGGTATAAAAGCTCCTGGGTGCGCTCAATGGCAAAGCTTGGAATGATCACGTTTCCGCCCGCCTTGCAGGCCCCGTTCACGGCGTCAGCCAGTGCGTCCTGAATATTGGTAACCTTTTCATGCTCCCTGTCGCCGTAAGTAGATTCGCAAATTACATAGTCTGCACTGTCGAACAGGGTTGGATTTTGCAGAATCGGCACATCCCACCGCCCGATATCGCCCGAAAAAAGGATAACACGGGATTCAGGGCCGTCAGAAACCTCAAGGCGAATCATGGATGACCCCAGGATGTGGCCTGCAATGTGAAACGAGGCTCGAATGCCGTTTGCAACCTCAACGACATTGTCGTTTTGTGCCTCTCGAAACAGGCCGGCCGTGGTTTCCACATCTTCGGCCGTGTAAAGCGCCTCCGGCGGGTACGGGCCTGTTCGACCCTCCTTTTCGTGGCGCCGCTTTTTGAAGTTTGCATCCTCCTTCTGAATTTTTGCCGAATCGAGCATTACAATACGGGCAATATCCCTGGATGCAGGGGTGCTCCAAATCGGGCCGCGGAAACCGGCCCGAACCAGTTTGGGCAAAAGTCCACAATGATCGAGGTGAGCATGGGTGAGGAGCACCGCATCAATCGATTCGGCATCGAAGGGAAACGGATCAAAATTACGGTGTTTATAATCACGTTCCTGGTAAAAGCCGCAGTCAATCAGGATTCGCGAAGAAGGCCCTTCAACAAGATAGCAGGACCCTGTTACATTTTGTGCTGCGCCGTAAAAACCAAGTCTAATAGCCATACTGTCCCGCCCGCCTTTCGTAAGATGCGATTTGTGTATATGCTGTATGGTTGCCGGCGCCACCCCGTGCGCGGGCGACAGACGGATGAGATTTAACGTAAATGGTTAGGCTATCCCTGTCCAGCCCTCCGCTGCTGGATTACGGGTTGTGCCGGCCCTTAAATTGCGTTGTCATGTACACTGCGCTTGTTTAGGATACGACTCAATCTGTGTCCTTTGGCGGGTAATTTGTGTTTGCGGGATCGTGGAAGGTGTCGGCCTCTGGTTGGGGCGGGGCCGGAAACCGGAAGCCGCCAAAACGGAAACCCCTAAAACAAAAAGGTCTAACCCATTGACAACGACTATTTTATGCCTGGTCAGCCTTGCGCTGGTTATGTGGGTAATTTTGCTTAAACTGGAGATCGCCACCATGATGGCGGATTATGCGAAGCAGCACCCGCAGCCGGATGGGCATCCCCGCGCTTCCGGAGGCGCAGTGAAGGGCATGCGTAAATTTGAAATTTGAGCTTCCCGGACGAAGCCATCTTGAGAAAATGAACATCGCGGCGATGCTTAAGCATTGGGGTCGGCGGCTGCGGTTGCCGGCTTGAGTCGGGTGCGCGGTGCTACGTAGCATTTGCCGGGATTGGGCCGTTTGCTGGCGGAAAAACATTTTATAATCTATTTTTGTAGAACAGTTTGCGTATTATGGTTCGAGTCGGGCCCGGGCAGGTGCCCGCATGGCTGTCGAGCGTGCAGCCGTTGCATGATGAACGTTTTGATTGGTTGGTAAAGCGATGCGAGATCATCAGTTTGATGTCATAGTCGTGGGCGGCGGACATGCCGGATGCGAGGCGGCTCTTGCGGCCGCCAGGCGTGGTGCGCGCACGGCTCTTGTATCCCTGCGACGCGCAGGCTTTGCCACCATGCCGTGCAACCCGGCCGTGGGCGGAATTGCCAAGTCGCACCTTGTTTTTGAGCTCGATGCTCTCGGTGGCGAGATTGCGCGAAACACGGATTACACCGGGGTTCAGTTTCGCATCCTGAATACCCGTCGCGGACCTGCTGTCCAGGCAAACAGGGTCCAGTGCGACAAGCAGGCCTACCCGGCGCGCATGGAGGCCGTGATTGATTCCGTCGATAACCTGAGCGTGATAGATGCCCGTGCCGGCGGAATCTGGATGGAACATGGGCAAATGCGCGGAATTGTTCTAGAGGACGGGTCGGAAGTTGCCGGAAAAACGGTTGTGGTTACGACCGGAACCTTTTTAAAGGGCCGTATTCACGTTGGCCATGACTGCAGGCCGGGTGGGCGGTCTGATGCAGAATCCTCTGAACAGTTGAGCGACTCCTTTAAAAAGCTTGGATTTCGGCTGGGCAGACTCAAAACCGGAACGCCTCCCAGGCTGCACCGGGATTCCCTTGATTACGGCAGGATGGAGATTCAGCCGGGAGTTGAGCCGGCGCCGTTTTGCTCGCGCCAGGCGCGGGATGAGCGCGAAATGTTCCACGTGGAACAGCCCGATGCCCATTCGGCCTCCGGCAGTGCACCTGGGCCGATGTTCCACGTGGAACAAAAAGATGTGCGGTTGCGGCCCTGGGTTCCTGGAGAGGCGCAGATGCCCTGTTTTATCACGCACACAACAGCCAGANNGGCCAGAACCCATGAAATCATTGCGGAAAACCTTGGCTTGAGTGCGATGTATGGAGGTGCGATTTCGGGTACGGGTGTCAGGTATTGTCCATCCATCGAGGATAAGGTGGTCAAGTTTTCGGGTAAGGAATCGCATCATATTTTCGTGGAGCCGGAGGGGCGCAACACGGTCCGAATGTATCCCAACGGAATTTCCAACAGTCTGCCGGAGGCGGTTCAGCTGGAAATGGTGCGGTCTGTGCCCGGTTTCGAGCGCGCAGAGATGCTCGCCCCTGGATACGCCATTGAGTATGATTTTTCGGATCCGCGCCAGCTTGGGCACTCGCTGGAGACAAAACTGGTCGAGGGCCTCTTTTTTGCGGGGCAGCTGAACGGGACCACGGGCTACGAAGAGGCAGCCGCCCAGGGCTTTCTGGCGGGTGTTAACGCGGCGTCAAAAGCGCTGGGTCTTCCGGAGGTCCTGTTTTCAAGAAATGACGCCTACCTGGGGGTGCTTGTTGATGACCTGGTGACGAAGGGCGTGGATGAACCCTACAGAATGTTCACCTCCCGCGCTGAACGCCGCCTGATTCTTCGGCAGGATAATGCCGTCTACCGTTTGCGTGAGGCGGCCGGAGCCATAGGGATTGTTCCCGGCTCTGTCCTCGCGGATGTGGACCATCAGCTTCGGCTTATAGCGGAGGAGCTGGCCCGGCTCGACCGGATTAGGATTAGGGGAAAATCTCTTCGCCAACATCTTCGAAATCCGAATGTTGCGTATTTAGACCTGCCGGAGCATGACTTTAGCCTTCCGGCTGCCGTTCGGGAACAGGTGGAAATCCTGGTCAAGTATGAAGGCTATATTGACCGAGAAGAAAAGCTGGCCGAAAAGTCCCGAAGCGCGGAGCGAATTCCTCTCCCGGCTGGAATCGATTACCATCTCTTTCGCGCGCTCAGGTACGAGGCTCGCGAAAAACTGAATCTCGTTCAGCCAGAAAACCTGGGCCAGGCTTCGCGCATTTCCGGCGTGAACCCCGCAGACATCGCCGTTCTGTCCGTCCTTGCCGGTCGGGGTGAGCTGGCGGCTCCGGCGCCCTGATTTTCCTCCCGGTTGTTCCGTCTTTCTAAAGCTCCGCGACACGTATCCCGGCAGGCCTCTTTTTGTGCTCCTTTTCCTGCGGCCCGGCGAGGCAAATTGCCGCTTAAATGCGGGCCGGAACAGCCCGAAAACGCCGGCCATAAGCTACGTAGGGAGCTACGTAGCACAGGGTGCCCGGAGGCGGGTGGGCGCGGGGCATTATTTTTGGGCTTGCATTGTCTCCGGCACCTTTGCTTTTATGCGCCAACTATATCGCCGGAATAAACCACAGTATACAGGTGGAACTGGAACCCGGAATGGCTGCTGCGCGGCACAAATTTAGTGCGTACGGGGGTGGCAGCAGACCCCACAATTTTTAACGGCTTGAATGTAGAGTGGCGGCGTGCTGTGAAGGCCATGGCACGATCTTGTTATAATGCCTCAAATTTTTCATCGCAGCACAAACACGATTGCCAAGGTCAGCATCTTTGGCGGCCTGCTCATACTCGGCGGCCTCGGGGGCATTGCCTACCNNTTTCATCGCAGCACAAACACAATTGCCAAGGTCAGTATCTTCGGCGGACTGCTCATACTCGGCGGCCTCGGAGGCATTGCCTACCTCCTTAATTTGTCTCCTTATTACACGAACGTCGGTCGTGCGATTGAGCAGCCCGTGCCGTTCAGCCACAAGCACCATGTGCAGGATATAGGACTCGACTGCCGCTACTGCCATACCTCGGTGGAAGAATCGGCTTTTGCCGGAATTCCTCCGACGAAAACCTGCATGAACTGTCACTCCATGATCTGGAAAGATGCGGACCTGCTGGAGCCGGTCAGGACCAGCTTCAAAGAGAACAAGCCCATCAAGTGGACTCGGGTACACGACCTTCCCGACTATGTTTACTTTGATCACAGCGCCCATATTAACAAGGGCATCGGATGCGCCTCCTGTCACGGCGAGGTCGACCAAATGCCGCTTATGTGGAAGGAGCATACGCTTCACATGGCGTGGTGCTTAAAGTGCCACCGCAACCCGGAAGAACACGTTCGCCCGAAAGACAAAATTTTTGATATGCGCTGGAAGCCGGACGATCCGGATATCGGGGCGCACCTGGTAGAAGAGTATAACATCCAAAGCAAAACGAGCTGCTCCGTATGTCATCGTTGATTCCTGATTCAGAAATACTGGATGTGTCATCCGTGAAGCGCAAACTGAAGGCGTCGACCGGTCAAAAGTTCTGGCGCAGCCTGAACCAGCTTTCCGGCACGCCGGCATTCCGGCGCTTTGTGGAATCCGAATTTCCTACCATGGCCGGACCTGAAGATGTCGACCGCAGGAGTTTCATGAAGCTGATGGGCGCATCCATGGCTCTCGCCGGCATGACGGGATGTACCAAGCAGCCCAAAGAGCACATTGTTCCCTACGTCAAGCAACCGGAGGAGTATGTTCCCGGAAAGCCGCTTTTTTATGCAACCGCGCTGACAGCGGCCGGTTATGGAACCGGACTCCTTATCGAAAGCCACACTGGGCGCCCCACCAAAATTGAGGGTAACCCGGAGCACCCCGCCAGCCAGGGGGCCACTGACGCGCGGACACAGGCGCGCATACTTGAGCTTTATGACCCGGACCGGTCGCAGATAGTCAAATACCGGGGACGCATCAGCACCTGGGACATGTTCATCTCGGCCATGGCTCCGGTACTGAGCGGCCATCAGGCGGACGGGGGTGAGGGGCTCCGCCTTCTGACAGGGGCGTTGTCATCGCCGACAGCCGCTGCTCAAATAGAGGCATTCAAAGCCAAGTTTCCCAAGGCGCGTTGGCATGTGCACGAACCCGAATCGTCTGACAACGCGCTTGCCGGCACCCGGCTTGCCTTTGGTGAAGCCCTGGAAGCGCAGTACAACCTTAAAGACGCTGATGTAATCGTCAGCCTCGATGCGGATATGCTGAACACGGGTCCGGATGCCGTTTCCAACGCCCAGGTTTTTGCTTCCCGCCGCGATGTGGCTGACCATCATCACGCGGAAATGAATCGGCTCTACGTCCTTGAGTGTACGCCAACCGTTACCGGTGCGGCTGCAGATCACAGGCTTGCCCTGTCTCCTTCGGACCTCGCCGTATTTGCCCAGCAACTTGCTGCGGGTTGTGGCGTGGCGCTTTCAAATCTGCCCGGAGGCGGTCACAGGGACTGGGTTAGTGCGATAGCCGCAGACCTGAAAGCCCATCTTGGGCGTTGTTTGGTGGTGGCCGGAAGAGAGCAACCTCCTGCTATACACGCACTTGCGCATGCCATGAACCAGGCGCTCGGCGCAGTCGGCCGAACCGTACAATACACACGTCCGGTGCTTGCCAGCGTGGCCGGGGAGCCCCTCGCTGATTTGGCCGCTGATATGCACGAAGGCAGGGTCAAAACGCTCATAACTGCGGGAGTGAATCCCGTTTACAATGCACCTGCCGACCTGAAATTTGAAAACGCTTTGAAAACGGTTCCCACTCGGGTTCACATGGGGCTGTTTGAGGACGAAACTGCCCGGCAGTCCCATTGGCACCTTCCGGAGGCGCATGAGTTGGAATCCTGGGGCGACGTGCGTGCTTTTGACGGAACCGTCACCATTCAGCAGCCTATGATTCTGCCATTGTACGGCGGCAAGTCTCGCATAGAGCTTTTTGACATCCTGCTCGGGAAACCGGGACGCAAGCCCTACGACGTGGTCAAGGCGCACTGGGAAGCCAAAAAACCAAGCGCTGATTTTGACGCCGTGTGGAAAACCGCTATTCACGACGGACACATGCCGGGCACCGCGCTCGAGCGGATCACGCCTCGAGCAGCAGACGTGAGCGCGGTTCAGGCAACGTTGCCGGCTGCGGCTTCCGGGCTTTCCCTGGTGTTGCGCGCAGATCCCTGCATCGGGGACGGCTCAATGGCCAACAACGGATGGTTGCAGGAGCTGCCGAAGCCGCTTTCCAAAATTACCTGGGAAAATGCGCTGCTCATCAGTCCCGCGCTGGGCCGCACAGAGCACCTGGCCGATGGTGACATCGTCACGTTGACAGCCGGGAAGCGCCAGGTCGAAGTCCCGGTTTGGACCGTACCGGGCCACCCGGCCAATGCTGTAACCCTTTACCTCGGTTATGGACGTACCCGCGCCGGAAAAGTCGGCAGCAATATCGGGGTCAGCGCCTACGCCCTTCAAAGCTCGGATGCGCTCTGGCATCTTGATGGAGTGACCATAGCGAAAACCGGCCGTTCCGCCACGCTGGCCTGTACTCAGGATCATCAAAGCATGGAAGGTCGCAACCATGTCCGCTCGGGAACGCTGGATACCTACAAGCATAATCACCACTTTGTGCACGACATGGATCATCATCCGGCCGGAAAAACCTCCATGTATCCCGATTATGAATACAAGGGCTACAAATGGGGGATGGTGATAGACCTGAACTCCTGCATCGGCTGCAACGCATGCACCGTTGCCTGCCAGTCCGAGAACAACATTGTAGTTGTGGGTAAAGACCAGGTGACCCGCGGGCGGGAAATGCACTGGATCCGGGTTGACCGATACTTTGAGGGCGAGGTGGATGAGCCTTCCGTGCATCATCAGCCGGTGCCCTGCATGCATTGTGAGCAGGCCCCCTGCGAGCCCGTGTGCCCGGTCGGCGCCACCGTCCACAGTGACGAGGGGCTGAACGACATGGTCTACAACCGCTGCGTCGGCACCCGCTACTGCTCGAACAACTGCCCCTACAAGGTGCGCCGGTTCAACTTCTATCACTACAACGACGATGAAACTGAAAGCCTGAAGTTGCAGCGTAATCCGAACGTCACAGTTCGCATGCGGGGCGTGATGGAAAAATGCACGTACTGCGTCCAGCGTATCAACGCGGCCCGGATCACGGCCAACAACGAAGGCCGCAAAATCAAGGATGGCGAAGTTGTTACCGCCTGCCAGCAGGCATGCCCCACGCGGGCCATCACGTTTGGCGACCTCAACGATCCCGAAAGCCGTGTTTCCAAGCTGAGCAGCCGTGATCTGAACTATGCCCTGCTGGGCGAGCTGGGTGTACGACCCCGCACAACCTACCTCGCCAAGCTTTCAAACCCGAATCCGGCGCTGGTGCCTCATGGACCCGGCGACGATCACCATGGACATGATCATCATGGCTGAACATTCGACAGCAACAGCGCCTGAGCAGGGTGATGATGTCCTCATTCGGGGGCGTCATACCTATGATACGGTCACAGATAAAATTTCTTCGATCGTTCTGACCCGTAAGACGCCTGTACAGTGGATGATTGGGCTCGGGGTTGGCTTTACCCTCCTGATGGTGTTCCTGTTTTCCGCGACGGTCCTCCTTGTTAAAGGTGTCGGCATCTGGGGCTTGAACGTGCCGGTGGCCTGGGGCTTCGCGATCATCAACTTCGTCTGGTGGATCGGCATCGGCCACGCGGGCACCCTGATATCCGCCATTCTGCTGCTCCTGAACCAGGACTGGCGCACGTCAATCAACCGATTCGCCGAAGCCATGACCCTGTTTGCAGTGGCGTGTGCCGGCATGTTCCCGCTGCTCCACCTCGGCCGGATCTGGGTGTTTTACTGGCTGATGCCATACCCGAATACGCTGGCCCTCTGGCCCCAATTTCGCAGCCCGCTGGTCTGGGACGTCTTTGCCGTAACGACCTACGCACTTACATCCCTCCTGTTCTGGTATGTAGGGCTGATTCCGGATTTCGCGACGCTTCGGGACCGTGCACGCGAAAAAAGCAAACTGGCCGCAATGGCGTACGGAATGCTGGCGATGGGATGGCGCGGTTCGGCGCGTCACTGGCTGCGCTACGAGCGCGCCTACATGCTGCTGGCCGGTCTGGCCACACCGCTGGTGCTCTCTGTGCATACCATCGTTAGCTTTGACTTTGCGGTATCGCTGCTGCCCGGCTGGCATGCCACCATATTTCCGCCCTACTTCGTGGCCGGCGCCGTATTTGCAGGGTTTGCCATGGTGCTGACGCTCTGTATCCCGCTGCGCAAGATCTACAACCTTAAGGACCTCATCACGGACAAACACCTGGACAACATGGCCAAGGTCATGTTGGCAACCGGGCTGATCGTTGTTTACGGATATGCCATGGAGGCTTTCACGGCGTGGTACAGCGCCGCCGGGTTTGAGCAGTTCATGATGAAAAACCGAATGTTCGGTCCCTACGGCTATACCTACTGGCTCCTGCTGACCTGCAACTTCCTGGCGGTTCAGGCCCTGTGGTCCAGAAAAGTCCGCAGCAGCGCCATAGCCCTGTTTATCGTCTCCATGTTTGTAAATGTCGGCATGTGGCTCGAACGATTCGTGATCGTTGTCACAAGTCTTCATCGTGATTTCCTGACATCCTCATGGGACATGTATGCGGGCACAATCTGGGACTGGGGCCTGTTCATCGGAACAATTGGCCTCTTCCTGACCCTGATGTTCATGTTCCTGAGGCTTATGCCGATGATATCCATCTTTGAAATGCGTGACCTGATTCACAAGACCCGCGGAGACGATGACGCTCACCAGGATTCATGATGATGAAAAAAGATTCTGAAACGCTCTATGGGCTCATGGCGGAATTTTCCACACCGGAAGCCGTTAAAAAAGCCGCCGAACGCGTACACGGAGCCGGATACAAAAAACTGGATGCCTACACCCCGTTTCCTGTGCACGGACTGGCAGATGCTGTCGGCGAACCGCGAACCCGCCTGCCGTTAATTGTGCTTCTGGGGGGGCTGACCGGGGCCCTGCTTGGGTTTGGCATGCAGTATTTCGCCAATGTGCATCACTATCCCATGAATATCGGAGGCCGCCCCCTAAACAGCTGGCCGGCTTTCATTCCGATTACCTTTGAATGTACGATCCTCTTTGCTGCTTTTTCGGCTGTATTCGGCATGCTGGGGCTCAACAAGTTGCCCATGCCCTACCATCCGGTTTTCAACGTGCCTGAATTTGGCAGAGCCTCCCAGGATAAGTTTTTCCTGTGCGTCAAGGCCAACGACCCGAATTTTGACCAGGAACAAACGCGCAGGCTCCTGCAGGACTGTGACGCAGAAGCCGTGTATGAAGTGGAGCCTTAGCCGAGAGCGATGAAAGCCGAACCAAGATATCCTATCCTGACCCTGCTGGTACCGGTTATGGGGCTGGCCATCCTGGCATTGAGCGCGGGCTGCCGCCAGGACATGCGCGACCAGTCGCGATATGAGCCGCTTGAGCACAGCAATTTCTTTGCTGACGGCCAGGCCTCGCGCCTGCCGGTCGAGAACACCATTGCACGCGGGCAGCTCCGCATCGATACCCACATGTTCGAGGGCACCCTGAACGGCGAACAGGTAGAAACCTTTCCGATGCCGCTGACCGAGGCCCTGCTGAACCGCGGACAGGAACGGTTCCAGATTTACTGCACGCCCTGCCACGATGCCACGGGCAGCGGGAACGGAATGGTTGTGCAGCGCGGATATGCCAAGCCGAGATCCTTTCATGATATTGAACTGCGGGCCAAACCGGTGGGGTATTATTTTGACGTTATTACCCGCGGGTTTGGCGCCATGCCGGACTATGCCTCACAGGTCAAGGTGGAAGACCGCTGGGCGATAGTTGCCTATATCCGAGCTCTGCAGTTGAGCCAGGGCGCGGAATTCAGCGCGTTGCCGGATGCAGACAAAGATGCTGTGCGGAAAGGTGCCGGTGCAGCCTCACAGGATGAACACGGAGCAGAAGCCCATCACGGCGCTTCTCACGGGAAAGCGCACTAACCCATGGCAGACGACAAACTAAACGTATTTAAAAAGCCGCTTGAAACCGGCGCGCTTCGAAAAAAGACCCTCCAGTTCGGTGTCGCGGGACTGGTGATCATGGTGCTTGGCATGAGCCTGCCGCAGTTCCGCGAGCAGGCCCTGCAATCGTACCTGATAGGATTCACATTCTGGACCAGTATCGCCCTCGGATGTTTTTCAATTCTGCTCCTGCAGAATGTGACGGGCGGTCGCTGGGGCATTACGATCTCCAGGATTCTTGAAGCTGCAGGAAGCACGCTGCCCTGGATGGCGGTTCTCTTCGTGCCTATCGCGCTTGGAGCAGGCATTCTGTACGAATGGGCCGGGCCGGGTGCAGCGGATGACCATATCATCCACAAGAAAGAAGCCTACCTGAACTTCCCGTTCTTTGTCATCCGCACCATCATCTATTTCGGAATTTGGACACTGATGATTCGCAAGCTGCAGTCGTTGTCGCGGGCACAGGATGCCGGGCAGCTGGATGAAGCCCGCGCCGGGTTTGGCAAGGTGTCGGCACCGGGGCTGGTGGTCTATGCTCTCACCGCGACATTTGCCTCCTTTGACTGGATCATGTCACTCGAACCGCACTGGTTTTCAACCATGTTTGGCGTGCGGTTTGCAGCCAGTGCAGCGCTGGGCGGCCTTACCTTCAGCGTGCTGGCGCTTTCCAAGATGAGCGACATGGAGCCGATGAAGTCATTGATGCAAAAATATCTTTCGCCCGACCTCGGCAACCTGATGCTGGCGTTCACCATGTTCTGGGCCTATATCGCGTTCTCGGAATTCCTGATCATATGGTGCGCAAACCTGCCGGAAGAAACGCCGTGGTTCCTGAACCGGATGGAAGGCGGCTGGCAGGTCATCGGAATCTCCCTGTTGGCGCTTCATTTCGGAGTGCCCTTCATGCTGCTGCTCTCCAGGAACATCAAGAAGCGAATTGATCGCCTGGCGCGGGTCGCGGCCTTCATTCTGATCATGCGATTTGTGGATATGATCTGGTTGATAACGCCCGCACATTCGCCGCGCCAGCTGCATATTCACCTGTTCGACCTCATCTCTCTGATTGGCATCGGCGGAATCTGGCTGACCCTGTTTCTCTGGGCGCTCTCGCGTAAGCCGCTCGTGGCCTACAACAGCCCCCGCCTGAAGCAAATTCTGGATAATGATGGAGACGGACATCATGGCTGATCATGCCGCTCAACATGGAGGCGGGGGATACGAAAAAAAGGATGCCGATCTGAAATTGATCGTCATCTGCGGCATTATCGTTTTCGCCGTGGTCATCGTATCATTCATTATCGTACGGCAGACGTTTGTGGTCATGGACCGAGCCGAAGGGAACCATTCTGCAGAGGTCTCTCCAATGTGGGAAGGCCAGGTGCTTCCTCCATCCCCGCGTCTGCGCGTAAATGCCAAAATGCGCCTCGCGGAACTTCGTGCCCGAGAGCACCGGCTCCTGAATACGTATGGATGGGTTGATGAGCTCACCGGCACGGCACGAATCCCTGTCGACCGCGCCAAGGAGCTTGTCCTGCAGGGGCACGGCCTGGCGTCGCTCCCGGTGCCCGAGGAGGTAGATGCATTGTCTGATCCCGGGGAGACCTCGCTGCCCCCGTCCAGTAAGGATGCGCATGACGGCCACGATTCGTCTGTCGAGGAGGCCGACCATGATCATTAAACACCTATGCCGCATGTGCGTGTTAACAGCCGCATGTGCCCTGATGTCTGCAAGCCTTCAGGCACAAAACGTGCCTACCGATGTGCTTAACAACATCGATATTGAGCAAAAACTGGGAGCGCAGATGCCGCTCGATGTCCCGTTTCGGGATTCCAAAGGGCGTACGGTGACCTTCGGCGAACTTCTGGACGACAGGCCTGCCGTGCTTTGTTTCGTATATTACGGGTGCCCAATGCTTTGCACGGAAACCCTGAATGGAATTCTAAAAGCCGCCAATGCCATGGCCCTAAAGGTGGGTGAGGACTATGACATTATCACGGTCAGCTTTGACCATGAAGAAACAACGGAATTAGCCGCTTCCAAGCGTACCGGCTATGTAAACCAGTGCAGGAAAGGACGCCCGGACAAGAAATGGCATTTTCTCACGGGTGATGCTTCGTCAATCGAGGCTGCAACAAAAGCCGCCGGGTTCAAATTCAGATACATTCCCGAAACAGGGGAGTTCGCACATGCCAGCGCTGCCATGGTTTTGACGCCCCAGGGAGTTCTTTCAAAATACTTTTACGGCATTGAGTTCTCGGCCCGCGACCTCAGGCTGGGCCTGGTTGATGCGGCAGACCGAAAAATCGGATCTGCGGTGGATAAAATTCTTCTGTGGTGCTACCACTACGACCCTGCCACCGGCAAATACGGCGTATCGATTATGCGAGCAGTCCGCGCCGGGGGTGTTGTCACGGTTGCCACAATGCTGTCGTTTATTTTAGTCATGGTTCGCAGGGACCGCTTCAGCAGGAAAAAGGACTAGGCGTGGAAAATATCTTTCCCTTTTACCCGGAAGCCGCGTCAAGCGTGGCGCAGAGCGTTGACCAGTTGTATTTCTTCCTGGTTGCGATGACCGTTGTGCTGACGGTGTTGATCTTTGCCGTTGTGGTCTATTTCGCCGTGAAATATCGACGTCGGTCTGAAAGTGAGTGCCCGGCGGAAATTGAAGGCAACCTGAAGCTCGAGATCCTGTGGAGCGCAATTCCGCTGGCGGTGTGCATGGTCATCTTCTTCTGGAGCGCCAAGGTCTACATCAATCTAACGACGCCTCCCGCTGATGCCGTGCCCATTTACGTCGTGGGCAAGCAGTGGATGTGGAAAATTCAGCATGCCGACGGTCGCGCCGAAATCAACAGCCTGCATGTTCCGGTCAACACAAAATTCCGCCTGATCATGACATCCGAGGACGTGATTCACAGCTTCTACATGCCCGAGTTCCGTCTGAAAAGCGACGTGGTGCCCGGAAAATATACAAGCCTCTGGTTTGAAGCCACCAAGGTCGGTACGTACAAACTTTTCTGTGCTGAATATTGCGGCACCTCCCACGCGGCCATGAAGGGCAGAATCGTGGTAATGTCGCAGGCCGACTACCAGGACTGGCTTACCGGTTCCACGCAGAATGAGTCCATGGACCAGGTTGGGAAACGGTTGTTTACCGAGCGTAAGTGCATTACCTG
>JABAHO010001685.1_pt1 | contig 24770 bp, 23 predicted proteins | sample 7062071 | NCBI WGS metagenome assembly JABAHO01 (sample SAMN14534356, study PRJNA622989) | marine sediment metagenome | biome: marine biome [ENVO:00000428]; feature: marine pelagic biome [ENVO:01000023]; material: deep marine sediment [ENVO:00002113] | place: India: Gulf of Kutch | collected...
CGTCGAGTTTGGCTAGTGGGCTTTAGCTTCTCGGTGTAGACCGAGAAGAGGTAGTTGAAGTCGACTTTGTTCATGAAGGAGGAGATGATTTGTTCGAGATAGCGTGTTGAGCGAATGATGTTAGTGTAGGTCACAAGACCCAGAAGGTGACCGTTTTCAACTATGGGAAGCTTCTTGATTTTCCATTCCGTCATTAGTCTGACACCCTCACGGACCTCAGTTTGAGGCTTCTCCACAATAAGGGGCTTTGACATTATTTCGCCGACTTTTCTCTTGAGTACGTCGTTCACTTTTGTGCCTTTCGGGTTCTTTTGACTCAACAAAACCCTTTTCAAGATGTCTCTTGCAGTGACTATTCCAATCGGCTTCTTACGCTTCACGACAATGAGGCATCCTATGTCGCGTTTGTCCATGAGTTCCACAACAGTCTTCACTGTCGCTTTTTCCCCTACCGTTATAACATTTTTTGTCATGACGTCTTCGAGCTTCAATGACTTAGGCATTGGACTAACCCTCTGATCATGTATGGCAAAAACCCGCCAGAAATAGATTATGAATCTCAAATATGAAGCCATTATCATTAGAGGTCACGCATCTCAAAAGAACAGAAAAGTATTAATTACAGAAGAGTCTATATTATATATTAATATTCCAGATACCTCTCAGAAGTGGTGGAAAATGAGTCAAACACTGACGCCTTTCATCTATGAGATGGGTACCGGCGTAGCCGGAGGCTTTCTCGTCGGATACACCATCAAGAAGGTCTTGAAAATCCTCATGACAGTTCTTGCACTTTTTTTTGTTGCAATCTCTTATCTCGGCTTCTCTGGAATATTGAACATCAACTATGATAAATTGGCAAGAGCAATTTCAGGACTATCCATCCAAGCTTCAGAATTCTTTTCAACCAACATTGGGGTCCTGCCCTTCGCTTCCACTTTCTTGGCAGGATTGACCTTTGGAATGATGAAAGGCTAGGTGCAGTAGGGTCTTCTTCTCTGCGCTTGCGGTCTTTCGCGCCCGCAAACTAAGTCGCTTGTCTCTTCCCAAGGAGTAGAAACTGTTCATCATATCGTATAGATCTGCTACTTTCCTGTAGGCAGTTTCAACTTCCGCTATAGTTTTCCGCACTCGGTACATCACCGTGCATGCATGCAATTTCGGGAGCGCTTTTACTACGTTGCACAAGAAATCCTTTTTTCTGAGCTAGCCTTTTAAGTGCTTGTGACTGGTTTGCAACAGTAACAGTGACTTCGAAAGTATTCCATACGTGCTTCTCGATAGTAAAATCTAATATTGTTGGGCAAAAAATGCTGTTCTTATGTTTGACAAAGAAGTAGAGGATAGTAGATATTTCTCACCGTCTCTGTCACATTTTCAATTCGAATCATCATCGACTCCCTAGATTTACCGCATTAGCTCTGAGTCTTCTGTTGGTTGCACTTCACCAGAGGGAAGAAACCATGTCAATTCGTTTTCAATTCTGTGCTTTCTTCTATGCACTCTCGGTGTTTGCCAATCACATCATCCACCAATTGCTTCAGAGCCTCTTTCGGGCGAAATCCAGTAACAGTCTCAACGGATCTTCCGTCACAGAAGAAAACTAGGGTTGGAGTGCCCATAATCCCATACTTAACAGCGATCTGCTGATTCTCGTGGGTCGCTAATACGTTTAGTTTAGCAAATTTCACTTTGTTCTTGTATTCTTCTGAAACCTCGCTGTAGATGGGATTAAGTCTCAGGCACCACGGACACTGCTTATGCCAAAAATCTACGACAACCAAAGTGTCTGACTGAAGAATCTCCTTTTCCCAATTATCCGCATTAACATCTAAAACACTATGCATGCGCATCCCACCACGATCATACTTTTGATCTTTTAGTGTTATTTAAAATGAATCACGCTCTTAATATCATCCCTTTCTGACTCGAATGCTTTTTTGTAATCTGTCACGTACGTTTTCTTAGTTATCAAATTGTTCAAGACGCCTTCGTATCGACGTTTAATCTCAAATATATCCTCTATACCCATTTCAAAATGGTTTTTGTTTGAGCTTACTGAGCCAAACATAAGACGGTTACCTAAGACCATGGTTGTTAAAACCTTACCGAATTCCTCGCACGCCTTTTTTTCACGGTAGACACCGAGAAAACACATGACACTGTTTGGCCCGAGGAGATTCAAAGCTTCAAGAGCCGCCTCAACGCGTCCAGTAGCCTCAATGACCATATCATATTTGTCTTCCAACGTTCGTATTGGAGTCTGTCTGACATTAATGTATGTACCCCCTACGCTATCTACAATCTTCGCTTTGAGGCTATCTTTCTCTCTTGTGGCTGCCACGTCGACTTCTAGACCTCTGAGGCGCAAAATCATTGTCGTCAACAAACCTAGGGGGCCTGCTCCCACGACGAAGGCCTTTTTGGGCTTCCACNNAACTTGTATATCCCATGTTCGAAATAATTTCCGGTCAAGCACATGTCCGTTTCGCCTACTCGACAATTCAAGCAGTTTTCTTTGCACGGCCTCCGTACGGTAGGCACAATTAGATCCCCTTCAGAAAAGATTCCACCCTTGTGACCGATCTCCTCAACTCTAGCCATCGCTTCATGTCCCAAGACGATGTACCCAGACCCGCGAGGAGGAGTCCCATACAATCCCTCATCAATCTCTCTGTCTGTTCCATCTATACCTACACACAGAGTCTCTAGCAAAACTTGACCCTTTTTAGGAAGAGGTTTTGGGATTTCAATCAACCTCACTGAATTTTTTTGGGGAGGTTCTGCTATTATTGCCTTCAATTTTTTCTCCTATGCCCGTACGTGTGCGCACGCCGCGTGGGCGGCTGCCTCGAATAACGTCCCTTTCTTCGTCGCATGTAGCTGCTGTCGAATGAAACCGGTTGGAACAAAAGAATTATTTCTTGGTCGATTTTTTTGGTTTCCAGAACGTAGTAGACCGTTGATCCATTCTCTTGTTTGCGCACGCGCACCTCGCTCACTATTTTTAAGTCAGTGTTTTCGCTTTTGCCTTTAAATGTATGTGACTGTTATGTACCAGTAACACTGGGCCCGTGGAATCGGTAGTGCTTGCCCAATCAAAGCACGACGCTTTTCTTTGATCAAAGACTGTTCTTGTCTTTATGTGATCTCCGCAATTTTTCCATTTTGTGTGTTGATGAGTGTTGATAATCTGAGGTTTGATAATACTCTATTCGTTGATCTTTTTTGCATTCAAATTACTTAAATACTGAAGTTTACTTATTCTGTAAAATGAGGAAAAAATTTTGTGCAAGACTTGTGGTTGCACTCCTTGTAAGTGCGGGAGGCCAATTGTAGACGGCGTATGCGAGGGATGCAGTAAACCCTACGATGGCTGTACCTGTGCAAAACTATAGCGTGCGCCAAACTTTCTCCCTTTTTTTGTTATGCATTTGCATCTAATCCTATGCATCTGTTGTAAGATCCATAAGCTCTTTGATGTTGTGTATCTCAATTACGTTGCTCGCGTGCTTCTTAACGGTTCTGAAGGCAGCAGTGAACAGAACAGTGTCTTTCCCTCGGAGGAGTCCCATGGAGTTAAGTTCGTTTGCAACTGTCAGTATGCGGTCGTTCTCATTTCGATAGTTTATTTGCACAGGATGTACCCCGAAAACGAGCTCAAGTTGTCTCTTAACTCTTTTCTCTGGTGTGACTGCGATTATTGGCTGCATGATTCTGAATCTCGCTATCATCTTCGCCGTGTAGCCTGATCTAGTCAAGGTGACAATTTTGTCAATCGGCATGTTTTGGCAGATCCTTTGGATCGACTTGCTTACGGTATCAGAGATGTTGATGAATTCTCCATTTTCCACGTGGCTTCTTATCGCTGTTTCAGCCTCTCTTGCTGTTCGCGACATCATGGAAACGGCTTCTATTGGGTACTCACCAATTGACGTTTCTCCTGAAAGCATTATTGCATCTGTCCCATCCAATATTGCGTTAGCTACGTCGCTTACTTCGGCTCTAGTTGGGATTGGTCGATACATCATAGATTCCAGCATTTCTGTGGCTGTCACAACAGTTTTGCCTTTTTGGTTACATAGTTTGATTATCGATTTTTGAACCAATGGAACTCTCTCAGGTTCGATTTCAACGCCTAGGTCCCCTCTAGCGATCATGATGCATTCTACCACATCCAGAATTTCCTTAAAATTCTTGAGACCTTCAAAATTTTCAATCTTGGCAATTATGGACCCTTGGAAATTCTTAGCCTTTGCCTTCAGATTGTTCACATCTTGAACGTTTCTTGTGAAGGAAAGAGCCATATACTCTACATCATTATTCTCTGCAAACTCTATAATCTCCAGATCTTTCTTGGAGAGTGTTGGAATTGAAAGTATTTTGTGGGGAACATTAACCCCTTTGCCATCACTTATTTCCCCGTCACTCATTACCGACAAACGCAAGATTCCATTTTCCTTTTCGATGACTCGCGTCTTAATCTTGCCATTGTCAATGTAGACGTCATCAGCGATGTTCATTTGGTTGTAAAAGTTATGGTTAAAACTGATTTCCTCACCATTGAAGCCAATCTCTAGAACGTCTCCTTTCTTAATGGTCCTCTTTCGCTTTACTCGAAGCCTAATTTCAGGTCCTTTAATGTCAATTATTAGCGGAACATCTGCGCTTTCTCGAACGTTATCTACAATCAGATTATGTTGATCAAGAGTTCCATAGGCGGTGTTTATTCTAGCCCCATTCATCCCTGCGTCGTGCATTCTCCTCAGCGTTTCCTTTTCAAGACTGACCGGGCCAATTGTGCAGATGATTTTGGTCTTCTTCAACTATTTATCTTCCTCGCAATCGTTCTCATGCATGCATGCATGTTGAGCTAGAGTAGCTGCTCCAATGACCCCCGCACTACCGCCTAGGGCAGCTTTCATGACTTTCAGTCTTTCAACGGCTGATTTCAGCGCCTTATTCCGAGCAAGCTTTTCCACCGCTTGAATCAGTTCGGGTAGACCCTCGATAACGCCACCTCCCAGCACCAAGAGGCATGGGTTGAAAGCGTTTATGATACTCACCACACCGGCAGCGAGGTATCGTCCGGTCTCTTCAACCAGCTGACGAGCTAGCTGGTCCCCTTCGCGATAGGCTTCACCGACAGTAGCTGCCGTAATTCTTTCAACATCACCCACCAAAGAGATTATGTGCTGCCCCGCCTTGGGATCTTCGCGGACCGCCTCTTGAGCTCTTTCAGCAATTGCCCATCCACCAGCATAGGCTTCCAAACAGCCAATGTTGGGACAACGGCATTTTCGCCCACCTGAAACAATAGTGATGTGCCCCAGTTCTCCACCAGTGTTGCTGCAACCTACCATCATGTTTCCGCCGCTTACGACGCCTCCACCTATGCCCGTACCGACAAAGAGAACGACCAAGTCATGTAGCCCCTTCCCTGAGCCGTAACGCCATTCGCCCCAAGTCGCCGCCCGCACATCATTGGTTACAATTACCGGCTTTCCTAGTTTTGCTTCTAGCTTATCCTTCAAAGGTACATCTTGCCATTTCAGGTTTGGAGCGTAACGTACAATGCCTGTTAAATCCACTTGCCCAGCTATGCCAATTCCCACGGCATGAGCCTCTTGTCTTACTTTCTTGAAACATCCATCTATACAGGTTAGAACGTCGGCAATGACTCCTTCCGCGCCCTTTTCCGAATGCGTTGTACATTTGTGGATTGTCAAAATGTGACCACTAGCATCTACCAGTGCCGCCTTGACTTTCGTGCCTCCAAGATCGACGCCTAATGTAATGGGGTTTGTGGCTTTTTGCGTCATTTTCCATTAACCCTCATAACCGATATGGAGAACAACTTTGCTGCGGGTGCAAACGTCGCCTGATTGAATTCTTCTAGGAGGTTCTCTGATGAGTGCCTTCACCAGTTTTTTCTCCTATTCTTCATAAATTACCACAACTTTGCACGAGTTTTTCTGAACATCGGTAGTCCACAAGCCTCGCAAACCCTAATCTCATTCAGCTTGTTCAAGCACTCAATCACTGTAAGCACAAAAGTTGAATGGCTCCATGTCAGAGGAGAAACAGAAAGAGGTTGATTGTTATAGGGGTCGATCTGTTCAGCCAAAACCCCTGATTCTAAGGCATGGTTGGCAACCCATTGCAGAAGCTCCTCTCCTTTTTTCATGTCTTCCATGGATTTTGCCTTGGCGATGTACCATTCCGCCAGCCACAAAGTACAGATGGGCCATGGGTTGCCTGGCACTCTCTCAAAGTCTTGGCCGACTCTTTGATAATAATCGTTCTGATATCGTGCTATTCCACCCACTTTTGTCTTCACCCATAAAACGGATTCAACGGTTTTCATGGTTTTTTCAACTCTCGGGTCATCAGCGGGGAGAACTCCGAATTCGAATATTCCATACACACTGCTATCAACGGTTTGGTCCTTCAGAAAATTTCCTTTTCCATCTGGCTTAATCATCTTCAGAAATCTGCCTAGTTTTGCATTGTAAAGCTCTTTTAGCGTGGCTTCTTTGATTTCCACTGCAGCAGTTTTGTATTCTTTCGCTCTCTCACGATCTCCAAATATCTGGGCAAATCGTGAAGCTGCTTGTAGCCCTCCATAAACAGCTGACGTTGTGAAGGTTGAAATTCCCCGATTCTCTTCCCAAAGATCGTAGCTAGGTAAGGGAAGTTTGTTCTCTGGATCTCTGTATTTCACCATGAAGTCGGCGGCCTTGCATATTAGCGGTTCATATAGAGGAGCGATGAACTCTATGTCTCGAACTTGGTCGTAGTGGTTCCATAAAGAATACAAAACGAGAGCGGTTTCGTCTTCTTGAATGGGCAGTTGAAATTCACGTTTGGGACTCATCCAAGGATGCCAAGTGCTTCCCCACGATCCGTCTGGGTGATATTTCTGATATAGAAAACCTTCTTTAGATATGATTTTTTCGCAAAACTTGAAAAACCGCTGGGTTACGTGGTGGTATCCAGCCGCGTCCAAGCCTAGAGCAATGAAGGCCCCGTCTCTCGGCCATACGTAGCTATAAGTGTCTTTGTTAAAGCGCAAGATATCTGAATCGCTAGAGGCAATGATGGCGCCTCGATTGTCGATTTGAGTCCTTAATATGAGTAGACTTCTCTTGAACATTTGGACAATTTTTGGCGATAGGCCGCCAAAGTTGATTTCGCTTTTGTTAACCCAAGCTTTGTAGTATTCTTCGGCTCCACGAATGAGCCTTTGTGGACCAGTTTCAGTCACAATTCTTTGTAACTCGAAAACTTCTTCAAGCTCTCGACCCGCGGCAATCCAGTAGCAGATTACTTTTTCTCCGCTTCTCGGAATCTTTGTTCCTAGGCTTATCGTGGAATCAACAGACCCGTGAGCAACAGGGTTGTTGCTCAAATCTCCGTCTTCTGCGTCCTTCCATGTNNTTACCAGATGACCCACTTATCAAGAAGTATCTATCTTTTTTGAAGTGGATTATGGCATCGTTCTTGGGGTCGTAGTAAGCTGTGATACCTTTGTCGGTTTCAGACAAATGAAAGTCCTGCGAAAAGAACAACCGGACGTCTCTTTCTTTTCTGGCTAAGTTTTTCATCGTCACTTTTCTGAGGAATATGTCATGAAAATGATGAACTCCATCCTCCACGTGAACTTCCAGTTGAAAGTCAGGTTTTTTCAATGAAACGTCTGTTACTAATGAATCTTTCTTGTAGCTGAATCTTTTGTTCCAAGAGCCGTCTATCCACGAGAAACTTCCGTCTATCCAAACTCCAAACCTGCAGAAATGGCCATTGACGTGATTTTCCATCCCAACGAGGGGAAAATACATGTCTCTGATGTTCATATCGCTATCGAAGTTAACGAGAAGGTTGCCGTTTCCTACACACAATTCCCTAGGCATTTTGCACCACGCAGTGCGCGTTGAGGCTCTATGATTTCGACCTTTTAAATATGTGTGACTGTGATCGAACAGCAACAGCAATATGCCAAGAACTAGCGCGCGCTCTGAATGTCCTTATTAAGTGGGATGCCAGATGGCTCTTGTTCATATCCAAGTGCATTTCAGGAGGATAGGTAGGATGTTGAAATTTTATGACGTTTCACTGCCGGTAAGAGAAGGAATGATGGTATATCCAGGTAACCCTCAGCCGTCGATCCAGCGTTACGCTTCAATACCCACAGACAGGGTCAACGAATCCGTGATAACTTTGGGAAGTCACACCGGCACTCACGTGGATTCCCAGTTGCACATTCAAAATGACGCCAATAGTGCAGAGGTCTTACCTATCGACAGTTTTTATGGGAAATGTAAGGTGTTGGACCTAACCCACGTGGCGAATGAAATCCATCGGCAAGATTTGGAGGATTACCAGATCAGAAAGGGAGATATAATATTGTTGAAAACTGAAAATTCAAAGCGAGGCCAAAAGAAGTTCAGGAGGGACTTTGTCCATATCAAGTTGGACGCTGCAGAATATTTGGTTGAAGCTGGAGTGAAAACTCTTGGCTTTGATTATTTGAGCGTGAAAAAATATGGAGGCGATGATGAGGTACATGAGGTACTCATCAACAACTTGACATTGTTTGAGGGTCTGAACCTCGCCGAAGTGCCCGAAGGAGAATATGTCTTCATGGGTCTTCCTCTCCGTATCGACTGCGATGGCGCGCCTGCGAGGGTGATACTGATCGAAAACCAGATCGAATGAATTTTGCTAGTCTTCCCTTCCCTAGCAATGTAATAGTCTTTGTCGATGGGAGGAGCCCCCAAAGCCGTGGCGCACTGGATATACTGCATGCATGCCTCGCCGCCCTCGCGCACCACGTAATTCTAGCTCCTATCAAGAAACATATTTATGCCTCCAATGCCGTATTCTATATGCCATACGTCATATTTGACTTCAGGGATTTCCAAAAATGTCTCCCAGAAAAACCATCAACTATTACCTGATGAAGACAAACAGGGTGATTGTTTGGGTTCTCCTTTTCTTCATGATTCTGCTCGTTGTCACAGGCTACGGTCTTACGAAGCCCGGTCTGATCTTTACCTTGACTGGCGGCATAATCAACTATTGGACTGCTTCCTCCTTGCACAGACTGCTGGATTTGCCTCTTCTGGTTCTTTTGCTGATACATGTGATTATTGAAGTTAAATTTTCATTGATGCGTTGGGGATTCAGGAATCAGAAACTGCTGAACTTGCTTATGCTCATATTAGGGTCAATCTTTACAATCTTGATCTTCTACGTAGATGGTGCAGGTGCATGATCAAACTCAACAGAACAGAAAAAATTGCAACGCTTGGAATCTTGGTTTTGGTGACGCCTATTTTAGCTTTGATACTATCACAATTGCTTTCCACCAATTCTTCATATGGTCCGCAACTGCCACCGGTAGGAACTGAAGTGGCGAAGGTTAAGATCGGTAGTGAAGGCTTCACGTTTGACCCGACGAAAGTGGAGACCGTAAGGCCAGACATTTTCAATCCAGGTTATTTTTCGATGTTCGATGTTCTAGTCCATCTTGACAAGCAGGGCAAGGTAGATCTGGAGTACCATTTCGACAACTCGATGAACACTCATGTTATAGACTCTATGAACGGAGAACCGTATTGGTGGTATGAGGCCTATTATGATGGCGGCTGGGCAGAGAATAACGTGTTCAGGATTGATCACTATCCTTGGAAGGAGGGAACAACGCTGAGATTCCTCAATGCTAATCCGTCACGCTTGGAAAACATTTATTCTGTATTCCGCGAAGAAGTAACGAGGCGAAAAGACAACGACGATGGGTTGATTATTCCGAAGGTTATCATAAGAGGTCGCACTTTTACAAGAGAGTTCGAGAACGTTGCGGTGACCCCTCACAACGTGAGAAATGATGTTTTAAAAGAAAATGTCACCACAGCCCTTGATGTGATCATGTCGTTGGGGGATCAAGAAAAGATCAGTTACGAACTTAAGTGGTATGAGAGCATTGGCACAGCCAGTATAGTCAAAGATTATTGGGTTGAGGCCATAGACGGCGACAAAGCGTACGGACGATGTGGGTTCGTCTATGAGGCTGGATCGTTCAGATACAGGGGCTTTTCAGGAAATCACATCCATCTGCCTACAGATGTTAGGGTACTGAACTCTCCCGAATACGTAGAGTTCTTCTGGATATGCATATAGCTGTTTAGCGCAAGTACACGGTTTCTGAAATGTCAAAGATGAATCTCTCAAATTCGCTTGTGAGAAATAACTAAGTTCATGTGGGACAAATAACATTCAGAAGAGGTTGAAAATGTATTTGGCTCCCATAGCTGTTGCGATTGCAATAGCTTTCCTCCATGTTCTTGGTGAAAAAATTTCTGAGCATATCGAAGGATTTCATATCGCGCTTCTGAGTTTTGGGGCTGGTCTTATGGTTGGCACGTTTTTCCTTGAAATACTGCCGCAACTTGCGGTTGGTGAAACGTATCTAAGCCATTCTATTTATGCCACTTTTCTGATCGGATTTATTCTGATTCATGTTCTGGAAAAACTTGTCTACCAACACGCCGCTGGTGAGAGTGAACTTGAAAGAGATACGACTCGCTTCGAGGCGTCTGGACTAGTGGCTCACGGGTTGCTCGTGGGCATCATCATCACAGTTTTCTTTGAAGCTTACGGTGATCTCGCTTATTTCATCCTTTCTCCATTTTTTGTCAGAGCCGTCGTTATTTCTGTGTACTCAAAACACGTCAACGAAAAAATAGGCAGCGGACTAAATCGCTTTTTGCAGGTTATGGGTCCCGTAGTAGGGACTTTTGTGGGCTTCCTTTTGATTGCAAACAAAACGCAATTGTTCTTGGTTTTTTCGGGGACTACAGGTTTGATTCTCTACATCGTAATACGGGACATGATACCTATCGGAAAAGAGGGAAAGCCATTCTACTTCGTCGCAGGAGCATCGATAACCATAGCCGCATCCCTAATCTTGGAGTTAGCCGAAGCAATCTAAGAGTGCTGTTGCCCTCGTTATCCACAAAGAAAGGTTTTCTGCACATGGTTGTGCCAGCTGGAATCGTGAAGTCGTGAAAAAAGTTAATGGGGAGGGGCGAAAAAGGGAAAATCAATTATAACTGCTAATTGTATGTGAGTGTGGAGAGAAGAGGCAATGCAAGCAAAGGCAGTTCGGGCTTTCTCCAAATTGATTAGGCTTGACAACTCATTGTTTAGCGCGTTCGCAGTTTTTCTATCCGGGGTATATGCAGGAGACCTGCGTGGCTTTCAATGGGAATACTTGATCGCTTTCTCAATTGTCTTCCTTTCCGCTGTTGGAGCCTTCGCATTCAATGACTACTATGATTTTGAAGTCGACAAGAAAAATCGTAGGCATGACCGACCGTTGGTCTCGGGACTACTCTCTAGAAGAGTGGCATTGATCACGGGATTAGCCTCATTTTCCCTGATTCTCGTGCTTTCGCTGTTCCTGAACTTAATAGCAATCTCTTGTGTTCTTGTCAGCTTGCCCCTCTTCTTCATATATAGTCTAGGCATAAAGAGGATTATTCTTGTCAAGAATCTCCTGATTGCTTATGCCTATGTGGCGACGATTCTTTTTGGTTCGCTCGTATGTGACGCTGTCCTTGAGCCATTGATCGTATATTTTGCCACAATGGCTTTCATCGTTGGATTGGCACTGGAAGTAACGTTGGATGTGGGAGATGTTGAAGGCGACAAAGAGCTTGGAATAGAAACCATCTCAACAAAGTTTGGGACAGAAAGGGCTGCGCAGCTTTCTGTTGTGCTCTACGGGGTAATTATGATCTTGGATCCTTTGCCCTTTTTTGTAATGGTTGATCCGCGCCTCTATCTGGATTATGCTTTCCTCTTGCTGATATTCATCCCTGTGGTTTCCTATTTTTTCACTTCGAAATCGTTGATCAAGGACCAGTCAAAGAAGACTATCTTCCAGTTGAAGAAGAGAGTCTTTGTCACAATGCAGGTAGGTTGTATTGCCTACCTAATCGGAGTCTTGTTCTAAGAACGGAAACTTCAGCAAGCAGACCAAGCTTTCATGGTTAAGTGAGCGTGTGCCCCCAATCTATTTTGTAGGAAGTTCATAACGGCGCGCAATAAGTTGCTGATACTCTTCTGGTGTCATCAGGGAACCGAACGATCTCTCTACAACCTCGTTTAGGGCAGGATGGATATGCATTCCATCAATTATCGGCTTTGCGCTTTGTTCCGGTGTATACATCAAGTTGATGATCTCTTGTATAAGAACAGATGCATAAGGCCCGATTATGTGCCCGCCCAAAATCTTCATGGTTTCTTTCTCAACGAGAACTTTGACAAAATAATCTTTTACACCCATAGCTTCTCCCTTGGCCGTGTCTTCATATCTCTGGATTCCGATCAGCACCTTGTCTTCGCCGTATTTCTCTATCGCCTCTTTCTCTTTGAGTCCGACGCTTGCAACTTCAGGGTATGTGAAAACGGCGTGTGGTATGGCGTGGTAATCAACCTTCACCCTCTGTTTCAATATGGCGTTATAGTACACAACTAGAGATTCGTAGTTTGCCACGTGTTTGAATAGGTATTTGCCGTTCGCGTCGCCTAGGGCCCAAACATTTGGTCGTGAGGTCTCCAGATATTCGTCAACGGTAATCCATCCTTTTTCGTCGACTTTTATTCCCCCTCTTTTCGGATCAAGAATATCTGTGTTCGGACCCCGGCCTGCGGCAATTAGTATTTCTTCCGCAGTTGTTTCTATCTTTTTTCCATTTTCTCTGTTAACAGCAACTATCTTTTTTTTACCTGTCGAAGTCTTTCCTACTTCGCGGACCTCGTGGTTGGTCATAATTGTCATGTGCTTTTTCAGCTCTCTCTTTGCCAGCGCTGATACTTCTGGTTCTTCTTGTGGGAGGAACTGCGGATTTCTGCCGATTATTGTAACTTTTGACCCCATGGCTGAAAAGAAATGACCATATTCCGCAGCTATGTATCCTCCTCCAACGATCACGATACTTTCTGGCAGCTGGTCCATCTTTAGAACCGTATCACTCGTTTGATAACCTGTTTTCTCGAGTCCTTTTATTGGAGGAATTGTGGGTTTCGATCCTGTGCAAAGAAAAATCAACTTTGACGTTATAGTATCATCGCCCACCTTCAGCGTGTAGGGAGCAGTGAATTTGGCTACGGCGGGATAGTAATCTATGTTTTTAGAAAGTGAAAGCCCCTCTCTAATCATGTTTATATCCTTGTAGATAATGGTCCTCATCCTCTCCATGACCTTGCTGAAATCTACCTTCTGAACATTGACATCTATGCCAAACTGCCCTGCTCTTTCTATAGTTCTCACCAGCTCAGCGGGATACAGCAACATTTTTGATGGGATACACCCCCTTGTCAGACAAATCCCACCTGGTTCGTCCTTGTCTATCACGGCAATCTTCATGTTGGGATTCTCTTGAATCAAGAAATCTACAAAGTTCATTGCTGATCCCGTGCCTATCACTATCAAATCGTATTCTTTCATATCAAACACCGTCTAGCTAGCATTATTGAGAACGTCATATTTGAAGCTTGATTGACCGGTTCACATCGTCCTCGCACACGGAAGGTTTATTAGGAAAATTTCAGGTTTGAATTTCCGTTAGACTAAACATCGGAGGAAATCGCCGTGAACAAAGAAATGACAGAATGGAAAAAAGAAAATGTTAACGAAAGACTGCCTTTGAGAAGGAGAAGAATGGAAAAAAGAGGAGTCATAGCTACTCAAAAAACAAAGAAAAGGAGGTGGTATTAAAATGTCTGCAACTCCGCAACTCGCTGGAACCCCTGTCCTCATTCTAAAAGAAGGATCGACAAGGGAGAGAGGAAGAGGAGCTCAACACGCCAATATCATGGCCGCCACACTTGTGGCAGAGGCTGTGAAAAGCGCTCTCGGACCGAAGGGCATGGACAAGATGCTCGTGGACAGCTTCGGAGACGTCACTATCACCAGCGACGGCCACACCATCCTGAAAGAGATGGATATTCAACATCCAGCCGCGAAGATGATGGTGGAGGTCGCAAAGACACAGGACGATGAGGTTGGCGACGGAACCACCACTGCAGTAGTCATCGCCGGAGAGCTAATAGGACAAGCCGAGGATCTGGTGGAAAAGAACGTTCACCCCACCGTCATCATCGACGGCTACAGGAAGGCAGCAGACAAAGCCCTTGAGACGCTGGAGAAGATCGCTATTGCCGTGAAGGCTAAAGACAAGAATTCCCTGAAGAAAGTCGCCATGACCTCTATGGCCAGCAAACTAGTAGCTGAGAACCGAGAATACTTAGCTGAGATCGCGGCTTCAGCAATCTTAAACGTCGCCGAGAAAGTTGAAGGCCAATACAAGGTGGACTTAGATGATGTCATGGTGGAGAAGAAGGCTGGAGAATCCCTGACCGACACCAAACTGATTGAGGGCATCGTCCTCGACAAAGAAGTGGTGCATCCAGGCATGCCCAAACGGATTGAGAAGGCGAAAGTAGCTCTCTTGGACCGCGCACTTGAGGTTGAGAAAACAGAGTTCGACGCCAAACTCAACATTGAGAGTCCAGAGCAGATGGAGGCCTTTCTCCAACAAGAGGAGACCATGCTGAAGGACATGGTGAAGAAAATCGCCCAGAAGAAGGTCGATGTACTCATCTGCCAGAAGGGAATCGACGACATGGTTCAACATTTCTTGGCTAGGAAGGGCATACTAGCCGTTCGGAGAGCAAAGAAGTCAGACATGGAGAAACTGGCCAAAGCCACGGGAGGAAAAGTCATCAACAATCTCGACGACTTCGCAAAGGAAGACTTAGGCTACGCTGAACTGGTTGAAGAGCGCAAAATTGGAGACGACAAGATGACCTTCATCGAGGGATGCAAGAACCCACGCTCGGTCGCCATCCTCATACGAGGCGGAACCGAACGCATCGTCGACGAAGCAGAACGGTCCATACATGACGCCCTGTGTGTCGTCCGCGACGTGGTGCAGGAGCCAAAGATCGTGGCTGGAGGAGGAGCGCCTGAGATGGAAGTTGCAAGGGAACTCAAAGAATACGCAGGCACGCTTCCTGGTCGGGAGCAACTCGCGGTGCAACAATATGCAGAGGCTCTTGAAGCAGTTCCTACAATCCTGAGCGAGAACGCTGGGCTTGACCCTATTGACATAATTTCTGAGCTTAGGGCACGCCACGAGAAGGGTGAAGTCTGGGCTGGAGTCGATGTGCATGAAGGCAAAGTGAGTGACATGAAGAAGCTGGAAGTCCTTGAACCACTCGCAGTCAAGAAGCAGATAATCAAGTCCGCTACTGAGGCAGCGTCCATGATCTTGAAGATCGATGATGTGATCGCGTCTGGTAAGATGAAGGCTCCGCCAACTCCGCCAGGAGGTCCCGGAGGTCCCGGAGGATACGGGGGAATGCCCCCAGGATATTGACAACAGAAAGAAACTGGAAATGTTTGAGGGAATTGTATGGCCTATTTGACCTCGCAGGGTGGACAGCCCGTGCTTATTCTGAAGGAGGGAACTGGACGTAGGCGGGGAAGAGACGCTCGGAGGAACAACATTATGGCCGCCCAGATCATCGCCGAAGCCATAAAAACCACATTGGGTCCTCGCGGCATGGACAAGATGCTAATCGACAGCCTTGGAGACATAACGATAACCAACGATGGAGCAGCCATCCTCGACGAGATCGATGTGGAGCATCCTGCTGCCAAGATGATGGTGGAGGTTGCTAAAACTCAGGATGACATGGTTGGCGACGGAACCACCACCGCAGTGGTGTTGGCCGGAGAGCTGCTGCGAAGGGCTGAAGAGCTGCTCGAGCAAAACATCCATCCCACCGTTGTTGTCAGCGGTTACCGAAAAGCCCTCGAAAAAGCGAAGGAAACCCTCGAAAAAATCGCAATCCCGGTGGACCTTGAGGATCACGAGACTCTGAAGAAAGTTGCACTGACCTCTATGGGAAGCAAGGCGGTAGGAGTAGCCAAAGAACACTTGGCTCAGATCGCCATCGACGCCGTGAAACAGATAACCGAAAAGAGGGGAGAAAGAAACGTAGCTGATATCGACAACGTCCAGATGATTAAAAAAGAGGGAAAGAGCCTCTTCGACACCGAACTCGTAAGAGGCATCGTCCTCGATAAAGAAGTGGTCCACGCTGGCATGCCCAAGCGAAAGGAACAAGCAAAAATCGCTCTAGTAAACACAGCTCTCGAAGTCGAAAAAACAGAGTTCGATGCCGAAATCAGAATACGAGACCCTACCCAAATGAAGGCCTTTCTGGATCAGGAAACACGCATTCTGAAGGACATGGTGGAGAAAATCAAGAAAGCAGGAGCCAATGTTCTCATCAGCCAAAAGGGACTCGACGACTTGGCTCAGCATTTCATGGCCAAGGAGGGAATCCTAGCTGTACGAAGGGCAAAAGAGTCGGACATGGAGAAGCTGGCGAGAGCAACAGGAGGTAGAGTCGTCAATAACCTCGACGACCTCGGTCCTAAAGATCTGGGAAAAGCAGGGCTGGTCGAGGAACGAAAGATCGGAGAGGACAAAATGGTTTTCGTTGAGAAATGTAAGGATCCACGATCCGTCACGGTGCTTATACGCGCCGGTCTCGAGAGAATGGTGGATGAAGCAGAGAGAGCTATGAACGATGCGCTTTCCGTCGTCGCAGACGTCATTGAAGACAACAAAATCGTGCCCGGAGGAGGCGCTGTTGAGGCAGCGATAGCCAAGAAGCTCCGCGAATACGCCACAAAGGTCGGAGGAAGAGAACAACTCGCCATAGAAGCCTTTGCTGACTCCATGGAAATTGTTCCAAAGGCCCTAGCTGAAAACGCGGGCCTCGAGTCCATCGACATACTTGTGGCATTGAGATCAGCTCACGAGAAGCCTAAAGGCCACCTCATGGGCGTAAACGTCTTCTCGGGTAAGATCATTGACACGTACAAAAACGGTGTGATTGAGCCTGTGAGGGTGAAGGAACAGGCGATAAAGTCTGCAACCGAAGCCGCATCCATGATCTTAAGAATCGACGACGTAATCGCAGCAACAAAACCAAAGGAAGGAGGAAAGCCGGGAGGCCCAACCGGGGAGGACGAAGAATACTGAGACCGAGGAGTTTCTAATGGCGGCTATAAAGGAGGTGCCAACGAAAGCTCGCCGCTTCGAGCGCATAGGAGCCCACACTCACATTAAGGGTCTCGGACTGCACAAGAACCTGAAGGCTGTCAAAGTCAAAGACGGCATGGTAGGCCAGGAGAGGGCTAGGGAAGCTGCTGGCTTAGTTATCCAGATGATCAAAGAGGGAAAACTAAGCGGCAAAACAGTAATCCTTGCCGGTCCCCCAGGCACAGGAAAGACAGCGATTGCGGTTGCCATTTCCAGAGAACTGGGCACCAACGTTCCTTTCATACANNATCGAGGCCATCAGGAAGTGTATCGGTGTCGAGATCCACGAGATGAGAAAAGTGTACGAAGGGGAAGTCACTAGCGTCGATATCAGAACGGCTCCTCACCCCTACAATCCCTATCAGAAGGTGCCTGAGAGTATTCGACTCACACTGAAGACTTCCAAAGAGGAGAAAACCATCGAGGCAGGAGCGTCCATAGCTCAGCAGATCATGCAAGAGGGCATCTCCGAAGGAAGTGTCGTGCACATTGACGCGGAATCCGGGAGAGTGGCCAACCTCGGCCTGAGTCTAGAGAGTGCTAAGGGCAAAACGTATGATGTGGACACCAGAAGGAAAGTATCGCGACCTGACGGCGAAGTCTTGAAAGACAAAGAATTCGTGTACACTCTAACGCTTTCAGACATGGACGAGATAAACGCGCGACGAAGGATGGGAGGCGGTCTCTTTTCCATGTTCATGGGAGGCGCCGAAACAAAAGAGATTGACACCGAGATTCGCACGGCGGTAGATGAGTCCGTGAAGAAGCTTGTGGATGAGGCAAAAGCCTTCATACACCCAGGAGTGTTGTTCATCGACGACTCGCACCTTCTGGACCTTGAGGCCTTTAGTTTCTTGGGAAGAGCTATGGAAAGCGAGCTGGTGCCGATCATTATTTTGGCAACCAACCGAGGCGTCACAACCATCCGAGGAACAGATGTTAAGAGTCCTATGGGTTTCCCTCTAGATCTCGTCGACCGCTCTGTGATCATTGGAACTCACGAGTACGATGCAGATAGCATCAGAGAGATACTTCGAATGCGATCCAACGAGGAGAAGGTGAAAATGGACGATGAGGCGCTGGAAAAGCTGACTCAAGTTGGATCCAAGAGTTCCCTGCGTTACGCGGTTCAACTGCTAAGCCTCGGTGCACAGAACGCAAGAGCGGCGAAGCGCGAAACAGTCACTGTCAAAGACGTGGAAAGGGTTGATAAGCTCTTCATGGACATTGGGGAAGCCGCTGAGCATCTCAAAAAATATGAAGAGCGAATGATGCTCCATTAAGATAACACAGATTCGCACTGAGAACATCGGCTCCCCTTTTCTTTTTTTATACAAACGCGCGTGCACTCAATTTTATCGCTGGCACCGCGCCCAAGAAAAGATTGAATACGTGGCGAATATCTAAGCGTGCGTTGCTGTTGTGCAACAGTCACATAGGCTTAAAAGTTTAGATTCACTTATCGGAGTTGCGTGCGCACAGACGCAGCGAAAGACGGTACAAGCTTGAGGAGGTAGCATGCTTACTACCAACAGAGATGTGATGTTAGCAGCTGAGGCTGGCAGATACGGTGTTGGTGCTTTTAATATCAGCAACCTTGAAACCGTATTGGCTGTCACCGAAGCAGCAGTTGAAGAGAAATCCCCTGCAATAATTGGAGTGACTCCTAGTGCAATCAAATATGGCGGACTGGAATATTTAGCGCAGATTGTGAAAGTAGCAGCGAAATCTGTTCCACAACCTATGTCCTTGCATCTTGACCATGGCAAAGATGTTGAAACCGTGGCAAGATGCATCAACGTCGGCTTTACATCGGTTATGATTGATGTATCTCATCTCGATTTTGAGCAGAATGTCGCCGTGACAAAACAGGTAGTTGACTTGGCTCATCCGAAAGGTGTATCTGTGGAAGCAGAACTCGGCAGACTAGCAGGCATTGAAGAAACTACAGTGGAAGAGAGAGACGCTTTTATGACTAATCCAGATGCCGCGAAAGAGTTTGTGAACCGTACAGGAATCGATGCTTTGGCAATTGCAATAGGAACGGCTCATGGAGCCTACAAATATCGAGGGAAACCACGACTGGATTTTGAAAGACTAAAAGCCATCAGAAAGAAAGTGGATGTTTTGCTAGTTCTGCACGGAGCTTCGAGTGTTTCTCAACTGATAGTGGAAAAAGCCAAAAAATACGGAGCACAATTAACAGGAGCCAAAGGAATACCGGAAAACCACATAAAAAAGGCCATATCGTTGGGGATATCGAAGATAAACATTGACACAGACTTGCGATTGGCGTTTACAAGTACGCTGCGTGAGGTTTTGTCCACTTCTCCAAAAGAGTATGACCCACGAAAGATCCTAGGTCCTGCAAGAGAAGCAGTGAAAGAAGTGGTCAAAGATAAGATGCGAATATTTGGGAGTTCAGGCAAATCACCTTGAAAATGCATGCATTTTAACATTGCAACGCTCTTCATCGCAACCCAAAAGAAAAGGCGAAATCAGAGTGAATAAGAAAGAAGGGCATAAACAAGACTTAACTAATCTTCTTTGTGGTTTTCTCATAACGAATAAAAAAGAGGAGATTACAGAATATTTGATTTCAAATAGCAATCTGCCTAGCCCTAGAGCAAACTTGGAATTAGCCAAAGCATTCGCTGAAGTGGTTGAAGTTTACTCTGCAAGAGACGCTGACACACTATGGGACTTGTGTCTGAGATTAATTCAGATTTCTTCAGAAGAAGCACCAGTAAACGATCCAAAAGAGTTTCTCCCTTTCTGCGGCGCTTATGCTGTTGGAGCCATCGGCGCTGTTTGCCCGGCATTTTTTGAGGAGGCATTATTTTCTTTACAAGAACTAGCAAATGACCCAAGATGGAGAATAAGAGAAGCTGTTGCTATGGGAATTCAGAAATTGCTAGCGAAGCGTAGTCAAGACACCTTGAAAGCATTGGAGGGCTGGATTGAGAAAAATAGATGGCTTGCTATGCGGGCAGTAGCGGCTGGCGTGGCGGAACCAGCCCTATTAAGCAAACAACAGACTGCAAGAGGAGCCCTAAAGCTGCATGAAAAGATCTTTGCTCAGATACTATCCACCAAAGAACGATCGTCTGAACAGTTCAAAAAACTGAGGCAAGGACTAGGCTATTCCCTAAGCGTTGTTGTTTGCGCAATTCCAAAAGAAGGTTTCAAATTTATGCGTCAACTATGCAGCTCGCGAGATGCAGATATCCTGTGGATAATAAGGGAGAATCTTAAGAAGAACAGGCTAATCAAGAGCTTTCCCGACGACGTAGATTCAATAAAGCAGCTACTAAAATGAAATGCAATAGCACATTTTCGACGCATGTCCTCCTTTGAAGGGAACACATGATCTGAAAACACCTAACTCGCAAACATGGCTAGAACAACGCCGATGGCGAAAGAGCTTAGAATGCGCGCGAAATCACTTATGCGGTATCTTGCCAAATTTTGTTTGGATTCCAAAGTATTCAAGAACGACGGCCTCTAAGAAGAACCAGACAACAAAGACGAGGTAGAAGTAACTCAGAAATGGCAATACTAAGATGTATCTTGTCTTGTTTCGAGCACGGTAATTGGCAAGAAAAGCTATGATTGTGTAGATCGTCGTAGCCAGAAGTGACACATTCACTAGGAGGAACTCACCGAGGAAATAGCAGATGAAGAGAAATGTGAGAGTTGTGGCCCAAACTAGGGGTAATAAAAATCCCAAGGCAGTCAAGAACAAACCTAAGAAACCGATGTGTGGAAACACTCTTTTTGAGAATCCTTTGTGTTCAAAACTCGCCTGCACAGCTCCTCTTATCCATCTCTCTCTTTGTCTTGTGAAAAGCGAGAGTGAAGGCGCTGAGGAAACATAACTGAGTGCCTCCGGTTCAAACTCTATTCTGTATCCTTTAGACGCCATTTTCACCGAAATGTCGAAGTCTTCAGTCAATGCATTCTCGTCAAAAGATGCTAGTTCTCGCCTGATCCCGAAATATGCTCCGTGAAGGATCGGGAAAAAATTAAACCTAGCTGAAAACGGCTGGAACAAGTAGAAACATAGGCTGAATTCCAAGGCAGCGAGCATACTCACAAATCCGTCCGACGAAATCTTTGTGACTCCAGTGGCAATCGCCACGTCTTTGGAATCAAAGTGTTTTAGCAGATGTTTGATACAATCTTTATCAGGTCGGTTGTCAGCATCAAAGACGACTATTATGTCTTCTTTGGCAATCTTTGCGCCCTTGTTCAGAGTAGCTGCCTTTCCAAGTCTCGTTTCATTCCGAATTACCATCACATTCCTTCTTGTAGCCACTTCAAACGTGGAGTCTATCGAATTGTCATCAAGCACAATTGTTTCAGCAACAGGAAAACTCGAGTTTCTTAAATCTCTTAGTACATTATCGACTACGTCCTCTTCATTGTAGGCAGGAATGACAACAGAGACCTGCTGAGGATGCTTCGAATATTGACGGATTTTGTATTTGCAACAAGCGAAATAATACATGACACTGTAGAAAACAACCGGAAAAGCGGTGATCGCAACTAGAAAGACTCGCACAGCGATGTCTAGCACAACATTTTTCTTAGAATTTAGGCATAATAAGCTTTGGCGGTTCCCAGCTCGGTATGTCTTTCCGCCATTTCTTTCAGAGTCAACTTGCTGCTCAGCCCTGCCTCTCTCACACACACAAAGAGTTGTCTGAGAATATGTAAGCCCCATGTGGACAAAGCTTCGATGTGCGAATTAATAACCAAACATCCTGTTAGCATTTTTCGAATGTTGTTCTTGAGGAAATTCTTGAACAAGTCAACTTCGAACTTCAGATTGTACCATGTGTACTCTTCAGAAACTGGAATCTCCAGAAGTTTTAGGTTCAAGGGATGAAAGATCTTCGATGTGGTTAGACCCCTTCTTCTGGAAACGTAGATCGCTCTCAAAGGTGGCACGTAAGAAAAGAGAACAGCGGTCAACGCTATTCTTGATGAGTCATATAGAAAATTTAGGTCATCAAGCGCTTTCCATAGATTCTTGCTGTGGTGATAATACGACGCTCTAAATCCAACAGGGTTTGTTTCAATCTTTTCATTGAGGATCCTCAATCCCTGTGAAAGTCGCTCTTTAATCCAAGAGTAGCTGGAGCCGAAAGCTGTAACTGGATTTCCAGTTTCGAAGGGAAGATGCCTGACGCCGTGAAGACCAATTTCGTGGCCACAGCTTTGGGCGTCTCTCAAAACCTTTGCAGGTGAGCTGCAAGAATTCCATTTGGCATGACTTTCGGGAATCACAAAGAGAGTAACGTTTACGTCGTGCCTATCTATTATTTTCAGCAAAACTTTGAGTTTGGTAACCTTGGTTTTTGGTGATATGTCATCACAGCTGAACGCTACGGCTGGTTCATACATCCATGTACCCATCGTTCAATGTGGTCAAAGCATAATTAAGGGTATTCTAAACAGTAATATCTCGGAGTAGAATTGGTTGAGCCGCGTTCTCTCGTCTATACCATTAATGGGGCTTCTCGCGGCTTCGTTTCTTAAACTTCGGACAGCGAGATGGAAACAATATTCTTTGGTGGTCTCCAAATCGAGCAAACAAGGTCCACCTATTGCCATGTGGGCTATCACAACTCGCTGCAATTGCAAGTGCTACTTCTGCAAAGTCTGGCAAAAGCGAGTAATTGAACCCAGCCTTGAACAAGCCTTAGAGACTATTGATACATTGAACAACATGGGTTGCTATAGCCTCAGCATAACCGGTGGTGAGCCCCTACTTTACCCCCACATCGCAGAAGTTGTCAATTACGCACATGAAAAGGGCTTCATCGTTCAAATAAACACAAATGGTTCCACCCTGGCCGAAAACATTTCACGAATTTCTAAAGCAGACCTAGTGACAATCTCGCTTGATTATCCGAGTGAAGAACACGACAAAGCCCGTGGACACCCGAAATTACTGCAAAAGGCGCTCAAAGGCGCTAACGCTTGTAGACGTTTGAATTTGCGAGTGGACTTCAGTGCGCTGCTTCTCGGTGGACAAGCCATCGCGAAGCTGGTTGAGATCAGTCGGAGCTTTGATGGGAGTCTGGTCTTGTCATATCCTGAGGTGGGTGGTTCACTCCACGCAGATGCTTGGGATTTACCTTCAAAAGAATGGTTGATAGAATGTTTCAAGGCGGCAATATCCTTGAAAGAGGACGGCTACTCCATATTCAACACCATGCTTGGACTCCGTGATGCAATTCAGTATTTGAAGATTGGAAGACGCTCTATCCCTTGTTATGCGGGTGCGAGCATCATCTACATCGATTGGGACGGCTGGGTCTATCCATGTCTTCACGAATCCAGAACTTGCCGAATAGAGCATCTGATTGAGAGGTATCGCCAATTTCCCAATTTCTATTCATGTGCAAGATGCTACGACCAAGCATGGTTAGATCTTTCAGCAATAGAGTGGACTCTGAGAAACTCGAGGCCAGATTTGAGTTTCAGAGACTTGCTGCAAATAAGCAAAATAGCTCTCAAAATGATCTAAGAACTAGGTCGAAAATTCTTTCAACTGTACGAGTAGGCAGTCCACATGAAGAATAGCAGGCCTAAGCCAATAGCTGACCCAATCAGCATGTCAACCGTTAACGTGTGTTCGTGACCTGAAATGAAAGATATCGCCCAAGCAATTGACCAGGGAATCGGCCATTTACCCACAGGATACGGGTCCATCCACCACCAATTCGGGTAGTTTAACCAGTTCAAAGGGCCGTTTCCACGAATATATTCTATCACCGACGCACTGATCAAATCCAAAACACCACAGCTGACAAGGATTGCAGGAGTTCCCAAAAGAAAGATTATCCCCACATAGTCTTCGCGAATAGTTCGAACAAAGTTCTTCCTCCAAAAGAGCGGGGTCAAGGTTATCCCAAATGTCAAAAGAAACATGATTGCACTGACAGGAATCCAGTAGTTTGGGGTCTGATTCTCGGGTATTATTGCTCCAAACAAAGATGCATCTACGAAGGCATAAAAAAACACACTAAAGACAAACGACACGAGAGCCAACATAAGCGTCTGTCTTTTTCTCTTCGCTGAACGCAAATCTACTCAGAGAATTTCTGAAAGAGCCAAATCTAATTAGCCTTTCTGCTCAATTATAACCAAAGTTTTGTGCTGGTCAATCTTACGCCACATTAAAAGCTTTAGGAAACTCCTCTGCATTGCAGAGCATGCACATCAAGCTTCATCTCGAACATAACGATCAAGAAATGATTTGTTGACCCATCTTGCTTTTTTATCTTTCATTGTTTCTATAGCCTTGAGGAATTTTCTTGCGGAATCAAAATGTTGTCCATAGACATGATAGCTATCAGAATAATCAACATATTGACCAATCTTGACGTTCAGTTTATCCGCAATAAGCTTCTGTAAATGAATGAAGGCAAACATGTTGGCAAATGCTGCGTGATAAGCGTCTCTGCTTCTCCACAGAGTGTGCATTTCTAACTCTTTGTCGATCACCTTACACCATATTCTTTGCAAACAAGGTGGACCGTCTACATCATAATGTTTCCAAGGCATCCA
>JABAHO010004962.1_pt1 | contig 24484 bp, 28 predicted proteins | sample 7062071 | NCBI WGS metagenome assembly JABAHO01 (sample SAMN14534356, study PRJNA622989) | marine sediment metagenome | biome: marine biome [ENVO:00000428]; feature: marine pelagic biome [ENVO:01000023]; material: deep marine sediment [ENVO:00002113] | place: India: Gulf of Kutch | collected...
ATTTTCACACCCAGTTTTTCCAGGTGCAGACGTGCAACCATTTCGTCAAGCAGCTTAGGAAGTACGTAGACTCCGACAGGATAATTTTCATGATTGGCAAACAGCTCAATCTGGGCCAGCACCTGGCAACTAAAGCTGTTGGACATCACAAAACTGGGGTGCCCCGTAGCGCATCCCAGGTTCACAAGACGCCCCCGGGCAAGCACAATGATGCTTTTACCATTCGGGAAGGTCACGCGGTCGACCTGTGGTTTGATTTCCGTCCAACTGTACTTTTCCAGCNNATCTCACTGTCAAAGTGGCCGATGTTGCAAACTATCGCCATGTTCTTCATCTTGCGCATGTGGCGTTCAGTGATGACGTCGCAGTTACCGGTGGTGGTAACGAATATATCACCAAGGGTGCATGCCTCATCCATGGGCATGACTTCAAAGCCCTCCATGGCCGCCTGCATTGCGCAAATCGGGTCAATTTCAGTAACCACCACACGGGCGCCCTGCCCTTTCAGGGACTGGCAGCAGCCTTTTCCAACATCACCGTATCCTGCAACCACTGCGACCTTTCCTGAGAGCATCACATCTGTTNNAGGTTGTCGAACTTCGATTTGGTCACCGCATCATTGACGTTAAATGCAGGGAACAGCAGCTCTCCTTTATCATGCATCTGGTAAAGCCGGTGTACACCGGTGGTGGTCTCCTCGGATACGCCGCGAATGGCTTTCGCTATCCTGTGGAACCGCTGCGGGTCACGCCTGAGGGATGCACGCACCTGCTTGTAGAGGACTTCCTCCTCCTCACTGCCTGGTTTCTTGTTGAGAATTGAGCGGTCTTCTTCGGCTTTGTACCCCAGATGGATCAGCAATGTGGCATCGCCGCCATCGTCAACGATCACGTTGGGTCCCTGGCCATTTCCCCAGTCCAGAATTCGATCGGTGTATTCCCAATATTCTGCAAGGGATTCACCCTTTTTGGCAAAGACGGGAACACCTTTGGCAGCTATGGCTGCTGCAGCATGGTCCTGCGTGGAGTAAATATTGCAGCTAGCCCAGCGGATCCTGGCTCCCAGCGCCTGCAGGGTTTCTATGAGCACTGCCGTCTGGATAGTCATGTGAAGCGAGCCGGTAATGCGCGCTCCGCGCAGGGGTTTTTCCTTGCCGTACTTTTCGCGCAGGGCCATCAGTCCCGGCATTTCCTGCTCTGCCAGCTCAATTTCGCGCCGGCCGAAATCAGCCTGCGACATGTCTGCAACCTCAAAATCTGTAAACGTCTTTTTTCGCGTGGACTTACGCTTGGCCATGATTTCGGGTCCTTTCGTTATGTATCAAGTTCCGCGTGTGGGATTCGGGTTATCTGTTTGATTTAGATCGATACAGGAAGTCTAAACTTACGCTTAGCCTGCATTTTTTGCGAGAGCATCGGCTTTGTCAGTGCGCTCCCAGGTAAAGGTATCGAGCTTGCGGGTGCGCCCAAAATGTCCATATGCCGAGGTTTCCTCGTAAATCGGGCGTAAGAGGTCCAGTTGACTGACAATTTCTGCCGGCTTCAGTCCAAACACCTTTTTAACCGCACCTTCAATGACTTCATTAGGCACGGCACCCGTTCCGAAAGAATCCACGAGGACTGATACAGGTTCGGCAAAGCCTATGGCATAGGCAAGCTGAACTTCACAGCGCCTGGCCAGCTTAGCAGCCACGATATTCTTGGCGATGTAACGGGCCATGTAGGCTGCACTGCGATCCACTTTTGAGGGATCTTTTCCGGAAAATGCGCCTCCTCCGTGCCGCCCCATGCCGCCGTAGGTATCCACAATAATCTTTCTGCCGGTCAAGCCGCAGTCACCATGCGGCCCGCCCACGACAAATCTACCGGTCGGATTGACGAGGTACCGTGTTCGCGTGCTGAGGTAGCGCTCCGGAAGCTCCTTCTGAATCACCTCGGAAACGATCGCTTCCATCAGGTCTCCATGCTTCACATCCTCATCGTGCTGCGTCGATATGACCACCGTGTCAACGCGAACAGGTCGGCCGTTCTCATAAACGACCGAGACCTGCGACTTGCCGTCCGGCTTCAGGAACGGCAACTTGCCGGTTTTGCGGGCTTTTGTCAGAGCCTTGGTCAACCGGTGCGCATAAACGATCGGCATGGGCATAAGCTCGCGGGTTTCGTCGCAGGCGTACCCGAACATCATGCCCTGATCCCCTGCGCCCTGCTCCTTGAAAAGGCCTTTGCCGGCTGTCACCCCCTGGGAAATATCAGCAGACTGCTTATCGAAGGCGACGAGAACCGCGCAATTGTTGTAGCCAAACCCGGAGTCGGCATCGGTGTAGCCGATTTTCTGAATTTTTTTACGCACGACTTCAGTGTAGGGAATGGAGGCTTTGCTGGTAATTTCACCGGCGAGAACCACCATACCGGTCGACACCATGGTTTCGGCCGCAATGCGTGAATGCTTATCCTTGGCAAGATGCGCATCCAGAATTGCATCAGAAATTCCATCAGCAACCTTATCCGGGTGCCCTTCTGTTACGGATTCGGACGTGAAAATATATTTTGAAGACATAAGAAGCTCCATTCCGCCAATGCCGCGGTTATGAATTGACTGTCACAAGTGGAACGAGGGAATTTATCAGGTTTGCGCAGAAAGAAAAGCTCTTTTACGCGGGGAGTAATCTAAACAAGTTCCAGAAGTTCCGGGGATACTTTCTGAGTAAGTTCCCGACAGAACTGCGTCACTTCGTCGGCCGTTCCGCAATTTTCGATGCGTGTTGCCAGGTCACGGGCCTGCTGGAGATCAACTTTGCGAATGGCATCTTTGACCATCGGAACGGCCTGGGGATACACACTCAACTCATCCACCCCCAGGCCAACAAGCAGCGGACTCAGAATTGGATTCGCCGCCATCTCTCCGCACACCCCCACCCATAGATTATGCCGATGACCAACCGCAACCGTTTCCCGAACGAGCTTCAGAACCGCCGGATGCGTTGGACGAAAAAGGGAGGCTACCCGTTCATTGATCCGATCCACGGCAAGGGTATACTGCGTTAAGTCATTGGTTCCGAGGCTGAAAAACTGCACATGAGGTGCGAGCACATCGGCACACAGGGCGGCACTCGGAATTTCGATCATCACGCCCACATCAATGTCGGCATTGTAGGGCATACCAAGCGCGTCAAGCTCCGCCATCGCCTCCCTGAGAATCTCGTTGGCCCGGATCACCTCCTGAACACCGCTAATCATGGGATACATAATCTTGACGTTTCCGTGAACGCTGGCCCGCAGAATGGCCCGAAGCTGCACCTTGAATACATCAGGGTTACGCAAGGACAACCGGATAGAGCGGCAACCGAGAAACGGGTTCGGCTCTGAACGGTTTCCCCCTTCGTTATCAGATTTATCTCCTCCCAGATCGCAGGTTCGAACAATGAACGGGTTTGGCGCCAGTCGTTCGGCCGCTTCTTTATAGATTTGTGCCTGCTCGTCTTCTCCCGGAGAATGGTCCGAGGCAATGTAGAGGTATTCCGAGCGAAAAAGGCCCACCCCCTCTGCTCCGTATTCGATCACGGCATTCAGTTCATCAATGGACTCAGTGTTGGCAGACAGGACAATCCGGTGTCCGTCCAGTGTTTCCGCGGGAAGTGCCTTCAATTTTTCCAGGTTGTGTTCAATGGTTTTTCGCTCGTCCGCAAAACGCTGATACTGGGCTAGGTCTTCCTCGTTTGGATTAAGAATCAGGATTCCGCGGGTGCCGTCTATAAGGATGGGGTCGCCCTGGCGCAGATTGGGCGTTGCCTCACGCAATGCAACGACCGCCGGTATTTCCAGCGCCTTTGCCAACAAGGCCGTATGGGAGGTTACGCTGCCGTAATCCGTTGCAATACCTCCCACGTGGTCGCGCCGGAAGGAGGCCGCCTCCGAGGGGGTGAGGTCCTCCGCAACCACGATATGACCGGCGGGAATCTGCCCGTGCCCTTCGTCTTTTTCGGGGCCACTGGAGAGATTTCGCATCAGGCGCCGTGAGACATCTTTGACATCGATCACGCGCTCGCTGAAGTAACTGTCTTTAAGAGAGGCAAAGGCATCGGCATACTTACTGCCGACCTGTCTCACGATAAATTCAGCATTTTTACGCTGCTTGCGAATACCGTCGATAATTTCACCCTGAAACGCATTGTCATCAAGGACCATCAGGTGTGCATCCAGGATGTCGGACTCAGCCATGACGGTCTGACTTTCCAGTCCGTGCTGGATCTCGGTTATCTGCCGGCGGGTTTCGATAACGGCCCGTTCCAACCGCCGGATCTCATCGTGAACGTGAGATTCCTCAAGTTCACGTTCTTCGACGTAACTTGAGGTTGCAGAGAGGAGCCAGACCGGCCCCACGACAACTCCGGGAGATACGCCGACACCTTTCAGGATCAGTCGGCTGGATGCGGCTTTGGGCTTCAGGCCGCCGGACATGCGGATCAGGCCTCTTCCTGAAACTGGCATTCCACCAGGGAAACGAGACGTTCAAGCATGTCCACGGCGTCATTGCCGCGGGCTGTGAGGTGCAATTTTGATCCACGAGCCGCCTCAAGGCTCATTAAGCCGAAAATGCTTTTGCCGGCGACCTCATTTCCATCCTTTTCAACGATAAGGTCGGAATCATATTCAGAGGCCACTTTCACGAAAACCGAGGCAGGCCGAATGTGCAGGCCGAATTCGTTGGCAATTTCGACTACACGTGTATGGGATTGGTGTACCGATTCACTCACTGGCATCCCGCCCTCTGGTCAGCATGGCCATAAGCCTTTCGTCGAGTTCCTTGGCTGCATCATGCCCGAGCATGCGCAGCTTGCAATCCAAGGCTGCAGTTTCGACAAGCCCTGCCATATCNNAGGACCTGGGGCAATTCACACCCCAGAACCGTCTGGCTGCGGCGCACCATTCCGGACCTGTCCTCTTTTTCCAGCTGACTAGCATCGGTTAAAGTGGCGAATAAATCCAGTTTCTTTTCGGGTCTGACCGCCCTGACACCAAAAAGACTCGGAACATGAATAATTCCCATTCCCCTTATTTCCATGTGGTAGCGGGTCGCATCCACCGGTGATCCGATGATTGCACCGGTGGAATCCCGCCGCATCGATGTAACATCATCGGAGATAAGGGCATAGCCCTTTTTGATCAATCCGAGGGCCGTCTCGCTTTTGCCCATGCCGGGCCGCCCCTCAATTAACACCCCGATGCCCATGATTTCTACCATCGTCCCCACCACGTTTCTGCGTGGGGCCATCAGGTTTTCCATCAGGATGGTTGCAGAATTCACAAAATCCTTGGTGGCCTGTGGATTCTTGAAGAGCGGCACTCCGTATTTGTCAGCCAGCTCAACTGCCTCGGGGAATATTTTCTTTTTTCGCGTAAAAACGACGCAAGGCACCTTGCTGGCAAAAAAAGCCTCCAGGCGCTTGCGCCGCTCTTTCTCGCTCAGGGAAACCAGGTATGTGTGTTCGGCCATCCCGATTACCTGGATCCGGCGTTGCGGAAAATACTGGTAGAATCCGGTGAGGGCCAAACCCGCCCGGTTGATGGCGGCTTCAGATATACGCCGGACAAGCCCCTTTTTACCCCCAACCAGGTTCAGGTCAGTCAGGCCTTCAGCAGCCTCCACCCAGTCAGCAACACTGATGGCTCTCGGCGGCGGGATATCTGCCCTTGACGGCTTAGAGGGCACGGTTGCGATCCTGCTCTCCGTGCTTCATGGCTGCGCTGTGATCCTGAACCTTGTCCCGTAGCCGGCGAAGCTGCCGCTCAATTTTATCAAACGCTCCGTCAATCGAAGCCTGCATGTTATCCGAGGCCTCCCTGGACTCCGCCCTTATCCGGTTCTTGGCCTGCACAAAGATGGAAGCTATCTGCCGGTGTTTCTCTACATCAAGGATGATATGCACATGCTCCAGTCTGGGAAATTCACCCAGCAGGAAATCTCCTTTTTCACGGGCATAGTTTTGCATTACCTGCGGCGCTTCCATGTGTCGGGCGGTCACTTCTACAGACATATGTCCTCCTTTTTGTGGTTCATATTCGGAACGATTCTCCCAGGTAAAGTTCTTTACTGGTTTCGTCGTTAATCAAAAATTCGCTGGTGCCTTCTTTTGCGACCTGTCCGTCGTAAAGCAGGTATGCGCGGTCGACCACCGCAAGGGTCTCCCGCACGTTGTGGTCTGTAATCAAAACCCCCAGTCCGCGGGCCTTCAGCCCCATGATAATTTCCTGGATATCGTTCACCGCCTTGGGATCGACCCCGCTGAACGGTTCATCCAGCATGATCATCAGGGGATTTGTAACCAGCGCACGGGTAATCTCTAGTTTACGACGCTCACCGCCGCTGAGGGTATAGGCTTTTTGCTTGGCCAGCTTGAGCGTATCCAGTTCTCCAAGCAGCATCCGCAGGCGATCCCGCCGCGCTTCCGGGGAAATGTCCAGCGTTTCCAGGATGGCCATTACGTTTTCTTCGACGGTGAGTTTCCGAAAAATTGAAGGCTCCTGCGAAAGGTAGCCAATGCCGTGCTGAGCCCGCTTGTACATCGGCTCCATCGTGACGTTACGACCGTTAAACATGATTTTTCCGCTATCGGGACGGACAAGGCCGACAATCATGTAAAAGGAGGTTGTTTTGCCTGCACCGTTCGGGCCGAGCAACCCGACAATCTCACCCGGCATCACCCGCAGATCAACATGGTTGACGACTTTTCTGCCGCCATAAACCTTGACGAGCCCGGTAGCATTGAGAACGGCTTCACCCCGCACAGGCCTTGGTGCTCCGGAAACGGCCTTTGCCGACGAATCCGGATGGGGCTGATTGTTAAGTTCCAGTGTCACGCTCTGCACATCACCTGCTTTCCTGGTTGTCGGGTATATTCCTCTTTCCGAGGAAAGGATAGGTGATTTGCACGAAATGTACTAGCGGAATTTAGGGGCGGACTGATCCGAGATAATCTCGATATACCCGGGTGTGCACTTCATGATTTCCTTGTCCAGCCAGAAGGTAATTTCGTCTCCGCGGAGAACATCCTCTCCGCGGTTTACCACGGCATCGCCCAGCAGACGCACCTCGCTGATCTGCTTTTGAAAGATGGCCCGCCTGCAGGTGGCCAGGATGTCATCGTGCCAGAGCTTGACGTTCCCGATGGCCGTTACGGACTTTACATCATTGGTGCCCTCAAGCAGCAGGTTGAGCTTGTCACACTCCATTCGAAGCTCGGGATCATTCACCTTAACATTGTCCTCAAAGACCGCTATGGAACGGCGGTAATCCAGCGTAAGACCGCCGTCGGAAGTAATGATCGTCTTGCCCGGAAGCGAGACAGACTCCTGTGCCCTCACCGTCACCATGCAGCAGGCAAGCGCTGCACAGCCTGATAAAATTATCCACCACTGCTTATGTTTCATCTGTTTTCTCCGAATTCCCCCTTCAACAAGTCCCTAAGGTTTCAGCATCGAAAAATTGAACCCTATCAACCCCCGATCGAATTCCACGGTTACATCCGACTTAAAATGAATAACTTCATCGGATGCATTCCACTTGAAACCGGTTCCCGACACGCGGAACCCTTTTTGCACGACATCCACCCGCTTGTCGGACGATGCTTTGCGGGTTTCCCTGTCAAGGACGCAGTCCGTCGCGGTGATGGTGGTCACAACCTCCCCTTCCGCATTGCGCATCTGCACCTCAAGGCCCCTGGCAATTACCGAACCGGTGTCTCCGATACGGGCGCTTGTGGCCGTGACCTCTGTTTTGACCGTACCGTCTTCAAAGTGCTCAAGCGGAATGCGCAGATCTTCAATCTCAAAGTCCTGGGCGACAACCGGGCAAAGGAAACCCATGCCGGCCAGAACGGCGACAAGTTTAACTGACAATTTCATCAATTTGACTCAGGGTCTTCCAAAGCGGTTTGAGCGCCTGGAAGCGAATTGCGTTTTGAGCATCGGAAAGCGCTTTTTCAGGATTTAGGTGGGTTTCCGCAAAAACAGCATCGCAGCCTACCGCCACCGCGGCCCTCGCCAGGAAGGGAGCCCACTGGCCATCGCCTGCAGTGCTCGTTCCGGCTCCGCCCGGACGCTGCACGCTGTGGGTCGCATCAAAAATGACGGGATAACCATATTCAGCCAGGATGAGCAAACTGCGCATATCGGCGACAAGGTTGTTGTACCCGAAAGACGCCCCCCGCTCGGTTAGCAGAATTTTACTGTTACCCGTGGATTCTATCTTCGAAATGATATTGCCAACATCCCAGGGAGCAAGAAACTGGCCCTTCTTGATGTTAACCACGCGTCCCGACTCGCCGGCAGCCAGGAGCAAATCGGTCTGACGGCAGAGAAACGCGGGGATCTGAAGTATGTCTGCCACGCGGGCTACTTTCTGAACTTCTTCCACCGAGTGAATATCCGTGAGGATCGGCAAACCGTAGTGATCCTTGACTTCCGCGAGGATCTCGAGGCCTTTTTCCATGCCCGGCCCCCTGAAGGATGCATGCGATGTCCGGTTGGCCTTATCGTAGGAAGCTTTGAAAACCAGCGGAATTGATTCCTTGCGGGCCAGGGAGGCAAGACGACCGGCAAGCTCAAGGCAGCCTTCCCGGCTCTCGATAACGCACGGGCCGGATATCAATGCCAGCGGCGAGCGCCCTCCAAAGCGAACATCGCCAGCCCTGACCGTTTTGCTTCTTTTCGTGGTAGATTTTTTCTGGGTCATTTTGCTCCTGTGTCCTGCCTGTTCCGGGTCAGCAGGCTCTCAACGTAGGCAACATCCTCCGGAGTATCAACTCCAATTCCCTCTTCATCCGTCTGCACAACAAAAATTCGACCTCCAATGTGAAGCGCCCTTAACTGTTCCAGTTTTTCAGACAATTCTGTGAGACAGGGAGGGGTTGTGACAAGAACCTCTAAAAACTCGCGACGGTAGGCATAAATCCCGAGGTGACGCCAGTACAGTTGCCCCTCCGGAGCGGGCTCGTCCCGGACAAAGGGAATCGGTGCACGTGAAAAGTACAACGCTGCGCCGTTTTCAGCCCGGACACACTTCACCACCGAGGAGGCGGTCACGTCTTCCTCCCGCAGAATGGGAGTGACCGCCGTGGCCATGTCCCAATGTGAATCCGTCCGGTTTCCGTCCTCCGTCAGGGCCCCGGCGAGTTCATCAATCAGGCTCGGTGAAATCAGAGGCTCATCGCCTTGAATGTTGACGATGACGTCGCCCTGAAGTTCCGCGATTGCCTCCGCGATGCGGTCTGTGCCGCTGGGATGATCCGGCCGCGTCATCACGGCCCTGAAGCCCTCCTGCTCAACGGCAGCCGCGATCCGCTCATCATCCGTAGCGACAATCACCTCGCTCAGGCTTTTCGCGGCGGCGGCACGTTCTGCAACCCGGCAGACCAGCGGCTTTCCGAGAATCGGCGTGAGGCTTTTGCCGGGAAAACGGGTGGATCCCCAGCGGGCGGGAATAACGCCTATCACACCGGGAGAACTCATGCGGCACATCTCCTTCCTGCTGCCATGCTCTAATCCTCCGTCAATGCGGTTAAGAGCTCCTCGGCATAACAGGGCGCAGTACCCACCTTGCCGACAACAACCCCGGCAGCGGCATTGGCCAGCGAAACCGCAGAACTCCGGTCGGCTCCTGCCGCCAGGGCCAGCATGGTGACCGCGATAACCGTGTCTCCGGCACCCGAAACATCGAACACCTCTTTCGCACGGGTATGAATATGCACAGGCTCCCGGGAAGGGCCTGCCAAATACACGCCTTTCGCCCCGAGCGTCATCAGGAGAATCTCGCAGTTCCATTTGTCAATCAGGACGGAAGCCACATCCCGGAGGTGCGGGTCATTCGTGAGTTCATCGCCCAATTCGCGCTGAGGTATTCCGGCCGCATCGCACGATTCCATGTAGTTCGGCGTTGCAACCGTCAGGGCGGGAAACTGCAGATGATGCGATTCTTTAGGGTCATAACCGGTCAGAATTTTCTGACGAACGGCTTCGTGGATTATGGTGTCTACTGAATCCTGACGCACCGTGCCCTTGCCGTAATCTTCAACGATCAGGCCATGAGATCCGGGGAGAGCCTCCAGGGCGGCTTTATTCAACGCCCGGATAGCGTCCTCGCCATAGCCCCGCGACTCCTCCCTGTCGACCCTCACGATCTGCTGGCGTTCCGCAAGCACACGGGTTTTAACCGTGGTCGTCAGGTTGTCGAGGGCTGCAACGCCGGCCGTGTCCACACCTTCTCCGGCTAGAAGTGCAAGCAATTCCTCTCCGGCCTTGTCTTTCCCGGCCAGGCCGCAGATGACCGCCCGTGCGCCGAGGGTGCAAATATTGAATGCGACATTTGCCGCTCCGCCCGGCCGCGCCTGTTCATGAGTCACCCGCAGCACCGGCACCGGGGCCTCCGGAGATATTCGCTGGACACTGCCCGTGACATAGCGATCGAGCATGAGATCACCAAAAACCATGATACGCAGATCAGCAAAGGCACGTACGATTTGTTCGGCTTCGTCTCGTTTCATTCCCAATCTCCTGACTGTTCATCCGTGCTTGCGTCCGGCGGAGCCGGGATCGCCAGGTATGAAAAATCCCGCGATGAAAACCACTCAAATTCACAGGACTGCTTTTCCATGCGTCCGCCAATCAGGCGGCCCGCTATGCGTAAACGCTGGTAACGCATCACACTGCCGGGGATTTTGACAGGGCTGGACACGAAGTCAACTCCGTGCAGCTCTGCTCGCAACTGCCCGTCGGGCATATGCAGGGCAAGCATTCCGTCGCTAACGGATACACGCAGCGTTTTCGGCCAATCCTGTGAAACCCGGGATACGGCTTCAGGATCGAGCGGGTTATTCAGGCCAAGGCGTCCAAGCGGGCCGGGAACCCACTCCCCGCTGTGCGCCTGTTGCAGTGTCAATACCGGCCGAAGGCAGTCAATTTTAATTCCGGAAGCAGTAACCAGGCTGAGCCGTATGAGCTCGGCAGTCAACGCGGCCGATTCAGCCGTGGATGCATCCGTGGTGATGTCGCGCATCGTGAGCGTGAGGGGAAAACCAAGCGAAAGCGTTCCTATCCGGCAGGGAATGCCGAGATAATCCGCCAGTCGGCCCTCCACCACGTTTTTCCCCACCGGTGTTCGCAGGGCAAGGAATAAAGTCAGCCATCCAATGAAGGCAAGGATCACCAGCGTGATCAGGAATTGACGCATCCGCCCCAGGGGTCTTCCGGTTTCGCCGGGCTCCCGGTCCGAATCCCGATCGGTCTTTTGCACCTTTTCCGGCGGCATGCCCTATCCCTTTCGGTCGCCAAACAGACCCGTGCCAATGCGCACCAGGGTTGCGCCTTCCTCAATCGCAATGGCAAAATCCCCGGACATCCCCATGGAAAGATGCGGGAGGGAGACACCTGTCTTCAGCACCAGGTCATCGCGCAGCAACCGCAATCTTGAAAAGTGAGGACGCGATTTTTCGGAATCCTCATGGAAGGGAGGAATTGTCATCAGGCCATCCACTTCGACCGCATTGTAGGCCATGGAACGCTCAAGCACGGGCAGGACATCTTCCGGTGAAAGTCCGAACTTTTGACTTTCGCCGGCCACATTAACCTGCAGCAGAACCGGCAGGCGTACGCCCGCCTCCTCGGCCACGGCATTGATTCGGGAAAGCAGCGACTCGGAATCAATGGAATGCAGACGATGGAACAACTCAACGGCCGGCCGGACTTTGTTGCTCTGCAAGTGCCCGACAAAGTGCCACTCGAGGCGCGAAGGACATCGGGGAATTTTCTCAAAGGCCTCCTGAACCCGGCTTTCCCCAAAAACCGACAAGCCCGCTTCGGCGGCTGCACAAACCGTTTCCGGCGGCATTTTTTTGCTTACCGCAACAATACGGATTTCGTCGGCAGCCCGCCCCGACCGCCCGGCAGCGGTTGCGACCGCTTCGGCGATCCGGTTGAATCGTTCATAGATCTGCGCGTCCTGGTCCCCACTGTCGAGAACATCGTTCATGGTCTCCTCCACCAGCTTAAACCTGCTGGCGTCCTTTCATTGCCCGCCTCAATGTGAGCGCATCCGAATATCCAATCGCGCTACCTGCCGGAAGGCCAAAAGCCAGGCGGGTGACCTGCACGGGGCGTTTACCGAGAAGCTCAAAGAGATAACTGCAGGTCGAGTCGCCTTCGACGTCTGTGCTAAGCGCCAGGATAATCTCCTTGAAGCGGCCCTCATCAATCCGCTTCATCAGCGTTTGCACCCGCAAATCGCCGGGGCCCTCACCGTTCATCGGCGACAGGCGTCCCATGAGGGCGTGGTAACGCCCGCGGTAACCACCGGCCCGCTCCATGGCCGCAACATCACCGGGCTCTTCGACGACGCACAGAATTTCATCATCACGGGATGGAGAGGTGCACAGGCTGCAGGGATTGGCCTCGCGCAGCGTGATGCTGCCACAAAGTGAGCAGGCGCACAGGCGTTCACAGGTTGTCTCAAGAATTCCGGAAAGCTCGCGGGACCCTGCCGGGTCACGGACCAGGGCCATGGCCATACGTTCAGCAGAACGTAAGCCTACACCGGGCAGCCTGGCGAGGCAGGCCCTGAGTGATGCCAGGCATTCCTCCGGGTTCATGCGGTTTACACTCCCATGCATGTGAGCCGAGGACGCGGACTTCTCAGCCACCCATCATCTCGCTCAGAGCGCTGAGATCTCCCAGCTTGGACATATCGCCAGCTGCCGCTTTCTTGGAGGAATCCAGGGCGCTGTTGATCGTGGACACCAGCATCTTTTCAAAACGTTCTGGCCGCATATCCTTGAAGGCATCCGGCTTAATCACCACGCTTTTGATGGTCATGTCCCCGCGGGCAACGACGGTTATCAGGTCATCGCGGCTGCGCGCCTCGACGGTTTTTGCAGCGAGCGCCTTCTGCATTTTTTTCACCTGCTTGACCTGCTTCATCATGTTCATCATTTTTGCCATAAGAATTTTCTCCTGCTTCTATCGGTCCTGAATCCCGCGGGTTTTCAAAAACGGTTTTGTCAGCAACGCTGAGCCATAAAACTATACCGGATTCAGCCTGTTCTCAAGACCGTCTTTTTCGGCTGCATTACCGGAATCACGGATCTGCCTTCATTCTCGAATATCGACAATTCTTCCATTGAACAGGGTCAGTGTTTTTTTTACGGATTCTTCTTCGGCCCAGTTTCGACGGGAACCGGGTTTACCGGTCTGTTGTTCAGTTTGGGCGTTTTTTTTTACGGCCTCGTCACCCGGTTCTACCGTGCTTTCCGGAGGAAGGGACTGGGCAGGCGGGTCGCCGGAGACATCCCGAAGGTCTCCCTTGAGAATTTCGCCGGACACTTTTACCGGGCGCCCGAGAAAATCTTCGAGGGTACGCTCCAGGGCTATACGGTTCCGGCCGGCCTGCAGACTTTCAAGCTCATCGGCGAACTCGGGATCCACGCCAATAACAACATGGCTGTTGTCGACACGCAAAGGCCGCGCATCCAGAAGAATTCCCCGCAGCACCACAGAGCGTTTGGCAACCCGATCAATGATAGCACGCCACTCCCCTGACAACCGGCGCAGGTCACTGTCCGGGTCTGCCGGCGGCGGCGCCATGGATTCCGGCGGCGGGGTATCAACCGGCGGTGGACTCTCGACCTGTTGAGGCGCTGCAGCGTTCGGGGCTGCCCCGCTTTGGGCAGGCGGCAACGCCCCGGAGACACCTGAGCGCAGGGCTTCAATGTGCTTCAAAATTTCATCAAGCGAGACAACCGTTGCGGCGCGTCCTGCCCGGATCAGTGCCGTTTCGAGCAGCGACCGCTTTGACAGCGCATATTTCATTCTGTCCTCTGCCTCCGTCAAAATATCGATAACCTGCAGGATCCTGTCTGCATGCGTGCCGGATGCCTGCTCCCTGAGAACCTGCATCTGGTCGTCCGAGACATCCGGGAGGGTCACCTCATTCTCGACACTGAGAATGACGAGCAAATTCCTGAAATGCTCCATGAGTTCGATCACCAAGCGCTGAAGGTCCCGGCCTGAATCATCGAGCTCGGCAACCTGCGCCAGCAGGGACTGCGCATTCCCGCCGAGAATTGCGGCAGCAAGGGCTTCCAGCTGCTGACGCGATACCAGCCCGAATACAGACAGCACATCCTGCTCAGTAATTGTTTTTCCGCAAAAGGAAATCAGCTGGTCGAGCGCGGACTCCGCGTCCCGCAACCCCCCCTCTGCGCCCCTGGCAACGGCCAGCAGGGCCTCCTTTTCGATATCCACTGCCTCAGTCTCTGCGATCAGCGCAAGGCGTTCTACCAGTTCGCCGAGCGGAATACGCCGCAGGTCAAACCGCTGACATCGTGAGATCACCGTGGGCAGCACCCGTTGTACCTCTGTGGTTGCGAAGAGGAATTTCACATGAGCCGGCGGCTCCTCCAGCGTTTTCAAAAGGGCATTGAAAGCCGCAATAGAAAGCATATGGACTTCGTCGATGATGTAAATCTTGTACGGGGACCGGCTGGGTGCATACATAACCGTGTCCCTGAGCGCCCTGACCTGCTCCACCCCGTTGTTGGAGGCACCGTCAATTTCCATCACATCCAGGCTTGTGCCGGCTGCGATTTCCCTGCAGGGGTCACATTCGCCGCACGGCGAAACCGTCGGGCCCTGTTCGCAATTCATGCATTTGGCAAAAATTCGTGCGATTGAGGTTTTGCCGATGCCGCGCGGCCCGACAAACAGGTAGGCATGGGCCAGGCGTCCCGCAGAAATGGCATTTCGCAAGGTCTGCGTGACATGCGTCTGCCCCACGACATCATCAAATGTCCCGGGTCGCCATTTGCGCGCCAGCACTTCGTAAGCCATTACATCTCCAGGTGCGTACAGAGATTAATTCAATCCCTTTGTCAGCCGTCATCTGTAACGCACGGCAGTGCGTTTGACAAGGCGATTGGACCTTGTCCGAGGTCCAACCATTAGCAAATAACGGGTTTTGAGGCATGCGGCATTGCGAAAAAGCGACAGGATGTCCATGATAGCAAGGTAACCGAGACCATGCTCACGCCCGTGGAGGAACCATGGAAGCAGCCACAGCNNATACGGATCTGCACAACTATTACATGTCACTTGCGATTCGAGAGGCGCATAACGCCGCGGAGGCAGACGAAGTACCGACGGGATGTGTAATCATCGATACCGCCGCCGAGCGCCGCGGCACCTCACCCATACTCGGCCTGGCGCACAACCAGACGGAACTGCTTAAGGATGCTACGGCGCATGCAGAGATCCTCGCCATTACCCAGGCATCTGAAGCCGTAGGCGACTGGCGCCTGACAGACACCGCTCTTTATGTCACCAAGGAGCCCTGCGCCATGTGCGCGGGTGCCATTGTCCTCGCCCGGATCCCGCTGGTTGTTTACGGGGTGCCGGATCCGCTGAGGGGAGGTCATTCCGTCTTTGGCCTGCTTCGTCACCCCGACCTGAATCACCGTTGCGAGGTTGTTGGCGGTGTTTGCGAAGATACCTGCCGATTACTTCTGCAGTCTTTTTTTAAGGAAAAGAGAAACAGGTAGCAATCACAACTGCGTCCGGCATTGCCTGGGCTTTGGCGCTTATCGGCTTATAGCCGTCGGCTGGCATCCTCGAGAATTTTTCGTTCGCGACGAGTCAAACTTCCTACGCCGTTGTTTGATATCTTTTCCAGAATACGGTCCACTTCCTCGGGGTCATGGGCATTCTCCGCATCCTCTTCCCGCTGCCAGGGCTCCACTTCCGACTCCTGCTCATCCACCAGGCGTAGCCAGGATGATTGCCGCTCCACAGCCCCGCGGTTCCGGGAAACTCCCGCCAGGCGGTACCGGGCGTAAAGGTACCCGGCAACCCCGCCTGCCAAATGCGCAGAATGGGCCACATTCCCCTCATCAACCACCAGCATTAACAGCGTGATCACCCCGCATAGGACCGCCATCGTTCGTGCCGTCATGGTGACGGGCAGAACAAACATGACCAGCAGGGTGATTTCCCGATGCGGGAACAAGGCGGCAAAGGCGCCCAACAGCCCGAGAACAGCACCCGATGCGCCGATGCAGACATCGTTTGCAGAAGCACTGATTAACAGCCAGCCGACACCGGCAGTCGCAGCACAACCAAAGTACAGCCAGAGAAACGTTCGCCGCCCCAGCAGCCCCTCCAGTTCACGACCGAAAAAATACAGCATCAGCATGTTAAGCAGCAAATGCCACAGGTCTCCGTGAAGAAAGGCGTAGGAGACCAGTTGCCAGAGGCGCCCCTGCATAAAAGTGCCCTGGGTAAGGCCGAAGAACTCCAGACCGCTATGGCTGAACCACGACGCCAACACTATCTTCTGAAGTATAAAACAGCCAACGGTCGCCGCCAGAATCGTGGCCACGCCGCGCGTCAAGCCCTCACCCGAGAGATGAAGAGGACGTCCAATACGGTGTTGCGAATACATGATCCGCAAGGCATACCATATCTACCCGGACCGTTTCAGCGATAAACTTTAAAAAAGGAATTTTTTGAAACCGGGCGAAGTCTGAGCAGAGGGATTCTGGGTGCTAAATCTTCTTACCCACGATATCCTTTACGGCGGCAAGCAATCTTCGGGCGCTCGTGGAAGGAACATAGGCGCTAACACCTTTGAGCTCTTCTCCCAGGTCCATTTTTTTCTCGATCCAGCCCGAGTCGTCATACAACACCACTGGAATTGTTCGGGTCGTCGACATGGCGGACAACAGTGAAGCCAGTACGCTTCCGTTCATGCCCGGAAGATATTCTCGGAGTACAATCACATCAGGCTTGAGTTTTGGGGCCAATTCAAGGACCTCGGGTCCGGTCCGTACAACCCTGGTTCGAAATACGTCGTTTTCTAATGCTGTCTTAACCATTGATGAGACGATGGCATCATTTTCAGCAATTAAAACCATTTCGCTACGGACGTGTGCCGGCTCATCCGGCTGAGCAGTTTTGTGCAAGACCTGGTTGATATGTTTTAGAAGAACTTGTCCCTCACAGGGTTTTGGCAGAAATGCCTCAATGTCCAGGGATTCAAAGAAGCTTGCCGCATCCGCCCGGGCGCTCAGCACAATCACCGGCACGGCCGGCAACGCCCCCNNCACAGGCACGGCCGGCAACGCCCCCTCCGCCATCCGTTTCAGAAATCCGGTTCCCCCGATACCCGGCATGGCAATATCCAGGATAATCAGGCTGGGTTCGCGGCGCTTGAGCTGGTGGATGCCTTCCTCGGCCGAAGCAGCCACTTCGACATCAAACCCGCGCATCGAAAGGAAATCCCGCAAAGACATGCGTAAATGCGTATCATCATCGATGATAAGCACCGCAGCTTTTGAATCCTGGTTTTCAGCCATTCCCTCTGTCCCTGATGTTGCGCCCCGGAAATGTTTCGGGATTTGGCGCTATTTTTTCAAAACAACTGACCGAATTGCAAGCCCCTAGTCAAGGCATGCGGCCAGGGAGGCCAAATCAAAGGGCCGGATGACGCAGGGCACGGAAAAGGCATCCAGGATTTCCTGCTTTACCGAATCGGGCTTCTCCCTGCACATGGCCACCACAGGCACATTTCGTAGCTTTGCATTTCCCTTCAGGCTGGATATCAGCTCAATCCCTCCTGCATTCGGACCGTCAAGATCCACAAGCACCAACCCGGGCGCGGCCTCCTGAAGTGTATTGACAAGCTGCGGCGTGAACGTCATCAACTCGGGAACAAATCGCCAGCTCTCGAACTGTCCACCCAGGGTCTTTCGGGATTCGGGATCGTTGTCGACCACTGCGACACGCGGGGCCGCACATACAGGAATTCGCACTACGACCTCCGTACCGTGTTCTCTTCCGCGGGGAGGACTGAAAAGCTTGAGCTCTCCGGAATGAAGCTTCACCATTTCCTTCACAAGGGCCAGGCCCAGGCCTGTTCCCTTTACATGCGAACCGACGCGATAGTAACGCTCAGTGACCCGGTCAATGTGATAAGGCTCAATACCGACCCCGTCATCCACACAGCGTATACAGGCTATGTTCGCATCGTCACAATCAGGAGAGACCTGGACTTCAACATGTCCCCCATCCTCCGTGTAGTTGATTGCATTTTGAAGGATATTCATAACGATACGTTCCAGCTTCACGGGATCTCCATTGACAAACACAGGTTCTTTTTCCGCCTGAAGCTGGAGGTCGATCTGCTTGCGACGCGCGGCAGGGATCATTTGTCTGCCCGCACGATTCACGAGGGTTGAGAGGGAGACGAGTCTGCTTGAAATCTCCATTCGTCCGGCCTCAACAGCACTCAGGTCAAGGATATCGGACACCGTGGTCGAAAGCCGCTTACAATCCTCCCGGATCAGGGAGAGGTACTCGTTGACCGATTCAGAAATATCTCCAACCGCCCCCTCCGTGAGATTGTCTAGCGCGTACATCATGGAGGTCAGCGGGGTTTTCAAATCATGGGATACATTNNTTGGCTTCATCCTGCTTCTCGAGCCGTTCAACAGCCTGCCGAAGGTCCGCGGTCTTCTCATCCACCATGTCTTTCAGGCGTTCCCTGTACAGGGTCAACTCCCTTTCGGTCTGCACACGCGATGTGACATCCCGTATCGTAATCATGCGCGCAGGCGCGTCTTCCCACACCGTCTCACCACTGCGCACTTCCCCCCAGACTTCACCATCCCCGGTGTTGTCTCCGAGCTCAACCAGGACCATCTCGTCACCGGAGTCGGCGATCTTGAGTTCTGTGCCCACCAGGGTCTCTGCCTCTGCACCCAGCAGCTTCGCTGCAGCCGGGTTGACGTAAAGCACCGTCCTCCCCTCATTGAGGATGACAATCCCGTCAACATTTTCCTCGATCAGCCTTCTAAAACGCCGTTCAAGGATCTGGGTCGCCTCAAGCTGGCTCTGCACGGCGCCCTTGAGTCGGCTGCGTTCGATGGCGTGGGATATTTCGCGGCCGAGCAGCTCGGAATCCAGCCAGGACTTGTTGATGTATTCCTGGGCGCCTTCGCGCACCGCCTGCAAACCCAGATCCGTTGATTCCATACCGGTAAGCACGACAACAGGGATAACCGGAAACAGGGAGACTACACGGGCGAGGGTTTCAAGCCCGACGGAGTCGGGCAGGCTCAGGTCGAGAAGGACCACGTCCTGCTGCTCCTGGCCAAGATTTTCAATGGCAGCGGCAAGGGTGTTTACAAGCGTGACATCAAAGGCGGGCCGAAAGCATTCCGACAAAGCCTTACGGGTAAGAAAGGCGTCGCCCTCATCATCTTCAACCAGCAGAAGGCGAACCTTATCCTGTAATGTATTTTCCAACATAGGTGTTACCGTTTCAAAAATTGGGCGTTTAAGTCCATGCTTTCTGCCCGCGCCTCTTCTGCCAGGTCCCGTTCAAAAATCATGATGGCGATTCTTGATAGCTTTTTCGGGACCTTTTTTGGCGGCCTCCTCATTGACCTGCAGGCCGATATTCACAAGGATTCCTATGCTCCCGATTGAGGCCACCATACTGGATCCGCCGTAGCTGATGAAGGGAAGCGGCAGCCCCTTGGTCGGCAGGCAACCGGTCACCACACCGATATTAATGCAGGCCTGGCAAACAATCATCATGGTCAGGCCAAATGCCAGCAGGCGCCCGAAGCGGTCGGGAGCAGAGGCACTTATCCGCAGGCCGAGAAACAGCAGGGCGGCAAAAAGCAGCAGCACGGAACCGCTGCCGATAATCCCGAATTCCTCTGCGAGAATTGCGAGAATAAAATCAGTATGCGATTCCGGCAGATAGAACTGTTTCTGAATACTGTCACCCAGGCCCACGCCCGTAGCGCCACCCAGGATGAACGCGATTTTGGACTGGGTGAGATGGTAGGCCGTAACCGGGTATTTTTCCGGTTCCAGAAACGCCATGATTCTCGCCCAGCGAAGCGGATCCTGCATAATCGCCAACAGGAACAAAGAGCCGCCGACTGCGCAACTGATTAACAGGTAATGCAGGCGTACTCCGCCCGCATAAAGCAGGGCCATTCCGACAGAGCCCATGAGCAGGGTTGTACCGAAATCAGGCTCAATGATAACCAGGCCCAGGAAAACCGAGAGCCCGGCCCCGGGAATAATCAGACCGTCTTTCAAGCGGGAAGCCCTGCGACCGATGTATGCCAACCAGGCCGACAGCGCCATGATTTCGACAACCTTCGCAACCTCCGAGGGTTGCAGGCGCACCGGTCCGCCCACCCGTATCCAGCGGCGGCTGCCGTTAATTTCAAGCCCCAGCCCGGGAACAAACACGAGCACAAGCAGCACCAGCGCCATCAGCACCAATGCCGGAATCGCACGCTGCCACAAGTGATAGTCAAGACGGGATAGTATGATGCCCCCGACAAGCGCAACCGACACCCAGATTAACTGCAGCTTAACGTAGTGATGGGGGTCGTTGAAATTCTGCTCGGCTCGAACGCTGCTTGTTGTGGAGAGCGCTACGATACCCAGCGACACGAGCAACAGCGCCACAACAATCAGTGCGTTTACGATGTTCCTCACCAGCGGGCCTTACTGTTATCCGGACCTCCGGGCTTCACCCCTGCATGCCGGATGCGGCTCGATGTGCAGACAGAAGTAGCCTCTGCGGCACAGCCTGACACAGGCCTACTGAGGACGCGGTATGCGAAGAATCTGGCCGGTTGTCAGGTCGGTCCCGGACAGCCCGTTCACACGTTTCAACTCTTCAATACTGACATCCCAGATGAGACTTACTGAATACAAGTCCTCTCCCGCCTTAACTTCATGGGTGTGCATCGTGAGAGGAACATCGTCGATGACGGCTTCTTCAGCAGCATCGCTTACCGCATCCGGTTCCGGCAGCACATCCGCAAGGTCAGAGGCTTCCGCAGCCGCGTCATCTGCAACCGGCGGATCAATCGAATCGGCAACGGCGGCAGGTTCTTCCGCAGCCTCAACCACCGCAGGAGCCGGTGCGCTTTCAGCCTGCGCGGCACTCTTTTTCCCACCCGGGATTGTCAGCGCCTGCCCCGCATAGATCAGGTGACCGGTAATCGCATTGGCGTCCTGAATGACCTTCACCTTCACTCCATGATCCACGGCGATCTGGGAAAGGGTATCGCCGGGCTTGACGACATAACGCACACCGGAACCATCCGTTTTGGGCTTGGGCTTGGCAGCTGTTTTAGCCTTGGGCCGGGGAGCATTGAGGTTCACGGAGGCGGGCAGTTTCAGCTTCTGTCCAATCCGTATAACATCCGGCTTGTCCAGGTTGTTCAATGCGAGCACCTGGGCAACGGTCACGTTAAATCGTGACGCGATCATCGAGACGGTATCTCCTTTTTGAACTACATAGGTTTTCGTCTGGGGCTCCCAGGCCGGTGGAGTACGCGACTCGAAGGTGGTAACCCGTGTCGGCACCGGGCGCTCCGAATGGGCACGCTCGGGCATGGGAACCTCCTGCGGGGTCACCACAGCCGGCCGGGTACGCGGACCGGTCGTCGTCGTTCCGCATCCCTGAATCAACAATACCAGACAGATAGCCAACGCATGCGCCGCTATCACCGAACATACCAGCCACGAAGTGGATTTTTTCATCGGGTTTCTCCTCATTATCCTTTCCAATCTCGGTCTGCGCTTAGTTAAAATCCGGCGCCTGCGTCCCCGGGCGGACCGGTTCCTTTTTCCGCGCCTCAAACAATTTTTTAAACTCATTACCCCGCTGGGCAAATCCGCCAAACTGGTCAAAGCTGGCACAACCGGGCGAGAGCAAAACAGCCTCTCCCTGCACGGCGCTGCCGACTGCCTCCGTAAAGGCGGTTTCAAGGTCTCCACAGACCTTGACCGGCACGGCACCAGACCACGCTTCTTCCATGGCTTTAGCGGCTTCCCCTATACAGTAGACACATCGCACATGTTTGCATAGCTTTTCTTTCATCCTGCCCAGGGCACCCTCTTTCAGGCGGCCGCCTGCAATCAAATGCACTGGGAAAGGAACCATTTCCAGGGCCGCCTCGAGGGCGGCCAGGTTGGTCGCCTTGGAGTCTTCTACAAAGGCGACGCCTCCAATCTGCCCCAGCATATTGACCCGGTGCGGAAGCGGGGCAAAGTCATGCAAAACGGATTCAAAGACCACGTCCGCCGCAACCCCCGCGGCCTGAACCGCTGCGGTCACAGCTGCCGCCGTAAGTCCCATCACCGGATTATCAAATGGACTGCCGACCAGGGACACGGAAGACACGCCTCCGGGTTTTTCGCATAGCACGCTGCCCGGCCTGTATTTCACGTCCGCACCCTCTTCAACACCAAATGTTATCCATTCCGGCATATCGGCCTCGAGAGTACCCCCTTTTGCTGCCGTTACCTGCTGCTTCATAAAATCCGATTCCGGTGCATGCACGACAGCCGACTGCCCGGCCCCCATTTGCGTCAGCAAACGCGATTTCACCCGTCGGTATTCTTCCATGGAGCCATGCCGGTCAAGGTGGTCGGGCTGAACATTGAGCACAACCCCCACCTGTGGGCAGAACGTATCTACATGCTCCAATTGAAATGAACTTACTTCAACCACGGCCCAGTCCAAATTCTCCTGCTCCAGGGCAATGCGGCAAAGGGCGGTACCATAGTTCCCGCCAATCGAAACACGCATTCCAGCCGCCGTCATGATTTCTGCGGCAAGCTTCACACAGGTACTTTTTCCGTTGGTTCCCGTCACCGCCAGGCAGGGAATCCGCAAACGGGAAAACCCGAGCTCCAATTCCGAAATAATCCTCCACCCGTTTTGCCTGGCCTGCCGTAGCCATCGTGCATCCGCCGCAAATCCGGGACTTACCACGCATATATCAAAAGGACCGTCAGGCAGGTTTTCCCTGCCGGCGAAAACATCCACACCGTCTGCACGCAGCGTATCCAGCGCCTGCTCGACGCGCTGCGGTTCGGCGGTATCGCAGGCACAAACATGCGAGCCCTCGCTTTGTAGCAACCGTGCCGCCGCAAGTCCGCTTTCTCCCATCCCCAGCACCAGCGCAGATCTGAATTTCACCGGCAAACCTCGTTCATGGGCATGACACACGGTCGCATACCGGTTCCGGGACGCATGCCGGTCCTCATCTGATTTTCAATGTCATCAGGCCGATCAGCGCAAAAAGAATCGAAAGAATCCAAAAGCGAATTGTGACCTGTGTCTCGCTCCAGTTTTTCTTTTCAAAATGATGATGAATCGGAGCCATTGCAAAAACCCGTTTTCCTGTCAGGCGAATCGACAGGACCTGGACAATTACACTGATGGCTTCAATCACAAAAACACCGCCAACGATAATCAGGGTAATTTCCTGCTTGATCAAAATAGCCACCGCCCCGATTGCCCCGCCGAGTGCCAGGCTGCCGGTATCCCCCATAAACACGCCGGCCGGATGGCAGTTGTGCCAGAGGAACCCAAGTGCCGCACCGCTGACACATCCGCAGAAAACTGCGAGCTCCCCCGCCCCCCGGATGTGAGGAATATACAGGTATTCCGCAAATGCGGCATGTCCAGCCAGGTACGCCATGACCAGGTAGGTCAGGGCAACAGAACTGGTACATCCGATCGCCAACCCGTCGAGGCCATCAGTCAGGTTTACAGCGTTACTGGCCCCGACAATCACCAGGGCCACAAGCAAAACGCTCAGAATTGCACCCATGTCCGTAATGACAGGATCCTTTTGAAAAGGCACCATGAAAGTACGCACCGCTTCCGATGTAGCCGGATGCATGAGCAGCACGACCCCCACGAGGACGGCCCAACCGCCCTGTAGAAGCAACTTGCCCCGCGCGCTGAGCCCGGCAGAATGGGACTGGCGAATCTTCCGGTAATCATCAACGAACCCGACAGCACCGAGGACGCACAGGGTTCCAAGAGCCAGTCCGACATGGATCACATCAATCCGAGCCCATAACAGGCACGAGACGACAATGGAAAAAATAATCAGGATGCCGCCCATGGTGGGCGTGCCTTCCTTGTGCTCATGATCGGGAGCCGGTGCGTCCTGCTTCCGCACGACCTGCCCAATACTCATCTCACGCAATTTTCGTATTACAAACGGCCCGAGTGTCAAACACAGCAGGAAGGCGGTCCCTGCACCCAGCACAGTACGCACCGTGATGTACTGAAAAATACGGAACGGAAAAAACTCTGCCTCAAGGGTATGCAACCAGTACATCATAGCTTTTTCTCAAACAGCGGGTCACGCCGGCGGGGCGGTGATTCCGGACCGCGGGCCCGTAACCCGGCACATTCGGCTTCATGAAGCCTCTAACTGATCAAACTCCGTAATGACATTTTCAAGTTTTTCTCCGCGGGAAGCCTTTAGCAGGACCGCATCGCCGGCGACAAGCGTCCTGTGCAGGATTGCGGCTGCATCGCGGTGCGTCGTCACTTCGAAAATGCGGCCCTGATCCATTCCGGCAGACCTTGCGCCTTCAGC
>JABAHO010003656.1_pt1 | contig 24462 bp, 18 predicted proteins | sample 7062071 | NCBI WGS metagenome assembly JABAHO01 (sample SAMN14534356, study PRJNA622989) | marine sediment metagenome | biome: marine biome [ENVO:00000428]; feature: marine pelagic biome [ENVO:01000023]; material: deep marine sediment [ENVO:00002113] | place: India: Gulf of Kutch | collected...
GATTCATGGGGAACTCTAACACGGGCCCGCGGTGGCTTGTAGGCAAGGTAAGGGCTCGGCTCTCTTGACGGGTTGCAGCGGGCGAGTGCGCTTGCGCAGACTCAATGCCGGCTATCGCTGCCGGGCGACGGATTGTTGATTGTCGAGCCTCGCCGGCAGATTGCCATGCCGATAACGGGTCGACGAGTTATGCCGATCCGGTGCTCTTCTGCATGACAAAGCGAGCTCGATGAGGTTGCAGTGCGGGCAGCCGGTATGCGACAAGCAGCGGGGGTGTGATGCGATTTTTCATGAACTGCGTCACCAAGTGGTTGCCGAAACAACCCGTTGCGCACCAATCTGTTAACCTTTATGGGTAGGCCCCGGGGGCGCGAGAGACTGCAACAGGCAGGACATCGCATGGCTCGAGGCACGATAAGTCGATTACTCGACCTGACGATTTTTATTCTCACGGTCCAGATGTCTGGCTGGGGCCATGGTAAGCGGCGACCGGCAATGTGCAGACAGGATGCGCAAGTGCGCGTAGCTCGAATGGCAACGATGGGCGTGTGATCAACCTCAACATTCCTGCTGTTTCATACGCTGTCGGGGCGAGTGCTTTTGCGGTGCTCACCGTGCTGCTGCTGACCGCGTGGCGGGGGCGGCTGCAGGGGGGGCTGCTCGTCGCAGCAAGCGCGGTGACGGCGCTTTGGTGTGGCGCCGCAGGCCTCTATGCAGCGAATGGCATGCCACCCTTTTCGGCGCTCAGTCTACTCGAGGTGCTGCGGAATACGGGGTGGTTTTTGTTTCTGCTGAAGTTGCTGGGGCTACACCGAGGAGCGACCCGCGGCGTGCGCTTACTGTCCGCCGTTACCTTGGCGCTCTGCGCGGGTCTTGCCGGCCTGATCCTGGCTAATCGTTACAGCATGGACATCCTGCTGGCGGCATCTCCGAGCACGTACTTCACGAATCTCGGACTGCTTCTGCTTTCGGTGGCCGGGCTCGTGCTGGTCGAGCAGCTCTACAGAAATACTGCGATTGAACAGCGCTGGGCTATCAAATCCCTTTGCTTTGGCGTTGGCGTCATGTTCGTGTACGACTTTTACATGTATGCCGATGCTCTGCTGTTCGATCAGGTCGACAATAGTATCTGGAGCGCGCGGGGCATCGTCGTCGCCATGATGGTGCCGCTTATTGCGATGTCCGCGTCACGCAACCCGCAATGGTCGTTGCATGTTTTCGTATCCCGGCACGTTGTCTTTCACACGGCCGCGCTGCTCGGTGCGGGCGTCTACCTGCTGTTCATGGCAGCCGCCGGATACTACATCAAGGCCTACGGTGGCACGTGGGGCGGTGTTGCCCAGGTCGTGTTCCTTTTCGGCGCGGTCGTGCTGCTCGCCCTGCTACTGCAATCCGGGCATCTGCGTTCCCGTTTGAAGGTTTTTGTCGGAAAGCACCTTTTTCGAAACCGTTACGATTACCGCGAAGAATGGCTACGCTTTACTCAGACGCTCTCGACCCTGGAGCGTGGTGCTACTCCCAAGCCGACCATCGTGCGAGCAATTGCCGATATCGTCGAAAGCCCCGGCGGTGTGCTGCTCGAGCGCGGTGAAGGCGGCAATTTCGAGCCGACGGCATGCGTCAACGTCGACCGCTCTGTTGCCAAGCGTGTCGACGCAGATGCACCACTGCTCGGGTTTCTGCGAGATCGCGGCTGGGTGGTTTTCATGGACGAATATCAGCGCAATCCCGGAAACTACGACGGGCTCGCGTTGCCGGAGTGGCTGGAGGAAATTCCGGACGCCTGGGTTGTTTTGCCGCTGATGCAAAGCGACACCCTGGTGGCCTTTATCGTGCTCACGCGATCAACGACGCGCGGCACGCTCAACTGGGAAGACAGCGATTTGTTGAAGACAGTCGGACGCCAGGCCGCGAGTTACCTGGTCATGTGGCAGGCTACCGACGCCCTTTCCGAGTCGCGCCAGTTCGAGGCATTCAACCGGCTGTCAGCCTACGTGGTGCACGATCTCAAGAATCTCGTCGCGCAGCTGGATCTGGTGGTGGACAACTCGAAACGCCATCTGCACAAGCCGGGCTTCATGGAAGACGCGCTCCAGACTATCGAGAGCGCATCGGCGAAAATGAATCGCCTGCTCGGGCAGCTGCGCAAGGGCCGCAGCGAAACGGGTCCCGCGCGATCGGTAGATCTCGCCGAGGTACTCGAGACCGCGGTCGCGGCGCGCCGCGCGAACGCTCCGCGCCCGGTGCTCGAAAGCTGTCTTGAAAAACTCTACGTGATCGCCGATCGAGACCGACTGGCCGCCGTCATCGAGCATCTGATCCAGAACGCTCAAGAAGCGAGTCGCTCCGACGGCCACGTCACGGTTCGGCTCAGCGCCGATGATGGATGGGCGCTGGTCGAGGTCGAGGACGACGGCTGTGGCATGGATGCGGATTTTATCGCCGAGCGCCTGTTCAAGCCCTTCGACACGACCAAGGGCAACGCCGGAATGGGCGTTGGCGTCTATGAAAGCCGCGAGTTCGTGCGAGGACTGGGCGGTGAGATCACCGTCGAGAGCAGTGTGGCGCGCGGCACCCTTTTTAATGTGAAGCTGCCAGCGATGGCGGCGCCCATGCGTCAGATGAGAGATCAAAAGGCCAGGGAGGCAGCGAATTGAGCGTCGCGCGCGTCAGCAAAAAAGCACTGCTTGTGGTGGAGGACGATCCTGGACTGCAAAGTCAACTGAAGTGGTGTTTCGAGGACTACGAGGTCCTCATGGCAGGCGACCGTGAATCGGCCCTGAGGCATCTTCGCCGCCACGAGCCCAAGGTGGTGACCCTGGATCTGGGCCTTCCGCCGGATCCCGCGAATGCGACCGTAGGGTTCGCGCTCATGGAGGAAATTCTGACGCTCGCGCCTGATACCAAGATCATCGTCGTAACCGGTAACGACGATCGCGACAACGCCGTCAAGGCTGTCGCCATGGGCGCGTATGACTTTTACCAAAAGCCCGTTGACGCGGACGTCCTCGGCCTCATCGTGGCGCGCGCCTTCATGCTCCAAGAGCTCGAGGCGGAGAACCGCCGCCTCGCCCTGCAGGCGGGGGCGTCGCCGCTCGAAGGCGTCATTTTCGTCAGCCCGGAAATGGCGAAGGTCTGCCGCATGATCGAGCGCGTCGCGCCAACAGACGTCAGCGTCCTTCTGCTTGGCGAGAGTGGCACCGGCAAGGAGCTGCTGTCGCGCGCATTGCATGACCTCGGCGCCCGATCGAAGGAGCGATTTGTCGTCATCAACTGCGCCGCAATCCCGGAGACGCTGCTCGAGAGCGAGCTCTTCGGTTACGAGAAAGGCGCGTTCACGGGTGCTTACAAGCAGACCATCGGCAAGATCGAATTTGCCGACAAAGGCACGCTGTTCCTCGACGAGATCGGCGATCTGCCTCAATCACTTCAGTCGAAGCTGCTGCGTTTTCTCCAGGAGCGCACCATCGAGCGCTTGGGCGGTCGGGAGCCTATCAATGTCGACGTGCGTATCGTGTGTGCGACACACCAGGATCTTGCGGAGAAAATCAAGGACGGCAGTTTTCGCGAGGATCTGTTCTACCGCATTAGCGAAATCTCGGTGAATATTCCGCCGTTACGCGAGCGGGCGGGTGATGCGGTGGTGCTCGCGCGGGCCTTTCTCGAGAAATACGTGCGCAAGCAGGGCAGGGGACCCAAGGATTTCAACGAGGAGGCACTCGCCGGTATCGACTCCTACCATTGGCCTGGTAACGCTCGGGAGCTCGAGAACCGCGTCAAGCGCGCGGCCATCATGGCCGAGGGAAACCGCATCGGTCTCGAGGATCTCGACCTGCCGGCCTCGGAACGCGAGGCCGAGCCTTTGAACCTGCGCCAGGTCCGGGAGGAAGCGGAACGTCGTGCCGTGAAGCGCGCCCTGGTTTTGAGCGACGACCGCGTTGCTCAGGCTGCAGAGCTGCTCGGCGTCAGTCGCCCGACACTCTACGACCTCATGCAAAAATATGGATTGAAGTGAACGGCGAGCGGGCCTCCGGTGGCCCATTGGCGCTCAATATCGAGGCGCTCGCTCCCAGGCAAGCGAGTGCTCGACGATGGCATCGAGATCGTCGTAGCGGGGTGACCAGTCGAGCACGTCGAGTATTCGCGCGGCGTTCGCAATAAGAACGGGAGGGTCACCGGGCCGGCGCGATGCCTCCTTGATAACGAGCTTTCCGCCGCAGACACGCTCGACTGCGCCGAGCACCTCACGAACGCTGTAACCGTGGCCGTAGCCGCAGTTGAGCGTCGTGGACTCGCCGCCGTCGCGCAGGTACGAGAGCGCCTTCAAGTGCGCGTCGGCCAGATCCTCCACGTGAATGTAGTCCCTGACGCCGGTGCCATCCGGCGTCGGATAGTCGACCCCGAAAATCGTGACCGAGTCGCGCTTGCCGGTGGCGGCCTCGCAGGCGACCTTGATCAGCAGCGTCGCCTCTGGCGTCGACTGGCCGATGCGCCCGCCGGGGTCGCTGCCGGCGACGTTGAAGTAGCGCAGCGTCACGTGGCGCAGAGCGGTGGCTGCCGCGGTGTCCCGCAGCATCCATTCCGTCATGAGCTTGGAGCTGCCGTACGGGTTGATGGGCAGTGTCGACGTCTGCTCGCTCGCCGTGCCGGATTCGGGGATGCCGTAGACGGCCGCCGTCGAGGAAAAGATGAAGTGCTCCACGCCCGCGTTTACGCACGCGGCGATCAGATGGTGCGCTTTGACGGTGTTGTTGTGATAATACTTGAGCGGCTCTGCGACGGATTCCGGAACCACGGTGTGCGCGGCGAAGTGCATGACGGCTTCGACCGCGTGCTCCTCGAGCAGCCGCCCGATGAGCCCCTGGTCGCCGCAATCTCCCACCACCAGCTCGCCGCCCGTGACGGCCCCGCGAAAACCCTTGCTGAGATCGTCGACGACAATCACGCGCTCCCCCGCTTCGACGAGCTGGCGAGCCGCGTGGCTGCCGATATAGCCGGCGCCGCCGGTGACCAGCACCGCGCCTCTCGTGTCCCCTGTGTTCGGCATGGATGTCTCTTGGCAGATTTTCCCGTCAGAGCTGTCGCCGTGCTGTCACGAGTTTCGTAAAATTCGATCCGTTCGCCGGCTTTCGTCACAATGGCTGCGTCCCATGAGCTTAATGGATCGATTCCGGCCGTGGAACCGCGCGCTACGAATCGAGCATTGGATTACTGTGAACCGTGCCTGCTTTTGACCCGATGAGACCTCCTGTCCCCGGCGCATCCGGCGCCGTCCTGGCTTGAGCATGGAGCCGGCCGTGACGCTGCGCGATGTCTATGCGGCGCGACGCAGCATCGCTCCGTGGGTGCGGCGCACACCCCTCAAGCTCTCGCCGGCGCTCTCCAAGCTGACCGGCGCGAGCGTCCACCTCAAGCTGGAGACGGTGCACGACACCGGGGCATTCAAGATTCGCGGTGCGACCAACCGTATCGTCAATCTCAGCGACGAGGAGCGGGCCCGCGGCGTGGTGACCGTGTCCACGGGCAATCACGGGCGCGCCGTCGCGTTCGCGGCCAAGCGGGTCGGCGTGCGGGCAGTCGTGTGCATGTCGGAGCTCGTGCCGGACAACAAGGTGGAGGCTGTCAGGGATCTGGGTGCGGAGGTCCGAATCGTGGGGCGTTCCCAGGACGATGCCGAGGTGGAGGCGAACCGGCTGATCTCGGAAGAGGGAATGATCGGCGTGCATCCCTTCGATGACCCTCATGTCATCGCGGGACAGGGCACCATCGGCATCGAGCTTCTCGAGGATCTACCGCACATGGACACGGTCATCGTGCCGCTATCCGGCGGGGGATTGATGGGAGGCATCGCCATGGTGTTGAAATCCGCCGGGGCCGGCATTCGCACCATCGGCGTCTCGATGGCGCGTGGGCCGGCGATGATCGAGAGCATTCGCGCTGGAAAGCCGGTCGCGGTGCAGGAGCGTGCGACCCTCGCCGACAGCCTGGGCGGCGGGATCGGTCTCGACAACCGCTACACCTTCGCGCTGGTGAAGCGCTTCGTGGATGAGCTGCTCGTGGTCGATGAGGGGCAGATCGCCGACGGCATGCGCCAGCTCTATCGAGGCGATAACCTGGTCGCCGAAGGTGGCGCGGCGGTCGGTGCCGCAGCGCTGCTCGCCGGGCTGGTGTCGAAGCCCGGGGGCAACGTCGTCTGCGTGGTGAGCGGCTCGAATGTCGACATGGAGAAGTTCACGCGCATCGTCAACGGCGAACCGAGCGAGGCGTAGGTCAAGAGATGGCGATTATCGTTCTCACCGAAGCCGATATCCGCGCATGCACACCGATGGACGAGGCCGCCTTCGCGGCGGTGGAGCAGGCGTTCACGTGGCTCGCCGAAGGCAAGGTGGCGATGCCGCCCATCATGCACATCGAGGTTGCCGAGAGTCGCGGCGACGTCGACATCAAGAGCGCCTGCGTGCGCGGACTCGAAAGCTTTGCGGTCAAGATCGCCTCGGGATTCTTCGATAACCCGAAATTGGGACTTCCGAGCTCGAGCGCCATGATGGTCGTGTTGAGCGCCAGGACCGGCTTTTGCGAGGCGGTGCTTCTCGACAACGGCTATCTCACCGATCTGCGCACGGGGCTGGCCGGGGCCGTGGCCGCGAAACATCTCGCCCCGGCCGTGGTGGACACCGTCGGAATCGTCGGTGCCGGCGCGCAGGCGCGCTATCAGCTCGAGTGCCTGCGTATGGTGCGGCAATTCACGCGGGTGCTGGTGCGTGGGCGCTCGCCGCAGAACGTCGCCGCCTATGTCGGCGACATGACGCGAGCGCTCGGCGTGGAGGTCGTCGAGGCCGACAGCATGGAGCAGCTCGTCGGTGAAAGTCAGCTGGTGGTGACGACCACGCCGTCCCGGGATGCGATCATCCGCGAGGAGTGGCTGCATCCCGGTCTGCACGTGACGGCGATGGGTTCGGACCTCGCCGGCAAGCAGGAGCTCGATGCGCGGGTGCTCGCGCGCGCGGATCGGCTGGTATGCGACAGCAAGTCGCAGTGCTTTTCAATGGGAGAGCTGCAGCACGGCCTGGCTGCCGGTGTCATCGATCGGCAATCGCAAATCGACGAGCTCGGCGCGATAACGGCGGGCACGGCGGCGGGCCGCCGGTCGGCCGAGGAGATCACGCTGTGTGACCTGACCGGAACCGGCGTGCAGGACACGGCAATCGCGACGTTGACGGTGGCGCGGGCGCGCGCGTCGGGACGGGGGATGGTCGTCGAGGGCTGAGCGCGCGGCGCACCGCATCGCGGGGCACCGTCTCGAGGCGCGGCATGGAATCGCGAACCCAGGCCTCAGTAGTCCCGGTCGGGCACCGAAGCCTTTCTCTTCTCCATGAACGCGGTCAGCGCCTCGTCGATGGCCGGGTCGAGCTCGGGGGCCTGGTACTGCTCGAGCATGCGTTTCCAGATGGCGTTGGCACGCTGCTCGGCATCGAGGCTGCCCTCGGCCTGCCATTGCTCGTAGCTGTTGTTGTCGGCGATGGTCGAGCGGTAGAAGGCCGTCTCGAAGTTCGCCTGGGTGTGGGCGCAGCCGAGGAAGTGCTGGCCGGGGCCGACCTCGCGGATGGCGTCCATCGCCTGGCCGTTCTCGGAGAGATCGACGCCCTCGAGGAACACCTGCATCATGCCGGCCTGATCGGCGTCCATGACGAACTTCTCGTAGCCCATGGCCAGCCCGCCTTCGAGCCAGCCGGCGGCGTGCAGCATGAAGTTGACGCCGGCGAGCATGGCTGTCTGCAGCGTATTCGCCGCCTCGTAGGCGGCCTGGGCGTCGGCGGTCTTGGAGGCGCACAGCCCGCCGCCACTGCGAAACGGCACCCCCAGGCGTCGGGCCAGGGCGGCACAGACGTAAACCACCAGCGACGGCTCGGGACCGCCGAAGGTGGGCGCGCCGGACTGCATGGAGACCGCGCTCGCGAAGGTGCCGAAGACCACCGGCGCGCCGGGGCGCACGAGCTGGGCGAAGGCCATGCCGGCCAGCGCCTCGGCGAGGATCTGCGCACAGGTGCCGGCGACCGTCACCGGCGACATGGCGCCGGCGAGGATGAACGGCGAGATCACGGTCGCCTGATTGTTCTCGGCGTAGACGCGCAGCGCCCCCAGCATGGTGCCGTCCCACACCATCGGCGAGTTGGCGTTGATGAGGCTGATGACGACGGTGTTCTGATCGACGAAGGCGTCGCCGAAGAGGATTTTGGCCATGTCGACCGTGTCCTGCGCGCGCTCCGGCGCCGTCACCGAGCCCATGAAGGGCTTGTCGCTGTAGCGCATGTGGCTGTAGACCATGTCCAGGTGACGCTTGTTGACCGGCAGGTCCACGGGCTCGCAGACGGTGCCTCCCGAGTGGTGCAGGCAGGGACTCATGTAGGCGAGCTTCACGAAGTTGCGGAAGTCCTCGATGGTCGCGTAGCGGCGGCCCTCGTCGAGGCTGCGGATGAACGGCGATCCATAGGCGGGTGCCATGACCATGTGCGGTCCGCCGATGCGCACGCTGCGCTCGGGGTTGCGGGCGTGCTGGATGAACTCGGCCGGCGCCGAGCGCTGGATGATGCTCCGGCACAGCCCCTTCGGGAAGCGCACGCGCTCGCCGTCGACGCTGGCGCCGGCCTCTTTCCACAGCCTCAGGGCGTCGGCGTCGTCGCGGAATTCGAGCCCGATGTCCTCGAGAATGGTGTCCGCATTGTGCTCGATGAGCGCCAGCCCCTCTTCGTCGAGGACCTCGTAGACGGGCAGCTTGCGGGTGATGTACGGGACCTGCACGGCGCTCGAACGGGCGCGGGCGGCGCGGCGCGCATCGCGTCCGCCACCGCGGGTGCGGCTTCTCGGTTCACGTGCGCTCATGGGCGGCGGTTGACGTCCTCCCGGGACAGGGCGAGGAAGATATCCACGCAGGAGGCCCGGCACTTTGTGCGCGGCGACGTCCATGTGCCCAACCGCGTCATGGCGGGCCCGGGTGCAGGCCGAGTGCCGGCGCGGCGTCGACTCAGGCCGCCACGGCCGCGCGCACCGCGGCGACGATGCGCGCCTGCAGCTCGGCATCGAGGTAGGGGTGCATGGGCAGGCTCAGAACGCTCTGCGAGAGACGTTCCGCCACCGGGATGCCGTCGGGCGCCTTGGGAAACGCGCGGTAGGCCTGCTGTCTGCTCAGCGTGCGCGGATAGTAGATGGCGGTCGGGATCCCCTGTGCCTTGAGCGCGGCGGCGAGTGCGTCGCGGTCGGCGACCTGGAGGGTGTACTGGGCCCAGGTCGACGTCGCGCCTTCAGCGACTACCGGCGTGGTGGCGATGTCCCGGAGGCCCTCGTCGTAGCGCTCGGCGATGCGCTGGCGGCGTTCGATCTCGTCGTCGAATATGGCCAGCTTCTCGATGAGAATCGCGGCCTGCAGGGTGTCCATGCGGCTGTTGAGACCGACCCGATCGATGTCGTACTTGTGACCGCCCTGACCGTGCTGGCGTATGGAGCGGCACAGATCGGCGAGGGCGTCGTCGTCGGTGAACAGCGCGCCGCCGTCGCCGTAGCAGCCGAGCGGCTTGGCCGGAAAAAAGCTGGTTGCCGCGACCTCGGCGAGCGCGCAGGTGCGGGCAGCGCCGAGGCGTGCGCCGAAGCTCTGTGCCGCGTCCTCGAGCACCAGCAGCCCCTGCTCCTCGGCAATGGCGTTGATGCTCGGATAGTCCGCGGGTTGCCCGAACAGGTCCACCGGGATGACCGCGGCGGGGCGCAGGCTGCCCTTGCGGGTCTCGGCGATGGACGCCGCCAGGCTCTGCGGATCCATGTTGAAGCTCACGGGGTCGACGTCGACGAACACCGGTGTCGCGCCGATCAGCGCGGCCACCTCCGCCGTGGCGGTGAACGTGAACGCGGGCAGGAAGACGGCATCCCCGGGGCCGATACCTTTCGCCATCAGCGGAATGAGCAGCGCGTCGGTACCGTTCGCGCAGCTGATGGCATGACGCACGCCGGCAAAGGCGGCGAGCTTCTCTTCGAGCTCGGCCACTTCGGGGCCCATGATGTACGCGCCGTGCTCGATGACCCGCTGCACAGCGGCCTCGATCTTGTCGGCGATGCGCCGACGCTGGGCCTGAAGATCGATAAACGGAATGGGTGCGTGCGTATTTTCGCCCGCGGAAGCGTTGGCTTCGGCGCTACTCGCCACTGATCTCCTCCAACTTGTCTTTGCCCTTCAGGCGATACCGTCTGCCCGTGCGCGGGCACACCAGGTCCTTGCCGAGCGGCTCGCCGGCGTGGGACACCCAGCCGATGCGTTTCGCCGGCACGCCCGCCACCATGGCGTGGGGCGGCACGTCGCGTTTGACCACCGCACCCGCCGCGACCAGGCTGTACTCGCCCAGCGTCACGCCGCAAACGATGGTCGCATTGGCGCCGATGGTGCAACCTTTCTTCACCAGCGTCTCGCGCAGCTCGTCCATGCGCGCCACGTCGGCGCGCGGATTGTACACGTTGGTGAAAACCATGCTCGGACCGCAGAAAACGTCATCCTCGAGCGTGACCCCCTTGTAGATGCTGACGTTGTTCTGCACCTTGCAGTTGTCGCCAATGGATACGTCGGGACCGACCATGACGTTCTGACCGAGGTTGCAGCGTGCACCGATGCGGCTGCCCTTCAAGATATGGCTGAAATGCCAGATGCGGGTGCCTTCGCCGATCTCGCAGGGATGATCGACGATGGCGGTGTCGTGGACGAAGGTACGGCGATCGTCGACCCGGCGCGCCTTCGCGGCTTCGAGCGCGATGGGACGGCCGCTGCCCATGGAACGCTCGGCGGCGTCGAGCACGCGCAGCACGCGCACGCCCTCGGCTCCGTCGGTGCGCGGACGCGCGCCGCTTCGAATACAGTCGAGGAAATGCCGGCACTCGAGCGCGAGCGGCTCGTCCTCGGTGACGGCGATGGGCTGGGCGTCGGCGCGATTGGGCTCGGGCTTGCCGTTCTTCCAGTCGATGCTGTGCGGATAGACCACGAGCTTGCGTTCCCAGGGCTCGCCATCGTCGAAGACGGCCATCGATCGATCGCCGACCACCACCAGCTTCTGCTCCTTGAACGGGTGCAGCCAGGAGACGAACACGTGAGCGTGCTGGCCACCCGGAAAGTCGAGATGCGTGGTCGTCACGTCGGCGATGCGCCGGTGCAGGTAGTTGGCGCCGACGGCGGTGATGGTCTCCGGCTCGTCGCCGACCAGCGAGAGGATCATGGAGATATCGTGGGGCGCGAAGCTCCACAGGATGTTCTCCTCGCGGCGCACCTTGCCCAGATTGAGCCGATTCGAGTAGATGTACTGCAGGCGTCCCAGGGCGCCATCGGCGACGAGATGCTTGAGCTCGAGAAACGCCGGGTGGTACTGGAGCAGGTGTCCGACCATCAGCGTGAGACCGCGGTCCTCGGCCATTGCCACGAGCTGCGCCGCCTCGTCGAGCTCCAGCGCCAGCGGTTTTTCGACAAACACGTGCTTGCCGGCTTCCAGCGCCGCTCTCGTGAGGGCGTAGTGCTGCGCTGCCGGCGCCGCGACCACGATGCCCTCGACGTCGGCATCGCCGAGGAGCGCGTCGAGGGCGCGCGTCTCGACCGCGTGCCGTGCGGCGATTTCCCCGGCGGTGGCGGCGTCCTGATCGTGGACGGCGGCGAGCGCACCGAGGGCGTGGAAATTGCGCACCAGGTTTTTGCCCCAGTACCCGCAGCCGAGGACCCCGACGCGCGGCGTCGCGGCTTGCGGGCTCGGTGCCGCTCGTGTGCTGCTCATAGCTGCCTTGTGCATTGCGATTGAACTGTACAGTTTAGTCGCTCGAACACCGGTGAGAACGGTGGCCGGGCGCCAGAGCCCGAGAGCCCCGCCCGGGCCGCCGCTGCGGGGAACCCGGGTCGCGCAGCGCAGCCGCGGCGGCCCCGGGGGATTGCGGGCGCGTCCGCTCCCGGGGCGGCCTTGCCGGGGTCGGGCCGGACGCCGGCCGGGGTCGGCACCATGTCCCGGATCGCGATCCTGAATAAGCGTTATACTCGCCTGGTCACCGAGGAATCGTCCGAGCATGCAAAGGATACGAGCCTGCGCGCCTGACGCGTCGCCCCTTGCTTGATGTCGAATCGATTCACCGAGCTGCTTCGAGCCAGGCCCGTCGTTCTTGCCGACGGCGCCATTGGTACCAACATGTTCGCCTACGGGCTCACCAGCGGCGACGCGCCGGAGCTTTGGAACACCGACCACCCGGATCGGGTCGCCGCATTGCATCAGTCCTTCGTCGATGCGGGCAGTGATCTGTTTCTCACCAACAGCTTCGGCGGCACGCGCCATCGGCTCAAGCTGCACAAAGCGGAGAAGCGGGTCGCGGAGCTCAACGAGGCGGCCGCGCGCATCGCGCGACAGGTGGCCGACAGCGCCCCGCGAGAGATCGTCGTTGCCGGATCCATGGGGCCGACCGGCGAGCTCTTCGAGCCCCTCGGTGCGCTCAGCATGGAGGACGGGATTGCCGCTTTCCAAGCGCAGGCGCGGGCGCTCGCCGACGGCGGCGTCGATGTGCTCTGGGTCGAGACCATGTCCTCTCGCGAGGAGGTGGAGGCCGCGCTCACCGGTGCCGCCGCCACCGGGCTGCCGCTGGTGTGCACCCTCAGCTTCGACACCAACGGCAGCACCATGATGGGCATCACGCCGGCCGATTTTGTGGCCCTGTGCAGAGAGCTCGGTCCGTCGCCGAGCGCCTACGGTACCAACTGCGGTGTGGGGCCGGCGGAGGTCGTTGCGGGAATTGTGCGCCTGCGCGGCGCCGCGCACGTGGATGATGTGCTGGTGGCAAAGGCCAACTGCGGTATTCCGGCGTTCGTCGACGGCACCATCCGCTACGGCGGCACGCCCGAGCTCATGGCCGATTACGCGCGCCTGGCGATCGATGCGGGCGCGCGCATCGTCGGCGGCTGCTGTGGCACGACGCCGGAGATCCTGCGCGCCATGCGCACGGTCGTCGATGCGCACGCGCGCGGGGAGCCACCGACGCTCGACGCGGTGGAACGGCGACTCGGCGCGCTGAGCGCGGGGGCTCGGGGCGTCAGCGGCGGGGCGGGGCGGGCGGCATCGCGACGGGCTTCGCGACGGCGCCGTTGAGCCACGCACCGGGTTGATGACAGCGATGGCGAAAAGGACGAACAAGAGCGCGGCCGTGAACGGCGTCACCGACGGGGCGAAGCGCGCTGCCGGTAAGGCGACGCCCGCGGACACGCCGGCCGTGCGCAGGGCGGCTGCTAAAAAGGTCAGCAAGAAAAAGGCAAAGCGAAAAACGAGCGGGCCGGCGGGCAAGACGCGCCCGGCGCGCGGCAAGCGGGCGGCACAGGTCGCCGATGCAAGCCTCGGCGAGGCGGTCTCACCTCTCTCGGCGGCAGTGCGCGAGATCGAGCAAGCCCTCGAGCGGGCCTCGGAGCGGCTCGCCGATGCCCGCGAGCGTGTCGCGCACGCGGGCACCACGGCGCGCACGAAGCGCACACCGTCGGCGTACGCGGCGGCGGATCGGGCGCGTGAGGCGATCGCGCTGATCAACGAGAGCCGCATCGAGGTGACCGCCCGCCTGATGGCAGCGCGCGACGCCTTGAAGGAGCCGGGCGGCGCGGCGCCCGATGTGAAGGCGCTCGAGGCGGCGCTGCGAGACGCCCTCGCGCGCTACGAGGCGTTTCTCGCGGCGTTCGATCGCAGGGTCGCACGCAGCCGACGCGGCGGCGATCGACGCAAAGCATGAGCGCTGCGCTGCGGCGCCGCAACGTGGCGCCGGCGGTGCCGTCTCGCGTCCTGGCAGACGTCAGTCGGCAAGCGCCGCAGCGAGCACGCGCGCGACGTGCACGGGTTTTCGCGTCGTCGCATCGCTGATCTGATGACGGCAGCTGGTGCCGTCGGCAACGATGAGCGTATCCCGGCAGACGCCGCGAACCGCCGGCAGCACGTCGAGCTCGGCGATTTTCATGGAGACGTCGTAGTGCTCGGCTTCGTAGCCGAATGCGCCCGCCATGCCGCAGCAGGTTCCGGGCACCGTATCGACCTCGAGTTCCGGAACCAGTCCGAGCAGGGTCTCGACCGCGGCCATGCCGGCGAACGCCTTCTGATGGCAGTGACCGTGGAGGAGGGCGCGCTTCTCGGTTAACGGCGCGAGCGGCAGGGCGAGCCGCCCGGCCTCGTGCTCGGCGATCAGAAACTCTTCGAGCAGCATTGCGCGCGCGGCCGTTGTGCGCGTGAGCTCGCCGGGAAGGAGGGCGAGAAACTCGTCCTTCAATGTGTAAAGACACGAAGGCTCGAGGCCGACGACCGGCGCCCCGCGGGCCACGTGGGGCTCGAGGGCGTCGAGCATCCGACGCGCCTCGGCGCGCGCTTCGTCGACGAGTCCGGCGGCGAGGAAGGTTCGTCCGCAGCACAGCGGCCGTTCGCCCTCGGGCGCGGCGGCGAGCACGACGCGGTAACCTGCCGCTTCGAGCACGCGCAGCGCCGCGCGTGCATTCTCGGGCTCGAACCAGCGGTTGAAGGTATCGACCATCAGCACCACCTCTGCACCGCTGCCCCCGGCCGGCCGGTCTGCCGGCCGGCTGCCGAAGGGATCCCGGCGCCATTCGGGCAGCGTGCGCCTGGCGCTCAAGCCGAGCAGCTTCTCGCCGAGGTTTGCGAGCAGCGGCAACCTGTTGCGCAGATTCGCGAGCGGCGCGATTCGGGTCATGCGCGGCGCATAGCGCGGCAGATAGGCGATAAGACGGTCCTTCATGCGCAGACCGTGGCGCTTTCGGTAGTGATGCAGGAACTCGATCTTCATGCGCGCCATGTCGACGCCGGTCGGGCACTCGCGCTTGCAGCCCTTGCAGCCGACGCACAGATCCATGGTTTGGTACATGGACTCCGAGGTCAGCGCGTCGGGACCGAGCTGGCCGGTCACCGCCAGTCTCAGGGAGTTCGCGCGTCCGCGCGTCACGTGCTGCTCGTCCATGGTGGCGCGGTAGGAGGGGCACATGACGCCGGGATTCGATTTTCGACAGGTGCCGTTGTTGTTGCACATCTCGACGGCGCCGGCGAAACCGCCCCACTCGGACCAGTCGAGCTGCGTCTCCAGGGGCAAGGCCGCGTAGCCGGGCTTGTAGCGGAACAGCGTGCGATCGTCCATCTTCGGCGGGCGAACGATCTTCCCCGGGTTGAACAGGCCGTCGGGATCGAAGCCGTCCTTGACCTCCTCGAATGCGCGCGCGAGGGCGCTGCCGAACATGGGCTCGTGAAACTCCGAGCGCACCAGGCCGTCGCCGTGCTCGCCCGAGTGCGAGCCCTTGTACTCGCGCACCATCGCGAAGCACTCCTCGGCGATGGCACGCATCTTTCTCGCTTCACTCTCTTCTTTGAGATTGAGGATCGGGCGCACGTGCAGGGTGCCCACCGATGCATGCGCATACCAGGTGCCGCTGGTGCCGTGGCGGGCGAAGATTTCATCCAGTCGCCGGGTATACTCGGCAAGGTCTTCCAGGCGCACCGCGCAGTCCTCGATGAAGGATACCGGCTTACCCTCACCCTTCATCGACATCATGATGTTGAGACCGGCCTTGCGCACCTCCCAGATGGCTTTCTGGAACTCCGTTTCGGTGGCCTCGACGAGGGCATCGGCGAAGCCGAGATCCGCCAAGAGCTCACCCAGGCGCGCCAGCCGCGTCAGGACCTCTTCCCGGTCCTCACCGGAGAACTCCACCAGCAGCAATGCGTCCGGACTGCCTTTGACGAAGCGTTCCAAGGTGGGTCGGAACATGGCGATGTCGCGGGCGAGCTCCATGAGCGTGCGATCGACGAGCTCTACGGCGCTCGGCTCCAGGGCGACGATGTGCTGGGTGGCCTTCATGGCCTCGTAGAAGGTCGGAAAGTGGCAGACGCCGAGCACACGGTGCGCGGGAATCGGCTGCAGGTCGAGCTCGATGTCGGTGAAAAAACCGAGCGTGCCCTCGGATCCCACCAGCAGGTGCGCCATGTTGTGGCCTTTGGGGTCGATGCTGTCGATGTTGTAGCCGCCCACGCGGCGCAGGAGCTTGGGGAAGCGCCGCTCGATCTCCGCGGCCTGGCGCGCACCGAGTCCGCGCATGCGCTGCACCAGGTCGACATAGCGATCGCTCGCAGCGCTCGGGTCGAGGTTGCCCGGCACGTCGGCGAAGCGCGCGCGGCTGCCGTCGGCGAGCAGCGCGTCGATGGCGTGCACGTTGTGCACCATGTTGCCGTAGCGGATGGAGCGCGCGCCGCAGGAGTTGTTGCCGGTCATGCCGCCGATGGTGGCGCGGTTGGCGGGCGAGACGTCTACCGGGAAGAACAGGCCGTGGGGGGCAAGCTGCGCATTCAGTCGATCGAGCACGATACCCGGCTCCACGCGAACCCGCCGGGCGTTCGCGTCGAGCTCGATCACCCGGTTCAGATGCTTGCTGACGTCGACCACCAGCGCCTCGCCCACGGTCTGGCCGCACTGCGAGGTGCCGGCGCCGCGCGGCAGGACCGGAATGCGGGCATCGCGCGCGATGCCGATGGCGGCCTCGATATCGGCGCTGGTCTTCGGCACCACCACGCCGATGGGCTCGATCTGGTAGATGGAGGCGTCGGTGCTGTAGCGCCCGCGGCTGAAGGCGTCGAACAGGACCTCCCCTTCGAGCTCGCGACGAAGGCGGGCAGCCAGCGCCGCATCGCCCCGCGCGATGCTTGAAGCGGATACCACGGAAATCGGCTCAGGCCAGGGCCGGACGCTTCGGCGAGGGCTGAGTCTCGCCGCGGGCTTCCTCGACCAGGTAGTCGAGGGCTGCCGCGACGCCCCCGCTCGCGCACGGAATATCCGCCACCTTGAGACCCATCTCGACGCCCGCCAGGGTTCCCGCGAGCATCAGATCGTTGAAGTCCCCCAGGTGTCCGATGCGAAAGACCTTGGTGGCGAGTATGCCGAGGCCGTTACCGAGTGACATGTTGAAGCGCTCGAGGATGATCGATCGCAGCACGTCGGCGTCGTAGCCGTCGGGAACTTTGACGGCCGTCAGAGAGCTCGAGTACTCGGCCGGATTCGTCGCCAGAACCTCGCAACCCCAGGCGCGCACGGCACGGCGCGTGGCTTCCGCGTGCCGCGCATGGCGGGCAAAGACGTGATCGAGGCCGGCTTCGAGCAGCATGATGATGGCCTCGCGCAGCCCGTAGAGCAGATTCGTGGCCGGAGTGTAGGGAAAATAGCCGCTGTCGTTGACGCCCAGCATGGCATCCCAGTCCCAGTAAGAGCGGGGCAGGCCGGCCGACTTCGAGGCTCGCCGGGCCTTGTCGCTGACGGCATTGAAGCCGAGCCCCGGTGGCAGCATCAGGCCTTTCTGCGAGCCGCCGACGGTGACGTCCACGCCCCATTCGTCGTGGCGATAATCGATGGAAGCCAGCGAGGAGATGGTGTCCACCATGAACAGAGCCGGGTGAGCGGTGTTGTCGATGGCTCTGCGCACCTCGCCGATGCGGCTCGCGACGCCCGTGGAGGTCTCGTTGTGAACGATGGCGACGGCCTTGATCGTGTGCGCCGAATCCTCGGCGAGGCGCGCCTCGATGCGGGCCGGATCGGCGCCGGTGCGCCAGTCGCCTTCGAGAAATTCCACCTCCAGCCCGAGCTTTTGCGCCATCTGAGACCACAGGGTGGCGAAGTGCCCGGTCTCGTACATGAGCACCCGATCGCCGGGTGAGAGCGTGTTGACCAGGGCCGCTTCCCAGGCGCCGGTGCCCGAGGACGGAAAGATCACCACCGAGCCCAGGGTCTTGAATATCTCGCGGATCCCCTCGAGAACCTCCAGTCCCAGGCGTCCGAACTCGGGGCCGCGGTGGTCAATGGTGGGTCTTTCGATGGCACGCAGAATGCGATCGGGCACGTTCGTAGGCCCAGGTATCTGCAAAAAGTGCCGGCCGTCGTCAGCGCTCATGGGTGGCAGTCCTCGTTGAAGTTACGATGCGATCGCGGCGGGCGTCATGCCCGAGCGGAGCCCGTATTCTACGCGGAAACGCGGCGCTTGCGTGCCAATTGCCGGGGCGGGATCGATGCGGGCGGGCGAGCGGGTGTGTCGACGGCGCGCCGGACCCCGCCGGCGGGGACTCAGCGCAGCCGCTTCATGCGCGAGAGGCCCAAAGCCAGCAGCGCGATGCCGAGCAGCGCGAGCGTCAGGGGTCCCGAGGGGCCGACGTCGAATCGCCTGCCCGGGGGGCCGGCTTCAGATGCATCGGCGGGCCGTGAGCGATGCGCCTCGGCGTAGGCGTCGTCCAGATACGGGAAACCCGTTGCCGGTGATGGGCGGCCGGCATCGCGCAGGCGGGTCTCGGAGACTGCAACCGAGTGGGGCGCTGCAGCGAAGCGGGCGCCATAGGCTGGGTCGCCGAGTGACTCGGCGGCCGGCACGCTAGCGATGGCCGAGGCAGCGAGCGACAGGACGGCCGCTGCACCGACACGCGTGATGAATGGCATCACCGCCAACTCTCCCTCTGCGCTCGCCGCGATGCGAGCCGCTCCGCGATTGAGGTAGAGCAATTCGCGTGCCAGTGGGCGTATGTGAATGGTTTTCAGAGGCTTATCGGGCGCTGCCCACCGCCTTCGTTGCCTTGCTGTAAGTTTTTTCGACAACCGAACAGAGATTTGCCGTTGCGTGAATCCGGCAGCGCCCGCCGGGCAGGGATATTCCCGGCTGTTTTCAGATCGTCGGCGTGCCTCCCCGGCGCGCGCCGATGTGTAAGGAAGATCGACAAATGGCCCCATCGATATTCGTTCACGGGCGCAGACTCGCGTCACAATTGTCACTACACTCAGCAGGACTTCACCTGCTGGAGAGGGTCATGAGCGAGGCGCGCAGCAGGCGCATGGGTGGACGGGCAGCGCGGCAGGCGCTGCGCGCGGCGCCGAAAAACGAAGAAGACAAGGCGGTGCTTCCCGGCATGAGTGGCGGGCGCTACAAGCCGCTGTCGGATTTCGACATCGAACGCATTCATCGTGCGGCGCTCGACGTGCTCGAGCAGGTCGGGCTCTCCGATGCCATCCCCTCGTGCGTCGAGTGCGTGACCGCGGCCGGAGGAATCTACACCGATGACGGCCGACTGCTGTTTCCACGCGCACTGGTCGAGGACACGCTCGCCATGGCGGCGCGTGACATCGTGCTGCACGGCCAGGCTCCCGGCCGCGAGATGGAGCTCAGCGGCTACAAGGTGTACTTCGGCACCGCCGGCGCGGCGGTGCACATTGTCGNNCCGGCGCGGCGGTGCACGTTGTCGACGTCGAGAGCCGTGAGTACCGCGATTCGACGCTGGCGGATCTCTATGACATCGCACGTCTCGTCGACAGCCTCGAGCACATCCACTTCTTTCAGCGGCCCCTGGTGGCGCGCGACATGGTGCAGCCGCGCGATCTCGACGTAAACACCTGCTACGCAAGCGTAGCCGGGACGACCAAGCACGTCGGCAGCAGCTGGGTGCTTCCCGAGCATCTGCAGGAGACCATGCCGATGCTGCACAGACTTGCCGGCGGCGAGGCGAACTGGCGCGACAGGCCTTTCGTGAGCATGTCCTCGTGCTTCGTCGTGCCGCCGCTGAAGTTCGCCGAGGATGCCTGCCGAACGCTCGAGGCGGGCGTGCGTGCGGGCATGCCGGTGCTGCTGCTGGCGGCCGGCCAGGCGGGTGCCACGAGCCCGGCGGCGCTCGCCGGCGCCGTGGTCCAGGAGATCGCCGAGTGCCTGGCGGGGCTCGTCTACGTCAATCTCATCGTGCCCGGGCACCCGGCCATCTTCGGTCCGTGGCCCTTCGTCTCGGATCTGCGCACCGGCGCCATGAGCGGCGGCAGCGGCGAGCAGGCGGTGCTGATGGCGGCCTGCGCGCAGATGGGTCGCTACTACGATCTTCCCACCGGGATCGCGGCCGGTATGGCGGACTCAAAGCTCCCGGACGCCCAGTCGGGCTACGAGAAGGCCTACACGAACGTGCTCGCGGGTCACTCCGGTGCGAACCTCGTCTACGAGTCCGCCGGCATGCAGGCGAGCCTGCTCGGTTGCAGCTACGAGAGCTACGTCATCGACAACGACATGCTCGGCGCCATCAACCGCACCGTGCGCGGCATCGAGGTGAGCGACGAGACGCTCTCGGTCGAGGTCATGCGCGAAGTGTGTCAAAACGGACCGGGACATTTTCTCGGCCACGCTCAGACTCTGGGGCTGATGGAAAAGGAGTACGTCTATCCGCTCGTCGGCGATCGCGCCAGTCCGAAGGAGTGGCGTGAGCAGGGCGCAAGCGATGTTTTGCAGCGCGCCCGGCGCAAGGTCGCCGACATCCTTTGCGATCACTATCCGTCGCACATCTCCGAGGCAACGGACCGGGAGCTGCGCGGCATGCTCGACATCAAGCTGCCGCGCGCCAACATGCAGCCGGGCAACGTTCGCTGGAAATAGCGCCGCGCACGCGGAGCTTCAGTTGGTGCCCCCGCTCCCCGACTGCTGCTGCAGGTTCGCCGGGTCAAAGATGTTCTGAAACTGCGACTTGCCGGGCGACTCCACTTTCTCTTCGGGCTGCTCCTGCTGTTTCTGCTGCGCCGGGCTGTCCGAGTCCACCGTCTCCTCCAGGTTGCTGGGTGCGAAGACGTTCTCATAACCCTCGGTGCCTTTCGCTCGCACTTTCGGTGCCGTCGTTGCCGGCGCTGTCTGCACGCCGGGTGCTGCACCTTTGAACATCTCGAGCGACTGGCGCATCTTGGTGCGCTCCCTGGCGAGACGCTGCTTCTCTTCCTTGACCGCGACCTTGCACTCGTCGACGCCCAGGGTGCCGGCGAAGTACACCGTGCCGAAGCCGGCGATGAAAACGAGCAGCGCAATGATCACGGCCGGATCCGCGTAAAGTGCTGCCTGCTGCGCGCGCGTCGCGGTCTCGCCCCTCGCCACGGCTTCCGAGGCTTTCGCCGCCGCCGCCTCGCGACGCTGCAGAATCTCGTAGAAGACGGCGCCGACCAGCGTCAGAACGACGATGACCACGGCGAGCGCGCTGATGGAGGGGTTGATGCCGTAGCGCACCTTGCTCGCCAGCACCGTCGTCAGGGTGCTCTCGGAGACGATGGTGAAGACCGTCGTGTTGTAGTTCTCGAACGAGGCGAGGAAGGCGAGCACCGCCGCGGAGCCGATGGCGGGCTTGAGGAACGGCAGCAGGACTTTTCTAAACGCCTGAACGTTGGTCGCGCCGAGATCCAGCGCCGCTTCCTCCTGGGCGGTGTCGAAGCGCTGCAGCCTCGAGATGAAGACCAGCATCGCGTAGGCGGCGATGAAGGTGGATTGGCCGACGATGGTGAGGAAGATGCCGTCGTAGAAGATCGAGTCGTAGCTCGCTCCAAACATGGTGCCGAGGCGATCCCAGAAGACCAGGGTCGAGATACCGAGCACGACGCCCGGAATCAGGATCGGCGAGATGACAACTGTGTAGTACCAGGGGCGTACCCGCGGATTGACCTGGGTCAGCATGAGTGCGCCCGCGAGCCCCATGGGCACGGCGATCAGCACGACGCCGAAGCCGATGAAGAGGCTGTTGCGCAGACCCTCCATCAGCGTCGCATCCTGGGCGAGCACTGCGAACCATTCGACGGTGAAACACTCGAAGGGCGATACACGTGGGAAAGCGGAGCTGTTGAAGGCCGACACGCTCATCAGCAACAGCGGCCCGAACAGGTAGCTGAAGAACACGATCACGAAGCCGATCACGAAGAACTTGCGAACGCGATCGGCGATCACTTGGCGATCTCTCCGAGCTTCACTTTGAAGATCTTCATCACCAGAAGCACGATGAGAATGGTCGACACCAGCAGGATGATGGCGTAGGCCGATCCGCGCGGCCAGTTACCGCCGGTGTTGAACCACTGGTAGATGATCTGCGTGAACCACAGGCTGCTCGGCCCGCCGAGGATCTGCGGCGCGGCCAGCGCGCCGGCGGTGAGCATGAACACCATGGTGCAGCCGGAGCTGATGCCCGGCTTGGCGAAGGGAATTACGACCCGCCAGTGAATACGCAGCCAGGACGCGCCCATGTCGCGCGCCGCCTCGATCTGATTCTTGTCGAGGCTCTCGATGGCGTTGTAGAGCGGGAAGATCATCAGCAGGATGAAGGCGTAGCCGAGGCCCGCGTAGAGCGCGACGTTGTTCGGTATGAAGTCGTATGGCTGGTCGAGGATGCCTGCCCATATGAGAAATGTGTTGATGACACCCGCCGAGCCGAACATGATGCGAAAGGCGAAGGCGCGCAGGATCTCGTTCACCCAGAAGGGCACGATCAGCGACAGCACCATCAGCCGGGCCCAGCCACCATGGGCGACCTGCGCCAGGTAGTAGGCGATGGGGTAGCAGAGCACGAGGTCGAAGATGGTGACGAAAAACGCGGCCAGCAGCGTTCTCATGAACACGCCGAGGTCCACGGTATTGAAGCTGCCGGCTTCCTTTGCGCTGCCGTAGATCATGAACTTGTAGTGCTCGAAGGTGAGAACGTCCTTCGGTCCGCCGATCTCCGCCGGCGGCAGGTTCTTCGAGAGCGAGAAATCCACCATGAAGAGCTGCGGCAGGATGATCAGGATGAACATCCAGAAAGCGACGGCCACCAGCAGGAAGATGCCGAGGGCCATGCCGTTTTTCAGGAAAAAGCGCTGCAGAGCCAGACTCGGGTTCATTGCTTGAATGCTCTCGTCGAGTCTTCTCGAGACGGCCGACTACTCGCCCGCGGCCAGGGGGCCTTCGGGGAGTGCAACGGCCAGATCGGGTGTAAAGCCCAGCGTCACTTCCGAGCCGGTTTCGTGGCCGAGCTCCTGGCCGTCGTTGACCAGCGACATGGAGATGCGCTTCTCGGCCTGGGCGACGTCGAGATAGACCTGCCAGAAATGCCCTTCGAACTCCTGATGGGCGATGCGTGCCCGCACGGTGTTTTCGTAATTAACCCCGTTAGCGAACTTGAGGGACTCGGGGCGCACGAAGACAAAAGCGTCGTCATTGAACTTGAGCGGCACCTCGCCGTTGGTCTTGGTCATGCGCGCCTTGAGTGGCCCCACATTGGTATCGACCATCGCGTAGTCGCCGTCGATCCCGGTGATACGGCCTCGGAATAGATTGTTCTCGCCGACGAAGGAGGCGACGAAAGATGTCGCTGGGTGATCGTAGATATTGTTGCCGTCACCCACCTGCTCGATGATGCCTTCGCGCATCACGGCGACCTGGTCGGACATGGTGAGCGCCTCGCCCTGGTCGTGGGTGATGTAGATGAAGGTGATGCCGACCCGCTGCTGGATGGCGCGCAGCTCGGTGCGCATGTGCTGGCGCAGCTTGAGGTCGAGCGCCGAGAGCGGCTCGTCGAGGAGCAGCACCTCCGGCTCGGCGGCGAGCGCTCGGGCGATGGCGACGCGCTGCTTCTGTCCGCCGGAGAGCTCGTGCACCATCTTGTCGCCCTGACCGGGCAGCGCGATGAGCTCGAGCAGCTCGTCCGCCTTCTTACGCCGTGCGGCCTTGCCCACGCCTCTCACCTCGAGGGCGAAAGCGATGTTCTCCCACACGGTCATGAGCGGAAACAGGGCCAGGTTCTGGAAGATGAGCGCGGTGGGGCGCTTGTTGGGACCGATGCCGGCCATGTTCTGGCCGCCAATCTTGATCGTGCCCTGGGAAGGTTCGAGAAACCCCGACACGGCGCGCAGCAGCGTCGTCTTGCCGCATCCCGATGGGCCGAGGAAGCTGAAGAACTCGCCTCCCTCGATGGTGATGTTGACGTCGCGCGCGGCGACGAAATCGCCGAACTTGATCCAGACGTCGTTCAGTTCAACGTCAGCGCTCATGGTGCTTCACCCTGGGCGGTGTCAAAAGTCGAAAAAGGCGGTAACGTGCGTCAACTTGACGGGTTTGCATCCCATTCTCATGTTGCCGTTTACGCACCCGGCGCGTCACGGCGAGGCGGGCATCCGAGACACGGGTCCCCGGGCCGGGCGGCCCGGGGACATTCGCTCATCGCATCAGGCGTTGACGAATTTGTTGCGGTACTCCGTGCGGATGTCCGCATACCACTGCGGCTCGGCCGGCCACGGGTTCAGGTTCTTCAACGCGTCGCCGGGATAGGCCTCGGAGAAGTTCTTCGCGTACTGTGCGCTCGCGAACTTGTCGGCACCGAGCACGGCGGAGTTGTAGCCGTGCTTGTCGATGGCCCGACCCGCGGGCTCCGGCAGGAACACGTGCTCGATGAACGCGTAGATCTGGTCGATGTTCTCCGCGCCGGTCGGCATGGACATGCCGTCGACCCAGGCCAGCGCGCCTTCCTTCGGCGCCTGGTAGGTGACCGGCTCGCCCTGGGTCTTCAGCGCCAGCGGCGGTCCGTCCCAGGTCTGGCCGACGATCACGCCCTCGTTCAGCAGGCCGTTCTTCTGGCTGTCGGCGTCGTTCCAGAA
>JABAHO010001482.1_pt1 | contig 24194 bp, 25 predicted proteins | sample 7062071 | NCBI WGS metagenome assembly JABAHO01 (sample SAMN14534356, study PRJNA622989) | marine sediment metagenome | biome: marine biome [ENVO:00000428]; feature: marine pelagic biome [ENVO:01000023]; material: deep marine sediment [ENVO:00002113] | place: India: Gulf of Kutch | collected...
GATCTGGTTCTTCTTCTCCGCGCCCCACTGACCGTTATTGAAGACGACGGCGGTCACCGGGATGTTCTCCCGAACACAGGTCATCGTCTCTAACAGACTCATGCCCCAGGCCCCGTCACCGACGTATGCAACAGCTGGTCGATCAGGTGCCGCGACCTTCGCGCCGATAGCCGTGGGATAGGCGTACCCGCAATTGCCGAAACTCATCGCGGCGAAGAAGCTCGAAGGTCGATCGAAGCGCAGATAGCTGTTCGACACCGAGCAGATGTTGCCGATGTCGGTCGAGACCATCGCGTCGGCCGGCATGGCCTTCTCGAGTTCCCGCAGCGCCTGGCGCGGCGTGGTCACGCTGCTGTCACCGGGGCTGCTCAACGCGTCGAGTTCCGTCTCCCAGGTCGCCTTGGCATCGGCCACGGTGGCGATCCGCGCTTCGCGGTTGCTCTGACAGGTCGGTGCCGGGCCGGCTTTCAGTCGCGATACGAGTTCCGCGGCCGCGGCCGCCGCATCTCCGCAGATCCCGATGTCGATGTCCTTGACGAGCCCGAGCACGCGCTGATCGATGTCGACCTGGATGATCCGGGCGTCGGTCGGCCAGTAGTCGATGCCGTATTGCGGCAGCGTGCCGAAAGGCCCGAGCCGGGTCCCGAGAGCCAGGACGACATCAGCCCTGGAGATGACGTTCATGGCGGCCTGCGAACCCATGTAACCGAGCGGCCCGCACCAGAGTTCGTGGCTGGCCGGAAACGAGTCGTTGTGAAGGTAGCTGTTGACGACCGGGGCGCCGAGGAATTCCGCCAGAGAATTGAGCGGCTCGCTGCCGTCAGCCATCGTGACCCCGCCGCCGGCCAGGATGACAGGGAATTCAGCCTGCGCCAGTAATGCCGCCGCGGCATCCAGACTACCGGGTCCGCCGGCGCCGCGTTCGATCCGGATCGGACGCGGGATATCGACGTCGATGTCGCCATAGAAGTAGTCGCGCGGGATGTTGATCTGCGTCGGCCCCCGCTCCGATATCGCGATGTCGAAAGCGCGGCCGGTGAACTCTGCAAGGCGGTCAGGCCGGTTCACATGAACCTGGTACTTGGTGATCTTCTCGAAGAACGGCATCTGCTCGATCTCCTGGAAGCCGCCGTGACCCATCGTCGTCGAACCGGACTCGGGCGTGATGCAGACGACCGGCGAATGCGCCCAGTACGCAGCGGATATCGCCGTGACGAAATTGGTAATGCCGGGTCCGTTCTGGGCGATGCAGACACCGTGACGATTACCGGCGCGCGAATATCCGTCTGCCATGTGGCCCGCGCCCTGCTCATGGGCCACCGATATGAATCGGATCCCTGCCGGCTCGAAGATGTCGAGCGCGTCCATGTAGGCCGATCCAACGATACCGAATACATCCGTGACGCCCTGGGCGGCCAGAGTTTCGACGAATGCCTCACTGGGTGTCATTCGTGCCATTTCCGGTTGCTCCTCACGAGCCGATCACTGTGGGGGCACATAGGTTACCGATACTTGCACTAATGGACCACCTCTGCGATAAGTTGCCGATCGACCTGCCTTCGAGTGCGAAAAACGCGGCGCGTGACCCAGCCCATCACTCGCAATCTGATCCTGAATTCACCGGTGGCCCGGGCCTTCGTCGTGCTCGGCGATCGCTGGAAACTGCTCATACTCCGNNATCTCCGGCGTCGGACCGGCGCGGCGAGAGGCACGCTGACAACGCGGCTCAACGCGCTGGTCGACGACGAAATCCTTCAGCGCGTGCAGTACAGCTCAAGCCCGGAGCGGTGGGAGTATCGCCTGACTGAAAAAGGTATCGATCTCTATCCCCTGGCGCTGACGATCTGGGCCTGGGAAACCCGCTGGAGTCACGAAGACTACGCATTACCGCATAGCCTGCGTCACGCCGTGTGCGGCGAAACGACGACACCAGTTCTCGAGTGCGACCACTGCCATGGTGACATCACCGTCCGCACGACGAGATTCACGGTCAATGGCACACCGGCGGACTGGCCTGAACCGGTCGAGCAACCGAACCGGCGATCGCGTACGCGCGGCGATGCCCGTGAGGGTGTCGACACCACCTTCTTCCATATGGCCGACATCATCGGCGATTGCTGGTCGGGCATGGTCCTGAGTGCCGCGTTTTTCCGATTACGCCGTTACGACGAGATCGCTGAAGCGATCGGGATCTCGACGAATATCCTAGCGGACCGACTCAGGAAGCTCGTTGCGTCCGGCATCCTCGAGAAACGTCGGTATCGCGAGCGACCGGCTCGATACGAGTACCGACTGACCGACAAGGGACGTGATCTTTACCCGACGACGATCGCCATGCACAACTGGGCCGAGCGATGGCTTATCTATGGCGACGCGCCGTTGACGATCTTCCACGATGCGTGCGGTGAATCGCTCAAAACCCGGGTCGTGTGCAGCGAGTGCGCGAAACCGCTCGTCGCGGGCGAAGTCGTCGTCGAAGATCACGGATCGGTCGGACAGGCGGCAGCAGCCGCGCGCTGAAGGCGCGATCGCCGCACGCAGGAGGGCCAGAACTATGGCAACCCGGACCTACATACTCGGCGGTTACCAGACCGATTTTGCAGAAAACTGGGCGAGGAACGGGATCGAGATCTTCGATGCGTTCCAGCACACCGTTCTCACCGGGCTCGATGCCGNNCACACGTCGGCAACTTCGTCGCTGAACTATTCTGCAACCAGGGTCATCTCGGTGGCTTCTTCGCCGCCGCACACCCGGACCTCGCGGGCGTACCCGCGTCGCGACACGAGGCCGCGTGTTGTTCGGGCAGCATGGCGGCGCTCGCGGCAGCCGCAGAGATCGAAGCCGGGCGATACGAGCTGGCCGCCGTCGTCGGCATCGAGCAGATGCGTAATGTCCCCGGCGAACAGGCGGCCGCTTATATCGGCGCGCCGGCGATGTGGGCCGGACACGAGTGCGAGGACGTTCGTTTTCCGTGGCCGCACATATTCAGTGAACTCGGCGACGAGTATGAAAATCGTTACGGCATCGACTATCAGCACCTGGCCCGTATCGCAGAGATCAACTTTTCCAACGCCCGTCGTAATCCTAATGCTCAAACACGGAAATGGATTTTCGACGACACGAGCTTCACGGAGGACGACGACGCAAACCCGGTCATCGAGGGCCGCATCAGGAAACAGGACTGCGGCCAGATCACGGACGGCGCGGCGATCGTCTTTCTCGCCAGCGAAGCGCGTGCCCGTGAGTATGCGGCTCGTCACGGCGCGTCGCTGGACGACCTGCCCTGGATCCGCGGGTGGGGACACCGCACGGCGCCGATCAGCTATGCGGCCAAGCTCGAGGCGGGTCGCGACGGCGAATACGTATTCCCGCACGTTCGCGGCGCAATCACGGATGCATTCGATCGCGCGGGGATTTCGGGCGTCGATGAGCTCGATGCGATCGAGACCCACGACTGCTTCACGACCACCGAGTACATGGCGATCGATCACTTCGGGATCACCGCGCCGGGCGAGAGCTGGAAGGCGATAGAGGACGGGTCGATCGAAGTGGGTGGACGCATACCCGTGAACGCAAGCGGGGGCCTCATTGGTCAGGGTCACCCGGTCGGCGCGACCGGCGTCAGGATGCTGCTAGACAGCTATCGACAGACGACGGGCAAGGCCGGGGACTTCCAGGTCGAAGGTGCACGCAATGTAGCCACATTGAATATCGGCGGCAGCGCAACGACCGTGGCTTCATTCGTCGTGTCACGATGAGCGGCCTTTTCCAGAAACACCGGGCGCTGCTGGACAAGGCGATCGACGCCTGCACGCATCGTTATGCGTGGACTGCCTATCCCGAGTCGCCGAGCAGCCGCATCCACGGCAAGGAGATTCCGGCGCAGGCGAAAGAAGACTACGCCGCGATGGTGGGTCGGCCGTTCGAGATGGACCTGCCCGGTTCCCACGGGCTCGTCGGCGAGGAAGTGTCGCCATACACGCGTGAGCCGCTCGGCATCGGCTACCCGCGCATCGATCCCGCAGTGGCATGCAACGCTGCGCGCGACGCCATGCCGGCCTGGCGGGACGCAGATGTCGCGACACGGGTCGGCATCTGCCTGGAGATGCTCGACAGGCTGGGACAGGCGCCGGCGCTGTTCGTCAATGCACACGCGACGATGCATACAGCCGGCCAGTCATTCATCATGGCCTTCGCCGGCTGCGGCGCGAATGCACTGGACCGTGGCCTCGAGGGCCTCGCTTACGCGTGGAAAGCCATGCGGGATGTGCCCGCAACGGCGACCTGGGAACGCCAGTTCGGCGCGCCGCCCGCCGTCACGCTCGAGAAACGCTACCGTCTGATGCCCCGCGGGGTGAACGTGGTGATCACGTGCGCGACGTTCCCGCAATGGAACGGATATCCGGCGATCATGGCGAGCCTTGCAACCGGAAATGCAGTCGTCGTAAAGCCACATCCGAATTGCTTACTGCCCGTCGCGCTTTTCGTCAGAACGATGCGCGAGGTGCTGGCGGACGAGGGTTTCGACCCTGGCCTGGTCACGATGGTCGCCGATACACGAAGCGAACCTGCGACCATCCCGCTTCTGGACCATCCGGCAACAGCGATCGTCGACTTCACCGGCGGGCCGGCGTTCGGGGCGTACATAGAGAAGGAGTACGGCCACCTCCAGGTCTATACCGAAACCGCCGGCTGCAACTCGGTCGTGATCGAGTCGACGGATGACTTCGGATCGATGTGTCGATGGGTCGCACATTCCATGTGCCAGGCCTCAGCGCAGATGTGCACCAGCGTGCAGAATATCTTCGTGCCACGTGACGGCATCGTCGCCGACGGGGATCGACTGTCGTTCGAGGAAGTGGCGAGCGGACTCGTCGACGCCGTGGAATCCCATATCGCTGATCCGAAACACACAGCCTTTCTGTGTGGCGCGCTGGTCGACGATTCAGTCCAGGAGAATATCGACAGGGTTCGTGACCAGACGCCGGCGCTGGGCAGCGTCCTGCGAGATTCCGCCCCGTACGCTCACCCCGAATATCCCGTGGCGCGGACGGCGACGCCTCTGGTCGTCGCGACCGAAGCAGACAACAAGGGCTTCTACGGCCGCGAACACTTCGGACCGGTCTCGTTCCTGATCGCGACGGATGATGCGGAGCACGCACTCTCAAGGGCGACAGAGGACGTCCGAGAGCATGGCGCGATCACGTCCCACGTCTACTCGGCGAATCCTGGCTTCCAGGCGCAGGCTGCAGAGGCGTATGCGGATGCAGGCGCGTCGCTGTCGATCAATCTCGTCGGCATGCCGATCAATTTCGCGGCGGCCTATGGCGACTACCACGTGACGGGACTCAATCCGGCCGGCAACGCTTGCCTGACGGATCTCGCGTTCGTCGCAGGACGCTTCCGGATCGTGCAGCAGCGCTGGAACGTCTAGCCGGAGATCAGATCCGTTCGATCACTGTGGCGGTCCCGATACCTGCCGCACCGGAAATCGCCANNCCACGACACCGGTCGCCAGATCGCGACGCTCCAGTTCGTCGAGAAGCGTACCGAGCAGCATCGCTCCGGTCGCACCCATCGGGTGGCCGAGCGACAGCGCGCCGCCATTCACGTTGACCGTCTCCGGGTCGATGTCGAGCGCGCTCGAGAAGCGGATGCTGGTCGCGGCGAATGCCTCGTTGAATTCCCAGATATCGATGTCCGCAGGCGTCATCGATGCCTGCGCCACGACACGCTGTGCCGCCTCGATTCCCCCGGTCAGTGCCAGCAACTCGCTCGCGCAACTGTTCGTCATGGCCCTGATGCGCGCGCGCGGCTTCAGCCCGAAGCGCTCGGCCGCATCCTGTCCGCCAATGAGCACGAGTGACGCACCGTCGACCATGCCCGGCGAGTTGCCCTTGTGATGAACGTGATCGAACGTGTCGAAGCCCTCGAAGACCGCGCGAAATGTGTCCGTGTAGTGCCGTCCCAGCCCGGCGAAGCTCGGTTCGAAACCTCCCAGCAACTCGGGCGTCACTTCCGGACGAACGTTCTCGTCCTGGTCCAGTACCACCTCGCCTTCCGGTGACATGACGGGCACGATCGACGCGGAGAATCTCCCCTCGTCCAGCGCACGCGCCGCTCTCTGCTGGCTCGAGCAGGCGTAGGCGTCGCATTGTTCGCGGGTCGTACCATCCAGCGTCGCGATCAGGTCGGCCGCGACGCCCATGGGGACGAATCTCGCCGAGCGGATCAGACCCGGATCGTTGTAGAAGCTCGCCTTGTCGGAAAGCATCGCGACGCGGGACATGCTCTCCACCCCGCCTGCCGCCACGAGCACATCCATGCCGCCGGTCACTTTGAGCGCGGCAATATGGCATGCGTCCAGACCCGATGAGCAGTAGCGATTGACCGTCAGGCCCGAGACACGGCTGGCGAGTCCGGAATGAAGGGCCGCAACCTTGGCGATGTTCCCGCCCTGGTCTCCGACCTGGGTAACACAACCGAGGACGACGTCGTCGATCGCATCGCCCGCCAGATCGTTACGCTTGCCGGCAGCGTCGAAGAGCGCCTTCATGAGATCGACCGGAGGCGTCCCGCTGAGCGAACCGCTCTCCCTGCCCTTTCCGCGCGGCGTACGAACTGCGTCGAAAATCAGAGCTTCCACTATGCGTCTCCGCCGCTCGCCGACCGGGAAAGCGTCGCTGTCAGCTCGTTGCGCAACACCTTGCCGAGCGGATTGCGCGGAAGTGCATCGACCAGTACCAGGCGCTCCGGGAGCTTGAATACGGCGAGGTCCTGCTCGCGCAGGAAATCCGTCACGTCGGCGAGCCCGGGCTCGGCATCAGCCGCCGCGACCGCGACGACGCCGACCCGCTCACCGAGATCCTCATCCGAATAGCCGGCCACCGCCGCCTCGACGAGCGCCGGATGCCCGGCGAGCATATTGTCGAGTTCATCTGGGGAGATATTCATGCCGCCGCGGATGATGATGTCTTTCGCCCGCCCGACGAAACGATAGAAGGCCGCCTCCTCGCCGGGGCCGGCGATCTCGAACATGTCACCGGTATGGAAGTAACCGTCGTCGGTAAATACTTCCGCATTGGCCTCGGGTGAGCGCCAGTAGCCGTCGAATATCGTCGATCCCCAGAAGAGCATCTCGCCCGGTCGGCCCGGTTCGGTGATCTCCTCGCCGGTATCGACGTCGACGAGCCGGGTGCGAACCTCGGCAGCGATCGGATTGGTCCACGTGTAGTCACCGGCGCCGAATCGCGGGAACAACTGCCCACGGACTTCAGGATCCGGCACGTCGCGCGGTCCCGAAGCAAGCGCCATGCCCTCGTTGGAACCGAAATTATTGAGTATCGCGATGCCGTGCCGCGACTCGTAGGTCTCGATCATCCACGGCGACAGCGGCGCGCTGCCCGAGCCGATCGCGCGCAGCGCACTGAGGTCCAGGCTTCCGAGGACCGACTCGTCCCGCAGCAGCGCATTCAGTACGGCCGGGGGCGCGATCGTGTAGCACACCTTCTCCTGCTGGAGCTGCCCGAGAAACAGCGGCAGATCCATCGGATGATGCAGGACGAGCGTGCCGTGCTGATTGAGCCAGTTGAACAGGAACCCGCCGAGCGCGGCCATATTGACGAAAGGGAACGGACACAGCAGTACGTCCCCCTCGCGCAGCTCGGCGAGCCCGCCGGAGCATCTGGCGATCGATGTCCACAGATTGTGGCTGCGCGGCACGCCCTTCGGCGTCCCCGTCGTTCCGGACGTCCAGCAGATCGTCAGGACGTCGTTGGCCGAGGTTTCGAGTCCGTCGAGATATTCGTCCAGCGCGGACAACTGAGCCGGCGTCGCGCCGTCCGAATCCAGCGATATCGCACCGTCCGGTGCGTCGTCGCCGAAGGCGAACAGCATCGACCCGTCGAAAGCCGACGCATGGTCTGCGAGCAGCCGCTGCTCCTTCAGCCGGGTTGTTGCGACGAACGCCGCTGGCTCCACGGATGCCGNNCCGTACTGGACGGGTACCGGACTCACAATCGCGCCGATACGCGCGAGCGCCACGTAGAGTTCGACGAACTCCACGATATTCGGCAACTGCGCGACGACGATGTCGTCGGCCTGGATACCAGCGTCGAACAGTTTCGCTGACAGGTCGCGGCAGCGATTGGCGACGTCTCGCCATGTCAGCCGACAAGACTCGCCATCGGTCAACGTCGACCGGTCCGGTGGATCGACCAGTGCAAGGCGGTCCGGTTGAGCGGCAACCGCGTCATCGAACAACGAACAAAGCGTGTCCTGACCCCACCAGCCGCGGCGGGTGAAGTCGTCGATTTTCTCCTTGCTTGCGGTTTGCATGGCGCTCTGACGGGTTCCACAATGCAAGTCACATCCTACAACAACCGGCCTGACCGCTCATGAGGGTCCCGGGCCGCCTCGAGACCATGCCGACAGACGAATCAGCACTGCGCCCACCGTACTTCGACCCTGCCATGCCATCGATCGAGGACGTCGTCCTGCGCGACCTTCTCGACGATCGCGCGAAGCGATTCCCGGAGCGGCGCATGGCGTTGTTCGAAGACGGCACCGAGTGGACTTATGCGACCGCGAGGGCAGAAGTGCGGCAGTATGCCGCCGGACTCCTCGCTCGCGGNNGCTGGCTGCCCAGCGGACCCGACATGGTCCGACTATGGTTCGGCACGAACTATATAGGCGGCGTTTTCGCACCACTCAATACGGCGTACAGGGGCGGTGTCCTCGAGCACGTCATCAACAGCACGGGTGCCGAAGTGATGGTGGCCCATGCCGATCTCGTTCCGCGGCTCGAGAGCCTGGCGTTGCCCAACCTGCGCCAGGTCATCGTCGTAGGCGCCGGCGATGATCTGCCGAAGTTGAATGTGCCCGGCATCGAGTGTCTCGAAGGCGAGGCCCTGGCGGGCGAGCCGTCGACGCTGGTCGATCTGCCCGACGTCGGACCGTGGGATATTCAGACGATCATTTTCACTTCGGGGACCACCGGCCCGTCCAAGGGCGTCCTGTCTCCGTACCTTCAGCTCAGGACCACGGCGGTCGTCACGTACGGCTACCTCGAGGACGGCGAGAGCATCCTCGTCAATCTGCCGCTCTTCCACGTCGGTGGCACGAGTTCCGTCTATATCGCACTCGTTCGGAGCGGATCCTTCTATCTCGTCAGCGGTTTCAGCACGACGGACTTCTGGGACCAGGTCAGGGACGGGAACTGCGCGACGACGAGCGGACTGATCGGCGCCATGGCGCCGTTCCTCGCCCGCAATCCGCCGTCCGATGACGACAGGGCGAACCCGCTCAGGAACATCACGATGTTCCCGATCAACGACGAAACGATCGCGCTCGCCAGGCGATNNCTTCAACATGAGCGAGATGTCGTCACCGCTCATCACCGATCCCAACCCGGCAACGCACTACACGTGCGGCAGACCGCGCAGTGGCGTCGAGTGCCGGATCGTCGACGAGAACGACATCGAGGTCGAACCGGGAACAGCAGGCGAACTGATCGTGCGCGCTGAACTGCCCTGGACGATGAACGCCGGCTATATCGGCATGCCGGAAGCGACAGCGTCGGCCTGGCGCAATGGCTGGTTCCACACGGGCGACTGCTTCCGTGTCGACGGATCCGGCGAGTTCTTCTTCGTAGACCGGCTGAAAGACACGATCCGGCGGCGAGGGGAGAACATCTCTTCGCTCGAGGTCGAAGCCGAGGCGCTGGCGCATGAGGGCGTTGCGGAGGCCGTGGCTGTCGGCGTGCCCAGCGAATTCACCGAAGAGGAAGTCATGATCGTCATCGTGCCGGCCGCCGGTCACGACCCTGATCCGGAAGCTCTGACGCGCTTCCTGATCGAGCGTCTGGCCTATTTCATGGTGCCGCGCTACATCAGGTACGNNAAAGGTCCCTTTCCGCGAGGCGGGCATCACGGACGACACGTGGGACCGCGAGGCGCACGGCATCGTCCTCAAGAAGGAACGGTTCAGCTAGTCAGCCGAAATCACGTCTTTTTGGGCGGCCACGGGATAAAGCCGCTCGTGCGCCGCGCATAGTCCGCAAAATCCGGGTGTTTCTTGCTCATGCGTCGCTCGAGTAGTGCTTTACCCATCATGCCGGTGATCGTGTACGTCAGCATGACAGGCGCGTAAGCCGTCAACCAGCCGTAAGGCACTTCGGCAGCGATCAGGAAGAACCCCCACCAGACGCAGACTTCACCGAAGTAGTTCGGNNAAGCGCCTGAGCTGCCAGTCGGCGACTGACTCGAACAGGAAGCCGATGAGCCAGAGCGTCGTGCCGACGTACGCGAGCAGACCGAGTTCCGCCGGCTCGGTTGCCACCTGGGCAAAGACGATCGGCGCTAACGCAAGCCACATGAACAACCCCTGGTACAGATTGACGTGTGTCAGGCTGTGCAAGGCGTAGCTCTGTCCCTTGTCCTCGATATGCTTTCGCAACCGCGCGTAACGCGGGTCCTCGGCACCGTGATTGCGGATACCGATATGGAGTCCCAGCCTTACAGCCCAGACGACCACGAGCGCCGTGATCAGCAGCCGGCGTTCGTAGACGCCCTGNNCAGCGATGCCCACGCCGGGTCCCCAGAAAATATCGACGATGCTCGAATCCCTGATGACGATGCCGATCGACCACAGGGCGATGAACGCGCCGAAAACGAGCACGACGTGAATGCTGTAGAGCTCACCGACTGCGGCCCACATATCCGTACCCCTCGACTTTAGACCGAGTGCCCATTCACTATACCCAATGCCGCCGAATTCGCGATCACGCAAGATGCCGCCAGAGCAACCCGACGCCGCAGATCACAGGAGAGTCCGTTCGTTCGTCCGTCGAGCGGGGCGGATCACACAGTCTCAACAACGCGCCCTCGAAGAATGGTGGCCGCACTTCGGTCTGGAGACCGGCACGGGACAAATCGATCTCGATGCCGCTTTCGGCCGCACGATACCGGTGGTTGTAGAGATCGGTTTCGGGAACGGCGACACGCTGGCGCAGATGGCAGAAGCCGACCAGGATACGAACTTTCTGGGCATCGAGGTGCACCGTGCAGGGATCGGTCACTGTCTTCTGGAGATAAAGAACCGTGCGCTGGAGAATGTGCGACTCCTCGAGCAGGACGCCGTCGAAGTTCTGGCGACCCGACTCGCGCCAGGCTCCGTAAGCCGCGTGAACCTGTTCTTCTCCGATCCGTGGCCGAAGAAACGCCACCACAAACGCAGGATCATCCAGCCATCGTTCGTGAGCCAGGTTTGTCGCGTGTTGTGCCCGTTCGGGCTATTCCACATCGCGACGGACTGGCAGCCCTATGCCGAGCACATCGCCGACGTCATGTCGGGCTCGGCGGGGTTCGAACCGTGCGAAACGCCTCGAGACCGGCCGCAGAGCAAGTTCGAGGCGAGAGGACGCGGGCTCGGCCACGAGATCTGGGAACGCGCGTGGACCCGGCAACCGGACTGAGACGGTCAGTCAGAAATCACGCAATGACGCCGGCGCGATCACCGTGAGCCCGGATTCCTCTTCGGTACAGGCCAGTGGTGTCAGGGCGGCGCCGACGCACGGACCATCGACACACTCGCCCGTCGCAGGGTCGAACAGAGCGCCGTGTGATGCGCAACGCAGGAAATCGGCATCGGGCGTCAGAAAATCGTCGCCTGCGAGGTTGAGTGGATGACGCTGGTGAGGACAGACATTCGCGAAACAGGCGTAGGTGCCGTTGCGCCTCAGGACGATGCCGCGAAAAGGCCAGTCACCACCACCCACCCGGAACTCCCGCGCGCAGCCCTCGTCCGGTAATTCGGACGCATCCAGCCGATGCCTCGGCCATTCGACAGTCATCGACTTGCGCTGCGCCGTCGGATCGCGATTGCCAGCGCGATTGCCGGTACACCTGCAAGGGATACATAGATGAAGAACGGCACCCAGCCGACCGAATCGGCGAGCAATCCGGAAAAACCGCTGAAGAANNCGCCGTGTAAGCCGTATTCGTCAGGCTGGCGAGGTACGCGAGCAGCAGGGTACTCGAGAAACCGAGCGAGAAATTGTCTGCCGCGATCGTGATCGTCAGCAGTCCGACGTCGGGCTCGCCTATCGCCGCCAGGCCGGCGAAAAAGAGATTCGTTGCCGCGAGCATGGCTGCACCATAGACGAGCGGCCGCTCGACGCCGGCCGCACCGACGACGAGACCGCCGAGTCCGGCGCCGATGAGCGTCATGGCGAAACCGAAGACCTTCGCGATCGTGGCGATCTCGGAGAGCGAGTAACCGAGTTCAAGATAGAATGGCATCGCCATGATGCCGAGCATGCGATCGCTGATGTGATAGGTGCCGATGAAGGCGAGCAGAACCAGCGCCCACCACCCGTTCCGACGGAAAAAATCCCGGAACGGGCCGGCAACCGCATCTTCCAGCCACAGCCCCAGCCGACGGGCCAGACCAGCCGCGGCGTCATCGCGCAGTGACCCGTTACCGGTATCCGGTTCGTCGATGACGAGGACGGTGACGAGACCCACAACCATCAGCAATGCCATCGTCTGGTAAGCGGCTTCCCAGTCGATGAAATCGGCGATGTAGAGCGCGCCGGCACTGCCGGCTAGCACAGCCACCCGGTACCCCAGCTGGTAGCTCGCGGCCATGGCGCCCTGTCGCTCGTCCTCCACGGCCTCGATCCTGTACGCGTCGATGCAGATGTCCTGCGTCGCCGAGAAAAAGGCGACGAACAGCGCGAAGACAGCGACCATCGCCAGCTCGTCGAGCGGCGAGAGCCGTGACAAGACAGCCAGAGATATGGCCACGCCGATCTGTGCAATGAACATCCAGGCACGCCGCCGGCCCAGCCAGCGCGTCAGACCCGGCAGTGGTAACCGGTCGACGATCGGCGCCCACAGTACCTTGATGCCGTAGAGGATGCTGATCCAGCCGAAGAGTCCGATAGCGGACTTGGAGACATCAGCCGTCGCCAGCCAGGCGGTCAGCGTCGTGAAAACGAGCGGAAACGGCAGTCCGGCCGAGAACCCCAGGAAGAGCATGGCGAGTACGCGTGGATGACCGTACGCCTGGAATCCGCGCACTATCGACCGCGGCTGGCCGGTGGCAGTCAAGAGTCGTCGACTCCTATCTCGTGTTCGTAGTCGATCGTCAGCGGTGCATGATCGGAGAATCTCTTTCTCTTGTATATGCTCGCACCGGCGACCGAATCTCGCAGACCTTCCGTGACGACCTGGTAGTCGATGCGCCACCCGACGTTTTTGGCCCAGGCCTGTCCCCGGTTCGACCACCAGGTGTATTGATCCGGCTCGTCGTTGACGTGCCGGAACGCATCTACGAATCGCTCGCGTCCGAACACGACGTCCAGCCACTCACGCTCCTCGGGCAGGAAGCCCGAATTCTTCTGATTCGAGCGCCAGTTCCTCAGATCGATGTTCTTGTGTGCGATGTTCCAGTCGCCGCAGATGACGTATTCGCGACCGCTGTCACGACTGCGCTTGAGATGCGGCAGGAACTGATCGAGGAACCTGTACTTCGCTTCCTGCCTGGCATCGCTCGAAGACCCGGACGGCATGTAGACGGACACCACGCTGAGCCCGGGGAACCGGACTTCGATATAACGACCCTCGGCGTCGAACTCGGGAGACCCGAAGCCCCTGACGACCTCGACCGGCTCGTGCCGGGAGTAGATCGCGACGCCACTGTACCCCTTCTTCTCGGCGTCTTCGTAGAAACAGTGATGACGCCTCGGCCAGAAGATCCTGTTGTCGAGCTGATGAACCTGGGCCTTGGTCTCCTGGATACAGACGACGTCGGCACTCTGGCGACGCAGCCATGCGAAGAAGCCCTTGCGGGCCGCCGCACGTATCCCGTTGGCATTGAGACTGACGATCCTCATCCGATACCCCGAAATCCCGCGCGCTTTGCCGGTGTGCGATACTAGCTCGTCGGCCGAATGAATGCAGGACAGGGATGCGCGCATACAAGACCGAGTTCATTGAGCTGGCACTCGAGATCGGCGTTTTGCAGTTCGGCGAATTCACGCTCAAGTCCGGACGGGTCAGTCCATACTTTTTCAATGCGGGGCTCTTCAACACTGGTTACGCGGTGGCAAAGCTGGGCCGATATTACTCCGCGGCCGCAGCAGAGCTCGATTTCGGGTTCGACATGTTGTTCGGTCCCGCGTACAAGGGCATCCCGCTCGTCACGCTGACAGCGGGCGCGCTCGCAGAGCATCACGATATCGATGTGCCATTCGCCTTCGACCGCAAGGAGGCGAAGGACCACGGCGAGGGCGGCTCGATAATCGGTGCGCCGCTCGCCGGTCGGGTGCTCATCGTCGACGACGTCATTACGGCCGGGACGGCGATCCGCCAGACCGTGACGCTGATCCGGCAACAGGGCGCGACGCCCGCCGGCGTGCTGATCTCACTCGACAGACAGGAACGCGGCGCGGGTGATCTGTCGGCCATCCAGGAAGTCCGGAACGAGATAGGCATACCGGTCGCGAGCATCATTACTCTGGACGACCTCGTAACGCACCTCGAGGACAACAGCGAATTCGATGCGAATCGGGTCGCCATCGAGCAGTACCGGAAAGAATTCGGGGTCTGAAAACGGTTGTCCGCTAAGTGGAACTGGATCACAGTCAGTGTAGCGATCGCGCAGCACAATAACGGTGCGGTAACATGATTTTGCATTCGAGCGCAGTTTTCCTCGTATGAGACTGACAACGTCAACAGTGCTGATCGGCGCGGCGCTCCTGGTATGGAGCAGTGTCGCCGATGCCCAGCGTCTCTACCGCTGGGTCGACGAGGACGGGGTCGTGCACTATGGCGATCGCGTTCCACCCGAGTACGCGAAAGTCGAGCGCGACATCCTCAACGACCAGGCCGTAAAGGTCGGTACGCTCGAGGCCGAGAAGACGGCCGAGCAGCTCGAAGCCGAGGCCCTCGAGGCACGCCGGGCGGAGGAAGCATCCCGTCGGGACCAGGTGCTGCTCACGACCTACCTGTCGATCGAGGAGATCGAACAACTGCGCGACCGGCGTCTCGAGCTGATCGATGCGCAGATCCGGGTGACGAATATCTACCTGACGAACCTGAAGGAGCGGCTCACCAAGCTCCAGCGGGAAGCGGAAGCCTTCAGCCCCTACAATCCGGATCCCGACGCGCCGGCCATCGACGAAAAGCTGGCGCGCGAGCTGAGTTCTACGCTGGAGTCGATACTGGCTTACGAACAGCGTCTGGACAGGTCACGGACCGAGCAGAATACGCTCGTCGCCAAATTCGATGACGACATCGGTCGCTTCAAGGAACTGAAGCAAATCAACTAGTCGGTGCCGGTGTGGCCGAATCCGCCCGCGCCTCGCTCCGTCACCTCGAATTCCTCGACCACCTCGAATTCCGCCTTAATGACGGGTACGAAAACCATCTGGGCGAGTCGCAGGCCAGGTTCGATCGTGAATGTCTTCGTCCCGCGATTCCAGCAGGACACGAAGACCTGTCCCTGATAGTCCGAGTCGATCAGACCGACCAGATTACCCAGCACGAGACCATGCTTGTGCCCCAGACCCGAGCGGGGTAGCAGCACGGCAGCCATGCCGGGATCACGCATGTTGATGGCGATGCCCGACGGGACGAGTACGGTTTCTCCGGGATCGATGTCGCGTGGCTCGTCGATACAGGCCCTCAGGTCCACGCCCGCCGAACCGCCCGTCGCGTATTCGGGTAACGGAAAATCGCGACCGATACGCTCATCGATGATCTTCACCTCGACGGTGCGCGCTCCCGATCGTTCTCGCTCAGTCATCGATTCAACCTTCCTTCAGCCGCGCCGCGATCAACGCGACGATACCCTCGGCAAGCGTCGACTTCGGCTGGAGCGGAAAAGCTTCCCGGCCCTCGGACCACAACGCGACAGCCGCATTGTCTTCCTTGTCGAACGCGTTGTCCGGCCCGACCAGATTGGCGACGATCAGATCGNNCGAGCTTGCGCATTGCGTAAGCCTCGACGTCGCTGGTCTCGGCAGCGAATCCAACCGTGAACGGCCCGTTATCGAGTGCCGCGATCTCGGCGAGGATGTCAGGCGCCGGCTCGAGTTCGAGCTCGAGCGCGGATTCCGATTTCTTGATCTTGTGATCCTTTACTTGTGCCGGCCGGTAGTCGGCCACGGCAGCGGTCGCCACGAAAACGTCTGTTCCGGACGCCTGGTCGACGGATGCGGATCGCATCTCCTCGGCACTCACGACGTCGATACGCTCGCAGCCAGGCGGGGTATCGAGGCTGACCGGACCCGCAACCAGCGTGACGTCGGCGCCTGCGCGGGCAGCGGCGGCGGCTACAGCGAAGCCCATCTTCCCCGAGCTGCGATTGCTGATGAATCTCACCGGATCGATCGCCTCGCGCGTGGGCCCGGCAGTAACGAGAAAGCGTTTCCCGCCCAGAAGCGCACCGGGGCGCAGGGCTGCATCGAGCGCGGCGACGATCTCTGCAGTGTCTGACATGCGGCCAGGACCCTCGTCTCCGCATGCCTGCGAACCCTCGGCGGGCCCGACGAAACCGACGCCCCGAGCGCGCAGTGTTTCATGGTTCGCGGCCGTGGCCGCCTTGCGCCACATCGCCTGATTCATAGCCGGAGCCAGCATCACCGGCGCGTCCGTTGCGAGACACAGCGTGGTCAGAAGATTGCCGGCGCTGCCGGCCGCCAGCAACGACATGACGTGCGCCGTCGCTGGCGCCACGACGACGATATCGGCCCAGCGCGCGAGCTCGATATGCCCCATTGCTGCCTCGGCCTCTTCGTCCCATAGCGACACCCGTGCGCGATGACCGGATACGGCCTGGAATACGACCGGCGACACCATGCGCGCTGCCGCATCGGTGAGTACGACACGCACGTCGGCCCCTTCGTCGCGAAGTCGCCGGACGATGTCGGGGCTCTTGTATGCGGCGATGCCGCCGGTGACGCCCAACAGGATGTTCTTGCCGGTGAGGCTGGACATGGTTTCCACTCGTTTCGGGTCCGCTAGGTTACCGCATATGTGCGGCATTCCGCGCGAAAGAACAGGCGCCGGCAGCAGCATCATGCCGGATAATCCGGCGATGCGCCGCGCAAGAATTTCGCAAGGACCCGCCTGTGACCTGCCGCGAGAACGACTGATCGAACTGGGCGCACAATCGCTGTCGGATTCCGAATTGCTAGCGATACTGCTAGGCCACGGCGGATCGGGCGGCAGCGCCCTCGACATCGCACGCCGTCTTCTCGCTCGCTTCGGCAGCATGCGGGCTGTGCTCAGGGCGTCTGCCGGTTCGCTTTGCGCCGAGTCCGGTATCGGTCCGGGCAAGGCCGCGAGGCTGCTGGCGGCCCGCGAATGCGCGAGCCGCTCCCTGGCCGCTCGACTGGCACCCGGACGCGTCGTATCCACGCCCGGCGAAGCCAGCGAATACATCATGTCACGCCTTCGGGATCGCCCGCACGAAGTGTTCTGCTGCCTTTTTCTCGATAATCGCCACCGGGTCCTCGCATTCGAGGAACTCTTTCGCGGCACGGTCGATTCGACGACCGTTTACCCTCGCGAGGTCGTCAGACAGGCCATAGACCGGAATGCGGCCGCTGTCATCGCCGCCCACAATCATCCTTCGGGAGTGGCGGAGCCCAGCCAGGCCGACCGGCTGATCACCCGCCGCCTCCGGGATGCACTCGACCTGGTGGATGTGCGCCTGCTCGACCATTTGGTTGTCGGAGACGGCGTTTCGGCCTCGCTTTCGAGGCTCGGAATGCTTTGAAAACCGGCGTCAGCGCTTGCCTGGACGGGCTCTGGCTGGTATAAATTCGCGCCTTTCGCCAACAGGCGATCGACTGAAACGGAAACACAGTCATGTCACGCGTTTGCCAGGTCACCGGAAAGCGCCCCATGTCGGGCAACAATGTATCGCACGCGCACAACAAGACGCGTCGGCGGTTCCTGCCCAATCTGCATACGAAGCGGATCTGGGTGGAAAGTGAACAACGATTCGTGCGCCTGCGCGTCTCGCGCAAAGGCCTGCGCATCATCGACAAGCACGGCATCGACAAGGTACTGGCCGACATGCGCGCGCGCGGCNNCCGAAAGCGCGCAAGCACGTGATGTACAAGGAAGCGAAGATCAAGTAGCAGCGCGCTTTCGCCGCTGCAAACGAAAAAGGCCGCCTCGGGGCGGCCTTTTTCGTATCCGGGCGGTCGACTCTGCTCAGGTCGACTGTGGCACGTAGCCTCGCAACTGAAGTGCGAATTCCTCGAGCGCATCGATACCGCTCGCTTCGGCCGCAGCGCACCAGTCCCGCAGCTGGCCGAGTAACTTTTCGTTGCTGACGTTGGCCTGCTCCCAGATCGACTGCAATCGGTCGCGGAAATCGTGAACAGTCCTTAGCGACGGACTTTGCGACAGCACCGCGGTCAGCCTTTGCTTCGCCGCTTCGTCGAGCAGCGACGGACGGCGCACGAACAACCGGCGCGCACGTTTCAGGAGTTCCTGCATCTCCGGTGTCCGCCGCTCGTGTTTCAGGACCGGAAGCGTGACCCGCCTGGTGTAGTCACGCAGCACGTGCATCCGGTTCTCCATGACCGCGCGGAGCGTCTCCATGTCGACGTGCCGCGGCGCCTCTGCGAATGCCGGGGTCGGCGCCACGCGACGGATCCTGCAAAGGCCCAGCGCGCTGAGGATCCGGATCCAGGCCCAACCGAGATCGAATTCCCAGCGCCTGGAGGAAAAACGCGCCGACGTCGGGAACGCGTGATGATTGTTGTGGAGTTCTTCACCACCAATAAGGAACGCGAAAGGCGTCAGATTCGTGGAGGCATCGTCCGATTCGAAGTTCCTGTAGCCGGTGTGATGACCCAGCCCATTGATGACCCCGGCCGCGAAAACCGGCATCGCGATCATCTGCACGGCGAAAACCGTCAGCCCGGGTGCGCCCATCAGCACGAGGTCGATCGCCAGCATGAGGTAGATGCCCGAGTATGGGTATTTCTCGTAAATATTCCGCTCCAGCCAGTCGTCCGGCGTGCCGTGACCGTACTTCTCGAGCGTGTCGTCGATCCTGGCTTCGTCGCGATAGAGCTCGGCACCCTCCAGCAATACCCGGCGCAAACCGAACACCTTCGGACTGTGGGGGTCTCCCGGCTTCTCGCAGCAGGCGTGATGCTTGCGGTGTATCGCTACCCATTCGCGCGTCAGCATGCCCGAGCTCATGAATATCCACGCCCTGAAGAAATGCCTCAGAGCGGGATGCAGGTCGATACTGCGATGCGCCTGGTCGCGGTGCAGGTAAAGCGTCACGGCCAATACGGCGAGATGGACCATGGCGACCGTGACGACGATGTATCCGGTCAGGCTGAGATCCAGGAGTCCATAGAGATAATTCACGCGACCTCCGTGCCGGGCTGATCGTGGACGCGCAGACTATAGCGGATGGTCAACAGCCGCGGAAGGAGGCAGGTCTCATCCCGTTGGCAGGGCGCGGCCGGGTCGGCACAATCCCGGGATGCCCGAATTGCCCGAAGTCGAGACCACGCGCCGCGGAATCCTTTCCGCGCTGTCGGGTGCGGTCGTCGAGCACGTCGACGTGCGGGACCGGCGCCTCCGCTGGCCGGTCCCCGCGGGACTGGAGGCTGCGCTGGCCGGCGCGACGATCTCTACAGTCGACAGGCGGGCCAAGTATCTGCTCACGCGCACGAGCCGGGGCACACTGATCCTGCACCTCGGCATGTCCGGCAGCCTGAGACTCGTGGGTCCCGACGAACCCGGCAAACTTCACGATCACGTCGCGATCGACCTCGATTCCGGACTCCGACTGGTGTTCAACGACCCCAGGCGATTCGGGTGCGCGCTCTGGACGCCCGATGATCCGCTCGATCACCCCTTGTTGCGGGATCTTGGACCTGAACCGTTAGGCGATGATTTCGACGGGCGATATCTCCATCGCGTCGCGCGGGGGCGACGCGTCGCCATCAAGTCATTCATCATGAATGCGCACGTCGTCGTGGGGGTAGGCAACATCTATGCGAGCGAGTCCCTGTTCGCGGCCGGCATACACCCTGCGCGAGCGGCCGGCCGGATCGCCCGATCGCGGATGACGAAGCTGGTCGAGGAGATTCGCGCGGTCTTNNTCGAGGACGGCGGTACGACGCTGAGGGACTTCTACGGCACGGACGGCACGCCCGGCTACTTCGCGCAGCAGCTCAGCGTCTATGACCGTCAGGGGGAAGCCTGCCGCATCTGCGGCCGGGACATCAGGAGATCCGTCCTGGGCCAGCGGGCGACCTATTACTGCTTGGGTTGCCAGCACTGACACCGGGTCACGGCGGCAGTATTCAGCCGCCGGGCGATTCCAGCATGGCTGCGAGCCGATCCCGGGCCTCTTCGACACCCGTACCGTCGACGGCGGAGAATAGCTGGATAGTCACGTCTGCCCCGGCCTCGCGTCGCGCTGAGAGCAACGTGGATTTGGCCTTGCCTCGTGAGAGCTTGTCGGACTTGGTCAGCAACACGTGGATCGGTCGACCGAACTGGGATCCCCAATCGATCATCTGGCGATCGAAATCCATGAGCCCGCGCCTGGCATCGGTAACGACGAAGATGCCGCGTAATGATGACCGGCTGGAAAAGTATGACTCGAGCAACGTTCGCCAGTGATCTCTGACCGATCGGGATACCCGCGCAAAACCGTAGCCCGGCAGATCCACCAGCCTCTCTCCAGGACCTATGGCGAAAAAATTGACGAGTTGCGTCCGGCCGGGGGTCTTGCTGGTTCGGGCGAGACCACGGCGACCCAGGATCGTATTGATGGCGCTCGACTTTCCCGCGTTCGAGCGGCCCGAGAACGCGACCTCGGCACCCTCGTCAGTGACGAACTGACCTGGTGTATTGGCGGATTTGAGGAATCGGGAAGCGGAATAATCTCGCAAGCTGAAGCCTGACCAGAAAGTGCATTGTGTTGTAGAATTCGCCGCTGCCGCGAGTTTAGCACGGTGGCTTAAGCACACCGCCGCGCGGGCGCAGGAGGTTTGAGACAGTGACTTTGTTGACCCATCGAGCTGGCCGTCGCGCCGTCGTCGCTGCCAGCGTAGCTTGGCTGGTCCTTGCGTTTCCGGTTGCTAAGGCCGCCGGTTCCGTCGAAGCGGGCGAAGCGAAGTCGGTCACCTGCGCTGCGTGCCACGGGGCGGATGGCAACAGCCTCAACCCCGAGTGGCCGAGCCTCGCGGGGCAACACGAGACCTACCTGATCGACACGATGCAGGCCTACAAGGAAGGCACGCGCGACAACGTGTTGATGACGGGCCAGGCGATGGTGCTCAGCGATCAGGACATAGAGGACCTGGCTGCTTTCTACGCTGCGCAGGCACCCGCGCCCATGACCGCGGATCCCGATCTGGTGCGCACCGGAGAGCGGCTTTATCGCGGCGGCAACATGACCAGTGGTGTCAGTGCGTGCATCGCGTGCCACGGCCCGAAGGGCCGGGGGAACCTGCCGGCAGCCTACCCGGCCCTCGCCGGTCAGCATGCCACGTATACCCGTTTGCAGCTGGCGCAGTACGCTGAGGAGAGCCGTCGGTCCGACGTCAACCAGATGATGCGNNCGGTCGCTTCATATATCCAGGGGCTGCGCTGACCTGCATCCGGCCCGGCGCGATTTTGCGCTGCCAGATCGGGTCGCTCAATTCGGAGAAAGTCGATGAAGCCTACCCTTCTCGCTGTGCCGTTCCTCGCTGCGCTGCTGATTGCATGCGGCGGCGAGCCGGCCCCTACGAATACGGCAGCTGGCGCTGCGGAACAGAGTGCTCCGGTCACGGACAGCGCTGCGGCACAGAGGGTCATCTCCGCAGACAGCGATGACGGCGTAGCCGCCGAGACGACCGACTCGCCCGAACCACAGGACCAGCAGATCCGCATCGCGCAGGCGGACGCAGAGTCCGACGAGGCCGACGCTGCGACTCCTACGGCCCCGATCCGGACTGACTGGAAATATGCCGAGGGTCAGCATTTTCAGCGATTGAACTCAGCCCAGGGCGTCAGTGGCCCGCCCGATTCGATCGAAGTCACGGAAGTCTTCTGGTATGGATGCGACGCGTGCCGACGATTCGAGCCGCTGCTCGCCTCGTGGGAAGAGACTCTGCCTGCTGACGTGCGTTTCGTGCGCATCCCGGTCATCTGGGACAATCCCACATACAAGTTCCACGCCAGGATTTTTTACACGGCCGAGGCTCTGGGTGTCCTCGAGCAGACGCACTGGGATACCTTCAACTCGATCATCGATCGGCGTTCGCTGAACAGCGAGGATTCCGTGCAGGCGTTTTTTGCCGAGTACGGGGTACCGGCCGAAGAGTTTCAGAAGCACTTCCGTTCGTTCGCCACCGAATCGAAGCTGGGCAAGGCTGCCCAGCTGGTCCGCCGCTACCGCGTGACGTCGACGCCGACGATGGTCGTCAACGGCAAGTACGTGGCGACCGGACCCGAGATCCGCAGCTGGGGCATGATCCTCGATGTCGTCGAGGAACTCGTGGCGCGCGAGCGCCAGAGGTAAACGGGCCCGGCCCAGTGCACATGACGGATGCCGGCAGCCGCCGGCCTGTCACTGCGGCTGTCGGCCGTCTTTCGGCGGCTCGGAGTTGATCCAGCCCGTGTCGCCGCCTTTGTAGAATTCTTTCTTCCAGATCGGTACCCGTTGCTTGATCTCGTCGATGACGTAGCGGCACGCAGAAAATGCCTCGTCACGGTGACCGGCCGACACACCGACCCACACCGCGAGATCTCCGATCTCCAGAGCGCCGAGGCGATGTACGCAGGCGACCCCGTTAATCGGAAACCGCTCCATCGCCTCTTCGAGTATGCGCTCTCCTTCCGACAGGGCGAGCGCATCGTACGCTTCGTACTCGAGTCGGAGCACGTCGCGCCCGTCGTTGACATTTCGGACCCAGCCCTCGAACGTCGCGTATGCGCCGCTCGCGTCGTCCATCAGACCATCGCGCAGCGCATCCGGCCGGATGGCCTCTCTCACCAGGGAGAATGTGCTCATCCGCCGGCAACCGGAGGAATGAATACGATGTGATCGCCATCGGAAAGTGCAGCCGACCAGTCGCAGAACGCATCGTTGACGGCCACTTTGAATCGCGGATCCTCGGGGAAACCGTGACGCGCAGCGAGTTCCGAATAGAGTTCGGCGGGCGTCGATGCCTGGGTATCGACCGCTTCACGTGACATACNNGCGAAGGATCGCGAAATACTGAATATCGACTCGTTTGCCCGCCATCGGTTATTCGTGCCCGTTGTCTGTCTTGGCGATCACGCCTTCGATCTGATCAGCATAGTCGATGTCAAGCGCTGCTTCAGGCATATCGACGGCGGCGACATCCGGTGAGCCGCGCAGGAGTTTGCCCGCACCGGTCTCGCCATCGAGCGAGCCCAGCCGTTCGAACCAGTTCGCCGGGAAAACGGCCGGTGCGCCCAGGATGCCGTCGAAACGTGCTGCGACGGCGACTGAAGGATCTTCGCGCCACCTCGCGACGAGACGCGCGAGGCTCTCTCCTGATACACGAGGCTGATCACAGAGCGTCACGATGACCGCATCGGCCGACTTTTCGATCGCACCGATGCCGACCGCCAGCGACGTCCCCATACCCGAGCGATAGTCCGGATTAACGACCGTCCGTGCTCCGCACGAGCGAACTAGGGTCGATAGGGCCGACGCCTCCGGCTGCACGACGACCAGGATTTCGCGCAACGAAGCGGCCTGCAAAGCGCGGATCGCATGCTCGACGAGCGGCCGACCCCGCCACGTCGCCGTAGCTTTCTCGCGCCCGAACCGGACGCTCTGTCCGGCCGCCAGCACGAGACCCGCGATTTTTGGTCGGATTCGGAGATCAGATTCGGTCATGAACTTCCATACGCGATTTCCGCAATGGGCTACGGATTTTATCGGATGCCGCACCAGTCCGGATTGCTCGAACATGTAGGTGGACGGGATAGCCGGTAAAAACGATTCCGGGGGGCGAGCGCCACTGCTCCCCCGTCCGAAATCCCATGCGGCGTTCGCCCCCGACCCCGGTCTCAACGCAGCCGGATCGGCTGGCTTCCCGGATCGACGTCGCGGTATGGTCTTAGCGGACTGGACACGTAATGGCGTCATGACGGAATCCGAACAGAAGATGGCACTG
>JABAHO010001398.1_pt1 | contig 24181 bp, 23 predicted proteins | sample 7062071 | NCBI WGS metagenome assembly JABAHO01 (sample SAMN14534356, study PRJNA622989) | marine sediment metagenome | biome: marine biome [ENVO:00000428]; feature: marine pelagic biome [ENVO:01000023]; material: deep marine sediment [ENVO:00002113] | place: India: Gulf of Kutch | collected...
TCTTCTTGTAATCTCGTTGAATTCCATGCTTACGGGGTTGTTTTCGACATTTCCTAACCTACATTCAGGTTTAAAACCATAATCTGGATCGAACATCTTCGCATGGGTTTTTTTAATCGTTTCCTCATGAGAAACTCCTGGGCAAATGCTTTTGCGTGTCCCAGCAACACCAGCGAAGTAATGCAATTCAGAATCTGTCAAGGGTATCACCGTGTCCGCATCGACAACATACTTGTTGAGACGGATTGGAACTCCAGTAGATGTATTGCCGATGTCAACGCAGTTTGAACGATAATTATGTATCAACAACCTATTTCCATAGGATTCGTATACATCGTCCCCGAGTACTCCTCTCTGTTCTTCTGTAGTTGGGTCCCGATGTGAACCTGTCGCGAACAAAATGTTGACGTTTTTCGCTCCATATTTCCGCAGTCTGTACACAAGGAGTGGCAGCACTTTTGGGGTATGTTTGTTAGGTCTCGTGTGATCGTCTACAAGAATTATAGTCCGCCCGTTCGGATTTCCCCTGATGATATCTTTTAAAGATCTGTCGAAACCTAACGGATTATCTAGCACTTTGTCAAGTTCGACTTCAAGATTGCCGAATTCAGGTTGGTAAATCTTGGGCTCTATTTCTACAGGGTCACAGTTCTCGGGTAGGTAGTCTTTGAGCATTACTTTGCCATAGTGTAGCGGTTTCATGACAAAACAATTGCAAGCATTTGCTATTTAAGCGCGCGCAACATTTCCATTCCGAGCATGTTTCTGCACTGTTCTTGTAATCTCAATCAGAAAAATGTGCGCGCGAAGGACGCAGCATTTTTTCCAGCAGTTTTGTATCCTCAAGGATGGTATCGATTAGTGAGTTAGTTCTTTTTGTGGATGAAACTTCTCTGCAACTCCACAACATCGGCGCTGTTCGTGGCCTGGGCATACGACTCCAAGAGTGCGCGATTCAACACAATGAAGTGCGGTCCCCACTTAAAGACGGAAAGCAAATGCTCGGCTTCTTCCCCAAAGCCAACGATATATAGAGCCGCAGCTAGAGCCTCCACCGTGCTCAACTTAGTGGGCACACCATAATTCACCGGATTCACGGCAATCAGGTAGGGCAAACAACGAGAAACTCCTCGCATGGAAAGCTCAAACACCGCGTCTGCATGAATCCAACTACAGTCTATGGCAGCTAGCCCTCTCCTTTCCACCTTATTGCGATCTGCTGGAGAAAAAGCTCGTTCAGAGAAAGGATTCAAAATGACTGTCCCCCGAGGCAACCTCCCAATTCGGTGAACGACCCTAACCATGTTGTGACGCTTAAGCTTCAAGGTTGTACATTTCTTAGGGTCACACTGCTTGGCATGATAGATGCTGATTGCAATGCCTCTACGGCGCACCCTTTCGCACCCTTGAATGAGACATAGGATCTTCCATAACCCGCGGAATCCATTTCAAAATGTCCGTGGGAACCATATGAAACCCCTTTTTCTCTCGCACAAAATCTCCAGCAGCTCCATTGATGAATGCACCAGCCACTGCGGCCTCGAAGGGATCAGCTCCCTGCGCCAAAAAAGTTCCCACAATCCCACTTAGCACGTCACCGGTTCCTCCCACCGTCATCCCAGGATTGCCTGTGAAGTTGAGTTTCACTCGCTTTCCATCGGAGACAACATCTACCTTTCCCTTCAACAGTATCACTCCGCCGAGGTTCTTGGCGTTGATCTGCACTTCTGCTGCCTTCTTGTCTAGGTCCTCAGACGGCTCCTTTCCCGTCAAAATCCGATATTCTCCCGCGTGAGGCGTTAACACGAAGGGGGAACGCATCTTCCATTTATACTCGGCGAAAGCCTTAAGTCCATCCGCGTCAAGCAACAGCGGAATCTTCATCTTCTCTGCGGCTTTCACAATCTCCTTCACTGCATTCCTTGTTTCCCTGTGCAGTCCCAGCCCCGGACCTATCGCAACCGCGTTCATCGTCTTGAGATAAGGCTTAATCACTGAGACGTTGCGAGAGTTGAGGTGATCTCCCTCCAGCTTTATCGTGATCAGGTTGGGAGACATGGAGGAGATAGCGTAGGCTGTTCTGTGCGGAGCAGCAACGTAGGCAATGTCCACGCCAGTTCGGAGAGCCGCCAGTGCCACCAAGGCTGGGGCACCTGAAAACACTTCGCTTCCACCCACGACAAGTAGCCTGCCAAAATCTCCCTTGTGAGCCTCAGGGGCACGAGACTTGATCACTAGTGAAACGTCCCCTGGACCTGCGAGCCGCTCAAATTCGGAGGGCACCCCTATCTCTCTCACAACCAGTTCCCCCGTGTACTCCTTCGCTTTAAGCAGCCCCGGCTTCACCCTATGAAACGTGACTGTAAGATCAGCTTTAACAGCCTCGCCCAAGACATAACCCGAATCCGAGCTGATCCCAGTAGGCACATCCACCGAAAGACGAACAGCCTTCGTTTCATTGATCTTCGTCACCAACTGCGATACTGGTGGACGCGGAGCGCCCTTCAACCCTATGCCGAGCAAAGCATCTACAAAAACCTCTGCTTCAACTGTTGGGATAAGTGAAGAATCATAAACTTCATGGAGAGTAACACTGTCTTTCAGAGGTTGTAGTGCAAACCAGTTCTTTCGAGCCGCTTTGTCCAGAATGCTTTCAGCCCTTCCAGCTAGGATCACCTCCACCCTGAAACCTAGACAAGTGAGGTGGCGAGCCGCAACGAAGCCGTCCCCCCCGTTTCCACCTAAGCCGCAGAAAACGGCGATTCTTGTTTCTTCGGGTTTGAAACGGGAAGCTATCTCGGCGGCAACTCTCTGTCCCGCGTTTTCCATCAGTTGCAGTCTGGAAACACCGAAGTACTCAGAGTTCAACTCTAAGGCTCGCATCACTCTGCTTGCTATCATAATATCTCAGTTCCGCCTAGTCCTCTCTAGTATAGACAGCTGAATTGAATATTTAAGGGTGGAAACGAGTCAATGCATGCTAGTACTTGGCATGTTTTACCCAAGACAAGATCTCTTCGATAGTGGGTTTTTCGCTCTCAGTAATCTTTCCTTGCTCCACATGAATCTTTGCGATTTCTCCTATCCTTGCGCTGAGCTGAATTGGATCTTGTTCAGATAGCTCCTTGATGCTGAAAACGTCCGCTTCCTTCAGCAGCTCCGCATCTTTTTCGTCCACTCCCGGAATCATCATCAGCTGAGCCGTGGCCTGCAATTGTTTAGCCATCTCTAGCGACACCCGAGTTTTTTCGTCGATGGCCACTGGATCTGCGGTTATTAGGTCACCCACGCTTGTTATTCCCATGGCCAGAAGCTCTTCTGCCAAACGCGGACCAATTCCCTTTACATCTTCTGGCTTGCTTAGGCTTGTCAACGTTGGTTGAGACGGTATGAACGTCTTCTCCATCGTCTCCAGTCTAGTCCTGACTTCAGCCAGTTCCGCCATCTGCTTTTCCATCGTTTCGACGCTTCGCTTGTGAAGTCGTTGCACCTTCTGGATCGCTCCTCTCTGTTTTTCTAGTGCAGCCAAAGTTTCCTTCTTCGAACTACTGAAGCTTGTTTCAATCGCAGAAAGCAACTCTTCACGAATACTTTGAATTATTTTACGAATTATTTTACCGTGCTCTTCTAGGCCGCTCATTACTTCTTTCCCGATGTTGCTGAGTAGTTTTTCATTGGCTTTTCTGTTGACATCCAGTCCATCGAGCAGATCCATTCGCGTATTTTCCAATGCTCCTTTGTTGTCTTCTAAGCCTTCTTTCAACGTTTTTCGATTGGCAGTCAAGTTTTCGTCTAGTTTGACAAACATTTTAACAAGGGCTGGGTCCAACGGTGGCTTGCGGGTTGCGGCGACAGCAGTGAAACCGAGAAAGATGAATGTCAGAGTTGCTGATAGCCAGAAGTAGGTTTCAACCTCAATTCTGTCAATTACGTCGCTTATGAGGTAGGGTGAAAAATCGATTACCCCATCTGCCCACAATATTGCAGCGTTCACCGCGTTTAAAGCTGCCAGGAAAGTTATGAAACCCAGTATCCACACTCCTATTCCTTTTTTTAAGTAAGCCGACATGGCATATGCCCCTCACTTGTATCTGTTACTAGTTGAACGCTTATGTTATTTGTGAATTATAAATAAATTTTCGCACTAAGTTTTTGCACAAAGAGTTGAGTTTCCGTGTTGTTATTTACGAATGTTTCCAGAACATGTCCGGAAAAAGTAAACCAAGCTTTCCTTAGTAGTAGCCGCGGCTGGTCTACTCTTAGAGCCATCGCAATTTTTCGCTGAACTCCTCCAAACTATGCATTGTGAGCTCTCCTTCATGTTTGCCACTTCTATCAAGATAGAAAGCCAGTATGCCCAGTCTTCTAGGCACTTCGAAGTCAAAATTCTGGTCGTCACCAATGTGAATCATCTCCTGTGGAGCGACTTTGAGGATATCGCATATTTTCTGGTAAAGGGTGACCGTTTTCTTAACCAGCCCGAAATCAGAAGTCGATGAAAAAACGCGTTCGAAACAGTTCTTCATCTTGGACTTTCCAAGTTCCAATTCCACAAATTCGGTGCGGGCATTTGTGACGATAACTAGTCTGAAACCTCTTTTGTTCAGTTTGTCCAAGACCCTTGGCACTTCCGGATAGGTTTCTATTCTGTCTTGGAAACTCCTCAAAAGTTCTCGCGGCGCAACGTTGAGATTGAACTTTCTTAACCAGTAATGAACATCATACCATTCAGGTCTCTCTTTGCCTACCTTGTCATATTCTCTCTTCACGGCGCTCAATGCATCATCAAATGAAACTTTTTTCTCAAGAGAGTACAATCGAGGTATTCCCTCGAACCAAACGGAATTCACGAACCCATAGTCAACAAGTGTTCCATCCAAGTCGAAAGATATCACTGCTACCCTAGCCACTTTTCCTCACACTCATACACGCATAGCCAAAGGAGACTTTGGCACTACAGATTCCAACAGTATAATTATTTCTATTGTTTGCATTTAAACTCACGATGAGGAGAATAAAGACGACTAATGCGCGCGCATAACTCTAGCTTGGAACGATTCCAATTTTTGTCACGGAAACACTTCTTTCCTCAAGTTTATGTATCAAAGGATTTATGCCCACGGAATCGCCTGCAATATGCCCAGTAACTATGAGGTTTCCATCATTTTCAGTTTTCAGTTTTTCCAGATCTCCATGACCTATGTGAATATACACGACTGTCCCGATGCCATATTTGAAGTATGTTTTCGCAATTTCATAGCCTCCATTCGTTCCAGCACCATGCGACACTACAACTTTTCCAGCAGGATTATCAGCTTTTCCCAACCGAATCTTGATTTCAGTAGCTGCGTTTTTGAATTCAGGGAGCTCTTTTAGAGCGAAAACGACATCTACTACTGTAGAATTTTTTCTGATTCTTCTGTTAATTTGCACACTCATTATCGCTCTTCCAACCTCGTCCAGAGGCGTGTGGATGTTCATATAAGGCATTTTCAAAAGCTTTGCAACCTCAACTGAATGACCATAGTTTTGCATATGCATTTCCACCTCCAATTTTTCAAATTTCTTTCTAACCGTCCTCTCTGCTTCTTCAATCGGAACTCCCGCCGCGACCATGTATTGGATGTGTCTTTTGAAAACCTGAGGGAAGTTTATAGCTGCTGTTCCACCTTGCGGGTGATGTGCAATCACAGCGTCACAACCCAATTGTTTCGCAAGTAAAAGCTCTGGAACTCCAGCGTCTATGCCGAATAAGATCCTGCTAATGTCGCTACCGCTTACGTAAATGGCACTGTCTTTGGGGACTTCCTCCAATCTTGCAAGTTTCAAAGACAGCTCCATAATCTCTCTAGTGTTCACTGCATATGCACCTTCAAATTCTGGTAACACTGTTTCTATTAATTCAGTTCATACGTAAAAACTAATGTGTATACAGCGAGAACCAATTTTGTTTGACATTTCGTAGATTCTCTCGCGCATTTCTACTATCCGCGCCCGCGCGGTTTGACAGATGATCCCTATGAGGAAAGAAATCTTCGTCTAAGGAATCCTTCTCTTGGCAACGCGCGCAACAGATTTTGAAGCGCCCGCACATCATTCGATCCAGTGTAACGGACAATAACTGCAGTCGAGTGATTTGCCAAAATAGCTTTTACAACCCGCGTAATGAGTGCAGTCTTTGTACTCCACTGCCCACACGGGTAGTAGTTTGGGAGAGTATTTAAAATTTATTGCATGCATGCCAAGCTTAGTTTCCTAACGACTTGCCAATACCATCGCGGTTGATAGCGTGTCTATAAACCCTTTGGACATCTTAAGAGAATTTGACTGAAAAGTGATTGAATACTTCGAAAACCTACAAGATTTGGCCTTTTCCGAACGAGTTTTGTCTAAGAAGTTTGGACTGCTGGCAGCAACGCCCATCGATGCAGGACACGGGGTTCTATAAGGCGCCACAGCCCTGGGTCGGAGAGCTATTAGACTTGGGGTCGCAAAAGAGGAGATTGTGGAAGCCCTTGGGGTAGCCTACCTCATCGGAGGCGATCGAACCCTCTTCAACTCTTCGCTGGTTTTGCAGACTCCCTTCAAGTGAAGTGGAACCCTTTCTCCTTCATTCTCTTGTGCGCGCATCTGAAAAGGTCGATGAATTTAACGGATTGCACATCTACCGCAAACAGAAGACGAAGAGAGAATCCTGAAACGAAAAAGCGAGTATAGAAAATTATTTAGGGTGTCGGAGTAATCATAAAGCAAGGAGGGGACATATATGCCTATAGCCTTCGTGTTGATCAATGCTGAAATCGGGTCGGAAGAGGATGTTCTCAATGCGCTCAAAGGCGTTGAGGGAGTGCAGGAAGCTTATATTGTTTACGGCGTCTACGACATAGTGGCGAAGGTCCATGGCGAAAGCATGGACAAACTTAAGGACATTGTTACCTGGCACATTCGACGACTAGACAAAGTAAGATCCTCCCTAACAATGATCGTTGTTGAGGGAAAATAAACCATCACCCCTTTTTCTGTATGCTTTCAAGGTTCCGCTAGATTACCATTCAGCAAATGTCATGGCATTTGTGAGCTATTTCTGCTTTGCACCGATAGGATTGCTGAAACAAGTTTTCGCTTGGTTAACTCACTGGATGAAAATTCATATTTTGCCTAATCTATTCCAGTTGTGGTTGAGTTGACACAATGACTACGATACACGTGGGGTTCGATGACACTGACTCTCCACGAATGGGATGCACTACGTACATAGCTGCCGTTCTTATCGACAAACTGTGTAAGATAGGCGTTTCCTTTGTAGACTACCCAAACCTCATTCGCCTCAACCCCAACGTTCCTTGGAAAACACGTGGCAACGGCGCTCTCTGTCTGAGAATCCGGTGTGATAAAAGCCTGATAGAAAAAATCAGGGAGATAGTGTTAGAAACGGTCGAGAAAAATTCCGACCTAGACTATGCCAACACTGATCCGGGCGTCGTCTTCTTCTTTGGTGACAAGATTCCTAACAGACTGAAAACCTTCTCCAAACGCGCCATACAAGGGGTCGTAAAGATGGAGGAAGCACTTAAGCTTATTAGAAAGTTCAAGGGAGAAGCGGCGGGCTTTAAGAAGGGTCGAGGTATTATTGGGGGATTAGCTGCAATAGGTGAAACCTTGGAGGGCGATCATACCTACGAGGCGATAGCCTATAGAGCACCCCAAAACCGTGGAACACCTAGAAGAATTCAGGTCTCCTCTGTCATAGAGATGAACGAGAAGACGGCACCCCTAACCTTTAACAACATTGATCCAGAGAAACGACGAATCCTTATTGCTCCTAGAGGACCAGACCCCGTTCTATATGGCATCCGAGGTGAAGAACCCCAGGTTGTGAAACAAGCTCACGAGATAGTTCGTTCTCAAGAACCGATCGAACGGTGGGTTATCTTTCGCACAAACCATGGAACCGATGCCCATCTGCGAAAGATCAACTTCATCAGCGAGATAAAACCCTTTAATCCCGTGATCGTACAGGGAGTCGTGGATAGAAAGCCCCGGATGATCCCGGGAAGACACGTCATCTTCTCTATCAAAGACAAAACCGGACAAATAGACTGCGCAGCCTACGAACCAACGGGAGCCCTTCGAAAGGCTGCCAAAAAACTGATTCCAAAAGACCAAATTGAAGTTCACGGAGGTGTCTGTTCAGCTTCTCCACAGCATCCAGTTACTATCAACCTTGAAAAAATGCGAATCCTAAAGTTGGTCCCAAAAATTGATTATCGCAACCCCATGTGCTCTCAATGCAACAAACGGATGGAGTCAATGGGTAGAGAAAAAGGATTCCGATGCAAAAAGTGCGGCTTTCGCTCTTCAACGCTGAAGAAGGTCGCCGCTGAGAGCAAGCGTTGTTTGGAAAGAAAGCTTTACATAACGTCTCCTAGATCGCAGAGACACCTAACAAAGCCACATCTTCGATACGGAAGAGAAAAATCCAAAGCACCGAAAAACATGATAAAAAATTGGCATTCTCCCTAGAACCCGCATGAGACGAACTGTGAGGAATAGAGAGAAAAGATAAAACGATCCTCAGATTCTAAATCACCAACTGCAAGGTCGGGATAGACCGATGAAACAAGACTTTTTCAATACGGTTCTGGAACTGGTTGAGGCGGGCAGAGTGCATGAAAAATACAGAGACGTCGAACGTATAAACCTGATAGCAAGCGAGTGTTTGAAGTCCCCTGCGGTCAGAGAGATGCTTAGGTTGTCTCAAGACCTAGAGTGCAGGTACGCCAAGGGAGAGAAATACCTAGAAGGGCACGCTAGGTTGCGCTATTATCAAGGACAGAAATACATAGCAAAAATTGAGAACTGCTCAGTCGATCTTATGAAAGACTTATTCGATTGCAACTGCGCGCGCGCATTTTTACTTCCGAACAGATATCTAAAAAGGATTTTCTGGTGACTCAGATGAAGTATCTGCTCATAATTGGTGATGGAATGGCCGACTACTCGGTTGAAGCCCTGAACGGAAAAACTCCCCTCCAGGTCGCCAACAAACCGAACATGGACGAACTTGCCTTAAAGGGGCGTAATGGCATCTTAAGAACAATCCCAAAGGGAATGGAGCCAGGTTCTGTCATTGCAAACCTTTCTATCTTAGGATATGATCCTGCAAAATGGTACACAGGTAGAGGGCCCCTCGAAGCCATCTCTAAAGGAATTCACCTTGGCAATGACGACATTGCATTTAGGGTCAATCTGATTACAGTGGAAAACGACGTTTTGGTGGATTATGCTGCGGAGTACATAACAAGCGATGAGGCCCGAGAACTAATACGATGTGTAGAAGAAAACTTTGGAAAACCAAACGAAATCGATTTTCACGCCGGCGTTAAGTATAGAAATTTGCTGATCCTGAGAGACGGACAATACTCAGCTGATGTCGTGTGCACACCACCCCATAACGCCATAGGCACCAAAACACCTGGAATTCTACCAAGGGCTAAGACACCGGCGGCTGAGTTCACCGCTACTGCTTTGAACAAGATAATTTTGGATTCAAAAAAAATATTGGCGAATCATCAAGTGAACCTCAGCAGAGTTGCCCTTGGCAAAAGACCTGGCAACATGATCTGGCCTTGGGGTCCAGGTAAGAAACCACACATGCCAACGTTACAGGAAAGATATGGCATCAGTGGCGCGGTAATATCAGCCGTTGATGTAGTCAAGGGCGTAGGAACTTGTGCTGGAATGGAAATCATCGACGTTCCTGGCGCCACCGGGTTTTACGATACGAATTATGAGGGAAAAGCCGATTACGCTCTTGCGGCTCTAGAAAAACATGACATGGTTCTAATTCACGTAGAGGCTCCAGATGAGGCTGGTCACAGCAGAGACCACGAACAGAAAATTAAGACAATTGAGGACTTGGACCGAAGATTAATTGGAAGATTGTTGAAAGGATTAGATCAAGAGTGTACAATTGCCATTTTGCCGGATCATGCCACTCCAATAAAGGTTGGAACGCACACGGAGGATCCGGTTCCATTTGCAATATGTTCTCCTCTCATCGAACCAGATGATGTGAAGTGTTTTGATGAGGTATCTGCCAAGAAAGGTGGTTTTGGGTTTTTGGAAACGGGAGAACTGTTCATGTCCTCATTCATGAAAGCCAAGTAGCCTTCTAAGAATTTAGAAAAGCCTTCTCTAAGCGCGCGCCAGTTTTCTTGTTTAGCCGCCAATTTCCTGTTTTGAACTAGAAGTTTTCAGATGCTTTTGGGTAGGAGCCCAGAACCTTTATGAAGAATGACTTCTTTTCGAGGGCTTTCAGAGCTTCTTTACACCTCTTCTCAAGTCTGTGTCCTTCGAAATCCAGATAGAAGTTGTATTCCCATGGCTGTTGCTTTGTTGGTCTCGATTCAATTTTGGTTAGGTTTATGTTCCTAGAGGCAAACTCTTCAAGAGCATGAAATAATGCGCCTGGAAGGTGTCTTGTCGAGAAGATTATTGAGGTTTTGTCTTCCCCCGAGGGCGGGGAATCGTCCTTTGACAAAACAAAGAACCTTGTGTAGTTATTCTTGTTGTCCGCTATTCCCTTGACAAGAATATTCATCCCGTAAATTTCTCCAGCTCTCTCACTTGCAATCGCTCCAGCGTCCATTAGTTTCTTTTCCTTCATCATCTTCACGCTGCCGGCTGTGTCGTAGGTTGGAATAAGCTCGCAACCTAAGTCTTCTAGAAAGCTTCTACATTGGGCTAAGGCCTGAGGGTGGGAGTAGACCACTTTGACAGATTCCAAATTTGTGTTGGGGTTGGTTATGAGGCAGTGAATGATCTTAAGGATTGTTTCGCCCTGTACCTTAAGGTTATGAGTTTGAAACAGGTCATATGTTTGGTTTACACTTCCCTCTATAGAATTTTCGATGGGAACCACTCCATATGGCGTCTCTATTTTTTCTACGCTTTCAAAAACGTCGGATAGATTTTTGCAGGGCTTCACTTCTACTGAAGGGCCGAAATAAGAGTAAACGGCGCTTTCACTATATGCACCTATTTCCCCCTGGAACGCGACTCTCAATTTATCACCATGCTTTCCGTTGCAGTCTCCGTTTTCTCAGCAAGACTTTGTTGATGCCATTTATCATGGCTTCAACGCTGGCCATGACTATGTCTTCACGCGCAGCCCTCGCTGACATGATGTTTCCGTCTTTGTCCTCAACCTTTATCGCAACTTCAGCTATGGCGTCTGACCCTCCAGCCGATACTCCTTCAATCGAACGTTCACCAAATTAGCCGTAAGCTTTTGCACAGCCTTGACAGCAGCGTCCACAGGACCCAACCCTGTCTCGGCAGCCACATATGCTTTGCCGTCTAACACTAATTTCACTGAAGCTGTCGGGATGACCTTTATTCCAGTTACTACAGCCAGATCCCTCAAGTCGACAATCTTGTGCTCTTCGACCAGTCTTCCTGTAACAGTTCTGGTTATGGCCAACAAATCAGCATCTGTCACGAGTTTCCCCTTGTCTCCTAGCTCCTTAACCCTTCTAACTATCTCTTGCAGCTGCTCCTTGGTAGGTCGTATTCCCGCCTCTTCCAACTCGGTCTTTATGCCCCGTGTCCCCGCGTGTTTACCCGCCACTAGTCTCCTCCTTCTACCTACAAGCTCAGGTTTGATCGGCTCAAAGGTCAACGGAACCACTGTAACTCCGCGCGTGTGAATACCCGATTCGTGAGCAAAGGCGTTTTCGCCCACTATGGCCTTGTTTGGTTGAATTGTGATTCCTGTTAGTCGGGAAACTAACTGAGAGGTTCCGTAGATTAGCTTTGTGTTTATCCCAGTTTTTAAACCATGAATCAGGTGAAGAGCCATTGCAACCTCTTCCAACGCTGCGTTTCCAGCTCTCTCACCCAGCCCGTTTACGGCTACGTGAATTTGAGAGGCCCCACCTTCTACTCCCGCTAAGGAGTTCGCCACAGCCATTCCAAAGTCGTTGTGGCAGTGCACGCTTATGGGCACCTTGACCACGGTCTTAACATCTTCAGTTAGCTTGCGCATGGTTGTTGGAACCATCACGCCCACAGTATCTGGGATGTTTATTCGGTCGGCGCCTGCTTCTTCGGCAGCTATGCAAATTTGCTTCAAAAACTCTATGTTGGTTCTAGTGGCGTCCATAGGCGAGAACTCGCACACCAATCCATGGTCTTTGATGTGCTCCACAGCGTCCACGGTTCTTGACAAGACTTGTTTAGGTGTCATTCCTAGAGCGTGCTTCATCTGCACGTCAGAGGTGGAAACAAAAGTGTGAACAGAGTCGACTTCGCATTCGATGGCTGCGTCAACATCTTCTTTTAAGGTGCGCGCGAGACCGCATATCTCAGCTTTTAGTCCAGCCTTGGCTATCTCCGTGAGTGCCCTCTTTTCACCTTTTGAGGTTGTTGGCATCCCGGCTTCTATCACGTCCACGCCCAGCTTGTCGAGTTGGTGGGCAATTTCTACTTTTTCCTCTGAAGTGAGAGATACACCCGGCGTTTGCTCTCCGTCTCTGAGAGTGGTGTCAAACATCTGGATGTACGCTGGTTTTATAGGCTTCAAAATTTCCGCCTCCATACAAAATCTTAACTTGTCAACATCATTTTCACAAGTTCTTTCATTCTAGATAGCCTCTCTTCGCATGATTTCCTCTGCAATTGCTTTCCCAACTTCCGCTGTTTTGGCCCTTCCACCAAAGTCAGGAACAGTAATGCCTCTGCCCAGCGTTGCGATCAAACTTTCCTCTATTGCCTCGGCTGCGGCTAAGCATCTAGAATCACTGAATTGACCACTTAACCAGCTAAGCATCATTTTCGCAGCTAGAATCATAGAGCAAGGGTTGGCCGTGTGCTTTCCAACTCTGGTCGGTGCTGACCCGTGGACTGGTTCAAACAAAGCGAAGTTGTCTCCGATATTTGCTCCTGGAGCCATACCTAGGCCTCCGACGAGTTGAGCGGCTTCGTCTGAGAGGATGTCGCCAAACATGTTCGTGGTTACAATCACGTCAAAATCCTGTGGCGCTTTGATTATGCGCATAGCAGCGGCATCAACATATTGTTCATCAAAGGTCACATCAGGATATTTCTGGGCTACTTCCCTGCAAGTTTCTGCGAAGAGGCCACAGGTTATCCTCATGACGTTTGCTTTGTGGACTGCTGTGACCCGCTTCTTCTTGTTTCGCTTTCTAGCTAGCTCGAAGGCTTTCTTTGCTATTCTTTCGCTTCCCTTCTTTGTTATCACTCGTAAGCAGATGGCAGTGTCGGGGTTCAAAGTGAACTCCAAGCCTCTGTAAACTCCTTCCGTGTTCTCTCTCACGAACACAAAGTCAATGTCAGGTCTTGCACATGGAACTGAGGGATAGGCTTTTACTGGTCGAATGTTGGCGTAAAGATCAAAAATGAGCCTCAGCTTCACGATGACGTCAGCTGCCGTTTCGCCTACCGGCCCCTTCAGGCACGCGTGAGAGCCTTTTATAGCTTCTACAGTTTCCTCTGGAAGAGCCACACCTCTCCTTTCAAAGCATTTGTCGCCAGCCTCTACTTCAACCAGGTCTAGGTCCAACCCAAACCTGTTTTGAACAGCTTCCAGAACCTTCAAGGTCGTTTCGGTGAGTTCGGGTCCAATCCCATCGCCTGGAATAAAAGCTATCTTGTAACCGTTCGTTTCAACCTCCTCCTCAAATGTTCTATGAGCCCCCCGTCGCTCAATATTTCAAGGATAAACTTTGGAAGTCGAAATGCAGAGAAGACTGAGTTTTTTGACAGATTCTTTACTGAGCCTGTCTCTAGATCCACCTCCAACTCGTCGCCTTCTTCTACTTCACCCAAAATCCCGCGGCATTCCAACACTGGTAAGCCTATATTTATGGAATTTCTGTAGAAGATGCGGGCAAAGGAGTCCGCAAGGATACAGCGAACGCCTGCATGCTTAAGCGCCAGAGGCGCGTGTTCCCGACTGGAGCCGCAGCCGAAGTTTCTTCCTGCAACTATGATGATGCCGCTTTCAACTCTTCCGGAAAAAGTTGGGTCTAGTCCTTCCATTACGTGTTTGGCCAGTTCTCCCGGGTCTGTTAGGGTCAAGTATTCTCCAGGAAGAATAACATCCGTGTTTACGTTGTCTCCAAACATTACTGCTCTTCCCTTGATCATGACTTCAGTCCTCCAGTAGTCTTGGATCTGTGATTTTTCCAGTCAATGCTGAGGCGGCAACAGTTGCTGGGGAAGCCAAATACACATGGGCGTTCGAACTTCCCATTCTTCCGATGAAGTTTCTGTTGGAAGAACTTATGCAAACCTCTCCAGGCGCAAGTACTCCTATATGTCCTCCGAAACAAGGCCCGCATGATGAGCTGGAGACGTATGCGCCAGCTTCCACAAAGAGTTCTATGAGCCCTTCCCTCAAGGCTTGTGAGTACACTTCTTGGGAAGCGGGGATCACTATCATTCGCACCCCATGCTTTATCCTTCCTCTCTTTAGGAATCGCGCCGCCAATCGTAAGTCTTCTAGGCGTCCGTTGGTGCAAGACCCTAGGAAGGCCTGATCTATCTTCACATTCTTCACTTCGGAGGCCCGTTTCACGTTGTCCACTGATGAAGGGCAAGAAACTTGAGGCTCCATCTCCGTGACGTCTAAATCTAGAATCTTCTCGTAAGCAGCGTTAGGATCACTTTTGAGGGGAGTAAACGCTTCACTGGTTCTCTTCTTAACATACTTCAGCGTCGTTTCATCGGGCTCTATGATTCCATTTTTGGCGCCCATCTCCACACTCATGTTACATAAGGTCATTCGCCCGTCAATGCTCATGTCCTGCACTGTGGAACCGCTTAACTCAACTCCTTTATAGATGGCTCCATCAACTTTGACCTGGCCAATTATGTTTAAGATAAGGTCTTTCGGGGTAACAAACTTCTGAAAGTTTCCAACTACGTTGATCTTCATGACGTTTGGCACCTTGAACCACAGGGTGCCCGTTGTGAAGACGGCGGCCATCTCTGTTGATCCTATGCCAGCTGCGAAGGCTCCGAAGGCTCCATAGGTACATGTATGCGAGTCGGCGCCTACTATTAGGTTGCCTGGTCGAACATACCCCTTCTCAGCCATCACTTGGTGACATATTCCGCCGTGACCAACATCATAGAAGTTCTCTATTCTCTGTTCCTTCGCAAATTTTCTCATGATCTCATGTAGCTGGGCGGACTTGACGGATTCTGCTGGAATCTGATGGTCCAACACAATAACTATCCGTTGCTCGTTCCAGACGTTTCTAGCTCCGATTTCCTGGAAAGCCTTGACTGTCAAGGGACCAGTTACATCGTTAACCATTGCCACGTCGACTTTAGCCTCTACAATCTCTCCTGGACTAACTTCTTTTCTTCCAGAAGCCTTGGCTAGGATCTTTTCAGTGACGTTCATGAGCCCTTCAGCTTTGGTCCTTGATTATTTCTCGATTCCAGCTGTTTTTCGGATGAATCTGCCTACCTTCTCNNNNCTCAACCGCTTTTCTCATGTTTTCTTTGACATGATTGTCAATGACTTTGGGTCCAACTGTTAAGCCTCCGTACTTGGCGGTGTCTGAAACTCCTCTGAGCATTCCTATGAGCCCCCTTTGATAGATTAGGTCCATTATCAATTTCGCCTCGTTGCATGCTTCAAAATAGGCGAGTTCAGGTTGGTAACCAGCCTCAACGAGAACTTCAAAGCCTTGTTTGATAAGCTCCATCAATCCACCGACTAACACCGTTTGTTCGCCGATTAGGTCGCTTTCAGTTTCCTCTCTGAACGTTGTCTCCAGAACGCCGGCTCTGGTGCATCCCACAGCCTTAGCCATAGCTAGAGCGGTTTCTTTTGCTTGGCCAGAAGGATCTTGGTGAACTGCGATAAGAGCTGGCACGCCGAAGCCGTTGAGATATGTCGTCCTAACCATGTGTCCTGGTCCTTTGGGAGCAAGCATTACAACATCGACATTGCTTGGTGGAACGATCTGTTTGAAGTGAATGTTAAAGCCGTGGGCAAAGCCCAAAGTTTTTCCGTTTTTCACGTATGGGGCAATGTGGTTTCTGAAGACAATAGGTTGCGCTGGATCTGGGATCAACAAGTGGACAATATCGCCTTTCTGTGCTGCTTCTGAGACTGGATAGACTTTGAAACCGTCATTTCCGGCTCTGTTCCATGAGGAGCCTTCAGGTCTTAAACCTAGGATAACGTTTAATCCGGAGTCTCTCATGTTTTGAGCTTGGGCTTGTCCTTGGCTGCCGTACCCGATTACTGCAATGGTTTTGTCTTTCAGAGTTTTTAAGTTGACATCCACATCATAATATACTTTGACCAATCTTTAGTCCACCTCCTATTCTTCAATTCTAACTGATTTTGTTCCTCTGGAGAGAGCTGTTATACCGGTTCTAGCCACTTCTTTTACTCCAAAGGGTTTCATCAAATCGATGAACGCGTCTGTCTTATCTGGGTTACCGGTGATCTCTACCATTAAGGATTCAGATGAAATGTCTACTACGCGTGCTCTGAAAATGTCGGCGTAATTGATAACGTCTGATCTGGCTTTGGCGCCAGGAGCAGTTATTTTGACGAGGGCCATCTCCCTGCTAACGATGCTGGCTGGGTCCAGTCTACTTACCTTGATCACGTCTATCAGCTTGTTCAACTGTTTAATCACCTGTTCGATGAGTTTTTCGTCTCCCTTGACGGTTATGGTCATTCTTGCGAGATCACTCTGCTCAGTAGACCCCACTGAAATGCTTTCTATGTTGAAGTTTCTGCGTCTAAACATGTTTGCAACGCCGTAGAGTACACCCGGCTTATGTTCAACGATGGCAGCTATTATGTGGCTTTTTTCATCCATTTCTACAATTCCTCCTCACTTTCAACTATGCCTTTAAGACCAGCTCCAGGCGGCATCATTGGAAACACGTTTTCTTCAGGCGAAATTGGAACATCTATAACTGTTGTTACCTCGCTCTTCATCGCTCGTCTCACAGCCTTTGAAAACTCTTTGAGCGAGCCAACACGGATGCCTTCTGCACCGTAGGCCTCAGCTAGTTTAACAAAGTCAGGAGTACTTCCTAAATTCACTGCAGAGTACCTCCTGCCATAAAAAAGCCTCTGCCACTGGGCAACCATTCCCAGCACTGAGTTGTTCATCACGATTACCGTCACCGGGATTTTCTCCTCCACTGAAGTGCCGAGTTCCTGTTCAGTCATTCTGAAGCTTCCGTCTCCAGCGATGTCCACCACTGGTCTATCCGGACACGCAACCTTGGCGCCAATTGACGCGGGAAATCCGAAGCCCATGGTTCCGAGTCCCCCCGAGCTAATAAAAGTTCTAGGTTCATACGCCATGAAATGAAGGGCTGCCCACATCTGGTTTTGTCCAACTTCAGTTGCCACAATACCGTCACTAGGCAAGATTTTTCGAAGCTCCTTAATCAGTCGTGGAGGTCTCAGATCTTTTTCGCTGCCAGATGTTTCTTCTTTAAGCTGCTCTTTGACTTCTTGAACCCTCTGGTACCATGGAGAGCTGTCGCTTTTCTGTAACTTGCTTGCCAGCGATTTGTAAATTGCCCTAAGGGTTTTTTTTGCGTCGGCTACGATAGGTATGTCAACTTCTATGTTTTTCCCGATTTCCGCTGAGTCTATGTCGATGTGGACGATTTTTGCATCAGGGCAGAATTCATCAAGCTTTCCTGTTGTTCTGTCGGAGAATCGTGTTCCTACCGCCAAAAGAACGTCTGCCTCTAGGATTAGTCGAGATGCAGCACAAGTTCCATGCATACCTATGTTTCCGAGAGACAGTGGATGGTTTTCTGGGAAGCATCCTTTTCCCATCAGAGGTGTTGCCACTGGCGCCATCAAGAGCTCAGTCAATGCCAAAAGTTCTGGTGAAGCATTTGAGGTAATCACTCCTCCTCCAGCAAGAACTATTGGCCGCTCAGCTTTAAAGAGAAGTTCAACGGTTTTCTTAACTTGAAGTGGATGAGGGCTTGTTTTGGGTTTGTAACCTCGAATTTCAACGTTATCTGTGAACTTCATTTCCACATTTTCTGTCTGCGCATTCTTGGGAAGATCAATCAAGACAGGGCCAGGCTTGCCCGTAGTAGCTATATGAAAGGCTTGTTTCACTGTTTCGGGGATTTCGGAAGCTCTCTTAGGTTGATAATTGTGTTTTGTGATGGGGGTTGTGATTCCGATTATGTCCGCCTCTTGAAAGGCATCTTTGCCTATCAAATACGACGAGTTTACGCCAAAAGCGTTGACTTGACCTGTGATAGCGATGATCGGCGACGAGTCCATGTAGGCGTTGGCAATCCCCGTCACCAAGTTTGTTGCTCCAGGTCCTGAAGTGGCCATACAGACTCCTGGTCGTCCGCTTGCACGGGCATATCCGTCGGCTGCGTGGGCCGCACATTGTTCGTGTCTAACGAGGATGTGTCTTATTTCAGGAGTCTCGTACAGAACATCATATACTGGGAGGAGTGCCCCCCCTATTATGCCGAAGATTCTTTTTACTTTCTGTCTCTTGAGTGCTTCTACAATGGCTTGAGCACCTGACATCTTTGTCATTCAAGTTTCCTCCTTTGAGTTCTATTCTACAACTTCACGATTTTTACGTATAGTTCGGAGAAAAAACGTCTGGAAGTCCGTTCACTAGGTTCTCTGACGAGAATTTTGGGGAAGCTAGCGTACGAGGAAACGATCCCTCACGTTTTGAGTCCTCCATCTGAACGGAATTCTCCTTGACCTAACGGTTTTTATCTTTAAAAGGTTTTGGCTTTCTTATCTGTTACGATTTGTCTGGTTGCTTGTCGCCACGTCTGTTGTGGTCAGCCATCAGCACGTTCATGCCACTAATAACCGCTTCAACGCTGGCCATAACTATGTCTTCTCGGACTCCCATGGCTGTGGCTGTTTTGTCTCCTTTACGTAGGCAAACAATTACTTCTACCATGGCGTCAGTGCCGCCTGTGATAGCCTTCACGTGATACCGCTCGAGGTGAATTGGCTCAACGACCAAGAATGCTTTTCGCACAGCTCTTATTGCGGCGTCTACGGGGCCTACTCCAGTAGCTGCTTCTGAGACCACTTTGTTGTTGAGTTTGAGTCTCACCGATGCGGTTGAGGTAACTCGGTCTCCAGTGACAACAGTCAGTTCCTCAAGCTTTATTGGGCGACTTTGAGGTAAACCCATGACAGCCTCTGCCACTGCCATTAGATCAGCGTCGGTGACTTTCTTGCCTTTGTCTCCTAGAGTTTTCACACGCATGGAAATCTCTTTGAGCTGTTGGTCGGCGGGATTTAATCCCATCTTTTCTAGTGATGCTTTTATGCCACTGGATCCTGCGTGTTTGCCAGCTACCAGTCTTCTAGTGACCCCCACTAGTTCAGGAGAGATTGGCTCATACGTTGATGGATGAGAAAGTATAGCGTGGGTGTGGATGCCTGACTCGTGGGTAAAGGCGTTTTCGCCGACAATTGCCTTGTTTGGTTGAACTGGAACTCCAGTGAGTCGAGCCACCAACGCCGATGTGCGATGTAGAAGTTCGGTTTTTATCGGTAGCTCCATGCCATAAATAAGCTTCAAGGCTGCAGCGATCTCTTCCAACGCTGCGTTTCCAGCTCTCTCTCCCAATCCATTGATCGTTGCATGAACTTGGTTAGCACCAGCTCTCAGCGAGGCTATGGAATTGGCCACAGCCATTCCGAAGTCGTCGTGGCAGTGAGCGCTGATAATTATGTCTTTGAAGGTTTTCCTCATGTCTGAGAAGAATTTATAGGATTTTTCAGGAGTCAGAACTCCAACTGTATCACATGGACAAATTCTGTCAGCGCCTACGGAAATTCCTTTGGCAAAGAATTCTTTGACGAAGTTGAATTCGCTTCTGGTAGCGTCTTCTGCTGAAAGTTCAACTAGGAGTCCATGGTCTTTTGCGTATTGAACAGATTCTTCTGCGAGTTTAAGAATCTCTTCTCTAGTTTTCTTCAACTTGTATTGAAGGTGCAGGTCTGAGGTTGGAATAACTAGATGTACGCTTTGGGCGTCGCATTTTAGTGCAGTGTCTATGTCGCTTCTCGTTCCCCTTACGAAGCTGCAGACCTCTGCTTCAAGTCCCTCTTTAGCGATTAGTCTTACTGCTTCCATCTCTCCGTCAGAAACTGCTGGAAAACCGGCTTCAATAACGTCTACTCCAAGCTTGTCTAGGCTTTTGGCAATTCTAAGTTTGTTCTCAGGGGTTAGAGAAACTCCGGGGGTTTGTTCGCCGTCTCTCAGGGTAGTGTCAAAAATCCGTATTTTCTTAGGGAAGGCGTTCAATAAAGCAATACCCCATTTCCGTTCGCCTCTATTTGGCGGGACAACTTTAAATATAAAGCTTTTGGTCTCCATAGACTAACGTAGACAAGCACTTTTTGAGGGATGGATTTGAGAAGTGACGAAATAAAGCGTGGAGTCAGAAGAGCTCCACACAGGGCCCTGCTGAAGGCTCTGGGAGTTACAGACAGCGATATGGGCAAACCATTCATCGCAGTGGCTAACAGTTTCACGTCCGTAGTTCCAGGTCACACCCACCTAAACCGAATCGCGGAGGCAGTGAAGGCTGGAATTCAATCTGCTGGCGGAGTGCCTTTTGAATTCAACACGATCGCCGTGTGCGACGGGATAGCGATGGGTCATGAGGGGATGCGATACTCTCTTCCCTCTCGAGAGGTCATCGCTGACTCGGTTGAGATTATGGTTCAGGCCCACAGATTCGATGGTATGATTTTGGTTACAAACTGCGACAAGGTCACTCCAGGCATGCTGATGGCTTCAGCCAGGCTTAACGTACCCTCCATTGTGGTGACTGGAGGTCCTATGCTTGCAGGCGTCTTGGATGACAAGAAAGTCAGTTTCGCTTCGATTTCCGAGGCCGTGGGGAAAGTTGTAGCTGGCGAAATGAGTCAAGAAGAACTGAAGAGACTTGAAGATGCGGCGTGTCCAGGCTGCGGATCTTGCAGCGGCATGTTCACTGCCAACACTATGGCATGCATAACTGAGACCTTGGGGATGTCCCTTCCAGGTTGCGCCACCGCTCTTGCCGCCAGTGCCTCAAAGCTTAGGATTGCTAAGGAAAGCGGAAAGAGGATTTTAAAGCTGCTGCAAGAAGATTTGAAGCCTTCAGACATCATGACCGAAAAAGCCTTTGAGAACGCCATCACAGTGGACATGGCTCTCGGAGGCTCCACGAATGCCGTCTTACACCTCTCAGCAGTTGCGGATGAGACTGGAATTCCATTACCTCTAAGCCTTTTCGACGAGATAAGTAGACGGGTTCCCCACCTATGTAACATGATCCCCAGTGGGCCCTATGCGCTGGAGGATCTGGACGCAGCCGGTGGAATTCCAGCTCTAATGAAGGCGCTGAGTTCCCTTCTTCACCTAGACGCGACTACTGTAACCGGAAAAACCGTGGAAACGAATATTGAAGAGGCCAAAGTGCTGAACAAGGAGGTAATCCGCTCCTTAGCTAACCCTGTGCATAAGGAGGGGGGCATAGCCGTGTTGCGAGGAAACTTGGCGCCAAAAGGGGCATTGGTTAAGACCGTGGCTGTCTCGCCGGAAATGCTGGTTCACAAGGGACCAGCTAGGGTTTTCAACTCTGAAGAGGAGGCTATGGAAGCCATAATTGACCGAAAAATTGAGCAGGGTAATGTGGTGGTCATTCGTTATGAAGGGCCTAAGGGTGGACCTGGCATGAGAGAGATGTTGGCTCCAACAGCTACCATAAGTGGAATGGGGTTGAGTGAGTCTGTTGCATTGGTCACGGACGGCAGGTTTTCCGGAGCCACAAGAGGCCCGTGCATCGGACATCTAACACCTGAAGCAGCAGAAGGCGGACCTATAGCTGCGCTTGAAGATGGTGACCTCGTTGAAATTAACATTCCACAGAGGATTCTAAGGGTAGAATTGAAGGATGAGGAGATAACGAATCGTTTGAGGTCGTGGAAGCCAAAGCCTGCAAAAGTCAAGCGTGGCTACTTGGCGCGGTATTCTTTGCGTTTATGAATTTGGAACTTACGACGCCATTCATTAAATGCGTCACTTCAACAAGCCCCGCTATGGGAATCTTTTTCCTTTAGAATCCTTTTGCGAGGAGAGCGGGCCCACTTGGATACAAATCGTTTTGGAGAGCGGTTTCGGTGGCTCCATGGTTGTGCTGCTAAGTTTTCTTAACGATTTTTGGAACGTATATGTTAGGACTGCCGCAGGTGGGACAGTACCTTGGCTCCACTTTGCTCTCGTCAACCCACTTGTATCCGCACTTCAAGCATATCCATTCAGGCAAGACTTTTTCACCAAGGTCACATTTGAAATGTTCTCTATTAACATAGTGTATACTTAAATCTTTATCCGCGATGAACAACTCGCCGCTTATCTTCTTCTCTTCCGTTTGCGACCAGCGCTTCTAGCTGCAATCAAACCCACTTTCCTACCAGGTGGAGCATGTCGCGAGACTGTGGTGACCTTTCGCGCTCCCCTCTTACTGCTACCATAAGGATGCGCCGCAGCTACCATGGCCACGCCTCGCGTTCGCGGGTACATGTGACCCTTCGCCTTCATCAAGTGGAATTTTGCTCCAGCCTTCAGGAACGGTTTATCAACTCGACCAGCTCCAGAGATGACGCCAACCGTTGCCCTGCAAAGATCGTTCAGATATCGGGTTTTTCCTGAGGGAAGCTTCACCATTGTTCCTTCCGGTGTGTGAGCCACCACCGTTGCGTATGAGCCAGAGGAACGAGCCATCTTTCCCCCGTCACTAGGCGACAACTCAATGTTACATATCATAGTTCCCTCTGGAATACTGCCCAGAGGAAGCACGTTTCCAACGTCTACTGAGGCTTTGTTTCCCATTTGCGTGGGCTGCCCCTCGTAGACTCCTTCTGGAACCACTGTGTGATAGGTCTCGCCAGTTTCAAGTTTCACAGAAGCTAGGGGTGAACCCCTTCCAGATTCATGGACAATCTCCTTGACCTGACCGTGGATAACTCCTACTCGCTCTTTTTGGGACATGGAAGGGTACTGAACGTGGGCTACTCGCTTGTGAGTTGACGCTCGAAAGGTGGACGAACCTCTGCCACGTCTCTGAACGCGTATTCGCTTACCCACGATGCTGTGCCTCCTGACAATGATCATGTCTTAACAAGGATTTAAATGCTACAAAGAAACCCTCTTTTAAATACTTTTAACATATAGTTAACTATAACTTTTGTTCCTTTGTACTCGTAGAAACTTAGAATCGCTGTATTTATTTCAACAGCATGCATCATTTTCATTCCCCACTTTTTGGTGGACTTATGAACTGAAGTTCTTCGTACGTTAAACTCTTCTCTTCAAATAAATCTTTCCGAAATGCATACAAGCAAACAATGAGGAGGTAGTGGGAGCTAAACCCACACCCACTATCTCCTTATCGTAGACTCAATTGTTTTGATGTCGCTTTCTTCGTTTCCAGATGTTGTACGCGTTGAAAGCAAAGTAGGCTTCTAGCAGAAAGATCATATCTTGGCTTAGGCAAATGGTGTAGCTGTTGGTTGGGTCGTCATACCAGAGGTTCTTGTCACCAATGTTACATCGCAGAAGAAGTTTTAGTCTTCTATCGGGAAAATATCCGACTTCCACTTTCATCGTTTCGCTCGACCTCCTCTAGTTTGTCCCCTCGCCAGCTCCAGTGTTTGAACGTTTAAGGCGACCACGTCGGGACAACCTATCGCCAGAGCAAGCCTCTGGCACCACCCTAATTCTGAAAAAGATTCTCCTTTCATGCATGCAAGGTCCGATGAACTGCAGTTCTTGGTCATGTTACACAACATTGGCGCAACAGAGTCGGAAAAATCGGTAACTTTCGAGGAACTTTCAGAATGGACTCGATTGGATGCCCCAAGGCTGCAGTCTCACCTTCAAAAACTGGTTAGTTTGGGCTATCTCCAACTCACTGAAGCAGAAGGAAATGACAAGTATCATGTTACGCTCGATGGAATCAGAAAAGCGCGTGTCCTAATAGAGTGTGAAGTGGATGCGCGTATTAAACGTCTGATGGAGAAAAAGAAGCATGAGGGTGCATGCATGCGCGCGCATAAATGAAACAAGGTGATAACTTAAATGGACCTGCATGC
>JABAHO010015298.1_pt1 | contig 24077 bp, 18 predicted proteins | sample 7062071 | NCBI WGS metagenome assembly JABAHO01 (sample SAMN14534356, study PRJNA622989) | marine sediment metagenome | biome: marine biome [ENVO:00000428]; feature: marine pelagic biome [ENVO:01000023]; material: deep marine sediment [ENVO:00002113] | place: India: Gulf of Kutch | collected...
CTCCCCAAACCCGACCGGTCCGCCCGCACAGAGGTCGAGGTCTTCGAGGCGACGGCCGGCGCGCTCCGCCCCCTCGCGGATGAAGGCGAGATGCGCCTCCGCGGCCTCGGGGATGAACGAGGTTCCCAGCCAACCGTCCGCAAGTTCCCCCGTCAGCGCGAGCGCCCGCGGGGCGAGGGTCGCGAGGTAGAGCGGAATGGGCGGGTCCGGAATGAAGCCCAGGCGGAGCGCCTTCCCTTCTCCGCCCTTGCGGGGCAGCTCGTGAAAGACGCCCTCGTATTCGACCTTGTCGCCGCGCAGACCGCGTTGCACGATCTCGATGGTTTCGCGCAGGCGGCGGAGCGGCTTCTCGAAGGCAACGCCGTGGAGCCCCTCGACCACCTGCGGTCCGCTGAGCCCGAGACCCAGGAGAAAGCGACCTCGACTGAGCACCTGGAGGGTCATCGCGGTCATGGCGGTCATCGCCGGCGCGCGCGCGGTGACCTGCATGATCCCGGTGCCGAGCAGGATTCGCTCGGTTCTCGCCGCGAGGAACGCGAGGGGTGCGACGGCGTCGCTCCCCCAAGCCTCCGCGCTCCACACCGAGTCCACACCGAGGCGCTCCGCCTCGACGGCAAACTCGATCGAACCGTGGGTTTCGCCGTCGCCGCCCGACGCGGCACCACCAATCCCGATTGAGACACGCATCGCGCGACGATAGTGCACAACTTCTACGCGGCCCGTTTTGGAGCTGAGAGATGATGCGGGCCTTTCCCCGAACTCGGGTGTCCTCCCAACCGCGGACGCGCTTCGACGCGCGAAAGCCTTCGCTCACCGCGCGTGGCGCGACTAGTCGAGCCCCTCGATCGGCTTGCGCCGGCTCAGGTGCCGAACGAATCGATCGGGCTCCTCGGCGCGTCCGAGCAGATAGCCCTGGAGGTCGTCACAGCCCTGCTGGGCTAGAAAATCCGCCTGGATCTTCGACTCGACGCCCTCGGCGACGACCCGGAGTCGCAGGTTGTGCGCCATCGCGATCACCGCGGCGGTGAGTTCGCAATCGGCCCGACTCCCCGGGATCCCGCTCACGAAGGAGCGATCGATCTTGAGGCGATCGATCGGGAAGCGGCGCAGGTAGCTGAGCGAGGAGTAGCCGGTGCCAAAATCGTCGAGCGCGATCTGGAAGCCGCCGCGTCGCAAACTCTCGATCACCGTGGCGACNNTGGCGACGACGCCCGGGTCATCGATCAGGGCGCTCTCGGTGATCTCGATTTCGATTCGCTCGGATTCGACGCCCTCGCGTTCGCAGATGTCCTGTAGACGAGCGGCCAGACCGACATCGCGGAGCTGACGGGGCGAGACGTTGACGGAGACCCGAATTGGCTCGTACCCGTCTTCATCCCAGGCGCGGCACTGCGCGCACACACTCGCAAATACCCACTCGCCGATCGGGAGGATCAGCCCCGATTCTTCGGCCACGCCGATGAACTCGGAGGGGGCGACCCATCCGAGTTCGGGGTGACGCCAGCGGATCAGCGCCTCGGCGCCGCTCAGCATCCCGCCCCGCGCCGAACGTTGCACCTGGTAGTTCATGGTGAACTGGCCGGTGCGGAGCGCCTCGCGCAGCTGCGCCTCGAGTTCGATGCGTCGGAGGTTGCGCTCGTCCATCGAGCGCGTGTACCCCACGACCCGAGCGCGACCGCTGCGCTTTCCCTCGTACATCGCGGAGTCCGCGAGACGCAGGAGATCCGAAGCGCCCTCGGCGTCCCGCGGGAAGACCGCGACGCCGATCGTGGCGGTGATCGAGATACTCCGGCCGTCCACCTCGATGGGCTCGCCGAGGGCGTCCATGATCCGAGCCGTCAACGACTCGAGCGCCTCTTCGCTGGCGAGGGACTCGACGAAGAGGGTGAACTCGTCGCCCCCGAAGCGCGCGACCGGCACGAAGTCCGCCGCCTCGCTCGTATTGTCGAACTCGGTGGAGTGTCGCACCACATCCGTCAAACGCCGCGCCACCTGGGCGAGCAGTCGGTCGCCCCCCTCGTGCCCCAGCGTGTCGTTCACGTTCTTGAAGCGGTCGAGATCGATGAACACGACACCGACCAGCGTCTGTTTCGCCTTCCCGCGTTCGATCGCGCGATCGAGCTCGGTCTGAAAGAACTGGCGATTGGGCAGCCCGGTCAACACGTCGAAGTACGCGAGGTCGCGGATCTGGTTTTCGCTGCGTTTCCGCGACGTGATGTCCTGGGCGAGAATCCAATACCCGCGCACCTCGCCGTCCTCGCCGCGTTGGGGCATGAGGCTTGCCTCGCAGGTCCGGGTCTGTCCGTCCGGGAAGACCTGAAGGAACTCCTTGACCCGGCTCTCCCCCGCGAGCGCGGCCTCGATGTCCGGGCGCACCCGCTCGTAGTTCTCGTCCCCCATCACCTCGCGCACCGAACGCCCGGTGATCTGATCGCGGGAGACGCCGTACCATTTCTCGTACACCACGTTGTTGAAGAGGTAACGCTGATCCGAGTCGACGAAGCCGATTAGGACCGGAAGGGAATCGGACATCGTCTGGAGCATCTCGAGGCTCTCGTGAAGCTCGGCCTCGGCGTTCTTTCGTTCGGTGACGTCGATCGAAATTCCCACGTGCCCGACCAGGCGATCGTATTCGTCGCGGATCGGGTTGCTGCGGCTCGCGACCCAGCGCACCTGACCGTCTCCACGCCGCAGCCGGAACTCGCTCACGAACTCGCCGCCCTGGCCCATCGCGTCGGCCCACTCGGCGGTCACCCGTCCCAGATCATCGGAGTGGATCGCGCGAATCCAACCCTGGCCGAGCAGCTCTTCGATACTGAGGCCTGTGAGCTCTTCCCAGCGGCGGTTCATGTAGACGAGGCTGCCGTCCGCGTCCACTTCGAAGATTCCGACGGGCGAGCGCGCGCAGAGCGAGCGAAAGCGCATCTCGCTCGACTCGAGGGCCTGCGCCACGCGTTTCTGCTCGGTCACATCGGCGATCAGGGCGTAGAAACCCTCGACCTCGCCGGCTTCGTTCCGGAAGGGTTCGTAGGCGGTGTGGAGGTAGCTGACACGCCCGGATTCGTGCTCTTCTTTGCGCTCGAAGCTCACCGCCCGACCCGCGAGGGCCGACTCCATGTGGGGGAGGACCTCTTGGAAGATCTTCTCCCCGATCACCTCCCGCAGCAGTCGCCCGCGCAGATCCTCGTTGTCGAGGCCGTAGCGTTTTCGGTAGTGGATATTGGTGAATTGATAGCGGTAATCCGGGGTGACATACGCGATCCGGGCCGGGAGCGCGTCGCCCATCAACTTCCGCTGGTGCTCGATCCGTTTCAGATCCGCCTGGGCCTTGCGCCGCGGCGAGAGATCGCGGATCAACGCAAAGAGCTGGGGGCGCTCGCCGGCCACCTTCCAGACCTGCAGCTCCACCGGAACGGCATGCCCGTCCTTGTGGAAGTACTCCTTGGTGTAGGCCTCGGCCGCGCCGGAGCGCTCGAGTTGAGCGATCGCGTGGGCGTCGGCGATGCTCCATCGGTCGGGCGTGAGATCCTGATAGCGGAGCGAGAGAAACTCGCGGGTCTCGTACCCGAGCAGGTCACAAATCCGCTGGTTCACGTCTTCGATCTGCCCGTCGAGGCTGGTGACGATGATCCCATCGAGACTCGTCTCGAAGAGGTTTTGATAGGTGAGAGCCGAGAGCCGCCCTCGTTCTTCGGCCTCTCTTCGCTCGTGGATGTCGGTGATCGACCCGGCGAATCGGATCGCGCGACCCGAGGCGTCGTATTGACACTGCCCGCGCGCGAGAAACCATCGATAGCCGCCGTCTGCGGTGCGCAGACGAAACTCGGTCCGGTACGGCTCGCCGTCTTCGATCGCCCGTTCGATCGCTTTGCGCGTCGCCCCGAGATCCTCGGTGTGTAGGAGCGATTGGAAGGTGTCGAATGACTCGTCCAGGTCGCCCTTTTCGTGGCCGAGGAGCGCGAGGAAGCGCTCCGAGAAATAGACGCGGTCGTCCGACAGGTCCCAGTCCCAGATGCCGTCGTTGGCGCCCGAGAGTGCCAGCTCGAAGCGCTCCTGAATCTCGCGCAGCTCGAGCTCGGTGCGTTGCATCGCGGTGGCCTGGTGTTCGAGCTGCGTCAAACGCACACGGAGGCTTTCCGCCTCGGCGCGCAGCCGTTGCATCTCAGGAGTGTCGCGACCGACGCTCATGGTCTTGTCCACCGAGGGGGCATCAGGACCTCCATCGAGTGCGCTAACGCCGCACTTGAGAAAGGAAAACTCGCTTTCCGGTGGGGTGGCAGAGGCCGTGAGCCCGGCGCGCAGAGGGGCTGCAAAGCGAACGCAGACGGCGCGCAGGCGCCCGGTCGCCCGGGCGACCCGACGCCGGGTGGCGGCCGCTACCGCGATCGCGTGGGGAGACGCTCAGCGCGCGGTTTGTACGCGCGGCTCGTCCGGGTAACGGACGCGCACCCCACCCCCTCCATTCGACGCCTCGGCGGGGCGCCCGGGTTTCGCGGGGGTGCGTGCGGTCGTGGACGCGTCGTCGCTGAACCCCGCACCCTCGATCCAACCGCGGGCGGCCAACGAGCGCCGCGCGACCCCGGAGAGCGGGGGGTCGAGGCTTTCGATTCCCTGCTCGAGTCCGTCGATCGCGAGACNNGCGAAGGCGCGCAAAGGACAACGACACTTCGGCGTCGAACACGAGCTCGTGGGTCCGCTGCGCGGCGCTCTCAGCGAGAGCAAAGGGGCGCATGACACGTACATCCATGCCCCGAATTCCCAGTTCCTCCTCGAGCTCCAGAAAGAGTTGCGCCTGCGCCGACACGCGGCGCGCCCCCACCCGCGCCCGCGGATCGATCGTTCCACTCGGAGCGAGTTCCCAGCGTCCCGGCTCCTGGTGCAGACGCTCGGAACGACGTCCCACCACGAGTCCGTCCTGGCAGCGCAGGAGTGCCGAGACCGCGACCGGCTGGACCTCGAGGAGGGCCCCCAGCGGTTCCGAGCGCCTCTGCGCGACCCAGTGGCGGTAGGGAACGTAGGCACACACCCAGCGAGAACCGCGGCGTTCGACCTGCGAGAGCATGAAGCCGTCGAAGAGCAGGCCGCCTTTGGCCCGTTCGCGCTCCCAGAGCGCGTCGATGCGCTCCTGCGTGTCGGGCGTGACGGGCTGCGTCAAGCTCTCGAAGAGGTCCGGTAGCGTCGAAAGAGGGGTGAGATTCATTCGGGTCTCCCGCCGCTGGGGCGTCGGGTGAAGGGGGGCGTCGCGATGTCGGTCATTCGCCGCACTCGTCCGCGTAGGCGCCGGCCTCCTGCTTTCGCAGAACGCTCACGGCGTGTCTCGCATCGGCCCGGCCGGGAGTCGTGCAATCTCCGAGAACTTCGTGATAGACACAGCGATAGGCCGGGTTCCACAGAAACATCCGGCGGTAATCCATCCTGAAGGTGTGGCACCCCTCGGCGTGGTGGTACGCCAGCCGCGCGGGCCGGTCGGCGTGGAAGTCGTAGATCAGCACGTGCCCCTCTTCGCGCAGCACGCGGTGGCATTCAGCGGCGATTCGGAACAGATCGGCGCGGTCTGCGAGATAGAGAAAGAAACCGAGAACCACGAGGTCGAAGCTTTCGTCGCGGAAGGGAAGCGCCTCGGCAGTGGTTCGCGCGAAGCGCGTTCCGGCGTAACGGTTGCGGCCCGCGCGAAGCGCCGCGACGGAAAGGTCCACGCCGGCCGCGAACTCGGTCTCCGCGTGCTGGGCGAGGGCTCCGACGCGCCAACCGTCCGAACAACCCACTTCGAGGACCGCGCGCGACGCGAGGCGGAGCTCCCGCAGAACCCGCAGCGGCGGATCGACTCCAGTGCGGGCGCCACTTCCCCAGGGCCCGCGGTGGGTGGGCTCGTAAACCACGTCGCCCTCGGAGCGCAGGAAGAGCTGACGTTGATCCCTCCGCCCAGCGGGCAAGTCGATCGGCTGCACACTCATAGCCGCACCCGCGCTTCTCGGAGGCCACCTATTCGCTCGGTGGTGGCGGCGCACGTCGACCGATCCAGCGCGGCGCTCCGAGGCGCCACAGGTTGGCGAATCGACGCGATCGGGTGGGTGAGTGCGCGGCGGGCGCTGCTCGCAAGAGCAGTTCGCGCGGAGCAGTGACCGGAAGAACCCGTGCCGCCCATTGCAGGCGATCGCTCGGTCTCGGGTTTGTGGAACACGTCGTCCCCAGCGGAGGAAAGCCGCTCGGTCCGGGGGGGTGGCCTAGGTATACCCGATCGGCCCGGGGCGAGCCAAGGGATCGCGTGCGACGCGCGGTGCAGAACGCCGTTTGGTTACGACGCGATCGCCGAAGACAAACGGTGTTAGCGGATCGTGAGCTCGACGCGGCGGTTGGCCGCCCTTCCCGTATGCGTCGCGTTGGTGGTCGCAGGTCGCTCCTCGCCGAACGCCAGCAGTCGCAACCGATCCGACTCCACACCATTGACCACGAGGTAGGCCCGCACCACGGCAGCGCGTTCGCGCGACAGCTGAAGGTTCGATTCCCGCGATCCCAACGCGTCGCTGAACGCTCGGATCTCCGCCGTCGCCCACGGGCATTGGTGAAGAGCGTGCACGGCGCTGTCCAGTGTCGTCACTGCGTCCGCGCTCAGCGCCGCTCCGCCCTGCTGGAAATAGACACTCGGCAGGACACCGAGCCCCTCGCAGTCCGTGGTCGGGATGGCCGCCGGCGCGGGAGCCTCGACCTCGGTGGGCGCTTCGTCCTCCACCGGCCGCGAGACCTGGTAGCCCTCCCCGACGAACTCGATGGACTCGGGACTCTCGAGGTGCGCGGGCGTGACGATGTAATCGCCGTCGACCGCCGGCCCGATCACCGCTTTCGCGACATCCGGATTCGCGCCGCTCGCGAGATACGCGCCGCCGCCCAGGACGGTGCCGGCCGCCGCGTATCCAATTTTCGCCGGGGCGTATACGGCCGTGGCGAGGGCCGAAGCCACGCCGATTCCCGCCCGCTCGGCGAGGGCGGCGCCATCGGTTTCGGTGGAGCCTGCCCGTCCCGAGGTTGCGCAGGCGGTGTGCAACAACGCGAGTGTGGCGAGCGCCACACCGGCGAGCAGTTCGGACGGTCGATTCATCGAGAAGGTCCTCCGGCTTCGGGGCGAATCCCCTTTAAGTCGCGCCAGGGGTCCAAAATGTGACGTCCGAAAGCGCTCTCACGGCGTGTCGCCCCGGGCACGGGCCCAGGGGTTGGCGGGGGTCGCGACGAAGGCCCCGGGGACGCAGCGATCGTGCATCCCCTCGGGGTGCGAAACGTCGGGCCCGCCAGGCTGGCGAGGTCGTTGCGGTTTCGGGGCGGTCGAGGAAGCAAGGCGTGCGAAGCTCGGGACCCACGTGCTCGGCGGTACCGTAAAAATCTTCGCGGCCCAGTCGCTCTTTCCGCTGACGGGCCTCATTACGGCGGGGGTGCTCACCCGGACGCTCGGCGTGGACGGATATGGGCACTTCACGCTCGCCGCCTCGCTCGTCGCTTGGCTCGAGGTCTCGATCACGTTGCTGCTCGGCAACGCCACGGTGCATTGGGTGGCGACGGCCGATGAACGGGAGGCTTCGACGCGCGCCCTTCTACGGCTCCATCTGGGTGTCGCCCTCGCGGTCGCCGTCGTCTTCTGGGTCCTCGCCCCGGCGGTCGCTCAACTGTGGAGCGAACCCGCGATGACCCCGACGCTGCGCCTCTTTGCCCTCGACATCCCGATCTTCTGCCTCGCCCGGGCCTACGGCAGTGTGCTCGCAGGCCAACACTCCTTCTCGCAGCAAGCCCTGGCAATCGCGTCGCGCTGGACGGCGCGGCTGGTGCTCACGGTCGCGCTCTTGATGCTCGGGTTTTCGATTCCCGGCGCCGTGTNNGCGCTCGGAGCGTCGGTCATCGAACTCCTGGTGGCGAGCCGACGCGTTCCCCTTCCCGCTCTGTTCCGAAACCCCGCGCCCCTCCCCGGTCTGTGGGCCTTCGCCGGTCCGATCTTCGTGAGCGCGATCGCTGCTCGCGTTCTCCACCTCGACTTGCTCCTCCTGAAAGCGCTCGGTGCCAGCGTCACGGAGGCGGGCTACTACGGCGCGGCCCACAACCTGGCCCTCGCGCCGATCTTGATCGCGGCCGCGGTCGCGACCACCGTGCTCGCCGCCCTCACGCGCGCGCGCCACGAGGGAGAAGCCGATCGGGCCCGGCGGATCGTCGAGGTCGCGCTGCGGTGTCTGCTCGCCGGGCTCCCCTGTGCGGCGCTGCTCTCGGGCTCGGCGGAGGGGATCGTGACGTTGATCTACGGGGCCGAGCTGGCCGCCTCGGCACCGCTCTTTGCCGTGTTGATCTTTTCGTCGGCGGGGCTCGTCGCGGTGAACATCGCGCTCGCGGCCATCATCGCGACCGGCATCCCACGCCGCACCCTGTGGCCCGTGCTCTCCGTCGTCCTCCCCGCCCTGGTCGCCTACTTCGCGTTGGTTCCGACGTACGGCCCTCCCGCCGCGGCGGCCGTGACCACCCTCGCCTCCCTCCTCGCGGCGGTCTCTTGCGTGGCGGTGATGCTCGCGCACTGGCGCCTCCCCCTGCCGGTGTTCACCCTGCTCCGAAGTGGGGCTCTCGCGCTCGGCCTCTACGGGGCGAGCGTGGGGTGGCCTTCCACCGGTCCGTGGCTGCTCGTAGAGCTCTCCCTTCTCCTCGCGGCAGTTCCGCTGGGTTTCGCCCTCCTCGGCGAGCTCTCGCGTCGCGACCGCGAGGAACTCCACGCGGCTGCGCTCCGTTTGGCCCCCCGTCGGGCGACGGGATAAGGTGGGCTGATGCCCGAACCTGTCTGTCTGATCTCCGGTGTGGGCGCGGGGGCCGGGGCCGGGGCCGTCCGACGCTTTGCGGCCGGGGGCTACCGCGTCGCCATGCTCGCACGGCGCGAGTCGGTGCTCCGGGAACTCGAGGCCGAGTGCCCCGGTGCGAGCGGATACCCCTGTGACATCACGGACGCGGCACGCGTCGCCGACACGGTGGAGCAGATCCGGCGAGAGCACGGCGCGCCCGAGGTGTTCATCTCGAACGCGGTCGGCATCGAGTCCGTATTCGGCGATTTTCTGGAGATCGATCCGAAGGGGCTCGAAGCCAACTTTCAGGTCAATACGATNNCCCAAAGGTGTGCACGTCTCGTACGTTGTGATCGACGGCCCGATCGACGGGCCCTTTGCGCGTTCGCTCTTCCCCGAGGAACCGGACGAGTTCTATATGCGCACCGAGGCGATCGCGGACACGCTGTGGCATCTGGCCCATCAGGACCGCTCGGCGTGGTCCTTTCTGGTCGACCTGCGCCCCTTCGGCGAGACGTGGTGAGCGCCGACGCAGGGCGGGAAGCGAGCCCGCGCTCCTGTGCTTGCCGCGCCCATTCCCACTCGCCCGCGCTTCGCGCAACGGCGGGCCCGCGGGGCGCCCGGCCGCCGAGCCGCTCGACGGGCCGAGCCGGCTAGCCGGTGGCGTCGATGCGACGACCGCGCAGTGCGCGGGNNTCCCCTTGAATCACGACGCCATAGGCCTCGCGTGCGTGCTCGGTGCTCACGTACCCGTTGCGAACGTCGGCGAGCACACGCTCGGGGTCGCGTTCGAGGGGATTCCCGAAGCCCCCGCCCCCGTTCGTCATGTATCGCGACATCGCCCCGGGCTCGGTCTTCCAGACTGACTCGCGCGCGTAGTAGAAGTACTCGCCTCCCGCATCGATCGACTTGGTCTCCGGGTCCAGGACGCCGGCGATCGGGGTCGAGCCGTTGTACACGCCATCCTCGTAGCCGAGGAGCGCGTCTTCGGGTGTCGTCGACGGATCGAAGAGCCAGGCGGCTCCGACCTTGCCGGGTTGTCCGCCATTCGCTCCGAATCCCGTGGGCCGCTTGTAGCGCAGCGGCATCGCGTAGTGCTCGCCGGACTCCTGCCACAGCGCATCCTTCACCACCGCGGCCCCGCCCCGGTTGTTCCCCGGACCCGCGGTGTCGATGGCGTACTCCTTGCGCATCAGGAGCACCGGAGCGTCCTGCTCCATGGTCTCTGTGGTGGGATCGATCGAATTCACCATATAGGTGAGGGTGTAGCTGTCGCCGTCGTGGTCCTTGTCGGCGCCCCAGGGACCGTGCTCGCCACCACAGGTCACGATGCTCGCCCAGGGCGTTCCGTCGGCGCGCATCCCGTGGGCGTTGTGGACCCCCATGGCTCCGTAGTCTCCCCCGATCGCGCGGTCGCCGAGCGCCTTGCCGAGCTCGCGGAGCATCGCGCCGAGCAGCGCCTGGGTGACTTCCCAGTAGAGCATGATGGCGCCGTCCGGCGGCATGGCCGAAAGCACCGTGCCGGGCGGTACCACCACGTCGATGTCTCGATAGGCGCCGGAGGTGAAAGGGGACTCGCGGTCGAAGAGGATCTTGAAGACGGCGCCGATCGCCGTTTTGGCGTCGAGGGGGCCGGCGTTGATACAGGTGCGCGCCTGGCGGGACGATCCACTGAGGTCGACTTCCACTCGGCCCTGCGCCTTGGTGACCTTCACCCGTACGACGAGCTCTTCGTCATCCCCCGCCCCGTCGGCGTCGAGCCGCTCTTCGGCCTCGTACACGCCGTCGGGGAGGATCTCGATGGCGTCGCGCATCGTCTCCGCCGAGGCATCGCAGCAGTAGGACACCGTTCCGCGGAAGGCGTCGGCGCCATAGCGGCCGATGATCTCCCCCACGAGGCGCTCGCCGAGCTGAAGCTGCTGCAACACGGTCATGAAATCGGCCTGCAGCAGGGTCCCGAACCGGGTGTTGTCGAAGATGAGGCTCATCGTGGAGCGCACCATCTCGTCGTTCTCGAACAGCAGCGTCGGCCCGAACACCAGGCCGGTCTCGAAGACGTTGGCCTTGGTGCCACTGAACCCTCCCGGCGTGATCCCGCCCATATCGAGTTGGTGGGCCGTGATGTTCACGAAGGCGATGGGCTGGCCCTCGTGGAAAACGGGCCGGATGAAACACACATCGTTCACATGTCGACCGTTGCGGTAGGGGTCGTTGCAGATCAGCACGTCGCCCGGCTTGAGGCGCTCGACGCCGTACTCTCCGACGATGTTGCGCACGGCGTCTTCCATCGTGCCGAGGAACACCAGGAGGCTGCTGCTCACCGCCGCCATCGGGTAGTCCATGTCGGGCGGCCCGGAGATCGAGATCGCGAAGTCGTACCAGTCGCTGATGATGGGCGAGAACGAGCCCACCATGAGGCCCGTACCCATGTGGTCGGTGGTGTAGCGGAGACGGTTCGACAGCACCGTCGCGGTGAAGCGATCGCAGTGGTAGGCCTGTTCGAAACGCTCTTCCGACCAGTTGCGGAGTTTGTCGGCACCCCCGTCGTCGGTCGTGGACGGAACGAATTGCTGACTCACGGATGACTCCTCGCGCCTAGGCGCTTCGCTCGATGCTGATTTCACCAAAGCGGCCCACCCGGCCGACCTGGTTCTGCGTGATGTGAGTGGTCGAGAGCGGCTCGCGGATGACCGCCGGACCGGGGACCTCGTCGCCCGCCCGCAGGCTGTCCCGCTCGTACACCTGGGCGAGCTGTTCGGCGTCGGACAGGAAGCGGAGCACACTCGATCCGGTACTGCGCAGGGGCTCGCCCTTTCGCTCGGGCACCTCTGCGTACTGCACCTTCTCTGTCGGCACGACGGCCTGCACGCGATAGGTCACACCCTGCACCGGAATCGCCTCGAAGCGATTTCCGTGGCGCTCGGCGTAGGCGTCGTGGAAGCGTCCGATCATGTCCTCGATCGTCCCCGCGTCGACGGGCCCGCTGGGGGCGTCGACGAAGGGCGTCTCCCAGGTCTGCCCGACGAGCTGCGCGTCGAAGGAGCGCACCAGCGGGATGTTCGAGTCGCCGAGCCGATCGCGCATCTGCTCCTCCATCTCGCGGTACACGCGGGCGATCGTGTCCACCGCGTGCGGGCCGAGCACGGTGTAGGCACTCCGGCTCAAGGTGTAGGCCTGGTCTGCGGAGAGCAGCCCGAGGGCGGAAAAAAGCCCGGGGTGCGGCGGCACGACGACGCGCCGCACCCGGATGAGATCCGCGATCGCCGGGAGGAGCAGCGGCCCGGCGGCACCGTACGCCACCANNGATCCCGTGTTTGATCGCGATGTTGAAGATGCCTTCCGCGATGTTGTTGAGCCCGATGTCGTACGCGTACCGAATCCGCTGTTCGACCGCGAGGGGTGTGTCGAGCGCCTCGAAGGCGCGGCGGGCCAACGCCGGGTCGAGGGGCATTTTGCCGCCCGCGAAGCCCTTGGGGTCGAGCAGGCCGGCCAGGACACAGACATCGGTCATGGTCGGGTGGTCGCCGCCGCGGCCGTAGCACGCCGGCCCGGGGTCCGCGCCGGCACTCTCCGGACCCACGGTGATGTCTCCCGTGGCGGACACCGCGACGATGCTGCCCCCGCCCGCACCGATACTCGAAATGTCGTTCGAGAGTGCGTTCACGACCAGGTCGTGTTCGAGCTCGAAGGTCGTGTTGACGAAGGGTCGTCCCTCGGTGACGAGACTGATGTCGCAGGAGGTCCCACCGACGTCGGCACAGAGCAGGTTCCCCTCGCCGATGATTTCGCCAAAATGAGCGCAGCCCACGGTTCCCGCAGCGGGGCCCGAGAACACCACCCGGAAGGGGTTCGCCATCGCGTCCGCCGCGGGCACGAGGTTCGCGGTGCAGTCGGCGAAGTTGAGCTCGCCCGAAAAGCCCGCCGCGCGAAGCCCGGCGTCGAGTCGCTCGGTGTACTCCTCGTAGATGATCTTCATGAACACATCGACCAGGGTGGTCGACGCGCGGGCGTATTCTTTTGCGAGCGGCGAGATCTCGCTGGAGACAGAACAGGGAATGTCGCCCAGCTCCTCGCGCACCAGCTCGCGCAGCCGAGTTTCGTGGGCGTCGTTCACGTAGGCGTTCAACAGGCAGATCGCGACGCCCTGGACATTGCAGCGACCGAGGACCTGGATCTCCTCTCGCGCCTGGGCCTCGTCGAGCGGCGTAAACACCTCGCCCGCGGCGGTCATGCGTTCGGCGATGCCGCGGCGCAGATAGCGCTCGACCAGCGGTCGCATGGCATCGCCAAAGGACCGCCGCCAGGTCGGGTCGGTCACCGCCGAGCCGGGTCGCCAGCAACGCCCCATGTCGGGGATGTCGCGGTGCCCCAGCGTCGTGAGGAATCCGATCTTGGGGAGCGAACGCGTGATGATCGCGTTGAGTCCGTGGGTGCTCGCGTGGTTGAACACCGTCGCGGTCTCGACGTTGAGCTCGCGGGCGCCTTCGAGCACCGCCTCGTCCACCTGCTTTACGTTGGTGGAGACTTTCGCGGTGCGGATCGTGCCCTTCTCGACCGACACCACATCAGTGAAGGTCCCTCCGACATCGACTGCCATCATGGCGCTAGCGCTCCCGCTTCGCGTTCGGTTGGGGCTGCGCGATGGCGTCCGTCGCGAGCTCGATGTGGCCGAGCCGGTTCCACTTCTCCCGGCTCTGCGAGTGCAGACAACTCTGACATTTCACCACCATGAACCAACCTCCCTCCGAGAGGACGGGATAGCGGAGGAGCTGCTCGGCTCCGCACTCCGCACAGGCGCCCTCGACGGGCTCCTTCTCCTGGACGGGGAACAGCTCGTCCGGGCGTTGAAACACATAGTTGCTCATCGATGTCTCGCGCCTCGCAAAAAAGTCGACCGACACGGGGGGTTAGGCCCGTTTTCCGCAGCGGCGAAGGATAAACCATTCGCGGGCCGGGAGCGGCGGGCCCCTGGGGGTGATCGGTCTTGGCGCATCGCGTGGCGGCCCGGCNNCCCGGCGCTCGCCGGTCTGGGGAGCGGGGTAGAGTCCGAGCGCCCGTCTGGCGAGAGCGCGCCGCGGGGACTCACTGGGGAGGTTCAACATGCCGGCGGACGCGATCTCGGTCGGGGAGGCGACCCGCCCCCTGGAGCAGCAGGTCGATGCCCGGTGGATCATGTCCTATGCGGCCGGGATCGCCGATACCAACCCGCGCTACCTCGATACCGACGCGAACCCGGTGATCGCGCACCCCGTGTTCCCGGTGTGTCTCGAATGGCCGGCCATTCTGGCCGGCCGCGAGCTACCGGGCGCGCAAAGGCTCAGCCGGGACGAGGCGGCGCGCGGCGTGCACACAGACCACGACCTCGAGGTGTTTCGCCCGATCACCGACGGCGATCGCCTCCGCACGACCGCGACGCTGGTGGGCCTCCGGCGCATCCGGCCGGGCACCGCCCAGACCTATCGGCTCGACACCGTCGACGCGGACGGGCAGCCGGTGGCGCGTACCTACCAGATCGGGATCCTGCGCGATGTCGAACTCGTCGGCGGAGATCGCGTGCTGGAAGAGTTCCCGAAGGCGCCGACCGCGGCGGCCCCATGGCCCGAGGCCGAGGTGTGCGCGGTCGACATCGGTCCTGCGGCGGCGCACGTCTACACCGAGTGCGCCCGGATCTGGAATCCGGTCCATACGGACCTCGCAGTGGCGCGTGCGGCCGGTCTTCCGGACCTGATCCTGCACGGATCGGCGACCCTCGCCTACGCGGTGAGCCGCCTGGTCGACCGCTACCTGGAGGGCGACCCGACCCGTGTGTCCCGTGTTGGCGGGCGCTTCACCGCCATGGTGACCATGCCGAGTCGGCTCGAGGTCCACACGCGAGCGAACGAAGCCGATACGCTGTTTTTCGACATCCTCAAAGACGACGGCACCCCGGTCTTCCGGGGCGGTTTTCTCCGCTACCGCGTCGACTGAGCCCGCGTTCGGCGGCAGGTGGGCGGCCCCGTCAGGGGAGCGCGGCGGATTCGTCCGCCGGCACCTGGATCGTCCGCAGGAAATCCACCAACGCCCGCGCGTCATCCATTCCTCGGTGGACGGGAAACGGGTCGTCACGGTGTGTGTCCTGGAAGACCGCCCCCCACACCGGCATCTCTCGCGGTCCGTGCGCAGCCACCTCGTAGCGGCCGTCGATGGCGGAGAGGACCGGTGCCTCTTCGAACTGTCCGTCGTTCCGCGCGGCGAGCTGTGTGAGGTCCGTGGGCGGCGTCTCGAGTGCGGAGCGGATGGGCCCATCGCCGCGGCCCGTCAGCCCATGGCAAGACGCGCAATACCGGGCATAGAGTTCTTCACCGGCCTCGGGACGCGGCGGCGATTCGCCGCAACCGACACCGGACGCCAGAGCCAAAACGGCGAGGCCCCCGATCCATTGCGTCCGGACGGACCCGCGCGCCGGCCAACCAGCGAGTTCGCATTCGGATTCTCTGCGCATCGCGGGGCCCGCCCTCTTGTCCGTAGCGTGGGGTCGCGTCGCCGGCTGTCAACCGCGGACCTGCATCCCCTACTCAAACTTCGCGTCCGTCGCGCGATCGCGCGGGGCCCGCAGGAAAATTGCGGCGTCGTGTTGACTCGGCGCGGAGAGCCCGAAGGGTTAGTGAGGAGGGGAGGAAGCGGGGAGCATGATGGTGAGAGCAGCCCACCTTGTATTGCACAGCACCTATCGAGCGTTGTTCGCGATCGCCGGCACACTGATCGCATGTGGGGGCGGCGATCCCGGCCCCGAGCCCGCCGGCAGGGGGGCGGAGCTCTTCGCGGAGCATTGCGCGGTGTGCCACGGGAGCGACGCGGACGGAACCGGTCCTCTCGCGCGCGGTCTGGCGTTCCAACCGGCCGATCTCACTCGAATTGCGGCGCGCGCGGGTGGCACCTTTCCCGAAGAGGCGGTGCGCAGCACGATCGACGGTCGCGCGGTCCGGGGCGGCCACCGCAATTCCGAGATGCCGCGCTGGGGCGAATTCTTCGGCGACCCGGGCATCAGCGAAGAGGCGGTTTCGCGCAACATCGAGGCGCTCGTCGCCTACGTCGCCTCGGTGCAGCGCCTCGAGGTGGCGCCCGCCTCGACCACCGAGCGGATGACGCATCTCGCGCAAGCGGTGGAGCGCGCCTTGCCCGTGGCGTTCAGCGACGTGGCCCTGGGCTCCGAAGACCAGCGGCGGGCCTTCCAGGACGCGGTCGCGTTCCTCGGCGCCAACGCCGTGCAGCTCGAGCAACACGCGGCGGCGGCGACATTTGCCCCCCTGGCGCGCTCTCTCGCGCGCGATGCCGAGCGGACTCACGCTGCGCTGGAAGCGGGTCAGGTCCGCCGCGCGCGCTACCGCTTCGGCGAGCTCCTCGAGAACTGCGCAGCCTGTCACGCGCGCACCCGCGACCCGGATCTCTTGGGCGGTTGGGATTTCGACGAGCGCGTCGTCGCGGGTTTCGACTTCCGCGCCCTGCACCCCCACGAGGAGCTGCGGCTGCTCCTGGCGACTCGGCGCTTCGAGGCGGCGCAGGACCGTTACGAGGCGCTGTTGCTGGGGCCGGGCGAGGCGGTGATCGATCGACGGGGCCTGCTCACCGACTATCTGATCGTCTCGATTCGTGTGATGGGCGACCTCGACCGACCCACCCGATTTCTCGAAGAGCTCGCAGAGAGCGCGACGCCCGCGCGGGCGTTGGAGCTTCGCCGGTGGCGCGCCAGTCTCGAGAGTCTGCACCCGGAAGGGGCGGCGCAGTCGCCAGCCACGTCACTCGAACGAGCCCGCGCACTCCTGGAGCGCGCCGCTGTCGCCCGGACCGACACCGAACCCGATGCGGGCCTCGTCTACGACATCGCGGCGTCGGGGTATTTGACCCGCTTCGTCGAGAGCGGGCCGGAGCCCGGACCGACGCTCGCCGAAGCCTATCTGCTACTCGGTCTCACAGAGACCCGCATCCAACGCCCCACCGGTCGCGAACGTTGGGACGACTTCCTCGAAGCCGCGATCCGGTTGGATCCCGATTCACCCACGAGCCGGGCGGCGTTCGAGCTCTACCAGGAAAATCGCGTACGCACCTACGGCGGGAGACCGATCATGGTGCTTCCCCGGGCAGAACTCGCCCGCGTCGACGAGCTGCGCGGGCTCGCGTTTGGTGGCGAGCGCTGAATTCGACGCGAATCGTCTAGGAGCGCAGCGAGCGGGCCAGCACGACGGTGGCCGTTTCCGTTTCGGGATCGAAGACGATGCGGGCTTCCCCGCGGAGAAGCTGCTCGTGCACCGCGGCGAGTTTGTCCTCGAGGCTGCGCTCGACCGCGCCGTAATCGGTGCCGTCCCGCGTCACGAACTCCTCGACCAGGCCGCGCAGGGCCTCGGGGCTGAGTGCCTCGACAGGAAGTTCGATGGGTTCCGCCCGGCGCTCGTCACGCACCCCGATCTCCCCTCCCGGTTTCGCGTGCGGCGGCGCCCGCCGCGGCGGGCTCCCCGGCCCGGCGCCGTTTCGTCCACCGCCCGGTCAACAACCATCCCACCATGAGCATCGAGTTGAGGGCGCCGTTGCTCAAATTGGCAATCCACATACCGGTCGGGCCGAGGTCGGTGTAGAGCGCGAGCGTAAACCCCAGGGGCGCGCCGAAGAGCAGCGCCAGGCTGACCGAAATGATCATCGGGGTATTCATATCGCCCGCCGCCTGGAGGGTCCGCAACGACACGAAGTACACGCCGTAGAACAGGAGCAGAAAGGCGACAAAAAAGAGGTACTCGGCGGCCATTGCCGCGACTTCGGGGTCCGTCGTGAAGACGGACACGATCGAGTGACGGAAGAGCAGCAGCGTGATCGACATCGGCGCCATGACGGCGGTCACTGCGATCATGCTCACGCCGATCGCGCGCCACGCCCGCGGGAGGTCACCCGCGCCGAGGTTCTGGCCGACGAGTGTCGCGCAGGCGCTCGCCACCGGGAACGCGATCATCGCCGCCAGGATTTCGAGGCGAAGCCCGATCGTGAATGCCGCCTGGACCGAGCCGCCGAGCCGTCCGGCCAGCCACATGAAGAGCATGATCATCGAAGAACGCGCGAGAAAATGCGTCGTCGGCTGCCACGAGAACGCCAGCAGTTCGCGCAGACCCGAGGCGCTGGGGAGCAGATGGCNNATCGGCGCGATTCCAAAACCGCCAAAGGTGAGGACCCACTGCGGAATGATCGTGAGCGGCGTCGTGAGCAAGGTGATGAGCATCGGCGTCGTCGACTCCCCCGCCCCCATCAGCACCGCCGAAAACACCTGCGTTGCGATCACCGCGGACAAGGTGAAAAAGGTGATTCGCATGTAGACCGTGCCCAGGGCGACGACCTCGGGGTCCGCGCTGACGAAACGCATCAGCGGTTCGACGAAGATGCCCGCGACGACCGCACCGAGGGCGAGAAAAGCTCCGACCACGAAGGATTGCCCCGCCGCCCGCTCGGCATCGTCCACGCGCCCCTGACCGATCTTGAGCGCGATCCACATCTGGACCGCGATGGATACGCCGAACACCGGGAGAAAGAAGGCCTGGCGCAGGATCTGGTTGCCAGCGCCGGCGGCCGCGACGGCGTTGGGCCCCAGGAGCCCGAGCAATCGGAGCTCGACAATCTGGAAGAGGCCTTGCCCGAAAATACCCGTCAGCATTGAGGGAAGTGCCAAGACAAAGATCGACCCGAGCAGACCGGCCCGCGTGTGGTCGCGGTCGCGAAGCAGGGAGAGTGTGCGCGACCAGAAGCCCGCCGGCGGGATCGGGGAGCTCAACGCGGCGCCGTGCCGGGCGGGCCCGGCGGAGCCTCGGCGCGCGGCTGGGCCCGAGGCGACTCGGCGCCGCGCAGACCCTCTTCGGGGATATCGACGCCGCGAATCACCTCGAGCCACCCTTCCCCGAAGCGTTTGGCCTTGGCGGGACCCACGCCGTGGGCGAGTGTGAGCTCCTCCGGAGAGCGCGGCCGAAGACGCGCGAGATCGCGGAGCGTGCGATCACTCGCCACCACATAGGGCGGCGTGCCGAGCTCGCGCGCCACCTCGAGGCGGTGGCGCCGAAGCGCCTCGAAGAGCGCCTGGCCGCTCGCGTCGAGCTCCGATTCCGCGCCGCTCGCAGCGCCGCGCCGTTGACCGCGTTGCGCCGCAGCGGGGGTCCCCGTCGCCGGGAGGAGGAGCGTCGCCGGATGATCCCCCTTCATCACAGCGCGGCCGCTCGGCGTGAGGACCAGAACCGGGCGATCCCCCCCGCTGAAATCGACCCACCCCGCTGTGACACAGCGCCGCAGGACGCGGGTGATCCAGAGCTCCGAGTGATCGCGCAATGCGCCGAAGGTGCGGGTGTCGCTGAGCCCGGTACTCGACAGACGCGCGTCCTCACTCCCGTGCAGGAGCTTCGCGGCGAGCTGCAGTCCAAAACGCCCATGGACCCGCGCCACCGCGGAGAGCGCTTTGCGGACGATCAACGTCACGGCCTCGTCGTCCGCGTCGGCCCGCGCCACGAGACGCCGGCAGACGTCGCAACGCCCGCAGCCCGACAGCGTCTCCGCCTCGTCGCCGAAGTAGCGCAGGATCGCGTCGTGCCGGCAGCTCCCGCCCTCGGCCCAGCGCATCAGCTCGAGGAAGAGATTCCATTTGTGCTGGACGACCTCGGCGTCGGGGGCCCGACCCTCGGTGTCCCGTTCGAGCAAATGTCGTCGCATGGGCATATCGCCGGGCGAGACCAGCAGGAGCCCCGCCGCGCCTTTGCCGTCGCGGCCGGCACGGCCCACTTCCTGGTAGTACGCCTCGATCGAGCTGGGCGGCGCCAGGTGCACCACGGCGCGCACGTCGGCCCGGTCGATGCCCATGCCGAAGGCGTTGGTCGCTACCACCACATCGAGTGCGCCCTCGGAGAAGCGGCGATGAATGGCCTCTCGCGTCTCCCCCGAAAGCCCGGCGTGGTAGGCCCCGGCGTGATAGCCACGACCCCCGAGGCGCGCGGCCTCGGCCTCGGTGCTCTTCCGAGTCGGGGCGTAGACGATGGCGCACCCGGAGACCGCGCCGGCGGGTCCGATCGCCGCGTCGAGGGCGGCGTCGACGGCGTGGGCCCGTTCGCGGGCGGACGCGACTTCCGCGGCGGCCAGTGCCAGATTGGGCCGAGCGAATCCGTGCACCCGCTGGGGCGTGTCGGCGGGCAGCCCGAGGCGCTCGAGGATCTCGTCGCGCACCACGGGCGTGGCCGTCGCGGTGCACGCCAACACCCGCGCATCCGGGAGTTCGCCCACGACCTCGCCGATCGCGAGGTAGTCGGGACGGAAGTCGTGGCCCCACTCGCTGATGCAGTGCGCCTCGTCGANNGAAGACTGCGAAAGCCCGGGAAGGCCAGGCGCTCGGGCGCCACGTAGGCGAGCTTGCAGCGCCCCGACGCGATCGAACGCATACGCGCCCGAAGCTCGTCGCCCTCCAGCGTGGAGGCGAGAAAGGTCGAGGGAATCCCCACGGCGTCGAGCGCAGTCACCTGGTCCTGCATCAGCGACACGAGTGGCGAAATCACCAGGGTGGTGCCGGGCAGGAGACTCGCGGGCAGCTGGTAGACGAGGCTCTTCCCGCCGCCGGTCGGCGCGACGAGGAGCATGCGACCGACGCGGAGGAGCTCCTCGATGGCCTCGCGCTGTCCCGGGCGGAATGCCTCGAGGCCGAACGTCCCGAGACCGGCGTCGAGGTCGAGCGCGCCCGCGGCGTCCTGTAGCGAATCGATGTCCCACCTCCCCACCGTTCCCCAACGGTGGGAATCCTATCGCGCCCACGCCGACTTCGGGGCGCGGCCCCGCGGAGACGGAGTTCCGCGCCGGTTCAGCCCAGGCGATACCCCTCGTAGCCCTTCGCCACACTCGCCTCGAGGATCTCGAGATAGGCGGGGAGACCCCCGGCGTACATCAACAGTTCGCGCTTCTTGCCCGGGATGTTGGCACCCATGTACCAGGACTGGGCCTTCGGGAAGAGCGTGGTCTCGGCGACCTCCAGGATCTCGTTGCGCCAGGCGTCCTCGGCCTCGGGCGTCGGCTCGATCCGTGTGTGGCCCTGCTCCCGCATGTGACGGAGACAGGCGACGATGAAGTCGCCCTGGTATTCCGCACTGCTCGGCCCATTGCAGAAGGCCGTCGGAGCCTGGGGGCCGTAGCAGAACATCAGGTTCGGATAGCCGGAGATCGCCATTCCCTGGTAGGTGCGCACGCCGTCCTTCCACTTCTCGGCGAGATTCCTTCCGTCGCCCCCCCGGAGGTCGATCTGGGTGAGCCCCCCGGTGACGGCGTCGAAGCCCGTCGCAACGACCAGGACGTCCAGCGGAATCTCCTGTCCCTCGACTACGACACCGGTGGGTGTCACGCGCTCGATCGGGTTCTTTTTGAGATTCACGAGATCGACGTGATCTTCGTTGAAGAGGTCGTAGTACCACTGCTCGAGGCAGGGCCGTTTCACCCCGAAGGGGTGCGGCGCTTCGGTGGGTGCCATGACCTCGGCGAGCTCGGGATCGTTGATGCGCTCGCGCACCTTGTCGCGCCAGAATGCGTAGGCCAGATCGTTGGCGTCGTCGTCGAGCAGCATGTCGTTGTAGTTGCCGAGCCAGAATTTGAAGCCGCCTTCCGCCCACAGCGCCTCGTAGAAGGCCTGGCGTTCCGACTCGGAGGCGGAGCGGGCGTTCTCCTCGATCGGGCTGTAGTCAAAACCCGCGAACGACCCGGCCCGAAGCTCGAAGCTCCTCGCGCAGTGCTCCCGGATCTCGTCGTTCTTGGCCGCGTCGAGTTGGCGTTGCTCCATCGGGAGACAGAGGTTGGGTGTGCGCTGGAACACGGTGAGGTGGGCCGCCTCGCGGCCCGCCTCCTGGATCACCTGGACGCCGCTGGCTCCGGTGCCGAGGACACCCACGCGCTTGCCATGGAAGTCAACGCCTTCCTGGGGCCACAACCCGGTGTGGTGGCTGATCCCGGCAAAGGAATCGAGGCCGGGGATGTCCGGGACGTAGGGCTTGGCCGCGAAGCCGGTGCAGGCGAGAAGGAAGCGCCCGCGGATGGTTCCCGCACCCTCGGGCCCCTCGGTACGGAGCTCCCACTGGTGGCGCTCCTCATCGAAGTGTCCGCCGCGCACCCAGGTGCCAAAGTCGATGTCCTTGCTGAGATCGAGGGTCTGATCGACGAACTCGAAGTACGCCCGCATCTCCTTCCAGCCGGGATACAGCTCGCTCCAGTTCCAGTTGCGCCAGATGCGTTCGTTCGAGAATTGATAGATCGAGCAGGGTGAGTCCACGCGGGCGCCCGGGTAGCAGTTCCAGTGCCAGATCCCGCCCAGGCCGGTCCCGGCCTCGATGAGGCGGACACTGAAGCCCTGTTCGCGGAGCTGGTCGAGAAGGTAGAGGCCGGAGAATCCCGCCCCGATGATCAGGGCGTCGTAGTCATTGCTGGTTCCGTTGCTCTGGGCGGCCATGGGCGAATCTCCTGGTTCCTTCGAGGGTTCCGACGGACGGGTAGTATAGGCGAGCCCCCCCGTCCGGTGGCCGCGCTCTTCCCTACCCTTGCCACCGATGCAGGCTCCGCGGAAGGTCCGGTGGGCTCTCGCCCTTTTGGTTTCGCTCCTCAGCTCGGGCCTCGGCCCGACGGCCGTGTCTGGTGAACCCGCGGCGCCCGCGAAGCGGGTCGTCATCCAGGACCAGTGCCCGGGGCGGTATTGCGAGTTCGGCCCCTGGGTCGTCGAAGGCACCGTGACGCTGCGGAGCGAGCCGTCGAGCGAGGCTCCCGTCATAGGCACCATCGAACGGGGGGAACGGGTCCAGTTTCACACCGGCCAGGTCCACTCGATCCCTGGTGTCTTCCGCGTCCATCGGGCCCACGACGCCTACGTGCCAGGGGACGAGCTCCGCGTGCTCAGCTATCTCGGCAGCGGCGAGTGGCTGATCGAGCACGGCGGCGAGCGCCGGCCCGAACACCTCGGCTTTAGCCCCTGGGGCGGTGACCCCGGACGACGCTGCGAGCTGGGCGAGGCGTGTTGGGGAACCCTGCTCGAGCGTTTCGACTGGACGTTCTGGGCCCAGTTCGAAACCGCCGCCGGGCTCGTGGGATGGTCGAAGCGGTGGGGGCCCTAGGCCCCTGCAGACATCGCTACTCGCCGGGCTCCGTGGCGCCCAGAACCTCGAGCAGATGCTGATACTCGGGCGAGGCGCGAAGGAGCCGCCGCCCGGCGCCTCGAAGTTCGTCGATTTGTTTGTCGGAGAGCGAGAAACTCGTCGGAATGCTCCGGTAGTAGTCGCGGACCTCGGGATCCTCGAAGTTTTCGAAATCGACCAGGATGAAGTGAGACGTCACGGTCTTCCCATCGACCGAAAGCTCCTCGGCGGCCTCCACGATGATGTCCCGCATGAGCTCGATGGTCTCGAAGTTGTAGCGGCGAATTTGTGAGCCCGAGACCGCATTCATCAATCCCGTGAACCCGGGGGCCGTTTCGCTGAGGTCGATCCTCGGGTCGGAATCGCGCTCGGCATTGATCGCGATCACGATCACATGCTCGGGTGGCTCGATGTTCGTCAACTCGGCGAGACGTTGGGCGTTGCCGGCGACCGCGAGCGTTTCGATCGCCACCCGAAGACCGAGGTTGTCCGAGATCCCTCCGTCGACCAGGTGGATGTACCGCTTCTCGGGTGACATGTACCCGCGGATTTCCTGCGCCACACGAAAACGCCGGGGATCCGATTTACGTGTCTCCAACGCCTCCTCGAGCCAGTCGGGCTCCTCGAGCCCGCAGGTTCCGGCGTTGTTTCGCAGGGTGAGCGGGGCGAGCACCATTGGGACTGCCGACGACGCCGCCACCGCGTATGAAATCGGGAGCCTCCGCAGGTCGGAACAGATCAGGTCGAAGTAGCTCTGGGTGAAGGAGAACCGGAACCCGTCCGAGACGTCCGTCGCGTTGATGTAGATCGTGGGTCCGTCGGCGGCCTCGAGGTCCGCAAAGGTCGAACCCTCGAAGACCTCGCGGTGGTAGTGCTCGGCGGCCAGCGTGGTGCGGGATTCGTTGGGCGAGATCAAGCGAACCAGGTTGAACGGGCTCAGCACCAGGCGAACTAGCGACTGCTGGATGTTGCGCCGGAGAAATCGGTCCTCGAACTCGGTAAAGATACGGTCCCCAAAGAGGCCGTAGTAGGCGGCGGGAAAGCTCCCCCCGGACACACCGCTGATCGTATCCACCTCATCCAGCAATCGTCCGGACTCGCCTGCGAAGTGGATCTGGGTGTCGCGGAG
>JABAHO010005023.1_pt1 | contig 24022 bp, 25 predicted proteins | sample 7062071 | NCBI WGS metagenome assembly JABAHO01 (sample SAMN14534356, study PRJNA622989) | marine sediment metagenome | biome: marine biome [ENVO:00000428]; feature: marine pelagic biome [ENVO:01000023]; material: deep marine sediment [ENVO:00002113] | place: India: Gulf of Kutch | collected...
GAGAAGGCAAACTACTCGACGCTCTACACCCGTGACGGCCTGGCAGTCAGCACGGCGCGTTTCGACGTGCGCAACAGCCGTCGCCAGTTCCTGCGGCTGGAACTTCCGCCGCAGACGCAGGTCTGGTCCGTGTTCGTCGACGGCAAACCGGAAAAGCCGGCCCTCGCCGACCCGACGGAGAAAGGCTCCGCAGTGCTCATCAAGATGATCAATTCCGCGACGGGATTCCCCGTGGAGATCGTCTACGCCACGCGGGCCGCCTCCATGGGCTTCATGGGCACGGTGAGCGGTCGCCTGCCGACGCCGGACATGGTGGTGACCCACACCAGATGGGACGTATATCTGCCCCATGGACCTCGTTACCGGAAGCCCGACAGCACCCTCGACCCGGTGATCAACGGGCGCGAGGTGCCGAGCGCCGCCTTGAACGAAGAGCTCGCCCGCGCGCGCAGCGCCAAAGGCGTGGTGATGGGCGAGCCGCTGCGCTTGAGCGTGCCGACTCAAGGGGTGCATTTCTCCTTCGAGAAGCTCTATGCCAACCAGTCACCGCGGCCGGCCGGCTTCTCCATGGGCTACACGTCCATGGAAGGAAACCGCCTCGGTCTCGCCGCGAGCCTGCTCGGCGTGGTGGTGCTTTGGATCGCAATCGTCGCCATCGGCGGCTATCACGAGCGCGTGCCGCGCGCAGCCGCAGTGGCGCTGCTGGTCGTTGGAGTCGCCAGCGTGGTGGCAGCGATCGGCTACATGGGCACCGACCCCGCGCCGGCGGCGGCCCTTGCGCTGGTCGTCGCGGCAGCCATCGGCATCTGGCTCGGCGCGCGGCGCTATGCGGGCCGGCGCACGGCCGGCACGGACTGAGCGTGGCCGAGGCGGCCACCGCACTTTCCGCTGGATGGCTCGAGATGTTAAGGTTCGCGGCGCATGCCTTCGTTCAACCCCATCGCGAATCTCTTCGGCGCATCACCGGTAAGGCCGCTGCAGAAACACATGGCCAAGGTCGTGGAGTGCGCCTCACAGCTCGAGCCGCTGTTCGACGCGGTCGTCCGAGCAGATGCGCCGGGGGTGAACAAAGTCCAGGAGCGCATCGTCGTGCTCGAGCACGAAGCCGACGATCTCAAGCACGATCTGCGTCTGCGCCTGCCGCGCAGCCTGTTCCTGCCGGTGGAACGCCGGGATCTGCTCGAGGTGCTGACGATGCAGGACAACATCGCCAATCGGGCCAAGGACATCGCCGGTCTCATCCGCGGCCGACAGATGTCTTTTCCGGCCGACCTCGGCCCGAAGCTGAAAGAGTTCGTCAAACGCTGCATCGATGCCTGCCTGCAGGCACAGAAGGCGGTCAACGAGCTCGACGAGCTGGTGGAGACGGGCTTTCGCGGAGCCGAGGTTGAGCTGGTGCAGGAGCTGATCACGGAGCTCAACCGAATCGAGACCGATACCGACAAGATCCAGGTGGACGTGCGCGCCAAAGTATTCGCGATCGAGCGCGAGCTGCCGCCCATCGACGTCATGTTCCTGTACCGCATCATCGACTGGACCGGAGACATCGGCGACCGCGCGCAACGCGTCGGCAGTCGCCTGCAATTGATGCTGGCGCGTTAGGGCTCCGTGGAGCACGCCAACGTCTACCTGATGCTGGCGGCCACATTCGGCCTGTTCATGGCGTGGGGGATCGGCGCCAACGACGTCGCCAATGCCATGGGCACGTCGGTAGGATCCCGGGCATTGACGCTGCGCCAGGCAATCGTCATTGCGGCAATTTTCGAATTTCTGGGCGCGGTGCTTGCCGGCGGTCAGGTCACCGCCACCATCCGCAAAGGCATCATCGACCCGACGCTGCTCTCAGGCAGCCCCGAGCTGCTTGTATTCGGCATGCTTGCCGCATTACTGGCAGCGGGACTATGGCTGCTGGTGGCTTCGCATTTCGGCTGGCCCGTGTCGACGACGCATTCCATCGTCGGCGCCATTATCGGTTTCGGCATGGTGGGTATCGGCGTCGCGGCGGTGCAATGGGCAAAGGTCGGTTCCATCGTCGCGAGCTGGGTTGTATCGCCCGTGATCGCCGGTGTCCTCGCATTCGTGCTGTTTCGTAGCGTACAACGCCTTATCTTCGACGCCGGAGATCCGTTCCGCAATGCCAAACGCTACGTGCCCATGTACATCTTCCTGGTCGGTTTCATCATCGCACTGGTGACCCTGTTGAAGGGCCTGAAGCATGTCGGCATGGATCTGTCCACGTGGCAGAGCTACCTGCTCGCGGTCGCCGCCGGCGTGGTCACGATGATCGGCGGCATGGTGTTCGTGCGGCGCGTTCGACGCAGCAAGGAAGCGGATCGAGACTTCCACTTTGCTAACGTCGAGCGCGTATTCGCCGTATTGATGGTCTTCACCGCCTGCGCCATGGCCTTCGCCCACGGCTCCAACGACGTGGCCAACGCGATCGGGCCCGTGGCGGCCATTGTCGGCGTGATTCAGAGCGGCGGTGAGGTCGTTCAGAAATCCCCACTGCCCTTGTGGGTGCTGATCGTAGGCGCCGCCGGAATCGTCGCCGGGCTGGCCACCTACGGATTTCGCGTCATGGCGGTGGTCGGCGAACGCATCACGGAGCTCACGCCGAGCCGCGGTTTCGCCGCGACGCTCGGCGCGGCGACCACCGTTGTGGTGGCGTCCGGGACCGGCCTGCCCATTTCCACGACCCACACCCTGGTCGGCGCGGTGCTCGGCGTCGGCATTGCCCGCGGTATCGCTGCCATCAATCTGCGGGTTATCCGCAACATCCTGATCTCGTGGGTGGTGACGCTGCCGGCGGGCGCGCTTCTGGCGATTATTTTCTATTTCGTGCTGAAGGCCGCGCTCGGCTAGCCCTTGCCGAGCTCGATGGGCTCGCCGTGGGGCGTGTGACGGGCCGCCTCGTCCCACTCGGTCTTGCGCGTATCGAGCTCGGCCGCCGAGGTGAGGCCCTTCTCGGCCACCAGCTTCTCGAGCGCCGCGAGCCAGTGCAGATAATAAGTGTCACCGCGATCCGGATCGCCGCGCGCCTGCGCCGCGCCGATCTCCTCGGAAAGATGTGCGGCCCACTCCTTCCAGGTGAAGTGCCCGGCCCGATGCAGCTCCAAGGTCATGGCGAATGCCTGCGCCTGCCACGGCTCGGCGAAAACCGGACCGTCCTCATCCATCGGCAGTGAGGGCAGCTCGGAGAGATCGGCGGACTGGCTCATGACGGCAGACGCCTCAGGCGGGGTCCAGATAGTCGTCCCACAGATCGAGATACACGCTGTCGCGCGCAGACGCGTCGGCTCCCCACAGCTCCTGCGCCGTGAAGCGCACGCTGTACAGATGCTGCGGCTTCATGCCCTCGCCGACGGCGTGGGTGTCGGGAAAGATGAACACACCGTAGTCGCAGGCGATGGTTCCATGGCGTGCGCGCGCGTAGCGCGGCAGGCGCGTATGACCGATGGGATTGATGTTGCGCGTCAGCACCCGATCGCCGACCCGGAACTTGGCCGCAACGTCCTCGTTCACGCGTGCGCCGCGACTGTGCTGCAGCGCATGCTCGACGTCTGCCGCCCTCAACGGCTTCACGTGTCCTGCTCTCCCGTGAGCTCCAGCATGCGTGCCGCGATCTCCTCTTCGGTGAGTATCCCCTGCTCCACCAGCAACGTCTGCAGGCCGTGCAGCCAGTGCTCGTAGTAGCTGGTCCCGAGGTAATCGGCTGGATGCATGCGCTCGCGCGCGTAGCGCGACATGTCGATGTTCCACTTGCCGAGGAATCCCGCGGCCAGGGTAATGGCGAAGCAGCGCCGCTCCCACTCCTCGTGAAACACCGGCTCGTCGAACTCCGGGTCGATGGCACCCAGACCGTGCATGCCGCCGAGATCGTGCGCGCCGTTCATGGCCCCGTCACTGCGCTCAGACGCCGCCGGGCGAGCCGGCGAGGCCCACGCCGATCATGGAGTCGCGGGTGACGAGGTCGGCGAGCGCCTCCTCGTCCATCCCTTCGGTGCCCCCGGGACGCTGCGGAAGCACGAGATAGCGAATTTCCGCGGTGCTGTCCCAGACGCGAATCTCCACCTCCTCGTCGAGCGCCACGCCGAACTCCTCGAGCACGCCCCTCGGATCGATGACGGCGCGCGCACGGTACGGCGAAGACTTGTACCAGACCGGCGGCAGCCCGAGGACTGCCCACGGATAGCAGGAGCAAAGGGTGCACACCACCATGTTGTGCACCTTGGGCGTGTTCTCGAGCACCACCATGTGCTCGCTCTGACGGCCCTGGAAACCGAACTCGGCGATCGCCGCGGTGGCGTCCTCGAGCAGTCGTTTCTTGTACGCGTCGTCGACCCACGCTCTCGCCACGACCTTGGCGCCGTTGCGTGGACCCACCCTGGTCTCGTAGGTATCGATGAGCACGTCGAGGGCCGCCGGATCCACGAGCCCTTTCTCGGTCAGGAGTGATTCGAGTGCCTTCACGCGCAACACCGTATCGGGCAGCGGTGCGTCGTGGTCATGGTGGTGGTCGCTCATATCCTTCACCCCGGCTCAAGAGATCAGCGCAATCACCGAAACCTGGCGGCCGTAGTCCGGCTCGCCCCGATGCGTGGCACGGCGGTAGCTGAAGAAATCCTGCTCGGCGGTGTAGGTGTCGAGGGCCATTCGCTCGACCTCGACGACACCCGCCGCTCGAACGCGGTGCATGACATATTCTGATAGATCGAACATGAAATGCCCACCCTGATCGGCATCCCGGAAATACGCATCGTTGCGCGGATCCGCCTGGAGAAAACGCGCCCGTAAATCTTCACCGACCTCGTAGGACGGCTGCTGAATCGACGGACCGACGCACGCCACTATTCGCTCGGGCGGTGCCCCCAGATCGGCCATGGACGCGACGGTCGCTTCGATGACACCGCCGAGGGCGCCTTTCCATCCCGCGTGGGCGGCTGCCACGACCACACCGGCAGTATCGGCGAGCAGCACCGGCACACAGTCCGCCGCGAGCACGCCCACGGCGACGCCGGGAGTCGTCGTCACCAGAGCATCGGCCCTCGGATAGCGGCCCTCGGCGAGCGGCTCGGCGAGGGCGACGACCTCCGCGCTGTGGATCTGCGCCAGCGTGTTCAGCGCCACGTCCGCGCCCGCCGGAAAGCCGAGCGCGCGAACCGCCCGGCAGCGATTCTCGGCAACGCGGCCGGCGTCGTCTCCGGAGCCGGGCCCGCAGTTCAGGGACGTGTAAAGGCCGCGGGAAACGCCGCCGCGGCGGGTGAAGAATCCGTGGCGCACGCGGCGCTGCGCGGCAAGCACGTCACTCGTGAGAAAGTCCACGCCCGGGATCATGACACAGGCACGCGCACCGCGCTCGCGTGGCGGCGCGCGGTCATTACTGGCATCATGGCGGCAGCGCAGACGACACACCCCACTCAGGAGATTCGATATGCCGACCGCCACCGCCCGACACATCCTCGTGGATAGCGAAGACGAATGTCAGAAGCTCAAGACCAGCATCGAGAACGGCGCCGACTTCGCCGAGATTGCGGCGGCCCACTCCAACTGTCCGTCGGGCAGGAACGGCGGCGATCTCGGCAGCTTCCAGCCGGGGCAGATGGTCAAGGAATTCGACCAGGTGGTGTTCAACGAGGCCGTCGGCGAGGTGCACGGCCCGGTCAAGACGCAGTTCGGCTATCACCTGGTGGAGATCACCAGCCGCTCGGACTGAAGCTATTTCCGGTCGTTCCCCGGGTCATCGGGGGCGTATTCCACCTCGACCCATACCTTCGGCTTACCGTCGACGATGGCGCCCGTGAGCAGGTAGCGGTGCCCCGGCAGCGCCGTGAACGACAGCCCCTCGTGAACCGGCGGCTTCTCGTCGACGGCGCCGGCAATGAGCGAGAAAGCGGCCAGTCCCGTCAGCAGCGATCCGGCGGAAACGTTGCGGAACTCGATCTTGACGCCGATGTAGCGATCCCCGGCGGGAATCTGGCGGATGTGGGTCTCGGGGACGTTGACCGGCGTCCCATCGATGTTCTCGATGCTGAGCTTCAGACTCACGTCGTCGGCGCGCGGCACGATCTCGGCCATCGCCTCGCCGGCGGCGGCCTTCGGGCCGGCCGCGACGAGCAGCGCGGCGGCAAGCCAGGCGAGCGGTGACGTTACCCGGACCATAGCTCCCACCATAGCATCTGGCGGCCGCCGAGAGACACGCCATCGGCCGGCGGCGGCCTAGCCGCCATGGGCCCGAACCCTCGCCGCCATGGCCTCGAGGCCGCGATCGCGGATGCCGAGCTCGGCAAGGTGGGCCACGGTCTCGAACAAATAGTCGCGGCAGGCGCCCATGGGGCCCTCGGCCGTGGCGATGTGACGGGCAACCCGATCGTCGGACAGCCGCCCGGCGTAACGGCTGTGTGCGCGGTTGATGACAAAGGCGATGGCGGGCAGGGTCTGCGTGTGAGTGCGTGCCGACACCCAGGTCGGACGGTAGGCGCCGGTGAACATCTCACGGCGCCACAGGATGTCGAGCTCGCTCTCGACCGCCTCCTCGGCAATGCGATAGAGGACGCCGCGGCACGCCCCGCCCCGCTCGAGACCGAGCATCAGGCCGGGATTGTCCTTGGTGCCCCGCCCGAGCGGCGTCCACAGGCAGAACCGGCGGTGATATCCGTGGACGCGCGCGGTTCGTTTCTCGATGAAGTGAAACGCCGGATTCCAGATGAGCGAACCGTAGCCGAAGACCCAGACATCGCCCCGGGCCGGCGCCTCGGCGAGCGTCGCGCGCAGAGACGCGATGCGCTCCTCGTCCGGGATCACCATGCGCCGCAGCTCCGGATTGCGAAAGACGTGCTCGCGAATACTGCCGTCGAGAAGCGTTTCACGGGTGAGAAGCGGTTTTTTCATGCCTGGCTGCGCGTCTAGGCAATCGCGTCCATCGCCGCCGTCAAACGGTCCACCTCCTCCAGGGTGTTGTAGTGCACCATGGAGAACCGCAACACACCGCGGGCCGGATCGATTCCAAGGGCATCCACGCATCGATACGCGTAGAAATGACCGTGACCGACGCAGACACCGCGCTCGGCGAGCCGGGCGGCCACGTCCCCGGGGTCGCGCCCAGCGACGGTGACGGAAAAAGTCGGCGCCCTTCTCGTCGCATCGCTCGTGTCCCGACCGATGAGGCGGATGTCCGTGCGCCCGGCCAGGTAGTCGAGCACGCGCGCCATCAGCGACGATTCCTGCGCCTGAAACAATCCGTAGACCTTGGCGAGTCGCGCGCGCAGGTCGTTGTCCTCGGCATCGAAATGGTGCGCGTGCACGGCTTCGAGATAGTCGACGATGCCTGCGATGGACGCCGCCGACTCGTAGCTCAACCCGCCGGGATGGAGCTTCTCGGGTACGTTGCCTTCGTGGAAAAAATGATTCTGATTGCTCGCCGCTTCCATGTGCTCGCGTTTCGCGTACAGGACCGCGAGGTGCGGCCCGTACATCTTATAGGTGCTGAAAAGATAGAAGTCGGCGTCGAGGCTTTTCATGTCCGGCAGCTGGTGCGCGACGGTGGCGACCCCGTCGATGCACACCATCGCACCCACGGCGTGTGCCCTGGCGGTGATGGCGCGGGCGTCGTTCAGCGAGCCGACGATATTGGATACGTGGGGAAAACAGACGAGCCTGGTGCGGGGTCCGAGCAGCGCGTCGAGAGCCTCCAGGTCGAGATCGCCACTGAGCGGATCGACGCGCCATTCGCGCACCACGACCCCCCTCTCGGCCAGGCGCCGCCAGGCGCCGCCGTTGGCCTCGTGGTCCTGATTGGTGACGACGATCTCGGATCCCCGCTCCAGCAGCGGCGCCAGCGCGTGTGCGAGCACGTAGACGTTGAGGGTGGTCGACGGACCGATGACGATCTCGTCGCGATCCGCATTGATGGCCTCCGCTATCAGACTCTGGGATCTGTCGAGACGTTCACGCGCGCTTCGCGACGCGGCGAAGCGCCAGCTCGGCTGACACTGGCATTCGCGCATGTACGCTTCGATGGCCTCTATCACGTGTCGCGGCGCGTAGGATCCGCCCGCATTCTCGAGATACGCCTCGCCGTTGGCGAGCGGGGGAAAAAAGCCACGGCAGAAATTCACGTCCAGGCGCACGTTCGACATCGGTGGTGCTCCAATCAGTGTTTCGTCATCCGTTCGAGCGGCCTGTTCACACCACCGCCTCGATCAGGTACGGCCCTTCGCTTGCGAGCCCGGCACGCAGCGCGCGGATGAACTCCGCGTTGCTGGTCGCGCGCGCCGCTTCCACGCCCATGCCGCGGGCGAGCGAGACCCAGTCGAGATCCGGCCGTCCGAGATCCAGCATGTCGAGGGCCTTGCGTCCGGGATTGCGCGCGCCGACGTTGAAGAGCTCGTGCCTGAGACTCGCATAAGCGCGGTTGGCGAACAGCACCGTGGTCACATCCAGTCCCTCGCGGGCCTGGGTCCACAGCGCCTGCACCGTGTACATGGCGCTGCCGTCGGCCTGCAGGCCGATGACCTTGCGATCCGGACACGCCACCGCCGCGCCGGTCGCCATGGGCAGCCCCAGGCCGATGGCGCCGCCGCAGATCTGCAGCCAGTCGTGGGGCGGCGAGCCGCACGTGAACGGATGCAGGCCGCGCCCGGAGCCGATGGCCTCGTCGGCGACGATGGCGTTCTCCGGCATCAGCGCGCCGACGGCGCAGGCGATGGAATCGATGTCGAGCGGCCCGTCGGCGGGCAGCTCGGGAAGCGCGGGGCTCTGCAGGACGACGCCGGCTTTGCTCGCCCCGAGCTCTTCGGCGAGCCATTCGAGGGCGTGCCCGGTGTCCTCGTGGGCCTCGGCCAGCGTGTGCACGGCACAGTCTTCCGGCCACAGCCGGCTCGGCTTGTCCGGATAGGCAAAGAAGGCCACCGGCGCCTTGGCGCCCACCAGCACCAGATGCTTGACCCCTTTGAGCACGGCGAGCGCCTGATCGACCGGATACGGCACGCGCTCGACGGTGACGCGTCCGGCGCCGCGCTCGAGCCGCGCGTTGGACATCTGCGCCATCAGGCGCGCGCCGGTGGCCGCAGCAATAGCGCCCGCGACCTCGAGTCCGTGGGCGCGCAGGACCCTGCCGGCCATGAACAGGACCGTCGGCTCGCCGGATCGCAGCACCGCGGCCGCCGACGCGATGCGCTCCGCCGACACCCGCGGCGCAGCCGGCACGGGCGCCATGACCGCCGGCCCGTCGGACGCTTCCCAGGCGGTGTTGGCCGGCAGAATCAGGGTTGCGACCTGGCCCGGAGGGGTGCACGCCGCCGCCACCGCTTCGGCGCCGTCCGCGGCGACGCTGCGCGCATCGCGCGACGTGCGCACCCACGCCGACACCGGTCTGGCGATTCCCTCGACGTCGGCGGTCAAAGGCGCATCGTACTCCACGTGGTAGGTAGCGTGGTCGCCGACGATGTTGACGATGGGCGTCTGCGCTTTGCGCGCGTTGTGCAGATTCGCGAGCCCGTTACCGAGCCCCGGTCCCAGGTGCAGCAGCGTCGAGGCCGGCTTGTCCTTCATGCGCGCGTAGCCGTCGGCTGCGCCGGTGACCACGCCCTCGAACAAGCCCAGCACGCAGCGCATCCCCGCCACGCGATCGAGGGCCGCGACGAAGTGCATCTCGGAGGTTCCCGGGTTGGTGAAGCAGACCTCGACACCCGCATCGACCAGGGTTCGCACCAGGCTTTCGGCGCCGTTCATCTTTTTTCCTCCCGCTCGTCCTGCGCCGGCAGGCCTGTCACGCCCGGGCCGGGTTCTACGAGCGGCCATTCTCCGTCAGAATGCCCCATAAATGAACTTGCAGATCCCCAGCAGCACGACGGTCACCGTCACCGACCGGCCATCGGCGCCGTGGCTCACCATGGTGCACGGCGCAACCCATAACCAGGACTATTTCACCGCCCAGGTGCGCGCCTTGGAGCAGGATTTCCGGTTGCTGCTCATCGATCTGCCGGGACACGGTCAATCCGAGGCGCTGCCCGGACCCTACGGCTTCGAAGAGTATGCGGCGAGCGTGCTCGCGGCGATGGACACCGCCGGCGTGGAGCAAACCCACTATCTCGGAACACACACCGGATCGGCGGTGGGACTCATTCTCGCGAGCCGGTTCCCGGAGCGGTTCCTGAGCCTGGCGCTGGAGGGCCCGCCCACGCCGGGGATCGATCTGCCGAGCATTGTCGATGCCATGAGCCGCTGCCGCGCCGCCGCCCGCAACGAGGGCGTCGACGCCGCGCGCCGCGAGTGGTACGTGAATGGCGAGTGGTTCAACGTCATCAGAAACGAGCCGCAGCGCTGCCGTGCCGACGAGCACTGGGAAATGGTGCTGCGATACACGGGTAAGCCGTGGCTGGATACCGCCACGCCGAAGCCGGTGGTCTCAGTCATGGATCGACTGTCATCGATTGGATGTCCCGTGCTGATCTTCAACGGCGAGCACGACGTCGATGACTTCCTCGCTGCCGCCGAGGAGATAGAGCGCCGCCTTCCCAAGGCGCGGCGCGTGATCATTGAAGGTGCCGGCGGGTTTCCCATGTGGGAAGACCCGCAGCAGACCAACGCACACATCCGCCGCCACCTCGAGGCGAGCACCGCGTGAGCGCTGCTCCCGAAAGGACAGCGGCGCGTCGTGAAGCGTTCGGCCTGCGCGGCTGCACCTGTGCGCCTGTCTGCGAACCGGTCGACTGAGTGGAAAAGACCACCATCATCCGCAACGCCGCCTGGGTCGTCGCCTGGGACGGCGCCGGTCAACGCCACGCGTACCTGCGCGACTCGGACGTGGTGTTCACGGGAAACACCATCGTGCACGTCGGCCGGGGTTACGAGGGGGGCGTGGACGAGGAGGTGAACGGGCGCGAGCGGCTGGTCATGCCGGGCCTCGTCAACATCCACTCGCATCCGTCGGGGGAGCCGCTGCGCAAGGGGATCACCGACGAGACGCGCAGCCCCGGCTTTCATCACAGCTCGCTCTACGAGTTTCTCACCGTATTCGACAACGACGCCGAAGGCCGCCTGGCGAGCCTCGAGGTGGCGCTCTCGGAGCTGCTGCTGAGCGGCTGCACGACGGTTACCGATCTGTCGAGCCCCTACGACGGGTGGCTCGATTCGTTAGCCAAGAGCGGCATGCGCGCCGTGGTGGCACCGGGCTTTCGCGATGCGCGCTGGTACACCCGCGACGGTCACAGCCTCGAGTACGCATGGGACGAAGGCGCCGGACGCGAAGCCTTCGAGCTTGCGAGGCTGACCATCGATCGCGCCGAGCAGCACAGCTGCGCACGCCTGAGCGGCATGGTCTATCCTGCGCAGATCGACACATGCTCGCGACAGACCCTGCGCGATGCCTACGACTACGCCGATGAGCGCAATCTGCCGTGGCAGATCCACNNCGCGAGCGGCTTCGCGATGCTTACGACTATGCCGAGGAGCGCAACCTGCCGTGGCAGATCCACGCGGCCCAGAGCGTCACCGAGTTTCACGAGATTCAGCGGCGCCACGGCAGGACGCCGATCCAATACATGCGCGACATCGGCGTGCTCGGCGAGCGCACGATCGTCGGGCACGGCATCTTTCTCGATCATCATCCATGGCTGCACTGGACGACCCGCGAGGATCTGTCCCTGCTCGCCGATAACGGCGTCAACGTCGCTCACTGCCCGACCGTGTTCGCGCGCAGGGGCATCACGCTGCGCACGTTCGGTGACTACATCCGTCGCGGCATCAATATCGGGCTCGGCACCGACACCTATCCGCACAACTACATCGAGGAGATGCGCGCCGCCGCCTACTACGCGCGCGTCATCGCCGAGAGCGTCGACGACTTGAACACGAGCGATGTCTTCAATGCCGCGACGCTGGGCGGCGCACGCGCGCTCCGGCGCGACGATATCGGCCGGCTGGCGCCGGGATGCCGCGCTGACCTGGTGCTGGTCGACATCGCCGATCCTTCCATGATGCCGTTGAGGGAGCCAATGCGGAGTCTCATCTACGTTGCCGCGGATCGCGCCGTGCGCGACGTGTACGTGGACGGCCGGCGGGTGGTCGCGGACGGAAAGGTCCTCACCATGGACTACGCAGGGGCCAGTGCGCGACTCCAGGATGCGCAGAAGCGATCGCTTGCGCGCACACCGGCGAACGACTGGCGAGGGCGCAGCGCCGACGAGATGGCGCCGATGGTGTTCCCTACCATGACCGAGTAGCGCCCGCCGGGGCCGAACCTGCTCACCCCGCGGGCGGCGTATTTGGTCTAAAGTCAGGATTGGGCGGCGATTGGCCAGAATTCTGCCACGTTCCCCCGCCACGCTTGAGAGAACAGTCAACGAGGGTCCTGCGTTGCCGGATAAGCGTCTACGCGTCGGTGTTCTTTTCGGTGGGCGCTCCGCAGAGCACGAGGTGTCTGTGCGCTCGGGTCTTTCCATCATGGCGGCGATGGATCGGGGCAAGTACGAGCTCGTCCCCATCGGCGTCACCAAATCCGGCGAGTGGCTTCGCCTGGATCCCCGCTTGCTCGAAGGACCCGGAGCTGCCCTCGCGCTCGAAGGCGATCGCGTCGCCCTCCTTCCGCAACCGAAGGATCACTCACTGATGCGGCTCGATAACGGTGCCGACGGCGCACGCAAGCCGCTCGACGTGGTGTTCCCTGTTCTGCACGGACCTCTCGGTGAGGACGGCACCGTGCAGGGACTGCTCGAGCTCGCGGACATTCCCTACGTGGGATCGGGAGTGCTCGGCTCTGCCGTCGGCATGGACAAGGCCGCCATGAAAGCGCTGTTTCGGGAGCGGCAGCTCAAGATCGCGCCCTACCGCGTGTTCCTGCGCAAGAGGTGGCGCGACAATCCCGAGGCGGTGCGAACCGAATGCGAATCCGCCTTCCCGTATCCGTGGTTCGTGAAGCCCGCCAATCTCGGCTCGAGCGTCGGCATCTCGAAGGTCCGAGACGAAGCCGAGTTCGTGACGGCTATGGAGGAGGCTGCACAATACGATCGCAAGCTCATCGTGGAAGCGGCCGTCGAGCATGCGCGCGAGGTGGAAGTGTCGGTGCTGGGAAACGACGAGCCGGTGGCTTCAGTGGTGGGCGAGATCCTTCCCAGCCACGAGTTCTACGATTACGAGTCCAAGTATCTGGACGATGCAACCCGTCTGGTCATTCCCGCCGATCTTCCCGAGAGCATCGCGGATACGGTTCGCGAGACGGCCGTGCAGGCTTTCCTGGCGCTCGACTGCGCGGGTCTCGCCCGCGTGGATTTTCTGATTGCCGCAAAAACCCTGGAAGTCTTTCTCTCCGAGGTCAACACCATGCCGGGCTTCACCTCCGTCAGCATGTATCCGAAGCTCTGGGAAGCATCCGGTGTCCCCTACTCCGAGCTCATCGACAAGCTCATCGCGCTCGCCATCGAGCGACACGCCGAGATCCACGCCAATCGCCGCAGCTACACCGATTAGCCGTAGAACGGCGTCACCCCTACAGCCGGCCGATTTCTGGCCGATATTGACCTAAGTACCGGTCTCGAAAAAGGAATCTAGGTCATGAAATCCATCGGTGTTGTGTTGGCGACAGCCGTCCTGCTGGGTGCGTGCACGGTCAGTGGACCCAGGGTGAAAATGGACCCGGATATCGTCAAGGTCGAGCCCGTCAAGGTGGAGATCGGCGGCGGTCCCTCTCATTGCCCTCCCGGACACGCCAAGAAGAACTGGTGCTGACGCGCTCCACGCTCGTCGCGTTTCACCCGGGATAAATTCCCTCCTCCCGCCCGCCGGCCGTGGCGCGCTGGCGGTCGGCGCCGTGCTGCTGTAGCAGCTGTCGGTGTAGTCCACGGCGCCACCACCCCCCGATGCGATCAGAGCCCGGCGCACGATAACGCCCGGCCGGGACACTGGCAGCCGCGAGCGGAATCGCCGATCATTGACCACTTTCAATGCAGCCGTAGATCCGCGATGAGCACCATACCCACAGCCGTGATATTCGACATGGACGACGTGCTTTGTCGGTATCACTTCGAGAAACGCCTGGAGCGGCTCGAAGAGATGACCGGTGTCGCCGCCGAGATCATCAACGAGGTCATCTGGGAGCAGGGATTCGACGAGGAGGGGGATGCCGGGCGCTACAGCGCCGACGAGTACCACCGCCTTTTCTGCCAGCGAATCGGCGCCGACCTGAGCAGGGAGCAGTGGCTCGAAGCGAGGGCGATCTCCATCGAGCCGAATTTCGAGGTGCTCGACATGGCGCGCCGCGTCAAGCGCAACGCGACCCTGGCGCTGCTCACCAACAACGGTCCGCTGCTCAAGGAGTCCATCGACCGGGTGTTCCCCGAGGTCGCGGAGATCTTCGCCGAGCGAGCGCACTTCTCCTACGAGTTCGACACCTGCAAGCCCGATCCGCTGGTTTTCCTGCGCCTGATGGAACGGCTCGAGGTGCCTCCCGGGGAGGCACTGTTCATCGATGACACGCCCTCCTACATCGAAGGCGCCACCACTGCCGGCCTGATGACCCATCATTTCCGCTCGGCGCCGCTGCTGCGAGCCGAGCTGGAGATCCGGGGCGTGCTCGCCTAGCCGCGGCCGGACAGGCTCCGCCGGCACGGCGGGTCAGGCGCAGTCGGCCGAGCACGGGGGTGAGCAGGTTTCGTTGGTTGCCACCCGCAGGGCTGTATACTGAGCTGTACGAGTTCGTTCAGCCCGGTTAGAGTGCCGCAGCCTCGAGCATCGCGTGCCTCCCGCCGAGCGCATCCATCGTGACGGAATCGACACATGACGATTAGACGCGGGCGAAACCTGCTGTTGTCGCCGGGTCCTACCAACATCCCGGATCGGGTGCTGCGCGCCATGCAGCGGCCTGCGCTCGACTTGCACTGCGAGGAAATCGTCAGCCTGTCCCGATCCTGCCTCGACGACCTGAAGCCGATATTCCGCACCCGCGCGGGTGAAACCTTCATCTACGCCGCCAACGGCCACGGCGCCTGGGAGTCGGCATTGAGCAACTGCCTGTCGCCGCGCGATCGTATCCTGGTCTTCGAGACCGGCGTGTTCGGAGAGGCGTGGGCGGGCATGGGTCAATCCCTGGGGCTCGAGCCGGAGTTCATCACCGGTGACTGGCGTCACGGCGTCGATCCCCATGCCGTCGAGGACCGGCTGCGCGCGGATAAGAATCACGTGCTCAAAGCGATCCTCATGGTGCAAACAGACACGGCCACCGGCATCACCAGCGACGTGGCGGCGGTCCGCAAGGCCATCGACGCGGCCTCGCACCCGGCGCTTTTCATGGTCGACGCGGTCGCCTCGCTGGCGGCGACGGATCTGCGCATGGACGAGTGGAAGGTCGACGTGGCGGTAGCGGCGTCGCAGAAGGCGCTGATGTCACCGCCGGGCCTCGCGCTGGTGGCGGCGAGCCCAAAGGCGCTCACGCACGCGGACGAGGCGACCCTGCCGCGCCACTACTGGGACTGGCGCAGGCGTCTCGACCAGGAGGCTTACATGTGGTTCTGCGGCACCGCCCCGGAGCATCTGCTGTATGCGCTGCGCGAATCCATCGATATGGTCAACGAAGAAGGGCTCGAGAACATCTTTCGCCGCCACCGGCGGCTCGCCGATGCCATCCGCGCGGGCATCGACGTCTGGGCCGAAGCCGGCGCGGTGGAGCTGAACGCGCTCTTGCCGAGGGAGCAGTCGAACTCGGTCTCCACCATCCGTGTCGACGAGCGCTACAGCGCGGTCAGCATCCGGGAAACCTGTGAGAACCGTCTCAACACATCCCTCGGCGGCGGTCTGGGGCGTCTCGCCGGCAAGGCGTTCCGCATCGGTCACATGGGCGACATCAACGAGCACATGGTGCTCGGCGCGTTGGCGAGCGTGGAGCTCGCCATGCAGATGTGCGGCGTGCCCCACGGCAAGGGCGGCGTCGATGCCGCCATCGCGACGCTCGCGGAAAGCGAGGAGCCGGCGCTGGCAGCCGACTGAAGCTCAGCACTGCCTCTAAAGAAGCTCCAGCTGCAGCGGATAGCGGCTGAGCTTCTCGTGACCGTCCTCCGTGATCAGAATCTGCTCTTCGAGCTTGACGCCCTCGTGGCCTCCCGAGGCGCCGATGTAGGATTCGACGCACAGGGTCATGCCCGGCAGGACCACGCCGTCGCTTCCGTGCAGCTCGAATTCGCCGAAGTGCTTGATGGACGGATACTCGTCGCACAGGCCGACGCCGTGCAGGATGCAGCTGTAACGGTTCGCGTAGAACTCGTCGGGGATCTTCCAGGCACGTTCGGCGATCTCCCGATAGGTGATGCCGGGTTTGAGCATCGCGGTGTTGTGCTCGATCTGCTCGAGCGCCGCCGCGTAAAGGCGGCGCTGCTCGTCGCTGGCCTTGCCGTCGCCGCAGACCCAGGAGCGGGAGATGTCGCAGCAGTAGCCGTAGGGGCCGACGAGATCGGTGTCGACGCTCACCATGTCGCCCTTCTCGATGACGCGCATGCTGGATTCGCGAAACCACGGATTGGTCCTCGGCCCGGATGACAGCAGGCGTGTCTCGATCCACTCGCCGCCGAGTGCGATGTTCCTCTCGTGGAGCTTGGCCCACAGCGCGTTCTCGGTGATGCCCGGCACGAGCGCCTGGCGCATGACCTCGAGGCCCTGCTCGCACACGTCGATGGCGTGGCGCATGAGCGCGATCTCGCCCGGCGACTTGATCTCGCGCGCATTCTCCATCACCTCGAAGCCGTCGTGGATGCTGATGCCGCGCCTGGTGAGCTCGAGCACGCCCAGGGGCCCGCAGCGGTCGATGGCGACGCGCTTGTTGCCGCCCCCGTAACGGCTCACCAGATCCACGATCTCGTCCGCCCAGACGCCGACTTTCTCGTGAATGCGCGGCCCGGCGCCGAAGTAGTACCACGCGGTCACCGGACGCACCTCGTCGACGCCGGGAAGACCCTCGGACAAGTGCTCGAATCCCGCGTACTCGAACAGCACCACGGGTCCCTCGGTGGGCACGAAAACGAACCGGTTCTCGTTGTGGGAGCACCAGATCTGCATGTCCGTGGCATCGGTGGCGTAGCGGGTGTTGAGCTGGTCGTAGAGAACGATGGCGGCGTAGTCCCGCTTGCGGAGCTCCTCGCGCACCCGCCCGAGACGGTACATGCGCACCGCATCGAGATCCGTCGGCGCCTGGGAGTACTCCATGGCCCCGTGCTGGCGCGCCGCCACGCGACCTTCTCGAATCACCGCCGTCATGACCCGTCTCCCCGCGGACACCACAACTTCGGGCGGAATGTAGCCGACTCACCTGCCGCTCACAATACGCCCGGTGATTGCACGCCTCCCGTGCCTCGGGCATGCTCCAGTCCCTGTTCCACCCCGGAGTTCCGTGTGCCGCAGAGCGTCGATCTGCTGGTCCTGCACGCCCATCTGCTCACCATGCAGGGTGAGGGCGTCGGCTACGTGCGCGACGGCGCGCTCGCGGTGCGCGGCGACACCCTCGTCGACGTCGGTCCGAGCGAGGCGCTCTCGCCGCGCTACCAGGCTGCCGAGACGCTCGATGCCACGGGATGCGCGGTGCTGCCGGGGCTCGTGGATGCGCACATGCACACGGTCTACGCGGTGGTGCGCGGCGTCGCCCAGGATGTCGCCAACTGGATGCAGAAGGGACTGGCACCTTTCTCGCGGCACATGAACGACGAGGCGGCGCGCGCCGGCACGCGTCTCAATATCGTCGAGGCCATGCAGGCCGGCACCACGACCATGGGCGACTTCGTGCGCCCCTACCCCGGCTGGGCCGAGTGCTTTGCCGAGGCGGGGCTGCGTGCGTGCCTCACGCCCACCATCAACGCGCTGCCGCCGGGCGGCATGGCGGGCTGGAAGCTCGGCGACCTCTACCCCCTGGACGAGGACGCGGGACGCGCCTCCATCGATGCGGCTATCGGCATCTGCGATCGCTGGCACGGCGCCGAGGGCGGGCGCATCACCACCATGCTCGGTCCCCAGGGAACCGACATGATCGGCCGCGAGCAGCTGCTCGAGGTCGGTCGCCTCGCCGAGGAGCGCGACCTCATGCTCCACGTGCACGTGGCCCAGGGCGATCGCGAGATCGACCAGATGCTCAAGCGCTACGGCCAGCGCACGCCGGCGTTCATGGCAGAAAACGGACTTCTCAATGATCGCCTGCTCGCGGTGCATCTCACGGAGGCAAGCGACGAGGAGACCGATCTGATCGCTGCGAGCGGCGCACGCATGGCACTCTGCTCGGGCAGCATCGGCATCATCGACGGCATCGTGCCACCGGCGCAGCGTTTTCGTGAGAAAGGCGGCATCGTCGCACTCGGCTCCGATCAGGCGAGCGGCAACAACTGCAACAACATCTTCAACGAGATGAAGCTGACGGCGCTGTTCAACAAGATCCACTACCGCGACCCGGAAGTCATGCCGGCCTGGGAGGTGCTGCGCATGGGCACCATCGAGGGTGCCCGGGCCATCGGGCTCGGCGACCGCATCGGCAGCCTGGAAGCCGGCAAGCAGGCCGATTTCATCGTCGTCGACGTCGACACGCCGAACCTGCTTCCCATCATCGATGCGCCGGTGCGCACGCTGGTGCCGAATCTCGTCTATGCGGCCACCGGCAAGGAAGTGCAGACCGTGGTGGTCGCCGGGCGCACCATCATGCGCAATCGCGAAGTGCTGACCCTGTCGGAGTCCGAAGTGCGCGCGCAGGCCCAGGGCGAGGCGCTGCGGCTGGGCGAGCGCGTCGCGCGGGATCCCGTGCATCGCGAGCTCCATCTGCTCTGCGCCATGCAGACCGGCAAGCTCTGAACCGCGGTCCCGTCGTGAGGTTCGACAAAGTCGTGGTTACCGGGGGCAGCGGTCTGCTGGGTCGCTTCGTGGTCGACGCGCTCCGGGATCGCTGCGACGTGACCGTGCTCGATATCAAACCGTCTTCGCGCAAGGTCGCCTATCGCCACACCGACATTCTCGATCTCGAGGCACTCTCCGCGACGATTGCAGGCCACGATGCCGTCGTGCATCTGGCGGGCATCGACGACGGCAACGACTTCCCGGACGAGGTTTACTTCAGAACCAACGTGCAGGGCACCTGGAATCTGCTGCATGCCGCGGAGCGTGCAGGGGTAGGCAAGATCGTGGTCGCGAGCAGCACCGCCGCCTACGGCCTCGGTCACGATGGGATGCCGGACTACCTGCCCATCGACGAGGGCCACGCGCAACGGCCGAAGGCCACCTACAGCCTCACCAAGCAGCTCATCGAGGTCGCCTGCCGAAGCTTCGTCGCGCGCGGATCGCTCGCCATCACCTGCCTGAGACCCACGTTCATCGTGCGTCCCGAGCGCGAAGCGGCGATACTCGCGCAGCTCGACCTGGAGGACCCGGAATCCGATCCACCGGCGGGCGCCACCGGCGACGATGGCGAGGCGCCCTACGGCGCCCTGTCGGTGCTTCGCGGCTACGTGCGCTCCGAGGACACGGCGCGTTGCTTTCGCATGGCATTGGACTACGATGGCGAGCCGTTCGACGCCTTCAACGTGGCCGCCGTGGACGGCATCGGGCACGAGCCGTTGCTGCCGCGGCTCGAGCGGGCCTACGGGCGCCTGCCCGACATCCGCGACCCGGCGCGCTATCAGTCGAGCCCCACCGCGAGCGTCTTCGCGAGCGATCGCGCCCGGGAGCGGCTCGGCTGGGAGCCGCGGGGCGACTGGAACAGCATCGTCGACGAGCAACGATCAGCAAAGCAGAGGAAAAGCCGACCATGACGCGCATGACCGGTGGCCAGGCCATCGTCCGATCACTCAAAGCCTACGGCATCGATACCCTGTTCGCGCTCCCGGGCGTCCAGCTCGACCACTTCTTCAACGCGCTCTACGACGAGGGCAACAGCATCCGCGCCATCCAGCCGCGTCACGAGCAGGGCGCCGCCTACATGGCCTACGGCTACGCGCTGGCGAGCGGCCGGGTGGGCGCATACGCCGTGGTGCCGGGACCGGGATTGCTCAATACCACCGCCGCGCTCGCCACCGCCTACGGCTGCTATTCGCCGGTGCTCGCCATCACCGGCCAGCTGCCCGCCAGCGCCATCGGCAAGGGCTACGGCCTGCTCCACGAGATCCCGGATCAGCAGGCGCTGATCGGGGGGCTCACAAAGTGGTGCTGCCGTATCGAGTACCCGAGCGACGTGCCGGATCGAATGCGCGAGGCCTTCAAGCAGCTTCGAAGCGGCGTCGTGCGACCCGTGGAGATCGAGATGGCCATGGATACCCTGGGTGTCGCCACCGAGGTCACGCTGCTCGACCCGGTGCACGGCTATCCATCCCCCGAGCCCGACGCCGAAGCCGTGGAGGCGGCGGCGAAGCTCCTCGGCAGGGCGAGGAATCCCATGATCGTCTGCGGCGGCGGCGCCGTGAGCGCCGGCGGCGAGCTCCTCGAAGTGGCCGAGATGCTGCAGGCGCCGGTGATCTCGCACCGCATGGGCCGCGGCATCGTGAGCGATCGTCACTATCTGTCGCACACGCTGCCGGTGGGATACCGGCTGTGGCCCGATGTCGACGTCGTGCTCGTCGTCGGCTCGCGCGGCCAGCAGCAGCTGCAGGTGTGGGGAAAGGACAAAGATCTCCAGGTGGTGCGCATCGACATCGACCCCACCCAGATGGTGCGCTTCGGACACCCGGCCGTCGGCATCGTCGCGGATGCCCGGGACGCCCTCGCCGCCCTGGTCCCGGCGCTCGCAAAGCACAACGCGAAGCGCGCATCCCGGGAAGAAGCGCTCACCGCGCTGAAGTCTTCCATCTTCGCCGAGCTGGGCGAGCAGCTCGCGCCCCAGGCGCGCTACATCGAGGCGATTCGCGACGCGCTCCCGGAGGACGGCATCTTCGTCGACGAGCTGACCCAGATCGGCTACGTGTCTCGCGCCCTGCTGCCCGTCTACAGCCCCAGGACCTTTCTGTCCACGGGCTACCAGGGCACCCTCGGCGCCGGCTTCCCCTCGGCCCTCGGCGCCAAGGTCGCCCTTCCCAGTCGGCCGGTGCTGTCGGTGAACGGCGACGGCGGCTTCATGTTCAACGTGCAGGAGCTCGCGAGCGCGGTGCAGCACGGCATCGACGTGGTCACGGTGGTCTTCAACGACAATGCCTACGGCAACGTCAAGCGCATGCAGGAGGACGACTACGGCGGCCGCGTGATCGCATCGGAGCTGCGCAATCCCGATTTCATGCAGCTCGCGGAGAGCTTCGGCGTGGCGGGCGCGCGCGCCGGCTCGCCCGAGGAATTACGCGCCGAGATCGAGCAGGCCTTCGGCCGCGCCGGCCCGAGTCTCATCGAGGTACCCATCGGCAAGCTGCCCGATCCCTGGGGCGTGAGCCTGCCGAGAACGAAAACGCGCGGGTGAGCGCCAGCGCCCGCGGCAGCTATCTGTGGGGCATCTGGTGGATGCTGGTCACGGGCCTGCTGTTCGTCGGCGTCACCGGCGTCGTCCGCCATCTCGGCACCGACATGAACCCGATACAGGCGGCGTTCATTCGCTACGCCTTCGGCATCGTGCTCATCGCGCCGCTGCTGCTGCGCATGGTCGCGTCGGGCAAAAAGCCCTCGCGGATCGGATTGCACCTGCTGCGCGGCGTCGCCCACGGCACCGCGGTGATGCTGTGGTTCTTCGCCATGGCGCGCATCCCCATCGCCCAGGTGACCGCCATCGGCTTCACGACGCCCATCTTCACCACCATCGGCGCGGCGATCTATCTCGGCGAGGTCCTGCACGCGCGACGCATCGCCGCGGTGCTGGTGAGCTTCGTCGGCACCTTGATCATCCTGCGTCCCGGCGCCGTCGAAATCGAGCTCGGCGCGCTGGCCCAGCTCGCCGCGGCACCGCTGTTCGCGTGCTCGTTCCTGATCGCCAAGAAGCTCACGGAAACCGAATCGAGCGCCAGCATCGTCGCCTACATGTCGGTGTTCGTGACCCTGGCGCTGCTGCCCGCCGCGCTCCTGGTGTGGCGCGCGCCCACCCTCACCGAGCTCGCCTGGCTGTTCGTGACCGCCGTGCTGGCCACGGCGGGCCACTACACCCTGACCCTGGCCATGCAGGCGGTGGAGCTCACCGTTCTGCAGCCCTTCTCCTTTCTTCAGCTGGTCTGGGCGGCGCTACTGGGTTTCTATGTCTTCTCCGAGGTGCCGGACATATGGACCCTGTTCGGCGGCGCCGTCATCGTCGCCAGCGTGACCTATATCGCCCACCGGGAGGCGCGTGCGACGGGTGAGCGTCCCCGGCGCAATCCTAACGACTGAGATCGGAATTCGTCAGCGTGCCCGTATCGGTCCGGTTTCCTGTATCGAGACGGTGTACCCCTCGATAGTCGGCGGGATACGGCTGCGAAGCTCATCGGTGATCTCGGCCGCGTACACCTTGATGCAGGGCGCTCCGTCGCACTCGCTCTGGGCGGTTCCGACGACGCCGGGGATCGACATCAGGGTGTCGGTATGCTCTGCCAGCACGGCTTCGATGGTCTTGTCCGGCATGATCCCCGCTTCCCGGTCCTGCCCTGTGGCTCGGTCACCACAGCCGAATGTTGCCACCGCAACGCACACGGTTCCCGCCAAAGCAGTCACCCGGCTCACGGCGACACCCGGCTTCGAGCAGCCAAACGAGTTTGCTTAGTCCCCGTCGATGGTCACGCCAAAACGGCTGAGTACCGGGCCGATGGGATTGGCCACCGTAATAAAAGCGCTTCCTGCGAACAGCAGCCCGACAGGCTTGCGGTCGTCAGCCTTGGATGGTCCCTTTCCGTCGACGACGATCAGGGAGCCCGAGTCTCCACCGGCGCTGAAGTCACCCGGCTCAATGATGATCTGGCCAACGAATCTCGCAACGCCGGTACTATAGCCAACGTTCACGGTCGCGTTGATGGCGCTGATTCGGCCCTTGGTCAGACCGGTGGTGCGGCCGTACTTTTTGACGCGCATGTTGATGGATGGTTCCACGGTGGTCGACCTGGGCGTTCCGTAGCCGTCGGACAGTGTGGCATTGCTAAGATCACCGGTGCTCACTGATGCTATCGCGGCATCCATGACGTTGTTCGCAAAAGTAGAGAACACGATTGGCTCGAAATCGGACAGTGTTCCGATGGTGTCAATTGGAGCCACACCATCATCATACGCACCCGGTTGCAGCACAGGGTCACCAGCTGTCGCCAAGTTTTCGTCCGCGTAGACGTGGTTGTTGCTCAAAGCCCAAACGTTGCTCCCGTCGGTAACCCGCGCACCAATGGTGCCTGCGGTGATATCTGGATGACCCGTCGACACGCCGATGGGCACTGGTCGATCGCATCGCTCGATAGTAGTCGCGCAACCGCTGGGCGCGGACTCGTCGCCACCGGGACCGCCGGCGTGGCCTGGCTGGTGATGCAAGGCGTAGACTTTGCCGATCGCCTGGATAACCACCGGGACGCCGTCCAGGAACCTCGGTACTCCGGCAACCGACCTCGATTCGGTNNTGCGCCATCTCCTTCGATGCCGACGCCGGTGCCGACGACGCCTTCCATGGCCATGAGATCGGGCGTGTGGATGTTCTGTATGCCGATGGCATGCTCGATGGCGGCGGGATGAACGACGACCACGCGGGCCAGGACGGGCATGGTCGTGAGTGCCGCCAACCCTGCGGCAATCGAGATCAATACGGTGCGTCGCGGAAATTTCATTTTTCTGTCCTCTCCTTCGGCCTTGTTGCGTGTGGGAACGCAGCGTGCATTATAACGCGAAACTCGGTCGTCGCGCTGATCAATTCCGTGCCGATGGTTGAATACAACATTCGGTATTGCTCGAAGTCGGCACGGCATCGTTAACCCAACGGAACAGCGCGTTTGCACTATCGACAAGCGCGGTCGATAGGAATTTACTGCCGAGAACCTACTGCAGGATCACACGCCGATCCTCAGGCGCTTCCGCGGAAGCGCCCCCCTCGACTAAACGCGTTCCGCCCCTGGAGTCTTCGGCGACCCTATCCTCCGGCTGATAGCCGCAGCGCGGCACG
>JABAHO010004948.1_pt1 | contig 23870 bp, 25 predicted proteins | sample 7062071 | NCBI WGS metagenome assembly JABAHO01 (sample SAMN14534356, study PRJNA622989) | marine sediment metagenome | biome: marine biome [ENVO:00000428]; feature: marine pelagic biome [ENVO:01000023]; material: deep marine sediment [ENVO:00002113] | place: India: Gulf of Kutch | collected...
GCCGGCGTACTCGAAGGGGTCCCGGGTCCAGGCCCCGCGGATGATCGCGAGGGCCTCTTCGTAGCGGCTGCGGCTTTCCTGGGGACGCACGCCGAAGCCGCGGAAATGCTCCGGGATGATGCCGCGCCCGGCTCCGAAGTTGAGTCGGCCACCGCTCAGGATGTCGAGGAGGGCAAAATCTTCCGCCTTGCGGAGGGGGTTCTCGAAGGGGAGCAGACTGATGGCGGTGCCGAGGCGCAGGCTCGTCGTCTCCCGCGCGAGCGCGGTCAGAAAGATCTGCGGGCTCGGGCACACGCCGAAGGAATAGAAGTGCTCTTCGCCCATCCACACCGACTCGAAGCCGAGGGCCTCCGCTTCGACACAGATCGAGAGCGTGTCGTGCAGATAGCGCGCTTCGTCGCGCTCGCCGCGGACGAAATCGAAGAGCGAGAAGAGACCAAATTCCATGCTGTCTCCGAGGCACGCCCGCGTTTCGGCGCGGGGGGCACAAACCCGTCTACACTAGCGCCGCCTGTCTCTGGGAGACCGACATGCCTCACGCAAGCGCCCACGACCGGGGCGACTGGACCGCCGCGGAGTGGGCCCTCCTCGAACGCACACGGGAATTCGCCGGGCACCACCTGGCCCCGCACGCCGCGGCCTGGGAACGAGAGGGTGCGCTCCCGGAGAAGACCCTCCACCGCGAAGCCGCGCGCGCCGGGCTCACCCTGCTGATGATGGACGAGCCCGCCGGGCACGGGCGGATTCCCTTTCCCCTGGCGGGTGCCGTGGCGGAAATTCTCGCCGAAGTCTGCATGCCCTTCGCCCTGGTGTTGTTCGCGCACAACTACGTGGGATGGGCGCTCCGGGACGGCCCGAGTGAGGCATTGCGCGAGCGCTACCTCCCGGGGATGCGAAGCGGCGACCACTTCGGTGTGTTCTGTCTCACCGAGCCACAGGGGGGAAGTGATGCCGCCGCCATCCAGACCCTCGCGCGCCGGGTGCCAGGGGGCTGGGTCCTCGACGGCGAGAAGGCCTGGATCATGTGCGCCACGAGTGCCGATTTCTACGGGGTCTATGCGCAGACCGAGGCGGGTAGCGGGTCGCGCGGGATCGCCATGTTCCTGGTCGACGCCGACGCGCCCGGTGTCGAGCGCTTTCCCTTCGATCTCTTTGCGGGCCGCGGCTTCGGCATGGGTGGGTTCCGGATGCGCGACGTGCGGGTGGACGACGACGCCCTGCTCGTGCCTCCGGGCCAGGGGCTTCGCTCGGCCTTTCGGGCCATCGACGTCGCCCGCGCGACGGTCGCGGCGATGTCCTGTGGTCTTCTGGCGCGCGGGTTGCGCGAGGCGGTGGACTACACGAAGGAGCGCGAAGCCTTCGGGGCGACGATCGCCGATTTTCAGGGCGTCCAGTGGATGCTGGCGGATGCCGCGACCGACCTCGAAGCGGCGCGTGGCCTCACGCGGACCTGCCTCGAGGCGCTCGAGACCGAGCGCGAGGGCACCTTGCACGCGGCGCACGCAAAAAAGTTCGCGACACGCGTGGCGCTCGCCCGCTTGGGGGACTGTATGCAGGTGATGGGTGCGAACGGCGCCAAGAGCGAGACCTTCGCGAGCCGTCATTTTGGCTACGCCAAGCTCGCCCACTACCTCGACGGGGCCAATGAAATCCAGAATGTGGTGATCAGCCGCGCGCTCTTCGCCTGAGCGATCCCCAGGAGGCGCCATGCCCTACGCGAGTGGACGACCCTTTCAGGACGCCGACAGCCATCTGATGGAGCTCCCGGATTTCTTGCGCGACGGCGCCCCCCAGCGCCTTCGCGCAAAACTGCCGTCGCTCACCCAGTTCGGTCTCGACGTGGAGGGCCTGCGCTTCGAGGCCCTGGCGGGGCAGACGCGACACCCCGACGAGGTGGTCGCCGCGCGCCGCGCCCTGGGTGACTCGCTCCTGAAGGGCCCGAAGTGGCACGACGCCCTGGGGTCGTTTTGCGGGGAGGAACGCGCCGAGGTCCTCGACCTCCTGGGCTTCGACCGGCAGGTCATCTTCTCGAGTTTTTGCGCGACGGCGCTCTTTCCGCTGCGCGATCCGGTGCTCCGGGTCGAAGGGTGCCGCGCGCACAATCGATCGCTCGCCGCCTTTTGTGACGCGGACCCGAGACTGCTCGGCGTCGGTCTCCTCACGCTCGACGACCCCGCCGCGGCACTCGCCACGATCGAAGAAGGTCTCGAGTTGGGACTCGCGGCGTTCTGGCTCCCCAGCGAAGCACCCGGTGGGCGCTCGCCCGGTCACCCCGAGCACGATCCGGTCTGGCGTCGACTCGCCGAGGCCGAAACGCCCTTCCTCCTCCACGTCGGCAGCACGACCCTGTCGATCGCGGACGAGTGGACCAACGACGGCATGCCCGCCCACGAGAACGCCCGCGGTGGGGCGGAGGTGATCGGGTCCAAAGACCTCGCTGTCATCTATCAGCCCTACGAGCGCTTTCTCTCGATTCTCCTGCTCGACGGTGTGCTCGAACGGTTTCCCGCCTTGCGCGGGGGCGCCATCGAGGTCGGCGCGGGCTGGGTGCCCGCGATGTGTCGGCGCCTCGATCACGCGGCTTCGATCTGGGCGCGCAGTGAACCCCACCTCGCGCGGATGGAGCGTCGACCCTCCGAACAGATCGAAGCGCAGCTTCGCTTCACCCCATACCCCTTCGAAGACGTCGGGCAGCTCATCCGCGAGTCGTCGCCTTCGCTCTATCTCTTTTCCTCGGATTATCCCCACGCCGAAGGCGGGCGCGACCCGCTGGCGCGTTTCGAAGCGAGCCTCGCGGGGCACGGAGAAGAGACCCGGCGGCGCTTTTTCGCCGACAACATGTGCGACCTGTACGGCGCCGCCTGAGGAGACGTCGGTGAGCGCTTCGGGCCGGCTCGCGGCGCGCCCGATTAGGTGAGACCCACGAGCCGACGCAAGTCGCCGAGCAGCGGTGGNNCGTTCCAAGTCGCGCAGACGCAGGCCGATGAGCTGCATCGGGTGATAGAGCGCCGGGAGAAAGATCAGCAGGGTCGCGATGGCGCCGCCCCAGGTGAGTCCCACCAGACCGTCCCGCAGACCGATCCAGTAGCCCAGTGCGAGGAGCGAGCCGCGCAGGAAGGTCCACCCGAGCAACCAACCCGTGCGCGCTTTCGCGATGAACACCGCATCGCTCAAGAGGAACACGCTCGCGAGGATCGTCGAGATCACCAGCACCTGCGCGACCGGGGCGGTCGGGAGCCATTCGACTCCGAGCACTACCTGGGTAAAGGGAAGGGCCGTGATGGCGATCCCGATGAGCACGGGACAGATCGTGAAGACGATGCCCGCCGCCGCCCGCGACACCTCGCGGCGGAAACGCGGTAGATCGTCCTGTACGTGCGCGAGCGCCGGGTTCATCACCGCGATGAACGAGCTCACGATCACGCGAGAGGGATTCATGATGCGTTGGGCGAGCGCGTAGTACCCCANNCGCGCCGAGGTAGCGCGTGATCAGGAACGAATCCAAGTTCGTGAACACGAAGAGCAGGAAGTGGGAGGCGCTCAGGTGCGTGGTGAAGCTCGCCACCTCGCGCAGGTGCGCGGCGCGCAGCCGAAAGCTCGGAAGCCAGGCGGCGCGCACCAGGACCAGCAGATTCTGAATCGCGATGCTGGTCGTGTACCCGATCACCATCGCCCACACGCCGTAGCCCGCGAAGGCGAGGCCCACGGCGATGACCCCGTTCGAGATCGCCCCGACGAGATCGACCAGGGCGAGCGACGCGAAATCCATCCGACGACGCAGCAGCGAGCGGTGGGTGGCGGTGAGCCCGGTGAGGAACACCGCGATCGCGAGCGTGCGAAACAGACTCGCGAGCAGCTCCCCCTGGCCGTAGGCGCGCGCCAACGCGGGCGCACCCAGATACAGACTCGCCGCCATCGTCCCGCCGATCAGCAGGTTCAGGACGAAGATGCTGCTCCCGAGCTCTCGGTCGAGCGAGGGGCGCTGTACCACGGCGGCGCCGGTACTGAAGTGGAGCATGTCGAGGAAATGCACCACGACGAGGGCCGCGCCCATCAGCCCGAAGTCTTCTGCACCGAGGAGGCTCGCGAGGGTGATCGTGACGAGAATCCGGACCGCCTGGAGCGAGACCCGACCCGCCGTCGACCAGCGAACCCCCTCGACGATGGGGCGGCGCGAACCGCCAAAATTGTCCTCGCTCAAACGAGCCTCCCGGGGCGCGCAACGCCGCGGGCGTCGATCGCTGGGGGCAGGGTACCGCCGAGGGCGTACGCGCCTAGGGTGGCTGGGGATTCTCTGACACGCCCGCGTGCGGCCGTCGCGCAGCTGCGTGGCCGCGGGGCGCAGTCTGTGGAACCTTGTGCCGCCCCATGGGTTCCGCTCCCGCGGCCACAGAACACGAGGTGCAGGGATGAGTGTGCGAGGAAAGGCCTTCATCGCGGGGGCCTTCGAGCACCCGGGCCGGGAGCTCCCCGGCAAGACCTTGCCGATGATCCACGCCGAGGTCGCCGAGGGTGCCCTGGCCGACGCGGGTCTCGGGTTTGGCGACGTCGACGCGTACTACTCCGCCGGCGACGCGCCGGGCTTCGGGGCGCTCTCGATGGCCGACTACCTGGGCCTCGAGTGCAAGAATGTCGACGACACCGAGACGGGCGGATCCTCCTATCTGGTCCACGTCCAGCACGCGGCGGCCGCCATCGCCGCGGGCCACATCCAGGTGGCCCTCATCACCCTCGCCGGCAACCCGCGCACGGGCGGCGCGTCTCCGGGCGGGAGCGCCAATGTCTCCGGCGCGCCCGAGGTCGGCTTCGACAATCTCTTCGGGATGGGCGTTCCCGCGGGTTACGCCCTCGCGGCGCGGCGCCACATGCACGAATTCGGGACGACGAGCGAGCAGCTCGCCGCGATCAAAGTCGCCGCGTCCACCCACGCCCAGCACAACCCCGGTGCTTTTCTGAAGGACGTGGTGAGTGTGGAGGAGGTGCTCGCCTCGCCGATGATCTCCGACCCGCTCCACCGTCTCGACTGCTGTGTCATCACGGACGGCGGGGGGGCCCTCGTCGTGGTGAGCCCCGAGGTGGCGCGTTCCCTGGACCGCCACTGCGTGTCGGTGCTGGGGACCGGGACCGCGATCAAGCACACCGACGCCGGGCGCATCGACCTCACGCACACCGGTGCGGTCTCCTCCGGTCCCGCTGCATTCGCCGAGGCCGGTGTCGCGCCGAGCGATATCGACTACGCGTCGATCTACGACAGCTTCACCATCACGGTGCTGGTCACGCTCGAGGACCTGGGCTTCTGCGAGAAGGGCGAGGGCGGGCGCTTCGTGGAAGAGGGTGCGCTCCAGGCCCCCCACGGTGCGCTGCCCTTCAACACCGACGGCGGCGGGCTGTGCAACAACCACCCGGGCAACCGCGGCGGGATGACCAAGGTGATCGAAGCGGTGCGCCAGCTCCGCGGCGAGGCCCATCCGGCGGTGCAGGTGCCCGACTGCGAGTTGGCGCTGGCCCACGGCACCGGGGGCAGCCTCGCGCTGCGGATGGGAAGCGCCACTCTGATCCTCGGGAGGGACGACGCGTGAGCGATCTACCGACATCGACACCGCCTGTAAACGAAGAGACCCGTCCCTACTGGGAGGGAACGGCGCGCGGGGTGCTCCACATGCCGCGCTGCAACGGTTGCGNNGTCTACAGCTATACGGTGACCCACCGGGTGGGCGGAAAGTGGCAGGCGCACACTCCGCTGGTGATCGCCTATGTCGAACTCGACGAGGGTCCCCGAATGCTCACCAACCTGGTCGATTGCGACCCGGAGCAGGTGCGCGTCGGGATGCCCGTCGAAGTGGTCTTCGACGCGACCGACGAGGACCACGCGGTCGCGCGCTTCCAGCCGGTGTAGACGCGCGCGCAGCGATCGGACCCCACGCCGAGCCCCGACGCGGTTCGGCGGCGAAGGAGAGAGCGATGAGTGTGCAGGAACAGAATCTCGAAGTGTCGCGCGCCTGGGAGCGCCTCTACAACGAAGACGCCGACCGCATGGTGCTCGATTGCTACGCCCCCGATTGCACCGTCCAACCGATGGGCGGCACCGCGATCCAGGGACACGACGTGCTACGCAAGGTCGAAGAGGTGATCCTGAAGGCGGCACCGCGCCGTTACATGCGTGTCGACCAGCGTCACGCGGACGGCGACGCGGTCATCGTCGAAGCTGTGCTCTTCGACCCCGACCAGGGCGACGATTGGCAGATCCCCTTCGTGGCGGTGCTCACGATGAAGGACGGCAAGATCATCACCGACCGCACCTACGCCGACTGGAGTCGCTGGCCGGGTCTCTAGACGCGGCCGGCGCAGGGCCGGTTCAGGCGCCGCCGGTGACGTCCAGAATCGTTCCGGTGCTGTAGCGCGCCGCGTCCGAAACCAGGAAGAGGACGGCCTCGGCCACCTCGTCTGCCGTCCCCGCTCGCCCCATCGGGAGTGTGGGGGCGACCCGCTCCACCCAGTTCTCGACCCCGAAGCCGTCGTGGATATCGGTTTCGATGAGCCCCGGTCGCACCCCGTTCACGCGGATGCCCTCGGCGACGACTTCGCCCGCGAGGCCGCGCGTGAGCACGTCGACCGCGCCCTTGGACGCGGCGTAGTCGACGAAGAACCCGGCCCCGCCCACCTTGGCACCCACCGACGAGACATTGACGATCGCGCCACCGCGACCCCCCCGCCGGGTGGACATCCGCCGCACGGCCTCGCGACAGCAGAGAAAGGTGCCCGTCACGTTGACGCGGAAGAGGGCTTCGAGGCGCTCCGCGTCGGTGTCCGCCACGCGCGAGCGGGGACGGAGGATCCCCGCGTTGTTGACGAGTGCGTCGAGGGGCCCGAGTTGCTCGTCGACCTCGCGGAACAGGCGCACCACGTCCTCTTCGACACCGACGTCGGCGCGGATGAGGATTCCGCGCCGCCCCCGCGCCTCGACGTCTCGCAGCACCGCCCGCGCGGCGCCTTCTTCGCTGCGGTAGTTGATCGCCACGTCGTAGCCGGCTTCGGCGGCGCGCCGCGCGATCGCCGCGCCGATCCCGCGGCTACTGCCGGTAATGAGGATCACCGGACCCATCTTGGGCACTCCCCTGTTCCCTCGCGCTGCCGGCCATGTCCCCGGATTCGCGGGCGCCATATACTAGGCGACCCCGAGGAGGAGATTGCGATGAAGGTCAAAGGCGCGGTGTTTCGTGAAATCGGTACGCCCCTCTCGATCGAAGATGTGGACGTCGCGGACCCCGGACCGGACGAAGTCCTGGTGCGCACCGTCGCCTGCGGCGTGTGTCACAGCGACCTGCACTTCGTGCAGGGCTCGATCAAGGGGCCGAGCCCTTGTATTCCGGGCCACGAACCGGCTGGGATCGTCGAAGCGGTGGGCGAGCGGGTCCGCTCCGTGGCGCCCGGCGACCACGTCATCGCCTGTACCTCGATGTACTGCGGGCACTGCCGCCAGTGTCTCGAGGGTCACCCGCACCTGTGCACCGATCGCGGCGCGTTGCGGCGCGCCAAGGGCGACACCCCCCGGCTCAGCCAGGGCGGCGAGGAGATCTATCAATTTGCCGACCTCTCGGGTTTCGCCGAGGCGATGCTCCTCCACGAGAACGCCGTGGTGAAGATCGATTAGGACATGCCCCTCGACCGCGCCGCCCTGATCGGGTGTGCGGTGACCACCGGGGTCGGAGCGGCGCTCAACACCGCCCAGGTGACGCCGGGATCGTCGGTCGCCGTATTCGGCGCGGGCGGTGTCGGGATTTCGATCATCCAGGGGGCGCGGATCGCGGGCGCCCGCCAGATCATCGCCGTCGACCTCCTCGACTCGAAGCTCGAAACCGCCAAGGCCTTCGGCGCGACCGACACCTTGAATCCCTCCGAGGGGGACCCGGTGCGTGCGATCAAGAAGATGAGCGCCGGCGGTGTCGACTACGCCTTCGAGGCCGTGGGCAATGTCGATCTCGTCGCCCAGTGTTTCTACGCGACCGCACCGCACGGTCTCACGGTCGTGGTGGGCGCGATCCCTCCCGATCAGACCCTGTCGCTGATCCCGGGGCACTTCTTTCTCGAAAAGCGCATCGTCGGCTGCATGATGGGCTCGAATCGCTTCCATCTGCACGCCCCCCAGTACCTCGAACTCTACCGGCAGGGACGGCTCGACCTCGATGGCATGGTGAGTCGGCAGGCCCGTCTGGACGACGTGGAGGACGCCTTCCGCGCGATGGAGGCGGGCGAAGTGACGCGCACCGTCTTGATGTTCGACTGAGCGACGACCGAGAGGAGACCACTGTGACCCTCGACCCCGCCCGCTACGAAACGATGCTGATCGACAAACGCCCGAACGGCGTCGCTGTCGTCTCGCTCAACCGGCCCGATCGTCTCAACGCCGTCAACGGCCGCCTGCACCACGAGCTCAGCACCTTCACCCGTGACGCCGAACGCGATCGCGATGTCCGCGTCGTGCTGCTCACCGGAGAGGGCCGCGCCTTCTGCGCCGGCGGCGATTTCAGCGACGACGCCGACGCCGAGGCCTTGAGCCTCGAGGAGGCCCGCCAGATCGTCGACCACCTGCTGGAGTTGCGAAAGCCGATCGTTTCGGCGGTGCAGGGCTACGCGATGGGTCTCGGAGCCACCGTGTCGCTGCTCTGCGACGTGGTGGTGGCGGGGCGCGGCACCGTCTTCGCCGATACGCATGTGAAGCTCGGGATCGGCGCCGGCGATGGCGGGCAGGTGATCTGGCCGCTCCTGATGGGCGTGAACCGCGCCAAGTGGTTCCTGATGACCGGCGAGCGGGTGACGGGTGAGGCGCTCCACGAAATGGGGCTGGTGAATTTCCTGGTCGACGACGACGAGATCCTCACCAAGGCGCTCGAGTGCGCCGATCAACTCGCGGCCGGGCCCGCGAAAGCGATCACGGCCTCCAAAGTTCCGATCAACCACTACATCAAGATGATCTCGAACCTGGTGCTGCCGCTCTCGCTCACGATGGAGGGCGAGACCTTCCATTCGAAGGACGCGAAAGAAGCCCAGCGCGCCTTCGTCGAGAAGCGCGAGCCCAACTTCACCGGTCACTAGATCAGCCGTCAGGAGCACCGGCCACAACCGACCCGCGCGCTCCGGCCCGCGAGCCCCGGAGGACCCCCATGAAGTTCGACACCGTGCGCGTCGAAGGCGACGGGCCGATCCGTCACCTCGTGCTCGACCGCCCCGAAGTCCACAACGCCGTGAACGCCCAGTTCATCGCGGACGTGAGCGCGGCCGCGATGGCGCTCGACCGGCTCGCCGAGGTGCGCGTGGTGATTCTGCGCGGAGAGGGCAAGAGTTTTTGCTCCGGCGCCGATCTCAAGAGCCCCCGGCGCACGACGACCGAGTCGATCGATCTCTCCAAGGCGGGTGCCCGGATGGCGGACCTGCTCACTCACATGAGCCCGATCACGATCGCCTGTCTCCACGGTCACTGTATCGGCGGCGGTGCAGTCCTCCCCGCGACCTGCGATTTCCGGATCGCGGGCCGCAGCACCTCCCTCGTGCTCAACGAGGTGAGCATCGGGTTCAATCTGACCTGGCACACGATCCCCGCGGTGGTGCAGCTGGTCGGGCCCGCGCGCGCCAAGGAGATGATCATCCTCGGCCACACCTACGACGCCGAGCGACTCCACCAGATGGGGTTCGTGAACGAGGTGGTCGACGACGCCGATCTGCTGACGCGCGCCGAAGCGCTCGCCGCCGAAGTCTGCAACCAGCCCGCGTGGCCCACCTACAGCACCAAGGCGTCGATCAACGCCTACGCCAAGGCCCTCGACCGCTCGGTGCATCACCTCGATCACCTCTCGACCGCCCTGATGGGTCACAGCGAAAACAGCCGCATCGCACGCGAGACCTATTTCTCGAAGGCGCCGCGGCGCTACGTCGAGGAATAGGGGCGCCCCGCCGATGGGCGCGCCCGCTCGCGGGTGTCGGACGCCCGACCCACCTCGCGTGCGCCGCGACCGCCGCGGGGTAGGCTAGGGCGATGTCGCTCTGGGCCAGGCTCCGGTCGCTCGACCCCCGTCTACTGATGAGTCTCGCCATCACCTGTGTGTGGGTGGTGCTCGGGATCGCGTACATCACCTCGGTCGTCGGTTGGATCGACTTTGCGCATTTGAATGCGCCCGCTCTCGGCGGCTTTCTCGAGGGCGCCTTCGCCCCCCTCGCCTTTCTCTGGCTCGTGGTGGGCTTCTTCATGCAGCAGAGCCAGCTCACCCAGAACACCCGCGTGGTCGAACAGCAGCTCGAGGCGCTCAGGCAGACCGCCGAGCAGGCGACGGTCCAATCCCAGGCCATCGCCGCGGACGAGCTGCACTCGCGGCAGGACACCTATCTCCGCGTCGTCGACATCGTGAACGAGCAGCTCGGCACGACGGCGGGGTTTCTCATCTCGTCGTGGGAGGTCGACGCCCTCCCGGAGGAAGAGCGCCGGGTCACCGAGCTCTGGGAGCGCCTCGGAAGCGGCGACAACAACGCCTTCTCCCTGCGGATCATCGCGCTCATCTACGCCCACGGGGCGGATCCAAAGGATCTCTTCTACGGGACGGAGATCCGCTCGCAGCACACCCGCAATTTCTGCACGGCCTTCGAGCGCCTGCTCGAGCGCGCGGCCACCTGCGACCCCGACGACATGATCGGCAACGCCCTGCGCGAGAGCCAGAACGGCCGCGTGTATCGCTTCATGCGCGACGCCAGCCCCGAGGCCGTCTAGCCCCGACCGGTCAGCCCGAGCTCCTCGGCGTGCGGCGTGAGCGCCTCGATGATGAATCCGATGTGATCGCCGAGGTCGACCGAGAGCAGCTCGGCCCCGGCGCGGACTTCATCGCGCTCGACCTNNTTGAGTTTCTTCTTCACGCTCTTGGGCGAGAGCGTCGCGATTCCGTCGGGGCGTACGAGACAACACGCCCCCACAAAGCCCGTGAGCTCGTCGCAGGCGAGGAGCGCGCGGTCGAGCGCGCTGTCGTAGGGCACGTTCCACTTGGTGTAGTGCGCCGAAACCGCGTGGGCGATCGCTTCCTCCCCGCGCTCGCGCAGCCACGCGACGATCTTGTGGGGGTGCTCCTCGGGCCACTTCTCGTAGTCGGCGTCGTGGAGCATGCCGGCGATGCCCCAGGCCTCCTCGTCCTCGTCGCCGGCGCCGTAGCGGTGCGCCGCGGCACGCATCACCACCTCCACCGCGCGCGCGTGGCGGCGCAGCGCGTCCGTCTCGGTCCACTCGCAGAGTCTGTCCCAGGCTTCATCGCGTGAAAGGGCCATAGCGGCGATCATGCCGGATCTCCCCCGCGGCTGGCCAGCCGGATCCGGCGGCCCGGAGGCGCTCGGCCTGCGCGCGTTTTCGGGTAGGGTTTGGCGGTCCCCAAACCCGGAGCTCTCCCGTGACCGACACCCTCGCCTTTCCCCCCGGCGGCTATCGCTACGCCGCGGGGCCCTTCCAGTACTCCGCCGGCGTCGCGGCCGAGCCGGGTTTCGCCATCGAACGCGTCCGCTTCCGCGGCTACGCCCCCCTGGAGGACGGATTCCGCGCGATCGAAGCCTATCTCCACGCCCTCGGACGGCCGACGACGGCGTTTTGCGCCTGCGAACTGCGCTCGCCCGCGCCCTTCACCGAGGAGGGCTTCGTGGCGTTCAATCGGGTCTATGTGGGGACCCTCGAGCGCTGGGGGATCTTCGAGGACGAGCGCAATCCGGTCGCCCGCTCGAACGTGTGTCCCTCCCACGACCCGCCGCCCGAGCCGAGCTTCCACGCCTTCTCCTACACCATGCCCCGCGGCGCGGGCTTCGAGGGCACGGGGCCCGATACCTTCGTGATTTCGGGCGCGGCGGAAGCCACCGAGGGTCCCGGAAGCTACAGCGAACGCATCGTCCGCCCGGGCGAGACCCACCCCGAGGCGATGCGCGAGAAGGCCCGGCATGTTCTCGGCATCCTCGAGGCGCGGATGAACGCGCTCGGCGTGACGTGGACCGACGCGACGGCGACGCAGGCCTATACCGTTCACGATCTCTATCCGACCCTCGAGCCGGACCTCGCCGCGCGGGGGGCCATCGCCCACGGCCTCACCTGGCACTACGCGAACCCGCCCGTCNNCCGTCGAGGGCCTGGCCTTCGAGATGGACGTGCGGGGTGTGGGTGCCGAGCGCGTGATCTAGGAAGCCAGCGCTTCGAGAGCCTCCCACCCCGGCTTCGCCGGATCGACGGGATCGATGGCCTGGATACAGACGTGGCTCGCGCCGGCGTCCAGGTGTTCGCGCACCCGCGCCTCGAGGTCGGCGGCGCTGCCCCAGGTCATCAGCGCGTCGATCAGACGGTCGCTACCGCCCCCGGCGAAATCATCATCGCCGAATCCGGAGTCGCGCAGCATGTTGGTGTAGTTCGGGAGCGCGAGATAGATCCCCAGCACCTGTCGCCCGATTTCCCGCGCTCGAGAGGCGTCCTGGGTGAGGCAGACCCGCACCATCGGACACAGCCAGGGGCCCGCACCCNNGGGTGAGCCCCTCGAGAAATCTCGGCGGAGAGCGCCAGCATCTTGGGCCCGAGGGCGGCCAGCACGATGGGCATCTCACCCACACCCGGGACGGTCACCGTGCCGTCCGAGGCGATCGAGAGGGCCTGTTCCTCGATGCCCTCGATCGCGAGGTTCTTGGTGATGCTGATCATCTTGTGGCACTCGGTCATCGCCTCGACATAGCTCCGCATCGCCGCCAGCGGCTTGCCGTATTTGTGGCCGCGCCCCTCGACAAAAGGCGCGTGCGAGACGCCGAGGCCGAGCAGGAAACGACCGCCGGACATCTCGTTCAAGGTCTGCTGGCCGCTGGCGCTCACCATCGGGTCGCGGCCGTAGAGGTTCACGATCCCGGTCGCCGCGACCATGCGCTCGGTGGCGTGGAGGATGATGGAGGCCGTCCCGAAGGGTTCGCGACCGGCGGCCTCGGGGTACCAGATCGCGCCGTAGCCCATCGCCTCGAGGCGCTTCGCCGCGTCGCCGAGTTCGCGCGCCGAGAGGCCCTCGTTGAAGAAAAAGACGCCGCGTTGGCCGAGCTCCATGGCCTGTCCTCCGTCGTTCTGGGGAACCGACACTATATGGCACTTGCCTCCTCGCGGGCGGCGCCCACTCCGGCGCGGCAGAGGAACGCCAGAAAGGTCGCAGCGGCGAGGCCCGAGGCGCCAAAGAGCATGCACATCACCATGATCTGGTAGCGGGCGGCGATGAGCGGCGAGACCCCCGCCAGAATCTGCCCCGTCATCATGCCGGGGAGCGCGACGAGACCCACCGCGAACATCGAGTTGACGACGGGGATGAGGGAAGTGCGCAACGCGATCCCCCGCGCGCGCTCCGGCGCGACGCCGTTGTCGAGTTCGGCGTAGAAGCGTTCGGCCGCCAGACTCACGCGGTTCATCGAGGTCGAGAAGCACATCCCCGCGAGAGGGATCACGAAACGCGGGTCGTACCAGGGCTCGACGCGGAGCACGGCGAAGGTGATCAGCGCGAGCGTGCAGCCGCCGCCGAGCGCGATCGCGGCGAACGCATTCCGCAGCTGCACGCCCGGTCGTGCCCGCACGGGGCCGAGCGAGATCCAGCTCGACGCGCAGAGCATCACCGAGAGCACGGCGAAGACCGGGAGGCTTCCCTCGGAGGTGAAGAGAAAGACGAGGAAGTACCCGATGACGAGGAGCTGGCACCCCATCCGCGCAAGCGCGTAGAGGGCGTTGCGATAGTCGAGAGACCAACGCCACAGAATGACGACCACGGCGAGCGCGGGGGCGAAGGCGATGACGAGTTGGTTCAGGGGGATCGCGAGTGCTGTTTCGTTCACGCGNNAGTTCGCGCTGGAGCCCGACGTGGATGGCCTGGTCTTCCGTGCACACGACATAGGTGGAGTCGATCTCGCGCCAGGCCGCCCCGCGGACCGGCGTCGTCATACAGCGGCCGTCGAGGGGGCGAAGCCGCGCCACCGCGGCGGCCGACGCGTCTTCACCGCAATCGGCGTAGAAGGCCTCCGGGGCGACGCCGGGATCGACGGTGACGGTGCCGTCGTCGTGGCGCACCAGTCCATTTGCGAGGCGCACGGGCTCGCCGCGCGGGTAGAGATCGTTGATCGACTCACCGGCATCGGGGCAGAAGGCGCACAGGTAGACCAGGTGCGCGACGTCGTCGCGCCCGAGCGCCGCCTCCGTGATCACCATGCCGCCGTAGGAGTGACCGACCAGGACCACCTCCCCGGCGCCGTCGTCGAGCATCGCCCGGAGCGCCGCCGCGTCGTCGGTCAGATCGCTGAGGGGAAGATCGAGGGCCTCCGCGCGGCAGCCGCGCTCGCGCAGGGCCGCGATGCTGGGCTCCCAGCACCAGGCGCCGTGCCAGGCCCCGTGGACCAGAACGATGCGTCGATTCATGGAGTGGGGTCCTCCTTTTCCACAAGCGCCTCTTCCACCCGGGCCTCCTCGCCCGGGCCCAATGCTAAACTGCCGCCCGGCCCAAGACCCGTGCTGCGGAGGTGAATCGACCATGGCCTACGACGTCCTGATCCAGAACGGAAACGTGATCGACGGAACCGGCGCGCCCGCGCGCAAGGCCGATATCGCCGTGCAGGGGGACCGCATCTCCCGCATCGCCGAACCGGGCACCCTCGAGGACGGCGCCGCGCGCGTGATCGACGCCAGCGGCCACACCGTGACTCCGGGCTTTGTCGACATCCACACCCACCTGGACGCCCAGATCTGGTGGGATCCCGCCGCGACTTCGTCGTGCTGGCACGGCGTGACCTCGGTGGTGATGGGGAACTGCGGCGTCACCTTCGCACCCTGTCGCGAGGAAGACCGCGACTACCTGGCCCGCATGATGGAATCGGTGGAAGACGTGCCGGCGCAATCGATCGCCGAGGGAATGCCCTGGCAGTGGGAGACCTTTGGCGAGTACCTCTCGGCGCTCGATTCGCTGCCCAAGGGCGTGAACGTCGGGGGGATGGTCGGTCACTGTGCCGTCCGGTACTGGGCGATGGGCCAGGAATCGCTCCTCAACGAACCCGCCGACGCGGCCGCCATCGACCGGATGCGCGAGATCGTCGACGAGGCGATCGCCGGGGGCGCCCTCGGGTTCTCGACCTCGCGCACCATCCTGCACCGCACACCCGACGGCGAGCCGGTACCGGGAACCTTCGCCGAGCTCGACGAATTGATGGGCATCACCCGGGCCCTCGGTGACCGCGGCCGCGGCGTGGTGGAGGCCGCGCCGGGGATCGACCGCGGGNNGGCCAACTGGATGGAGCAGGTGAGCCTTGCGACCGGCCGTCCGGTGACCTTTGGACTCGCCCAGAGCCGCACGCACCCCGACGCCTTTGTCGGGATGCTCGAGCGCATCGCCGCGAGCAACGCGCGCGGCGCGAAGGTGTACGCGCAGTCGACGACGCGCGGAATCGGGGTGCTCTTCGGGTTCTCGAACCGCACGCCCTTCGACCGGGGTCCCTCCTGGCGAGCGCTGCGCTCGCTCCCGCTCGAAGAGAAGGTGGCGAAGCTTCGCGACGACACCTATCGCGCCAGGATGGTCGAGGAGTCGCTGGCCGATCCGCCGCCCATCGCCTTCGATCAGATTTTTCTGCTGCCGGTCGGCGAGGCCCGGTACGACTGTGCGCCCGAGACGAGCCTCGCGGCTCACGCGGAGCGCCTCGGGGTGAGCCCGCCGGAGGCCTTCATCCTGGTGTCGCTCGAGGCCGAGGGCCTGGCGCTCTGGAACTACCCCTTCCTGAACCCCACCTTCGACGCGGTCGAGCGTCTTCTCGACGATCCCAACGTGGTGATCGGCCTCGGCGACTCGGGGGCACACTGCGGGCAGATCATGGACGCCAGCCTGCCCACCTACTTCCTGCGCTACTGGGTGCAGGAGCGCGGCCACTTCGGGCTCGAAGACGCGATCCACATGCTCACCCAGGAGCCCGCCGAGCTCTTCGGCATCCACGATCGGGGGGTGCTCCGCGAGGGCGCGTATGCCGACCTCAACGTGATCGACCTCGACGGCCTGGAGCTCTCGCCGCCGAGCTTCGTGACGGATCTCCCCGGCGGCAGCGGTCGCTATGTCCAGCGCTCGCGCGGTTTCGTGAACACATTGGTGAACGGCCAGGTGTTCATGGAGGGCGCCGAGGAGACGGGCGCGCGCGCCGGCGTGGTGCTGCGGAGCGCCTGACCGGGAGCCCGAGGGCGCGCCGGGTGCCTCGTGCGGGGTGGCGCGCGGGGGGCCGTGCACGCGGGGTATCGTTGGGGTCCCAACCGGAGGCGCCCAGGAGGACCCCATGGCTCACGATCTCGCCACCCTCGACTGCACCGCCCAGGCCGAACTCGTCCGCTTCGGCGAGGTGAGCCCCCTCGAACTCGTCGACGCCGCGATCGAGCGCCTCGAGAAAGTGAACGGCGAGCTCAACGCCGCCATCCACCCGCTCTACGACAGCGCGCGGGAGCGCGCCCAGGGCCCGCTCGAAGAGGGGCCCTTCCGCGGGGTCCCCTTCGTGATGAAGGATCTGGTGAGCGGGCCCGCCGGCGCTCCGCACCACAGCGGGATGCGGGTGCTCAAGGAGGTGGGCTACTGCCCGCCGNNGCGAAGTTGCGCGCGGCCGGTCTCATCACCATCGCCAAGACCAACACCCCGGAATGGGGCCTCGCTGCCACCACCGAGCCGGAGGTGTACGGCGCCACCCGCAACCCCTGGGACCCGGAGCGCTCGAGCGGGGGTTCGAGCGGCGGGAGCGCCGCGGCGGTGGCGGCGCGTGTGGTTGCGGCCGGGCACGGCGGTGACGGCGGGGGCTCGCTGCGCATCCCGGCGAGCGAGTGCGGGATCTTGGGTTTGAAGCCCTCGCGCGGGCGGATCTCGACCGGCCCCGACGCCGGCGAGGCGTGGCACGGCCTCGCGACGGAGGGGGTCATGACGCGCAGTGTCCGCGACATGGCGCGTTTCCTCGATGTGATGGCGGGCCGGATGCCCGGCGACCCGTATTCCCCGGCGCCGCCGAAGCCCGGCTACGACGTACTCACGCAGCGCCGGACGGGATCGCTGCGGGTGGGCGTCATGCGAACCCTGCCCTGGGGTCGCGGCGCCTTGCACGCCGACTGTGTCGCGGCCGTCGACCGCGCCGCGGGTCTGCTCGAGGCGGCCAAGCACGACGTCGACGAGCGCCACCCCGCCGCCTACGACGAACCGGACTTCGTCCTCCATTTTTCGCGGGTCGTTCACTCCCACGCGGCGCGCACCTTCGACGCGATTCAGGAACTCCTCGGCCGAGAGCTCGGTGCCGACGCCTGCGAGAACTACACCTGGCACTTCGTGCAAAAAGGCCGGGGGATTTCCGCGGCGGAATACCTCGCGTCGGTGGACTGGCTCCATGCCTTCGGGCGGCGGATGGCCGCGTTCTGGGCCGAGGGCTTCGATCTCCTGCTCACCCCGACCATCGCCGAGCCGCCGCCGCCGCTCGGTCAGCTCACCAACCCGAGCCACGAGCCCGAGGCGGTGTGGGAACGCAACCTGGAGGCGATTCCGTACACGCCGGCCCAGAACGCCACCGGACAGCCCGCCGCGAGCCTGCCGCTCCACTGGAACGATGCGGGTCTTCCGATCGGGATCCAGCTCGTCGCCGATTACGGCCGCGAAGACCAGCTCCTGCAGGTCGCGCGCCAGCTCGAAGCGGCGGCGCCCTGGGCAGAACGCCTCCCGCGGATCCACGCGGCATAGGATCCCGCGCGGCGCGCCGGCTCAGGCGTGGCGCGCCTCGATGACCAGGGCGTCGCGTTCCTCCTGCGGGACGAACCCCGAGCGACGACCGGTGCGTTGGCACGCGCGGCGGAGCGGCTGGGCGTCCTCGCGGAAGAACGCGTCGAGGCGACGCAGGTCGGCCTCGACCTGCGCGCCGTCCCGGCGCGCATCGGGGTTGGCGAGGAGGCGCTCCGAGAGGAGCAGCAGCGCCTCGGCGTCTTCTCCCGCGAAGAGTCGGTCGAGTGGCGGCACCAGGTCGCTGACCCGCCGAAAGACGGCGATGCGAGAGCCGCGGATCTTTGGGAAAGGCGGGTAGTGAGCGCGCGGTTCGCGGTGGCCGGCCCATTCGAGCAGCGCGCACAGCGCCTCGAAAGCCTCGAGGGCGCGCAGCCGCGAGCGAAAGCTCCCGTGCCAGCGGAGCGCGAGGTCCTCCCACGGCGCCACGTCGGTGGTCAGACAGAAGAGACTCTGGTGCCCGCGCACCGCGGTTCCCAGCGCGGGGTAGAGAAAGTGAAAGGCGCCGTCGACATTGTGGCGCGGGCGCAGGGTTCGGATCAGATCGTTCTCGAGGAGAAGGGCGGCGCGTTCGCTCTCCTGCAGCCTCACCTNNACCTCGATTTCACTGGCCTCTTTGACCAGCGTGCGCATCTTGCGGTGGGCCTTTTTGCGGCCGGCGTTGCGGTAGCTCTGCAGACGGCGGCGGATGTTGCGCGCCTTCCCCGCGTAGAGCACTTCGCCCGCCGCGTCCTTGAAGAGATAGACGGCGGGCGACGTGGGGAGGTTCGACAAAAAGTCCGCGCCGAACTTTTTGTCGAAACGTTTGATGCCCATCGCGGCGCGGCTCCCCCAACCCGACGCCGCCAACGTAGGGAAGGGTCGCTGGCTCGCCAGTCGCGACGAGGCGGCGCCCGCGGATTGCCCCGGCTCGGCAGGGCGCCGCCGTCCTACTCGGCTTCGACCGGTTGGACGAGCTCGTCTCCCTCGCTGTGGAGGAGAATCGCGAGCAGCACAGCGGGCTCCCCACTGGCGTTCATCGCGACCCGGTGCACCGCGCCCACCGGTTCGTGCCACGATTCACCGGCGCGATAGGTGACGACGTCCTCGTCGTTGATCGCCGATTGAAACTCGCCCTCGAGCACGTGGACGATCACCGAGCCCGGATGCCGATGGGGCGGTGACGAGCCACCCGGCTGGTAGGTGACGCGCACCATCGTCGCGTGCTTGCCCTCGAGTTCGAGGAGCGGCATCGAGTGCACCGGCTCGATCTGTACCGGCTCGGGGGCGGGTTGTTCGTGGTGGCCCGCGCGAATCTCGGGAGCCGCAACCCATAGCATCAATGCCAGCGCGGGGAGAACGAGAAACCGGTACATGGATCGCATGGAGGCCCCTTTTTGGTGTGGGGGAGAGGGTACCCGCGTTCTTGCATCGTCCGCCCCCGGGCGCGAGGGTGTCCGGGTAGGAGCGCAATGGCTGAAATNNGCGCTCCTCGAGCAGAGCGGCGCACCCGAGCGGCTCGGAGCGCAGGGGGAGCGCCACATCTTCTGGGGCTATGCGGCGCAGCTCTTGTGGCAATGGCAGAGCGGGCGGCTCAACGGCGGGCCTGCCGAGGACACGATCGACGACGCCTCGTGGTGGGGCGCGATGAACGCGACCCTCTCCTTGCTCCCGGCCCGCGGTGCGCAACGCGCCGGCTGTCTCGACACCGTCGAGCTTCCCCCCGGCCTGGGTCCGCTCGCAGATCACCGGGCTGCGTTCCGATCGGCCCTCGACCACTGGGCGCGCTTCTTCGAACGCGTCGCGGCCCACCGGAACGAGGAGCAATGGGAGGCCGCGCGGGTCGCCGGTTGGCGCGCCCACGTGGCGAGTATCGAGGCGGGGGGCCGGGCGTTTGCACCGCTGTTCGCTCGTCTTTCCGAGCCCGAGCGCCGTTTTGGCCGCGGCTGGACCCGGATGGTCGACTTTTTTGGCCGCGCGGCGCTGCGCACCGACCTCGAAGCCATCGCGCGCTTTCGCTCGGCGCTGCCGCCGCGCCCGCTCCGCTCCGACGACACCCCAGGCCGCGCCCCTGACTTCGACGACGCCACCAACGACGCGACCCGTCGCATCGTCGCCCTGGCGGGTTTGTCGCCGTGGACCTTCGCCCTCCGGCGCGCGCTCTGGAACCGCGCCATGCGCGATCCGGTGCTGCGCGCCGAGTCGCTCGACATCCTCTTTGGAGACCGGGGCGAGGCCCCGGAGATCAAGCGGCGCTTCCGGCGGGCGCTCTGGCCCGGCCCGACCGAGCCCTAGCCGGTGGCCGCCGGCGCCGCCGGCGAGGGGATCGTACCTTCCCGTCTTCGATCTCTGACCATTCGCCGTTTCCTTCGAGGAGAGACAGCTTGGAATTTTCGCTGAGTGACGAGCAGGCCCTGATCCGCTCGAGTGTGTTGAAGCTCTGCAGCAACTTCGACGAGCAGTACTGGCTCGACCGCGACACGGATGGGCGATTTCCGGAGGAATTCTGCCGCGCCCTCGCCGACGAGGGATGGATCGGTACAGCGATCCCGGAGCAATACGGCGGTGCGGGTCTCGGTGTGACCGAGGCGGCGCTCGTGGTGCAGGCGATCTCCGAATCGGGGGCGGCCAACAGCGGCGTTTCGGCCGTGGCGATCGGGCTCTTTGGCGTGACCCCCATCCTCGCCTACGGAAGCGAGGAGCAGAAGGAGGCGTGGCTCCCGCGCATCATCAAGCGCGACGATATCGCCTGCTTCGGCGTGACCGAGGCCAATACGGGCCACGACACCACGCGCCTCAAGACCCTCGCCAAACGCGAAGGCGACCACTACATCGTGACCGGCGAAAAGGTCTGGATCTCCACCGCGCAGGTCGCGAACAAGATCATGCTGATCGCCCGCACCACGGCTGCTGAAGAAACCGAAAAGCCCATCGACGGGATTTCGCTCTTCTACACCGACCTCGACCGCGACTACGTCGACATCCGCAAGATCGAAAAGATGGGCCGCAAGGCCGTCGACTCGAACGAGCTCTTCTTCGACGGGCTCCCCGTCCCCGTCGAACACCGGATCGGCGAGGAGGGCAGGGGGTTTCGCTATCTGCTGAAGGGCCTCAATGCCGAGCGCATCCTGATCGCCGCGGGGCTCGTCGGGCTGGGGCGGGTCGCCCTCAAGCGGGCCGCGGACTACGCGCGCGAGCGCGTCGTCTTCGGGCGGCCCATCGGGATGAACCAGAGCATCCAGCACCCGCTGGCCGCGAACTGGGCGCAACTCGAAGCGGCCAACTTGATGGTGATGAACGCGGCGGCGCTCTACGACCGCGGCGAAGAGTGCGGCGCCGAGGCGAACGCGGCGAAGTACCTCGCCGCCGAAGCGGCCTTCGAGACCTGCACCAACGCGGTGATGACGCACGGCGGGATGGGCTACGCCAAGGAGTATCACGTCGAGCGCTACCTGCGCGAGGTGATGATCCACCGCCTCGCGCCGGTCAGCCCGCAGCTCATTCTCTGCTACCTCGCGGAGCGCGTCCTCGACCTGCCGAAGTCGTACTGAGCACGGGACACGCGCCGAGCGGCGCCTAGACCCCGAGCTCCTCCAGGACTTCGCGGGTGTGTTCACCGAGGGTGGGCGCGGGGCGCCGGTCGCTCGCGGGGCGCCGAGAGAATCGGGCTGCCGGGCGCGCCGTGCGCAGCGCGCCGGCGCTCGGGTGCTCGCTCTCTTCGATGAGCTCGTTTGCAATCACCTGCGGGTTCACGATCACCTCGTCGAGGCTCAGGATCGGCGCGCAGGGCACCTCTTCGGCATCGAGGCGGGTAATCCACTCCTCACTCGAGCGCGTGCGCAGCGCGCTGGCGATCGCCTCGAGGAGCTCGTCGAGGTGCGCCACGCGGTCCGGGATCGTCTTGAAACGAGGGTGATCGATCCAGTCGGTGCGCTCGGCCGCACGCGCCAACCCCGCCCACTCCTTGTCCTGGAGGGCGCCGGTCGTGATGAACCCGTCGCTCGTTTCGAACACCAGGTTCAATCCCTTGGCGATTTGATTTTCGACGCCTTCACCGACCAGGGTGTGGTTCCACATTCCGTCGGGCCAGAGCCAGGCCACCATCGCGTCGAGCATGGCGAGGCGCACGTGCTGGCCCCCGCCGTGCCGCTCGCGGGCGAAGAGCGCGGCCGTGATGGCCTGGGCCGCGGTGACCGCGGTGAGCTTGTCCGGGAGGATCGTGCGCACCATCTGGGGGATGCCGCCGTCCTCCTGGATCGTGGCCATCCCCGACAGCGCCTGGATCACCGGGTCGTAGACGCGGTGGTCCGCATAGGGCCCGCGTTCGCCAAAGCCGCTGATCGAGACGTAGATCAGATCGCTCCGCCGCGCGCGCAGCGCGTCCTCGCCGATTCCCATCCGCTCCGCGGCACCCGGACGGAAGTTCTGCATGAACACGTCGGCGTGCTCGACCAGGCCGTAGAGACGCTCGAGATCCTCCTCGTCCTTCAGATCGAGCACGACCGAGCGCTTGTTCCGGTTGCTCGAGAGAAAGAGCGCCGAGAGCCCGCTCCGCATCGCCCCGAAGTAGCGGACCGGATCGCCGATTCCCGGCGGTTCGATCTTGATGACGTCGGCGCCCTGGTCGCCGAGAAGGCCGGCCGCAAAGGGTCCGCTGATCATCTGCGTTGCGTCGAGAATCCGAATGCCTTCGAGCGGTCCGGCCACATCCACCTCCGCGGGTCGCGTTTGTGGTCGAATTATTCTCCCGAACCCGCCTATCCGGCAAGTGAATTCTCCACCGCTCCAGTGCCCCCGGAGCGGCGTTCCGACCCGACGGTTATGCTGTTCCGATGCGAATCGGCGGGCTCTACGCGCGCGGCAACCCGGTCTTCAGCTTCGAGTTCTTTCCCCCGCAGACCGAGAAGGCCGCCCGCACTCTCGAGCGGACCATCGGCGAGCTCCACGCCTCGCACGCGCCGGACTTCGTGTCGGTGACCTATGGGGCCGGCGGGGCGACCCGCGAACGGACCGTCGAGCTGGTGGGCTCGATCCACCGCGAGCTCGGGATCACGGCGATGGCCCACCTCACCTGCGTGGGTCACAGCGCCAACGAGATCCGTGACGTCGTGGAACGCCTGGTCGACCGGGGCATCGAAAACGTGTTGGCGCTTCGCGGCGACCCGCCCCGCGGCGCGGCCCGCTTCGAGGTCGTACCGGGCGGGTTCCGCCACGCCAACGAGTTGGTGGCGTTTCTGCGCGAGCGCTTCGACCTCGGGATCGGTGGGGCCTGCTACCCCGAGGCGCACCCCGAATCGGAGAATCGGGAACGCGACCTCGAGCACATGGCGCAGAAGGTGGCGGCCGGAGTGGACTTCCTGATCACCCAGCTCTTCTTCGACAACGCCGACTACTTCGAATTCGTGGACCGCGCCCGCGCGATGGGTGTGACGGTTCCCATCGTGCCCGGCATCATGCCCATCACGAACGTCGCCCAGATCGAGCGCTTCACGAAGATGTGCGGCGCCCGCATTCCCGAGGCCCTCCACGCGCGTCTCCACCGCAACGCGGAGTCCGCCGACGCCGTGGCTGCCGTCGGGATCGAGCACGCCGCGGAGCAATGCCGCGGACTCCTCGCCGCCGGCGCACCGGGGATCCACTTCTACACGCTCAATCAGAGCTNNGGGCTGATCTTCGTCGCGATCCTCTTCGATCAGCTCGGTTCGCCGATTCCCTCGGCGCCGCTCCTGGTGGTTGCGGGAGGGTTCATCGCCGAAGGGGAGCTGAGCTTTCCGGCGACCCTCGCGGTGGTCACCGTCGCGGCGCTTCCCGGTGATTGGGTCTGGTACGAAGTGGGCCGCGCGCGCGGCCCCGGGGTGCTCCGCGTGTTGTGCAAGATCTCGCTGGAGCCCGATTCCTGCGTGCAGCGCACCCGCGGGCTCTTCGCAAAGAGCGGGCCGGCCTCGCTCCTCGTCGCGAAGTTCTTTCCGGGGCTCGACACGGCGGCGCCGCCGCTCGCCGGTGCAGCGCACATGCCGCGCGTGGCCTTTCTCGTCTTCGCGGTGATCGGCACCTGGCTGTGGGCCGCGCTCTTTCTCGCGCTTGGCATCTTCTTCGGCGACC
>JABAHO010003293.1_pt1 | contig 23796 bp, 17 predicted proteins | sample 7062071 | NCBI WGS metagenome assembly JABAHO01 (sample SAMN14534356, study PRJNA622989) | marine sediment metagenome | biome: marine biome [ENVO:00000428]; feature: marine pelagic biome [ENVO:01000023]; material: deep marine sediment [ENVO:00002113] | place: India: Gulf of Kutch | collected...
CAAGATTCAGACCCAGTGTCTGGCCTACAGCACCGACGGGGGGCGAAACTTCATTAAATATGAAGGCAACCCGGTCCTGGGGCGTGAACAGCACATCATCAAGGACCGCCCCGGGGATCCAAATGCCCGGGACCCGAAGATTTTCTGGTTCTCGCCCACCAAAGGGCGCGATGCAAATTCAAAAGACGGATACTGGGTAATGGTTCTCTTTGAGCAGAGAGGTCACAACATCTACACCTCGCCTGATCTCAAGACGTGGAAAAAGACGGGCAGCATCAATGGCTTTCACGAGTGTCCGGAGCTGTTCCCGCTGGCTTTGGATGGCGATCCGGAAAAAGTGAAATGGGTTATGTACGGGGCCAAGGGTCGTTACCACATCGGTTCTTTTGACGGCAAAACCTTCGAGCCGGAAACGCAGAGGCAAACCCCGATGTTTTACGGGGATAAATGTTACGCATCTCAGACCTTTAATAACACCGAGAAAGGTCCTGACGGTAAACCCCGGCGTATTCAAGTCTCCTGGCAGGGTGGTCGTATGGGGCAGATCTCGCTCCCCAATGAGTTGACGCTCCACACCACCCCACTCGGTCTCCGCGTCTGCATGCTGCCGGTTAAGGAAATTGAGAACCTCTATACGCGGTCGGAAAAACGAGACGCTCTGGTTCTGGAGCCGGGCGACGCCAATCCACTCGCAGACCTGAAGGGTGGTCTTTATGACATCGACATCGAAGCCGATTTGTCCGAGGCCGAACGGCTGGTCCTGCGGGTTCGCGGAGAAGAGATCGTTGTGCAGGCGAACGAAACAGGACTTTCCATCGGGAAGACGATGAAGATCCCCGGCACCCGAAAGCTCCACCTTCGCGTGGTGGTAGACAACACCTCGCAGGATGTCTATTTCGGTCAGCACGGCTTGTACTACTCGCCCCGGATGACCAAACCTCACGCTGATAAATCCATACACCTGGAAACCGAAGGTGGCGCGGCCACCTTCAGCAAGCTCCGAGTCCATCAACTGAAATCGATTTGGCAGTAACCAAATAAATGCAAGGAAGGTTCGTTGAACACTTCCATGCCGGCAAGCCAGAAAGAGGAGGAAGGGTATGCCCCGCAGCGTTCGTAATCACCCGTGGCGGGCAGCGATGCTTTTTCTCCTGCTCCTCACCGTTTCCGCGAGAGACACTTGAGCTCATCGATGTCGCCCTTAATCAAAGCCTCTTTTTTAGCCCGGGACCACTTCTTGATTTGGGACTCGCGTTTTCGTGCTTCGGAGAAGGATTCAAATGCTTCCTGATATACGAGTTCGGTTGGCGGATCGAGTTTTGTGGTGCGGCAGGCCGTTCCGCAGTTATGATCTTTATATCGCTGATCGAGGTTCGTTGTGGCACCTGGGTAGAGTGCTCCGGATCGGAGACGGAGAATGTAGAAATAGGCGGACATTGAATTCATTGATGGTGATTGTGATGAGTCCTTCGCCACCCTTCTTATTGCTCCCGGCCGGAGGCCATGAGCGAGCGCGATTGCGCGAGTCGAATGGCTCCGCGGGTGGTAGGAAAAGCCGAACTCGGAGGGGAAGGATGGCAAGTTCGGATTTGGAGCAGAATGGCTCCGGCGACAGGACTCGAACCTGTAACCTAGTGGTTAACAGCCACCCGCTCTACCATTGAGCTACGCCGGAATCTGGCCAACAGAAAGCGCAGATCATGGACATATCACCCTTTGGTGTCAAGCATCCGGCACCGAAACATTGGCGTTGAATTGTAAGGTCTCGTTGGGTATTCTGATTGTTAACTGGTGATAAAACTAACAAGGAGGTCCCGATATGAGACTAATCGCCATAGCCCTGTGTGCCAGCTTGTTGTTTGCTGGAAACAGCTTAGCATCAAACTGCGCAGCCGGAGCAGCCAAGGCCGCCGCCTGTTGCGGTGAGGACGGAGAGTGCTGCAAAAAGGCTTCGTCCTGTGCAGCAAAGTGCAAAGCCGCCGACAAGGATTGCAGCAAAAAATGTGCAGCCAAGTCAGCCTGCGCCGCGAAATGCGCAGCTAAAGGCAAGTGCTGCGGCACCGACGGCGAATGCTGCAAAAAAGCCGAAGGTGGATTTCTGAAAAAGATTTTCGGCAAAAAAGCCAAATGCTGCGGCACTGACGGAAGTTGCTGCAAAAAGGCAGAAGCCAGCGCCAAAAAGGCAGAGGGCAGTGCTCACAAGCATGATCATTCAAAGAAATGTTGTGGCACGGGCGGAAAGTGCTGCCACTAAAGACGGCTCACTCTAACTGAGTAAGCGAAAGGCCTCTCGCCGCCTGTCGGCGCAGAGGCCTTCGTCTTTTATGCACCCCGAGATCCCTGCGAAACCAACCATGCAAAAGCCGGGTAGCCTTCATTCAAAATTAAGGATTGCAGCTGCCTGAGCGTTCATACTCATCACCATGTCCATTCCCATGGATCTACCTATCTCGGGCATCCGCAAGCAGCTGATCCAAGCGGCAAACCAACTCAATCGTATCATCATTGAGGCGCCTACCGGATCAGGCAAATCGACACAAGTACCGCAAATGTTGCTCGAAAGCGGCATTCTGGACCCGCACAGGCAGATAATTGTTCTGCAACCCAGGCGCGTCGCCGCCCGTATGCTCGCACGGCATGTCGCGCGGCAGCGCGGTGTTAGGCTAGGGACCGAAGTGGGCTACCAGGTCCGGTTTGACAACCAGTCAAACGCAGATACCCGGATCAAATACGAAACCGACGGACTGAGCCTGCGCCAGAGCCTGCAGGCTCCCGACCTTCCGCATGCCGGGATTGTGATCTTTGACGAGTTCCACGAAAGGCACCTCTACGGAGATGTTTTGCTGAGTTATTTGCGCACACTGCAGGATACACGACGCCCGGATCTCAAGCTTATCGTCATGTCCGCCACCCTGCAGGGAAATGAGCTCGAGGAATTTCTCGCTCCCTGTGCACGGCTGAAAACCTCGGGACGCTCATTCCCCGTCGATATCACGCATCTTGACAAGGCCCCCGCTGATTCGCCGGCATGGGAGCTGGCCGTCCGGCAGTTCGAAACGCACCGGAACAGCATTGACGGCAATACACTGATTTTCATGCCCGGAGTTTATGAAATTAACCGCACGGTTGAGCTCCTGAAGCACAGCAAATCCACGCGCGGCCTGAACATCCTCCCCCTCCACGGCGGACTTTCCCCCGACGCCCAGGATGCGGCAGTGTCCCCGGAGAGCGGGCCCCGGATCATTGTTTCCACCAACATTGCGGAAACCTCCCTGACAATTGATGGAATAGCCTGCGTCATCGACAGCGGTCTGGCGCGCAAGTCTGCTTTTGATGCCGCGCGGGGCATTAATACGCTTCTTATTCAGAAAATCAGCCGGGCCTCTGCAGACCAGAGGGCCGGACGCGCCGGGCGTACCGGCCCCGGAATCTGCATCCGGCTGTGGACACAAAAGGATCATTTGCGTCGCGAGCCCTTTGACCTGCCCGAAATCACGACCCTTGACCTGTCCGAGATCATGCTTACTACCGCTGCCATTGAAGCGCCTCCGCTGCAGAACATGCCCTGGCTGACCGCTCCGCCGGATGATCACCTTGCACAGGCGCGCCTGCTGCTCCACTCGCTGGGTGCCTTGCAGGGCCCGACAAATGCGATTACCGCGATTGGCAGGATCATGGCCGGCTTCCCCTGCCACCCCAGGCAGGCAAGAATGCTGGTTGAGGCGCATGAGCGGCGATGCATTCCTTTTGCGGCACTCGCCGCTGCACTTTCGGAAGAACGGTCTATTTTGCTGCCCCTCAAGGATGCCGTACGCAAGGGTCAACGGGAGCGTATCCTGGGAGAGGAAGAGGTATCAGACCTCTTTCTTGAGGCCCGGGCCTGGGAATATGCCCGAGCGCATGACTACCGGCGCGACCCCTGCGAAGCGGCAGGCATACACGCCCAGACTGCGCGGCGGATCCAGCAGGTTCGGGAGCAGTTTCTGAATATGGCCCGCCGCAGCGGATGGGAGACAGACGGCACCGGTGCTGTCGATGACCGGGCAAAATGCCTGTTGGCCGGATTTGCAGACCATGTCGGCGCACGGCTTGGAAGCAGCAACACTCGCTACACACTCGCAAACGGGCAGCGCGCCGATCTAGACGCTGCCAGCATTGTCAAAACGGCTCCGATGATTGTCGCAACGGAAATCAACGAAATCGGCACTTCGAAGGGAGAGGCCCGTGTTCGAATTTCCCGTGTCACCTCTATTCGCCGGGAGTGGCTTGAGGCGATGTTTCCCGACCATTTCCGCACAAAAGAAACTACGGAATATGACCAGGCGCTGAAACGCGTTTGTACGGTTTCACAAACATGCTTTCGAGATCTCGTGCTCGAGGAAAAACGAGGCGGCAGGCCGTCCCCGGATGCAGCGGCGCGAATTCTTGCCGGCGAAATCCGCCGAGGAACTATCAAGCTCAAGAACTGGGATGCCGCTGTTGAGCGCCTCGTCGCGCGGATTAACCTGATCGCCGTATCCTGCCCGGAATACGGCCTGCCGGAAATCGATGAAGATGCCCGTGAACTCATTCTCGAGGATATCTGCCGGGATGCTTATACCGCACGGGAGGTCAAATCGCGGCCGGTTCTTTCCTCCGTGGAAAAGATCCTGGATGCCCCGCAGCGCAACGCGCTGGACGGGCTGGCCCCGGAACGGCTGTCCCTGCCAAACGGCCGAAATCCCAAAATTATTTATGAAGACGGCAGGCCTCCGCTGATCGCGATGCGCATCCAGGAGTTGTATGATGTCAAGACCCCTCTGCATATTGGCAACGGCAGCATTCGGGTCCTGGTGCACGTGCTGGCACCGAACCAGCGGCCCGTGCAAATCACGGACGACCTCGGCTCCTTCTGGCAAAACACCTACGAGCAGGTCAAAAAGGAACTTCGCGGCCGCTACCCAAAGCACGAATGGCGCTGAGGCTGCTGAGTCTGAGCCGTTGATAACCCGGGCGGGTATGCAGGGCTCCTGCAGGCACTTTCGCACCGCCACGCCTTGACATTGACCGGCCCCTTTACTAGTGTGCGCGGATTCTAAACCACGGCACAAGAACGCAAGGATGGAGTAACCCTGATGGCCGCAAAGACCAAGAATAAGAAATATGTATATTCCTTCGGTGGAGCTAAATCCGAGGGCAAAGCAACCATGAAGGCAGTCCTGGGAGGGAAAGGCGCCAACCTTGCCGACATGGGAACCATTGGACTTCCCGTCCCCCCAGGCTTCACCATTACGACTGAAGCCTGCGCGGAATACTATAACATCGGGAAAGAAAAACTCTTTAAGCTGATCTCCAGCCAGGTCGAACAGGCCCTGAAGCGGCTCGAAAAAGACACCGGAAAAACGTTTGGTCACGGACCGAAGCCGCTGCTCGTCTCCGTGCGCTCCGGTGCCGCCGTCTCCATGCCCGGCATGATGGATACCGTCCTGAACCTCGGCCTGAACCCCGAAACGGTTGAAGCCATGATTGCCCTCACAGGCAACGAGCGTTTCGTCCTGGANNGCCGGTTCATCCAGATGTTTGGTGACGTTGTACTGGGCGTCGAGCATCACGACTTCGAACACGAACTGGACGCGGTGAAGAAAAAACGCCGGGTTACCCTGGACACGGATCTCGATACCGAAGCCCTGCGTGATGTGGTCGCCCGCTACAAGGCTCTGGTCAAAAAGCAGACCGGCAGGAACTTCCCGGATGATCCCATGGCCCAGCTTTACGCCGGCATTAATGCGGTGTTCGGCTCCTGGAACAACCCGCGTGCCCACAAGTACCGCGAACTGAACGATATTCGCGGCCTGCTGGGGACTGCCGTAAACGTGCAGAGCATGGTTTACGGAAACTCGGGCACGAATTCCGCCACGGGCGTGGCGTTCACCCGCGACCCGTCCACGGGTGAAAACCGGTATTTTTATGGTGAGTACCTGATCAATGCCCAGGGTGAGGACGTCGTTGCCGGCATTCGCACCCCGCAGCAGATCACGATCAAGGGATCCCGCGAGTGGGCAAAGTCACAGGGCATCAATGAGGCCCTGCGTAAGAAGGATTTCCCCTCCCTGCAGGAAGTGATGCCCAAGGCATTCCGGGAGCTTGATGCCATCCGCAAAAAGCTGGAACTTCACTACAAGGATATGCAGGACATCGAGTTCACCATCGAAGACGGCAAGCTGTACATGCTGCAGACCCGTAACGGCAAGCGCACCGCTGCCGCCGCGGTCAAAATAGCAACGGACCTCGTGAAGGAAAAACTGATCACGGAGAAAGAGGCTGTCCTGCGTGTCGACCCCGCCGCGCTGGATCAGTTGCTGCACCCCGTATTTGTTAAAGCCGCCGAGGACATCGCACCCAAGCTGACGGTCGGTCTTCCCGCTTCACCGGGCGCCGCCAGCGGCCAGGTGGTCTTCAGCGCGGATGACGCCGAAGCCTGGGCCGCCAAGGGTCACAAGGTCATTCTCTGCCGCACAGAAACCAGCCCCGAGGACATTGGCGGCATGGATGCCTCCGTCGGCATCCTGACCTCTCGCGGCGGCATGACCTCGCACGCGGCCGTTGTTGCCCGCGGAATGGGCAAATGCTGCGTGGCCGGTGCCGGCGATGTGGTCATGAACTACTCGACTCGCAAAATGACCGTGAATGGAAAAACGCTCAAGGAAGGCGACTGGCTCTCCCTGAACGGCTCCATCGGTGCGGTTTATGCAGGCGAAATTGAATCGGTTGAGCCGAAGCTGACCGGTCCCTTCGGCCAGATCATGGAGCTTGCAGACAAGTACCGCAAGCTGGCCGTGCGCACGAATGCCGACACCCCTCATGACACCGCCGTCGCCGTGAAATTCGGCGCCGAGGGCATCGGGCTGTGCCGCACCGAGCACATGTTCTTCGAGGGCAACCGCATCAATTCCTTCCGACGCCTCATCCTCGTCGCCAACACGGTTAAAACCCTGCGCGATGAGCTCGAGATGTCCGAGGGTGATGCGAGAAAGGCGATTGAAGCCCGCCTGAAGGAACCGCTCAAGCAGTACAACCGCGCGCTGCGGGAACTGCTGCCGGTGCAGCGCAAGGACTTCGCAGGCATCTTTAAGGCGCTCAAGGGTCGCCCTTGCACCGTGCGCCTTCTTGATCCGCCCCTGCACGAATTCCTTCCGCATGACTCCGAAGGGCAGAAGCAGATGGCCAAGGTCATGGGTGTCAAGCCCGCCGAAATCAAAAAGCTGGTTGAATCCCTGCACGAGTTCAACCCGATGCTGGGTCACCGCGGCTGCCGCCTCGGAATCACCTACCCCGAAGTGACCGCCATGCAGGCCCGGGCAATTTGCGAGGCTGCCTGCCAGGTGAAGGATGCCAAACCCGAGATCATGGTCCCGCTTGTGGGTACGGTCAAGGAACTGGCCCTCCAGAAGGCCATCATCAAGGACACCATTAAGCAGGTCGAAAAGGAAAAAGGACGCAAACTCAAAATCATGATCGGCACCATGATCGAGGTACCGCGTGCAGCCGTGACGGCCGATGAAGTGGCGAAGGAAGCCGAGTTCTTCTCCTTCGGCACCAACGACCTGACCCAGATGGGCTGCGGCTTCTCGCGTGACGATGCCGGCCGATTCCTGGGCGATTACGTCTCGCAGGGCGTTTATGATTACGATCCGTTCCAGGTCCTGGATGCGGACGGCATCGGACGCCTCGTCGAAACGGCGGTCAAGCTGGGCAAACAGACCCGGCGCAACATCAAGCTGGGCATATGCGGTGAGCACGGAGGAGACCCCAAGTCGGTTCATTTCTGCCACAAGGTGGGCCTGAACTACGTTTCCTGCAGCCCCTTCCGGGTCCCGATTGCCCGCCTCGCAGCAGCACAGGCCGCGCTTTCGAAGTAGACTTCCAGGCTTAAAAAGCTGATGATTAAAGGCGCATGGGTAACCCATGCGCCTTTTTTCTGCCCCGGAACAGGAGTATCTGCATGCATGTTTCTACGCTTCAACAGGCCATCCGGGACGTTCCGGATTTCCCTAGTCCCGGGATAATCTTCAAGGATATCACGCCTATCCTCTCTGACATTGAGCTCTTTCGCATGGCGCTCGATCTCTTTGAGCAGCACCTCAGCACAGCCCAAATTACAAAAGTGGCGGGGATCGAGGCCAGGGGCTTTCTCTTTGCAGCTCCGCTTGCCGAGCGCCTTGGAGCCGGAATTGTACCGGTTCGTAAACAGGGAAAACTGCCCGGAGAAACGTATGAACAGTCCTATGACCTTGAGTACGGTTCCTCCACGCTCGCAATCCACTGCGATGCGTTCGAGCCCGGAGACCGGGTGGTATTGATCGATGACCTGCTTGCCACGGGCGGTACGGCACGCGCAGCCATGGAGCTTATCCGGCTCGGAGGCGGCGAGGTGGTCAGCATCAGCGTTCTCGTGGAGCTGGGATTCCTTGACGGCCGCGCGCATTTGCCGGATGTGGATATTTTCGCGCCGATTGTTTATTGAATTTTGCTCCTCGTTTCGGGAAAATATCCTCTTGAGCCGCCACATGACACCAAACAGCCATGACCAAAAAAAGAGCCATTTACCTGGTAATCCTGGGAGCGGTCTGCCTGTCGGCGCTGATCGTCCTGCGCTTGCGCCCCGCCCCTGCAGCGGTGCAGAAGCCGGGATCTGCACCGCCGCCGGCTGAAAACACCTCGCGCACAGACACTGCAGCAGCAACCCGTCCCCCCTCCCCGGCCACCCCCTATTCAGCCCCTGTATCCGGCCGGTCCTCCGGCCCCCGCGCAGGGGCAGCGTTCGCCATGAATCCTGCGGCGCGCGAAGCTTATGCCGACCAAAACGCGCAGCGGGCGATCAGCCTCCGCGAAAAAGCACATGCCCTCGCCATACAAAACGGGCTGCTTCCCGAGGGCATAGTCAATGGGCGCGAGTTTGCCTGGGATGCCGTGATCAACGGCAGAATCTATGTCAAAGCCACCTGCAACCAAAATGCGGCCATTTCGACCGCCACAGATGCCATCCGGCAAAGCAGCCCCTACCACCTTGACGGCAGCGGCCTGACCATCGGCCTCTGGGACGGCGGATCACCCAGGCACAGCCACCGCGAATTTGAAGGACGGACCCGCTCCACTGAACAGGGATCCACAAGCTCTCATGCCACGCATGTCTGCGGCACCCTGTGCGCCGTCGGCATCAAGCCGGCGGCAAAGGGCATGGCACCCGCCGTCAGCATTGTCAGCTACGACTGGGATAATGATTACGGGGAGATGGCGCTTGCGGGCATGGCCGCCCCCTCGGAAACCAACATGATCCAGGTCTCAAACCACTCCTACGGCTACCAGGCCGGCTGGTTTGATTCGATCTGGTACGGAACCTGGGGGGCGTCTGAATCAGACGGGTTCGGCCTTTACGATACGTTCTGCGCACAGGCCGATGAGGTCTGTTACGGAGCGCCCTATCTCCTGCCCTTCAAGGCCGCGGGCAATGACCGCAGCGATTCAGCCCCGGCCGCCGGGTCGGTTTTTACCTATTTCAGTAACGGTGTATCCAGAACCAAGTCCTATGTGCCCGGTGTGGATCCGCCCTCGGACAACTGGGACTCGGGCGGTTATGACACCATCCCGTACGACGCCAATGCCAAAAACATCATGACGGTAGGAGCTGTCTCGGATGCCGTCGCCGGATCCCTGCGGCAGCTTTCGGAGGCTGTCGTGACGTCTTTCAGCGCCTGGGGCCCGGCGGATGATGGACGGGTAAAACCGGATATCGTGGCCAACGGCTCCGGCCTGAATTCGGCGACCGGATCGGGCGATGCCGCTTACCAGACACTCAGCGGAACGAGCATGGCCTGCCCCAACGCCGCCGGAACCGGCCTGCTGCTGACCGAGCATTACCAGGAGCTTTTCCCCGGACAGGCCATGCTGGCCAGCACTCTCAAGGGGCTGATGATCCACACGGCGGATGATCTCGGCCGTCCCGGCCCCGATTACATCTACGGCTGGGGCCTTCTGAATGCACTCGCGGCCGCGCAGCATATCGACCGGCATGCATCCAGCCCCGACGCATTCCGTATGCACGAAGACCGGCTGCAACCGGGCTGGACCAACAGAATTTCCTTTGCCTGGAATAATACCTCCGCCATCAAGGCAACCCTCTGCTGGACCGACCCGCCCGGAACCGAAAAATTCACCCTCGATGACAGAACGCCCGTCCTGGTTCATGACCTTGATTTGCGGATCATCGCTCCGGACGGAAGCGTCTACCGCCCCTTCGTTCTGAATGTAAACAACCCGGTTTCAACCGCAACAACCGGGGATAATGACGTCGACAATGTGGAACAGGTCATTATTGCGGCACCGTCCCTGGCAGGCGATTACGAGGTCGTGATTTCCGCGAAAAACGAAATCGCCGACGAAGGACAACGGTATTCCCTGCTTCTGAGCGGAGTAGGTGTTGCGCCTGTCATAGACCATACGCCGCTGGCCAACACCACCAGCACTTCGGGCTTCTACCGCGTAGACGCCGAAATTTTTGCAGAGATACCGCTTGATGCAAATGCGCTCGAGGCGGCCTGGTCCTCAAGCCCCGCGGCCACCGGCGGAATTGCATCCATGATATCGCTGGGCGGCGGCCGCTTCCGGGCGGAAATTCCTGCACAGCCGACAGGCTCCACCGTGCGGTACTACATCAGCGCGTCAACGGAAAGCGGCCTGACCCGCACTTCGCCTGAGACAGCCCCCGCGACACAACATGTCTTCCAGGTTGTACTCCCGGTCTCCCTGGAGATCGTCGGTGCACCTGCCGACTACGGCCAGGCCGACCCGGCCTACGGCACCTACTTTTTCCCGTCCGGCATCACGGTTCATGCCGCCGTCAACCAGTACAGCCCGCCCCAGGACGATGAGCGGCAATCCTGCACCGGGTGGACGGGAACCGGCAGCGTAGTGCCGGCCGGGACAGGAACGGAAACCACTTTCGTGCTCCGTGAGCCCTCAACCCTGACATGGAACTGGAACCTGGCCTATCGCCTCCGCCAGCTTTCTACTCCGCCGGGTATCATTGCCGGGGATTCCTGGTGGACAGCCGGTTCCACTGCACATACCGCTACGGCGGTATCCACTATTGATGTCGCCGGCACGAATTACAGCTTCACCGGCTGGACGGTGGACGGGAATCGCAAGCCGGACGCCACGAATACAGCCGTGAACCCCGTTAACGGAATAATCATGGATACCCCCGCCACCGCCGTTGCCGCATACCTGCCGACAGCAGAGGATGCCGATGCAGACGGCCTGCCGGACTGGTGGGAACTGTTTCACATGGGATCCACGGCGGCGCAGCCCAACCTTGACCTGGACGGGGACGGGTTCAGCAACCTGTTCGAATGGAGGGACCGAACCAGCCCCCGCGACCCGCTGTCCGTACCTTCAGCACCCTGGATATCGCACACACCGCTCACCAATCCGCAGTCTGCCCCGGCGGACTGGCCGGTCTCCGCCCGGGTCGAGGACAATCATGCCGTTTCAATGGTCGAGCTGCAGTACCGCCGCAACGCGGAAGCCTGGCAAAACCGCGGCATGGTCGAAACGGAACCGGGGATTTACACCAACAGCATTCCTGCCCCGGGCGTTTCGGGCGATACCTTCAGCTATCGCATCGTGGCTACAGACACCGCCGGCCTGACCTCGGTAAACGGAAACAATATTTTCGAGGCGCGTTACCCGGTAATGCGCCTCTCCACCAATGACCTCGCGGTTCTGAACCTGGCCGACAATACTTCGGGTGCCACACCGCTGACGATTCATAACGACGGGCATGCCGCACTGAACTGGTCGGTCACCTCGCTGCCCACGGGCTTTCGCGAAAACGTGGAAAACGGCGCTAACGGATGGACTCATGGAGGCAGCCAGGATGCATGGACCCTTTCAGCCTTTCGGGCTTACTCGGGGTCCAACAGCTGGTATTTCGGTTCGGAAATAACCCGCCGCTATCCTGACCGCGCCAATGCCTGGCTGGTTTCGCCCCTGACTTACGTTTCCACCAATGCGGTGTTTTCATTCTGGCACTGGCTCCATACGGAAACGCTGAAGGATCCCACGCATGCATGGGATGCCGCCATTGTTGAAATTTCCACCGACAGGGGCATTTCATGGGAGCAAATTGAACCCCGGGGCGGATACCCCTACCGCATGTATGGCCACTCTGCGTCTCCGTTTCCCGATGAAACACCGGTGCTGGCCGGATCGGGAACCGGCTGGGAATATATTGAATTCCCGCTGGATGCCTATGCCGGCGAGACGGTTAAGGTGCGGCTGCACTTTGGATCGGACGGCTATGTGGTCGAAGAAGGCTGGTACGTGGATGACCTGGAGATCAGCCCGTTCGGCGGCACGGGGGAATGGCTCTCTTATTCCGCCACGGAGGGAACAGCCGGCGAGCAGTCCGACAGCGTGTTGATCGCCGTGCGGCATACACGGGAACTGGGCTATGGAGAAACCCGCAATGGCGTCATTCGCCTTGAGTCAAATGATCCTGTAATACCGATGCACCTCGTCACGCTGGGCGTACACAACATCAGCCGGCACCTGGTCGTGGATGCCATCGGAAACGGAAACATCACGCCGCGGGGGGATGTCATCGTCTCAGCCGAAGTGCCTGAGCTTTTTACGATTGCAGCCGATCCCTATCATCACCTGACCGATATTCTTGAGAACGGAACGCCGCTGCTTGTGCCGGGGCTTCCGGTTGACGCAACCAATTTCCTGTATTCAGCTGAACACATCGCATCAACCGGCCGCCTGCAGGCCGTGTTTGCCCCCAACCTGGCGACAAACAGCGTTCCCGAGATATGGATGGTTCAGTTCGGTCTGACAAACGGTGATTTCAATGCCCAGGCACTTCTGGACCAGGACGGGGACGGGCACGAGGCCTGGCAGGAGTTTGTAACCGGAAACGACCCCACGAACCCTCTCTCCGTATTTCGGATCGAAAGCCTGTGGCCAGCCTGGACGGCCACCACCGGCACGAGCCGCGTTGTCCTGGAATGGCCCAGCGCATCCAACCGGACATATACCCTCTACCTGAGCACCAACACACCCACCGCAACGATACCGGTGCTGGAACTGATTCCGGCAACCCCCCCGCTGAATGTGCATACGATGGAGGTTACCGGGGGACAGGCTGTCTTCTACCGCCTCGGGGTCAGCCTGGACGAGAATTGACCTAAAGAACTGCCCGCCTAAAATCGGTATCCCATACCAAAGGAAAGCACCGGGTAGATCTCGTAGTTATCGAGATCATCCTCGATTTCCTGTTCTTCTGCCGCCAGGTCTGCCGCGAACCCGGGCAGGCGCGTTGCAGGCCCGGTCGCACTGAGGCTGACGTCATAATTTTGAAATAAAATCCCGGCATCAAAGGCGAAGCTCCAGCGCCCCTCGCCTGACGCCGCGTTGCCAAATCCCAACCCCAGGTAGGGAGACACATCGTCAAAATCAAGATCTCCACTCAGGGTGCCAAGGGCCTCAGGAGAATATTTCGTGTCGCCAATGGTGATTTCATCATCCAGGACCGCATCAAGGCCAATCGTATTGTCACCCGTCAGGACCCCACCGCTGAGCCTGAACCCGTTTTTAAAGGGATGCCAGTCCGCCAAAAGCCCCAGGGAGGAAAAATCCACCTCGAGGTCAAAATCGATATCATCCACGACTTCGTCATGGCTCCAGTCGAGGTAGTTACCGGTTATGCGGAGATTCAGACTCGAAGGCACGACAGGAATGGAAGCCTCAGCAGATACCCCTAGCGTACCGACCTTGGCAGCCAGCCCCAGCCCGGATGTTACTTTCGATTTTGACGATGTTCCGGATTCTTCAGACCGGGCATTGCCGGTGACCACCGCCATCATAAACACACTGGAAATCAGCACTTTCACTGCACGAGCTGCCATGAATTGTCTCCTTTTGTCCCGGCGTTTAATGCACGCCGGAATTTCATTTTTTTCTGCCTGGTGGAGCGCTACGGCCATGTTTTGTGCCATTCCCTCTTGCCGGCCTGCCGCCCCTGATATACCGTTATGCATGCGATGCAGGCATTATTCCCGCTCCGCAGTCCTACCATGTCCACAATCCAGCATAAACTCAAGAAAACAAACCCGGCGGTTTTGAGCGCGAATTCCTCGCAAAACGCCCCGCATGAATGGCAGGATGCCTGCCAGAGCCTTGCCCAAACCTGCGCCACCGTATCAGCATCGCTGGCATCTCTGCAGTCAGACCTGCAGATAGAACAACGGGATCCCGAGCCTGCCGTAAAACCGGCAGAACTTGCACCCAGCCTGCCCCGCAAGTCCATGGATGCGCTCCAGGAATGCGTGAATCACATTGCAGACTTAGCCGGCACTTCAGAAGGCATGATGGGGAAAACCGGCAGCTACCCCCTCCACCGGAATGCGCAAGGCGGCCCGGATCAGGCGCCCCTCCTCTTTCGGCAGCTTGACGAAACGGTGTCTACCCTTGAGGCCCTGGTTGCCGCCGCGAGCACCCTTCCCGGCCCGGCTGCCATCCATGAACCCCCTGCGCCGCTTCCAGCCTCCGGCGGGTTGGACCAGGCCGAGGCGCTTGAGCGCCTCGTGGATACCCTTGCTGATGACGTAGCAACCGCCTGCGACCAACTGGCGGCAAGCCCCGGCACCACCCTTTCAGAGGTCGAACAACAAAATGCTGACCTGGCAGCCCGGATTGCCGAACAGGACGCACAACTCCAGTCACTGAAAGAAGAGGCCGAGCACTCTACCCACCTGCTCGAGAGTGCGCAAAGCGAACTGCGCAGGGCTGAAGACGACAGGCTTGCCCATAAAGGCAGGCAGGCTGAACTGCTTAAACAGGCGGAAAAAATAAGGCAGCTTGAACAGGAGCTTTCAAGCCGGCTGTCCGCCCATGGAGCCACCGGAGACCGGGCAGCCAAATCCGCGGCGGCCGATCTGGAAAACAGAATTTCCAGCCTGGAATCGGAGCTTGCGGTCAGCCGTGCCTATGTGAATAACACCACCCGTAAACTGAAGGCACTGCAGGAGGCAAACACGACATTGCGCGAGGAGCTTATAAACCGTCCTGTTGCCTCCGAGCCAACGTCATCGCCCGAAACGGCTCCTTTGCCCGAACCGCTTTCAAATGACTGGTTCCTGCAGGTTGAAGAGTCCCAGGTTTACGGACCCGTCGAAGCACGGGTACTTCAGGAGTGGGCTGCCGATTGCAGGGTCGGGCCTGATCACCTTGTCTCCCGGGATCAGGAAACCTGGGTCCAGGCCGGGGAACTGCCCTTTCTGCAGATGGACTGGTACGTCACCCTACCCGACGAAACAACCTTCGGGCCGTTAAACCTGTTTGCCATTCAGCACCTGGTCTCGGACGGGTCCGTAAGGGCAGACTCCAGCGCAACACACAAAAGCCAGAGCAGGACGGTATCTCTGGAGGAGCTGCTAAGCCCGGAACTATCCAGGCTGGCAGGAACCCAGGCTGACCTGGCGCTTCGGGTTGACCGCCTTCAGGCTGAGCTGGACTCTGCCCGCCAACAAATTGCAGCCCCGCGCCGGAGCGCCAGTGACGCGGGCACCCCGTCCGCAACGCCGGCTGCCCAGCCGCCAAAATTCACGCAAAAGAAACGAAGCCGGTAAGGGTGATAATTCGCCCTGCGGAACGGTTACGTTTTTGAGTTTTCACCGGGCAGTTTTTTCTTGGCTTCATCCCACAGGGCATCCAGTTCTGCAAGGTCTGCGTCCGCCGGGTTTCGGCCACACCGCCGCAGCGTTTCTTCAATGTAGGTGAACCGTGAGGTAAACTTATCACTGGTGTATCGAAGGAGGTCTTCCGCTTCGTAATCAAGCCGCCTGGCGAGGTTCACGACTGAAAAGAGAATGTCCCCGATCTCGTCTCCCATGTTCTGCCTGTCATGGCGGGAAAGAGCCTCCCGCAACTCAGAAACCTCTTCCTCTATTTTGCTGACCACATCAGCCGTTTGATGCCAGTCAAATCCCACGCGCGCTGCACGGGTTTGCAGCGCCTGTGCACGTTTGAGCTCAGGGAATGCCTTCGGCACGCCATCAAGCAGGGAGGCGGCGCCCCCTCGCTCGTTACGCTTGATGGCCTCCCAGTTCCGGGTAACCTGTTCCGGTGTTTCAGCATCTGCATCGCCGAAAACATGCGGATGCCGGCGGACAAGTTTCTCGGACAGCACATCCGCAACGGCATCAAAATCAAAGCGATTCTCCTCTGCCCTGATCTGCGCCTGGAGGACCACCTGCAAAAGCACATCGCCCAGCTCTTCTTTATGCAGCTCGGGATCATCTGATTCAATGGCATCAACCAGTTCGTAGGCCTCCTCGACGAGGAAGGGCTTCAGGGTCTCGAGTGTTTGCGCGCGGTCCCAGGGGCAGCCCTCTTCACCGCGGAGGATTGCGATGATCTCAAGCAGACGGGTGATTCCGGATCCTGTAGGAATATCAGGCATAGGCCCCCCCGGGGTTCCGGCCCCCTGCGGCCGGGGAACAAATCGCGTCCGCGTTTGAATCGGAGGCAGGACTTTCCTTGTCGGGCCGGCTCAATGGATAATCTCCTGAAACTTTCATTTTAACGGGGCGACTATCGCAAGTGACACAGGCACAGGCAACAACCATTTCAGACACCAAACGGGTGATTTATTGCCGGGATCTGTCACGAACATTTTTCCGGCAGTCCCCGGCTCTTTCTACCGGGGAGACAGTTCCGCGAACACGTTAGGAAGTTCGCAGATCAGGTCAGAGGGGGTCATTCCCGCCTGCGAACTCATCCAGGCGACCCGGTCGCCGGCCCGGCCATGCAGGTACACACTCAGCCGTGCAGCATCATTGCAGCTCATGCCCTGGGCGATCAGCCCACCCGCAAGCCCCGCCAGGGCATCCCCCATTCCTCCGCGAGCCATGCCGGGGTTTCCAACCATGCTCACGGCCATGGACGCCCCGGGGCCGCAAATCAGGGAGCCTGCACCTTTCAGTATAATGTCCGCACCGAGTGTTTCGACCGCCTGTGAAAGCACGGCCTGCCTCGCGGACTGAACGTCCTGCGCCGACTCAAGTCCCATCAGTCGGCTCATTTCGCCCGGATGCGGTGTAAGGAGCGTCGGGGCCGACCGCGTTGCCACGCAGCCTGTATTTCCCCGGAGCACATTCAGTGCATCTGCATCGAGGACCAGCGCAGATGAGACTTCCTGGACGGCATCCAGCACCAGGGCCCTGCATTCTTCGTGCACGGAGAGACCCGGCCCGATAACCACGCAGTCAAAATCATCCAGGTTCCGCTCCCAGTCATGCAGCGCACGGCCGTGAAAGGTACCTGCACCGGAATCCCGCAGGGGATGCACCATGGCCTCGGGTATGGATGCCGCCACGGATGCATGCACCCCTTCCGGCACTGCTACACTGACAAGGCCCGCACCCGAACGCAGGGCTGCCCGGGCGGCAAGAACAACCGCGCCGCTGAACCCGACAGAACCACCGACAATCAGCACATGCCCGTAACTTCCCTTGTGCGAGGCACGTTCACGCCGGCGCACCAGGCCGCGACAGTCTTCCGCCGCAACCAGTTCCAGTCCCCCGCCCGGGAAGCGGGCAAGCAATTCCGGAGGCATTCCGATATCAATAACCTCAATTGACCCGACGTAGGGAACAGCATCCGGCACCAGCAGGCCGGACTTGGGAAGCGCCATGGTCACCGTGATATCAGCCACGACGACATCTCCCTCCGCCTCACCGGTATCAGAATCCAGGCCGGACGGAATATCCACGGAAACGACGGGGCTGCGGGAGCTGTGCGCATTGACAAACTGGATTGCGCCTGCGGCCGCGCCGCGGGCCGGACCACGGATTCCCGTGCCCAGGACACCGTCTACGACAAGCCCGTCAATTCCCACCTCTGTCCGCAGAAGCCCTTCCCAGTCCTCGGGAGTTGCGGCCTCTGTCACGGAGATGCCCTCCTGGCGCATGCGCTCAAAATGCTTGAGTGCATCACCCGAGATCTGTCCACGTCTTCCGGCGAGGAAGACCTCCACCGGGTACCCGCGCTGCTTGAGGTGCCGTGCAGCTACAAAAACATCGCCCCCGTTGTTACCTTTTCCGGCGACCAGACGCACCCCGGCATTGGCGTATCCCGCCAGGCGGGAAAGTTCATCCGCTACCTGCGCAACACCGAGACCGGCTCGCTCCATGAGCAGTTCGCCGGGAATTTCAAATTCTTCCATGGCGAGACGGTCGATCTCCACCATTTGCGATGTTGTGACAACTTTCATTTCACGCTGTTCCGGCAGGCTCCCTGCTCCCGTGGCCTTACGCGGGGAGTCCGCTCCCCATTGCTTCGAGCATATCGCTCACCGCTTTATCCAAACCGGTAAACACGGATTGCGCAACGATACTGTGCCCGATATTGAGCGTGTCCAGGTGCGGGATTCGGGTAATTTGCGCGATATTATCCAGATTGATTCCGTGCCCTGCATTGACCGCAAGTCCCAGCGCATGGCCCTCCTCCGCCGCGGCAATCAGCCGACCGAGTTCCTCTTCCGCCGCCGCACCCTCAAGGCCGCAAAAATGGCCGGTATGGAGCTCGATCATGTCGGCACCCGCATCCGAAGCCGCCCGGATCTGGCGGGAGTCGGGCTCGACGAAAAGGCTTACGGCAACACCGGCCGCATGTAACCTGCCGATGGCCGCGGCAAGCGAAGAGGCGGCACCCGCAACATCCAACCCGCCCTCCGTGGTTAATTCCTCGCGCTTTTCGGGCACGATGCACACTTCCTGCGGTACAACCTCGCAGGCAATGCCGACCATCTCAGGGACATTGGCCATTTCCAGGTTAAGCGGCAACTCAGGCACCGCCCGCAAGGCGTGAACGTCTGCGTCCTGGATGTGACGCCGGTCTTCGCGCAGGTGCACCGTAATGCCATGTGCCCCCGCAAGCAGACAGGCCTTCGCAGCGGCAACCACATCCGGATAGCCGGTTCCGCGCACCTGCCTCAGCGTGGCGACATGATCAATGTTCACACCCAGTTTCATAATGAGCCGCATAGTATCACAGCCAACCCGCTTGTCGATGCGCGAAGGGGCCCAAGACCTCTCTTTTCCNNTGTCAAAACTTATGAGTCAACAGGTCCTGTCCTCCCATCACTTAATTTTCTGGAGTTCCTGACCAATCAACGGTAGGTTGTCGACTTTTGGTTGAAATTGCGCAGCGGTTTTTCGGCAGGTTCGGCAGACCGCAAGCACGTTGACGGGAGACACACTCATGAGCACCGAGGCAGGGCAAACACCGCACCATGCACATGAAGAACTCACTCATTTAAAGGAACTGGCTGAAAAATACGGCCTTCCGGCTGCCGTGGGCCTCGGTCTCGCACTGCTTGTGCTCATCGGGTTTAACTGGTTCGGCAATCGCAGGGCATCGTCCCAGACCGAGGCCATGATGATGCTTTCGGCCGCACAGTCTCCCGAGGAGCTTCAAACGGTAGCCACCCGTTACGCATCCTCACCGGCTGCCCCCCTGGCAAAACTCCAGCTCTGCATGGGATACTACTCCACGGGGGACTACGACAAAGCCGCTACCGAATACGAAGCCTTTCTGAATGAGTACGGCGATCATGAATTTGCACCGGGAGCAGAGCTCGGCCTGGCGCACGCGCGGGAGGCGCAGGGCAAACTGGAAGAGGCTCTTGAAGGTTTCCGCCGGTTCCGGCGCGATCACACCGGAAGCTTTCTGCAGCCCCAGGCCCAGCTGGGCGAAGGACGCTGCCTCGAACAACTCGGGCGTTTTACCGAAGCCAAACAGGTGTACGAAGAAATGCTGGTCGCCCACCCGGACAGCCCCTGGTCCGCCCAGCTGGAAACAACACTCGACCGGGTCACAGCCCTCATTGCGAACCCCGAACTGAGCCAGCCGGCCCCCGTGCTGGATATGGATCTTCCCGTGGCTGCTGCGACACCGGACATACCGGTCGTCCCGGGCGCAGAGGGAGCCGAAGAGGCAGAGGTTTCGTCAGCAGATGCAAGCCCTGCTGACGCCGCGCCAGCGGATGCAGCAACGACACCCGCTACAGAGGCGGCTGAAGCTGCTACGGAGCCGCAAACGTCTCCGGTTGAAGACGAGCCGGAAACAGCACCTGCGGAATAAGGCAACCCGGCCGGTCACATTCGGCCGGTCACAAAACGGGTCAGGCGTTTTTACCGCCTTCTTCAGATTCGCCCGCATTGTTGTCCGGAAGTGATTCCTTCGCGGTATCGGGCAATGACTCCTTGGAAGAATCTTCACGACCCCGTTTAAATTCACTCAGGCTGCGTCCGAGGGCTCGTGACAATTCGGGAAGTTTCTTCCCGCCAAACAGCAGGAGAATCACGAAAAGGATGATCAGGACTTCGCCCTGGCCCGGCATGCCGGGCAATAATGCCAAATGGTATGAATTCATTTCAGTTGCTCCAGACTGCTCTGCACTCTTCTTTTCGAAGTATTCTGCATAGGCCGAAAAAGCGCAAGTTTAACTTCAGCCATGACGCCTGATCGCGCGCCGGGCATCCAGGTCCGCGGAACGCCGCTTCAGGGTTTCGCGTTTATCCCCGTGTGTTTTACCCTTGCAGACACCTATCTTGATTTTAACCCACCCGCCGCGCAGGTAGAGGGACAAAGGCACCAGCGTTAACCCCTTCTGCTCGGTCAGTTGCTGCAACCGGTCAATTTCCCTGCGGTGGAGGAGAAGCTTGCGGGGGCGGGTCTGTTCGTGGTTGAAGCGGTTGCCATGGTCGTAGTGTGACACATTCATCTTATGGATCCAGCAGGCGCCCTGCTCAATGCGGGCAAAGCTGCCGGCCAGGCTGACATGCCCCTGGCGGATGGCTTTCACCTCCGTGCCGCTCAGCATGATGCCGGCCTCGAGCTGCTCCGTGACCGTGTAGTCATGCCGGGCCTTCCGGTTTTGCGCAATCTGCTTTATGGACGATTTGTCACTCACGACTAGTGATGTCTCCGCACAGGCAATTCAACGGCATCGCCGGCCAAAATAAAAGCGCGACCGGGAAGGCCGCGCTTTCTTGAGGTACGACATACAGATTGCGGGACGGGAATTAAAGCTCCTCCCGGGCCGTCGCATCAAAATCCATTTCCGCAATCAGTTTTCCCTCGGCAATTTCGCGCAGGGCAATATCGACCTTCTCCTCGTCCAGGCTTTCCGGTTTCACATAGGGCCGAAAGCCGGCATTCAGTTGACGGACGCGCTTGGACACCATGTTGATCAGCACCGGAATGCTGGGGACACGGGTCTTGGCTTCCTCTAAAAGTTCCACGTTCAAAGTCGACTCCTCTCAACCGGTGCGGCCGGATGTCACATCTATTTCTCCTGAGACAATAAAAAGCGGGGCGCAGTATATGCGCCCCGCTTTCACACGTCAACAGGCAACTTGACTTACATCATGCCGCCCATGCCGCCCATGTCTCCGCCCGGATGAGGGGCCGGAGCAGGCTTTTCTTCCGGAATTTCGGTTACCATGCACTCGGTCGTCAGCAGGAGGCCGGCAATACTTGCCGCATTCTGCAGAGCCGAACGCGTCACCTTGGCCGGATCCAGCACGCCGGCTTTCACCAGGTCGGTCATTTCGCCCGTGGCCACGTTATATCCCGTGGAGCCTTTGGCTTTCTTGACCTCCTGCACGATGAGGGCACCCTCCATGCCGGCATTGTTGGCGAGCTGACGCAGGGGATAGTCCAGTGCGCGCTCGACGATCTGAACGCCGATTTGCTCGTCACCGCCGAGATCCACCTTGGACAGGGAGGCCTGGGCACGTACAAGGGCAACACCCCCGCCGGCTACAACGCCTTCTTCAACTGCCGCACGGGTAGCGTGAAGCGCATCTTCCACGCGGGCCTTCTTCTCCTTCATCTCGGTTTCGGTGGCAGCGCCGACCTTGATGACGGCCACACCGCCGGCCAGCTTGGCCAGGCGCTCCTGCAGCTTCTCACGGTCGTAGTCGGAGGTGGTCTCCTCGATCTGGCGCTTGATCTGCACCACGCGGCCCTGGATGTCCGACGTTTTGCCGGCACCTTCCACGATGGTGGTGTTTTCTTTCTCCACCGTGATCCGCTTGGCGCTGCCCAGGTCGCTGACCTGAACGTTCTCGAGCTTGATGCCGAGATCCTCGGTGATGCAGCGTCCGCCGGTCAGGATCGCGATGTCCTCGAGCATGGCCTTGCGGCGGTCGCCGAAGCCGGGCGCCTTGACGGCGCAGCACTGCAGCGTGCCGCGCAGCCGGTTGACGACCAGGGTCGCCAGGGCTTCGCCTTCCACGTCCTCTGCAATGATGAGTAGGGGCTTACCCGCCTTGGCCACGTTCTGGAGAAGCGGCAGCAGATCCTGGAGGTTCGAGATTTTCTTCTCGTGAATCAGGATCAGGGCATCTTCCAGCGAGCATTCCATCGCCTCGGAATCGGTCACGAAGTACGGCGACAGGTAACCGCGGTCGAACTGCATACCTTCGACCACATCCAGGGAGGTTTCGATGCTCTTGGCTTCTTCGACGGTGATCGTGCCGTCCTTGCCGACCTTGTCCATGGCTTCGGCAATGATGTCGCCGATCTCGGTGTCGCCATTGGCGGAAATCGTGGCGACCTGGGCAATCTCGGTGTGCTCTTTCACCTTTTTGCTCTGCTTCGCGATGGCCGCAACGATTACCTCGGTGGCCTTGTCGATGCCGCGCTTCAGGCTCATCGGGTTGGCACCGGCGGTCACGTTCTTCAGGCCTTCACGGAAGATGGCCTCAGCAAGCACGGTGGCGGTTGTGGTACCGTCACCGGCAATATCACTGGTCTTGCTGGCGACCTCGCGCACCATCTGGGCGCCCATGTTCTCGAACGGGTCGGCGAGCTCGATCTCCTTGGCGACGGTCACGCCGTCCTTGGTGATCGTCGGGGAACCGAAGCTCTTGTCCAGAACCACGTTCCGGCCCGCCGGACCGAGGGTCACCTTGACGGCGCTGCTCAGCTTCGCAACGCCTTCCAGGACCGCCTGGCGCGCTTCGTTATCATACTTGAGTTGTTTTCCTGCCATTTTGACTACTCCTTAGCCTCTCTTCTTTCTTTGGCCTTGTTTCAGGCCGGTCTAGCCGATCACGGCGAGGATATCGTCCTCACGCACGATCTGATACTCGTCATCGCCAACTTTGACTTCGGTTCCGCCGTACTTGGGCATCAGCACCTTGTCACCCTTCTTCACGTTGAAGGGAACCAGTTTTCCGTCGTCATCTTTTTTGCCTGTGCCAAGGGCAACCACTTTGCCCTCCTGGGGCTTTTCCTTTGCTGAGTCAGGGATGATAATTCCACCCTTCTCAACCTCTTCCTGTTCCAGCGGTTTCACCAGAACACGGTCACCAAGCGGCTTAATGTTCATAGCCTGTAGTACTCCTTTTGGGTTGTGTTTATGTGTAATCGAAAGGGCTGCGGTCCTGGCGCTTAGCGCTTTTTGTCCTCGTCAACCATTTCAAAATCGGCATCGATCACGTCTTCGGCCTTTTCGCCGGCCTCGCCACTCTCCGCGGAGGCGCTCTCATTTCCGGCACCTTCACCGGCACCTTCACCGGCCCCGGCTGCCCCTTCCGCACCGGACTGGGCATACATATCGGCCGAAACGGCCTGCATCTGGGTGTTCAGGTCTTCCATCCGCGCTTTCATGGCCTCGCTGTCATTGCTTTCGACGGCCTTCTTCAGCGCTTCGACGGCAGACTCTACGCCGGCCTTCTTGTC
>JABAHO010009322.1_pt2 | contig 23722 bp, 31 predicted proteins | sample 7062071 | NCBI WGS metagenome assembly JABAHO01 (sample SAMN14534356, study PRJNA622989) | marine sediment metagenome | biome: marine biome [ENVO:00000428]; feature: marine pelagic biome [ENVO:01000023]; material: deep marine sediment [ENVO:00002113] | place: India: Gulf of Kutch | collected...
TACGCCTACGCCGAGGCGACGGTGCCGAAGATCACGGTGATCACCCGCAAGGCCTACGGCGGCGCCTACGTGGTCATGAGCAGCAAGCACACCCGGGCCGACATCAACCTCGCCTACCCCACCGCGGAGATCGCGGTGATGGGGCCCGACGGGGCGGTGAACATCGTGTTCCGCAAAGAGCTGGCCGAGGCCGAGGATCAAGCGGCGCGGCGCACGGAGCTCGAGGCCGACTACCGCGAGAACTTCGCCAACCCCTTCAAGGCGGCCGAGCTCGGCTACATCGACGAGGTGATCCGCCCCGAGGAGACACGGCAGAAGGTGATCGGTGCGCTCGACATGCTCTCGCAGAAGCGCGACCAGAACCCGCCCAAGAAGCACGGCAACATTCAGCTCTAGAGTCGGGAACCCCCATGTTTCAGAAAATCCTGATCGCCAATCGTGGCGAGATCGCCGTCCGGGTGATCCGCGCCTGTCGCGAACTCGGTATCAAGACCGTCGCGATCTACTCCGACGTCGACCGCGACGCCCTCCACGTGCGCTTCGCCGACGAGGCCTACGGGTGTGGCCCGCCGCCGGCGGCCGAGTCCTATCTGCGCGGTGAGGCCATCGTCGAGATCGCCAAGGCGTGCGGCGCCGAGGCGATTCACCCGGGGTACGGCTTCCTCTCCGAGAACGGCGACTTTGCGGAACTCTGTGAGCGAGAGGGAATCGTGTTCGTCGGACCCCGCGGCGAAGTGATGCGCCGCATGGGCGACAAGGTCACCGCTCGCCAGACCATGCAGGCCGCCGACGTGCCGATCGTTCCGGGGACCACCGAGCGGCTCACCGACGAAGAAGCCACGGAGTGGGCCAAGAAGATCGGGCTCCCCGTGATGGTGAAGGCCAGCGCCGGCGGGGGTGGCAAGGGGATGCGTCTGGTGCGCGAAGAGAGCGAACTGGCCCAGGGCCTCGCGCGCGCGCGCAGCGAGGCGAAGGCGTCTTTCGGGGACGACTCTCTCTACATCGAGAAGTTCGTCGAGGAGCCGCGCCACATCGAGATCCAGATCCTCGCCGACACCCACGGCAACGCCGTGCACCTCTTCGAGCGCGAGTGCTCGATCCAGCGCCGCCACCAGAAGGTGATCGAGGAGGCGCCCGGCAACGGCATCAGCCCGGAGCTGCGGGCGAAGATGGGCGCGGCGGCGGTCGCGGCGGCCAAGGCCGTGGACTACGTGGGCGCGGGGACCTGCGAGTTCCTGGTCGACCGCCACGACGACTTCTACTTCCTCGAGATGAACACCCGCGTCCAGGTGGAGCACGCCATCACCGAGGCGATCACCGGCGTCGACATCGTGAAGGCGATGATCCGGGTGGCCGCGGGCGAGCCCTTGCCCTTCACCCAGGACGACCTCGAGATCACGGGTCACGCCATCGAGGCGCGCATCTACGCCGAGGACCCGGACAACAACTTCGTGCCCTCGCCCGGCGACATCCTCGTGTATCGCCCCTCGGACGGAATCGGGGTCCGCGTGGACTCGGGTGTCTATCAGGGGGCGCGGGTCACCGTGTACTACGACCCGATGGTGGCGAAGCTCATCGCGTGGGGACGCGATCGGGACGAGGCGATCGAGCGGATGCGCCGCGCCCTCTCCGAGTTCGTGGTGAAGGGCATCAAGACCTCGATCCCCTTCCACCAGAAGGTGCTGCGCCACCCCGTCTTCCTCAAGGGGAGCTACGACACGGGCTTCATCGACGATTACATGGACGGGGGCAGTGGCGGCGCCCCGGAGCAGGACGACGACGACCGCGAGGCGCGCCGCGCCGGGGTCCTTCTGGCCGCGATCGCCGCCTACCGCCGCGACAAGTCCAAAGCGACGGCCGCGACGCCTGCCGCCGAGGGCGTCGGTGACGGGGCTCCCTGGAAACAATACGGCCGCCGTGCGGCCATGCGGGGCATGCTGCGATGAACTACGAAATCAGCGAGAAGGGCGGGGAGCCCGAGGTCGTCGGGCTGAAAGAGCTCGCCGAGGGTCACTACGAGCTCGAGCTGGACGGAAAGACGATCCACGTGGACGCCGTGAAGAGCGGCCCGACGATCTACTCGATCATCGAAGACGGTCGGCAGTTCGAGGCGATGGTGGACGAGAAGGGCGCGCACGGCTTCGACGTCCTGATCGCGGGCCAGCTCCTCCACCTCGAAGCGGTGGACGAACGCACCAAGCTCCTGGCCGGGAGTGCGGCGACGATTGCCGAGGGCAAACAGGTGATCGAAGCCGAGATGCCCGGGAAGGTCGTGAAGGTCTCGGTCGCCGTCGGCGCGACTGTCGCCGAGGGCGAGGGCGTCCTCATCCTCGAGGCGATGAAGATGGAGAACGAAATCCCTTCACCGATCGCCGGGTTGGTGACGGAGCTCGGCGTGAGCGAGGGCCAGACCGTCGAGGGCGGTGCGTTGCTCTTCGTGGTGGAGCCGCCCGAGGACGACTAGGGCCGCCGCGCGCGTCGCATGCGCCTCGGCGACGCGCATGCCCCCGGGATAGGGCCGCCCACGACCCGCTCAGCAGGGGAGCTGGAAGAGCTCCTTCACATTGTCGCGCAAGATCCAGCTGCGCTCCTCGTCGCTGATGCACTGGGTGTGCTCTTCGAGGAGTTCCTGGCTGCGCGGCCAGGTCGCGTCGCTGTGCGGAAAGTCGTTCGCCCAGATCAGGCGCTTCGGGTTCATCTCGGCGGTGTTCTTGAATGCGACCCAATCGTCCTGGAAGGTGAAGTAGATGTTCTCCCGGATGTAGTGGCTCGGCTGCTGCGAGAGCACCCGCATCCCGAGGTGGTAGCCGTGCCGTTCGTAGGCGTGGTCCATCCGGTACATGTAGTGGGGGAGCCAACCGGCGTCGCCCTCGGCGCACACCATCTTGAGGCCCGGATGGCGCTCGAAGACACCGCCCAGGACGAAGAGCCCGATGATGTCCTGGACGCCGCGGATGATGTTCATGAAGCCGTTGATCTTGTTGCCGCGGGCCGCGTTGAACACGGTGTTCACGTCGGAGCCCTTCGAGGTGAGGATGTGGAAGCACACCGGCATCTGGAGATCGGCGCAGCACTCCCAGAGCGCGTCGTACATCGGCTGGTCGTAGTCTTCGTGCTGCGGATTGCCCGGCATCATCATCCCGACGAATCCCATCTCCTTGGCGCGCTCGACATCCTTGATGGCGGTGTCGACCGAGGACACGGCGGTCTGTGCCAGACCGAAGAGGCGCTCGGGGGCGCCGCCACAGAACTCCTGGAGCCAACGGTTGTAGGCCTGGAAGCAGGCATCCTTGAGCTCGAAGTCGGGGTGGTTGCAAAGCACCATACCCACCGAGGCGTAGAGGATTTCACCCGCGACCCCGTCGCGCTCCTGATCCGCCACGCGATAGGCCGAGTCGTGGCCGCTCTTGTGCAGGTCTTCGAACTTGGAACCGGCGCGGCGCTGCGCGAGTTCTTCGGAGGGAACGCCCGCGCCGGCGACCAGCCCCAGCGGAATCTCGTCGGTCATCCCCGGGATCACATAGATGTCGTTGCCCTTGTCATCGGTTTCGATGCGGGGGGCGCGATCTTTGAATTTGGGTTCGATGAAGCCCAGGTAGGTGTCGGGGGCTTCGACGATGTGGGAATCGGCGGAGATACAACCGCCTCGAACGACCGAATCCATGGATCCCTCCTGCTCGGCGCGTTGCCGGCGAGTTGCCGGCCCGCGTTGGATGGCGCCGGGTGGCGCGGCTTGGCCGCCCGACGCAAATTTCAGGCAGCCGACAGGGTAGCTCCCTTCCTATAAGATGGGCCGTCCCGCCGCGTCCGACTCGGCCCGGCCCGGGTCGTTGGCAGACCACCGGGGGGTGGAAGCAGGAGAGCTCGCGTGTCCTCTGTTCCCTCGGATATCGAAATCGCCCGTGACGCCCAGATGCGCCCGATTCTCGAAATCGGCGAGGGCCTCGGCATCCCGGCCGAGTCGCTGATTCCCTACGGCCACACCAAGGCCAAGATCGATTTCGAGTTCATCGAGTCCCTCCGGGACCGGCCCGAGGGCAAGTTGATCCTGGTGACCGGGATGACCCCCACCCCCGCCGGCGAGGGCAAAACCACCACGTCGGTGGGTCTCTGCGACGGTCTCGCCCGGATCGGCGAGCGCGCGCTGACCGCTCTGCGCGAACCCAGCCTCGGCCCCTGTTTCGGCATGAAGGGCGGCGCCGCCGGCGGCGGCTACGCCCAGGTCGTGCCCATGGAGGACATCAACCTCCACTTCACCGGCGACTTCCACGCCATCACCACCGCGCACAACCTGCTCTCGGCGATGATCGACAACCACATCTACTGGGGCAACCCGCTCGATCTCGACGCGCGCCGCATTTCCTGGCGTCGCGTCCTCGACATGAACGACCGCGCGTTGCGCGAGATCACCGTGTCGCTCGGCGGGCTCGGCAACGGCTATCCCCGCGAGGACGGCTTCGACATCACGGTGGCCTCCGAGGTGATGGCGATTTTCTGCCTGTCGCGGGACCTGNNCGAAGATCTCGACGATCTGCGTCGGCGTCTCGGCAACATCGTGATCGGCCAGACGCGGAAGCGCGAGGCCATCACGGCTGCGGATCTCGAGGCCGCGGGCGCGATGACGGCGCTGCTGCGCGACGCGCTCATGCCGAACCTGGTGCAGACCCTCGAGAACAACCCGGCCTTCATCCACGGCGGGCCCTTCGCGAACATCGCCCACGGCTGCAACTCGGTGATCGCCACCAAGACCGGTTTGCGCCTGGCCGACTACGTGATCACCGAGGCCGGGTTCGGCGCCGATCTGGGTGCGGAGAAGTTCTTCAACATCAAATGCCGCAAGGCCGGTCTCAAGCCGGCGGCGGCGGTGATCGTCGCGACGGTGCGCGCGCTCAAGATGCACGGCGGGGTGCCCCTCGACGAACTCGGTGCGGAGAACGTCGACGCCGTGCGCAAAGGCTGTGTCAACCTGGCCCGGCACATCCGCAACGTAAAATCCTTCGGGGTTCCGGTGGTGGTGGCGGCGAACGCCTTCTCCTCCGACACCGAGGCGGAGCACGCGGCGCTCGAGGCCGCCGTCGCCGACGCCGGCGCGGAAGCGGTGCGCTCCTCGCACTGGGCCGACGGCGGCGCCGGCGCGGAAGACCTGGCGCGCCGCGTGGTCGAGCTGACCCAAAGCCGCAACAGCCAGTTCGCTCCCCTCTACGACGACGACCCGCCGCTCTGGGCAAAGGTGCGCAGCATCGCCACGCAGATCTACGGGGCCGATGACATCATCGCCGACAAAAAGGTGCGCGATCAGTTCCGCCGCCTCGAACGCGAAGGCTACGGCCACTTCCCGGTGTGCATGGCGAAGACGCAGTACAGCTTCTCGACGGACCCCAAGCTCAAGGGAGCGCCGTCGCACCACGTGGTACCCANNCTTCTCGACGGATCCCAAGCTGCTCGGAGCCCCCTCCCACCACAGCGTTCCGATCCGCGAGGTGCGCCTCGCGGCCGGCGCCGAGTTCATCGTCGTCATCTGCGGCGACATCATGACGATGCCGGGGCTCCCGCGCGTCCCCGCGGCCAACCAGATCTACGTCGACGCCAAGGGCCAGATCGAGGGGCTCTTCTAGCGCCTACACTGCGTTCGTGCGGATCATCGCCTGGAATATTCGCGCGGGCGGAGGCGCGCGGGCGGAGGCTATCGCGGACGCACTCCGCGTCTGGGCGCCCGACGTTGCGGTCCTCTCCGAGTTCCGCGCGACGCCGCCCAGTCGCCGCATTGCTGCCGCGCTCGCGTGCGCCGGCCTCACCGAACAGCGCGCCAGTACCGCGCCGTGGAAGCCCGCCCGAAACGCGCTTCTCGTGGCTTCGCGCTGGCCGCTTCGGCGTCTTCCCAGGTCCTGTGCCGCCACTCCCGCCGAGCGCTGGCTGGCGGTATCGGTTGCGGCACCCGAGCCCTTCGTCCTGGGCGCCGTCCACGTCCCGTGCCGGGTTTCCGGCCAGAAGCGCGCTTTTTGCGGGGAGGTGGTCGAGGCGGCGCGGCGCTTTCGGAAGCGCCCGGCGCTCATCGTCGGCGACACCAACTCCGGTCTCCCCGGGGTCGACGAGGAGAACCCCTGCTTTGGCCCCGCAGAAGTCGCGTTCTTCGCCGCCCTCGAGAGCGCCGGGTACCGCGATGCCTTTCGCGTCCTTCATCCGAGTGCACGCGAATACACCTGGTTCTCGCCGAACGCGGGAAATGGCTTTCGTCTCGACCAGGGTTTCGTGAGCGCGCCGCTGCTCCGGCGTCTGGCGAAGGTCGAGATGAGCTGGGCGCCGCCCGGGGGGCACGCACACAGCGACCACGCCGCACTGTGTCTCGACTTCGACGCGGCTCTCAGATGATCCCGGTGGCCCAGCCGGGCACCTATGTCATCTGGTTCTTCGCACCCCACCCGGGGCGTCGCGTCCGGGTCGGCCAACTCGGAGAGTTCGCGTGTGAACGCGGTTGGTACGCCTATGTCGGGAGCGCGCTCGGGCCCGGCGGGCTGGCCGCGCGGGTGGCGCGGCATCTGCGCGCGAGCAAGCGCCGCCGATGGCACGTCGACTATCTGCAGCCCGCGATGCGCCCGCGCGCCGTGTGGTTTCGCTCGGGGCACCGGCGGCTCGAATGCCCGTGGGCTCGAGCCCTGGGCGCCCACCCCTGGGCGCGCTCACCCCTCTCGAATTTCGGGGCCTCGGATTGCGGTTGTCCGACGCATCTCTTCGCTTTTTCGCGTCGCCCCGACGCCTCGCGGATCGACCCGAAGATCGTACGGCGGGGTGTCTGATCGGAGCCCGCTCAGGTGTCTTCGGGAACCGCGACCGGGTCGAGGCGGAGAAACTTCCTCGGTGCGAATCCCACCAGAATGCGGAACCCGATCCCCAGGCCGTGGTCACGTTGCAGGGTTTCCCGTTCGCCAGGGCTGATCGACTCGGCGCGGTACGGAGAAGCGCCCCCGCCCAGGTCGACCTGCACGTCGGGTTTCGCGAGTGCCTGGCGGTACCAGCGACGGGGCCAGTGGTTGGCTGCCACGTAGAGCGCTCCGTCCTGGTCGAGACGGGTCAGCACACGTTCGTGTCGAGCGCCGTCTGCGTCGGTGGTGGTGATGACCAGGGTGCTCTGGTTCGCCGGTTGGAACGCCCCCAGCAAGGATTCGAACACGAGGACGAGGAAGGCGTAGCCCGCGAAGACGGCCAGCAGGCGTATCGCGATCTTCATGTGCAGCTCCTTTCCACTCGCCGCGACACTACTGCGTGTGATGACCGCCGCAAAGGTGGCGGCGGGAGGCCGTCGCGCCGAAGCGTCCCCGGCTCCCGGACGCGCCCGGTCCGTGCGTGGCCGCGGGGCGGTTCTGACTCTGGCTCTGGCATAGACTTTCGGCCCGGACGGGAAAGTCACCCGAGGAGAATGGGATGAAGGCGACCTGGAACGACACGGTTCTGGCCGAGAGCGACGACACGGTGGTGGTCGAGGGAAATCACTACTTCCCCGAAGACGCTCTCCACAAAGAGTTCTTCGAAGCGAGCGAAACGACTTCGGTGTGTCCCTGGAAGGGGCAGGCGGCGTATCTCCACATCGTCGTGGACGGCACCCGCAACGAAGACGCGGCCTGGACCTACCCGGCGCCGAAAGACGCCGCCGCGGAAATTCGGGGACGCGTCGCTTTTTGGAAGGGCGTCGTGGTCGAGTGACGAACGCCGGGAAGCCGCTCGGAGCCCGCCGCGGGTCATGACGCCGCGGGCGACCCACGTCCTCCTCTTCGAGGGGCTCCCCGTGGCGCGGGTCTGGCAGGAGGATTGTGAACTCGTCACGGTGACGGGCCGGTACCGGCTCGAGCCGGACGCGCGCGATCGCCCCGAGCTCACGGGCGCCCTCGCGTGGCACGACCGGGCGGTCGAGGCGGCGGGGCGGCAAGCGGCGGGGAGTGCGCTGGCGCGCGCCGCCGCGCCGGGCGTGGACGGGCGCTGGTCCTTGCGGGACCGCTCGGGATCCGAGGCCGCGATCGGCGCCCCGACCTTTCTCACGGGAGGCAAGCTCGCCTGGCATTGGGTCGGCCCGCCTCCCGCACCCGGCGACTCGAGTGGGAGCACAGCCCCAGACCTCAGGTCGACGGGTGGGGGCTCCGATCCAGAACCATGACCACGCCGACCCCGATCTTCGTGACCCGGACGATGCCTTCCCCCCGCGTCCAGGCCCTGGCACAGAACCTGGCGCAGGCTGTACGCGCCGAGCAGGCCAGGGACGCCGCGCTCACCGCCGCGGAGGTGCGGCAGGCCTTCGCGGTCGCGATCGAGCAGCTCGGGGGCGAACTCGCCTCCTCCCGCTCACAGCAGGTCGTCGCCGGCGCCCTGGTCGCACTGGCGACGCTCGCGGCCGGTGCCCTCGCGTGGTTCAATAGCCAGCACTAGTTCGGCCGAGCGTTCGCGCGCCGCGCGCGCCCCGGACCGACGCGGAGAACTCCGGTGCTGGAGACGTTCGCACTTCCGATGATGATGTTCGTGACGTTGCCCCCTTTGGCTTTCGGGCCCGCGTTGCTCCTCGGGCTCTGCTTCGACCGCCATCGGGCTGGGCTCGGCGGGTGGCGCCAGACCGCGGTGCTCGCGGGCATCGTCGCGTGGCTGGCCTACGCGGTCTACGAGTGCGCGATGTGGATCTGGGCACGGGAGATCATCGCCCCGATCCGCCTCGACCTCGCGCTGATCGCCCCGCCGCTCGCGGCGGTCACGGCCGCTGCGACCTGGTCTTGTCTCCGGTCGATCGCCACCGGACCGCCGGGTCCCCCCGGCGGCGCACCGGGGCCGGGCGGGCCCGATCCGTCGTNNTGAGCCTCTTCGAGTATCTCTCCGTCGCGTTCTCGCTCGTTCTTTCACTCGCGGTGGTGCGTCTCCTGGGCGGGATCTCGGTGTGTTTCGCCTCTCCGGCTCGCTACTGGCCCCACGCATTGTGGATCGTCTTCTCGCTCCTCCTCGCTGTGATCGCGTGGTGGAACTTCTGGTCCTACCGGGCCGTGGAGTGGAACTTCTTTCGATTCGTGGCGGTGCTCGTGACACCCGCGGTGATCTATCTCCAGGCGGCGGCTCTGGTTCCCGAGGCGCCCGGGGCGATCGCCTCTTGGTACGAACACTTCCACGGGGCGAGGCGCCGCTTTTTTGCCGCGGTGGCCGCGTTCTTTGTGGTGATCTTCGTGAATACGACCCTGCTCATCGGACTCCCGCTCGTGAGTCCGGGACGCGCCGTTCAGCTCGCCATGATCGGGGTGGCGGTCGTCGGGGCCCGCACGGACGATCGCCGCACCCACCACGCCCTACCTCTCGTGGCCATGGCCTTGATGCTCGTGGGCGCCGCCTTCGTGTTCTTGCGCCCGGGTGCGCTCGCCACGACGCCCTAGGCCGACCCCGCGCGCCTCCCGCGGCGCGGGCGCTTTGGTAGTGTCGTCGCACCGCGTCCCTCGGCGCGGCCGAGGGGGTTTCCGTGAACGCGCGCGCAACATCCGGATCGACATCGCCGCCCACATCGCGATCGTACTGGCACGACAACCTGCGTCTGGTGGCCCTGTGTCTCTCGATCTGGTTCGCCGTGTCCTTTGGTTGCGGCGTGCTTCTCCAGGAATTCCTCGACCGGATCCAGATCGGCGGATTCCGCCTGGGCTTCTGGTTCGCCCAACAGGGGAGCATGTACACCTTCGTGGTCTTGATCTTCTTCTACGCCTGGCGGATGACGAAGATCGACCGCGCGCACGGGGTGAGCGAGGACTAGCGGGTGGATCTCCAGACGCTCACGTACCTCGTCGTCGGCGCCTCCTTTGCGCTCTATATCGCGATCTCGTTCCTCTCCAAAGCGAGCAGCACCGGCGAGTTCTACGTCGCCGGCAAGGGCGTGCACCCGGTCGCCAACGGCATGGCCACCGCGGCGGACTGGATGTCGGCGGCGTCCTTCATCTCGATGGCGGGCATCATCGCCTTCCTCGGCGGCGACGGCTCGGTGTACCTCATGGGGTGGACCGGCGGTTACGTCCTGCTGGCCCTGCTCCTCGCGCCGTACCTGCGCAAGTTCGGCAAGTTCACGGTTCCGGAGTTTCTGGGCGATCGCTACGTCTCCCAGGCCGCCCGTGTGGTGGCGGTCATCTGTCTCATCGTGATCTCGTTCACCTACGTCGCGGGTCAGATGCGCGGCGTGGGCATCGTCTTCTCGCGCTTCCTCGAGGTCGACATCGGCGTCGGCGTGATCATCGGCATGGCGATCGTGTTCTTCTACGCCGTGCTCGGCGGGATGAAGGGCATCACCTATACGNNTCTCCTTCCAAGTCACCGGTGTCCCCGTACCGCAGCTGGCGTTCGGGAGCGAGGTGATCGACGGCAGCGGTTTCCTGCTCGAAAAACTCGATCGGGTGGTGACCGAGCTCGGCTTCACGGCCTACACGGGCGGAACCCGAAGTCGTATCGATCTATTCTTCATCGCACTCGCGTTGATGATCGGGACCGCCGGCCTTCCCCATGTGATCGTCCGCTTCTTTACCGTTCCGCGGGTTCGCGACGCGCGCATCTCCGCCGGCTACGCGCTCTTCTTCATCGCGATTCTCTACACCACCGCCCCCGCGGTGGCGGCGCTCGCGCGCCTCAACCTCACCGAAACCCTGCAGCCTGGACCGGTCGACGACCCGGCGGGCAGCCTCCTCTACGAGGATCGGCCCGAGTGGTTCAAGACCTGGGAAGAGACCGGGCTCCTGGTCTTCGAAGACAAGAACGCCGATGGGCGGGTGCAGTATTACAACGATCAGAACCCCGACTTCGCCCCCGTCGCCGCGTCGCGCGGGTGGGACGGCAACGAATTGCGCGTCGACCGCGACATCATCGTCTTGGCCAACCCCGAAATCGCCGGGCTCCCGGACTGGGTCGTGGCACTCGTGGCGGCGGGGGGGCTCGCCGCGGCGCTCTCGACCGCCGCCGGCCTGCTTCTGGTGATCTCGGCCGCGGTGTCCCACGACCTTCTGAAGAGCGTCTTTGCCCGCGGCATCAGCGAGCGCGGCGAGCTCCGCGCCGGTCGCACGAGCGCCGCGGTGGCGATTCTGCTCGCCGGCTATCTCGGCTACAACCCGCCGGGCTTCGTCGCCCAGGTCGTGGCGCTCGCCTTCGGTCTGGCGGCGGCCTCGCTCTTCCCGGCGATCCTGCTCGGGATCTTCAGCACCCGTGTGAACGCGGCCGGGGCGGTGGCGGGGATGCTTACCGGTCTCGTCTCCACCCTCGCGTACATCATCTACTTCAAAGGGGTGTTCGTCGCGCCCTTCGCCGAGAACATCCCGGAGAACTGGCTCTTCGGAATCTCTCCGGAGGGGATCGGTGCCGTGGCGGCGGTGCTCAATCTCTTGATCGCAATCGGCGTGAGTGCCTGCACCGCTCCCCCGCCCGCCGAGGCGCGCGCACTCGTGGAGCGAATCCGTGTTCCGTAGAGCGCTCGCCACCGCACTGCTCCTACTGCCGTGTGCGGCGGCAGCAATTCCTGGAGCGGTGGGGCGCGCGGCGGCCGAAGCGCCCTGTCTCGCGGCGGGCGCCGATGAGACCCTTCGCGGGACCCTCACACAACGCGACTATCCCGCGCCGGATGGCGCGAAGCGGCCACAGCGGGTGTTGCTCCTGGTGCTCGCCGAGCCCCGTTGCATCGAGGGCGCCGGGGCGCCCGAGGACGCGGTCCAGCTCACCTTCGATTGGGCGAGCGCCGAGGGCTCGGCACTCTATCTGGAAGTGGCGACGGCCGTGACGACCGAGCGCACCCTCTCCGGCCAACTCCTCCCCGCCACGCAACCGGAACACCGCACCGCGATTCTGTTCCTGGTCGACGAGATGGCGCCGGAGACCGCGTGGTGATGCCGAGCCACCGTCGTCTGCAACGCGTTGCGGGTCTCGCCCTCGTCTTCTTCGCCCTCGGTCTGGGGAGCTGCGGGCGCGACGATGTCTTCCGCGAGGAAGGGCCCGAGGCGCTCCGCGCCGAAGCCCTGGACTTCGCCGACACCTTCCTCGCGGCGCTCGACCGCGGCGCGTTTGCCGATACCTGGCCGATGGTCGCGACATCGATTCAGCTTCGCACGGGCGAGGAGGCGTGGATGGACGGGGTGCGCGCAGCGCGCAGCGCGGTCGGCCCGGTGACCGAACGCAGTCTGCTCCGCGCCGGGTATCGCGACACCATGGCCGACGCGCCCCCCGGGTCTTATTTCGTGATCGAATACGACACCACGTTTGGCGACACCGAGGCGATCGAACGCGTCGTGTGTTTTCACGAGGGAGCCCAGGAGTGGCGCAGCGCGGGTTATTTCGTGACGACGAAACCCTGAGAACGCGGTAGGGTCTCGTCGTCTTCCACAAGATGGGGCGCCATCATGTTCCGAGTCGATCTTCCCCGCGACCGAAGCGCGCACCTCGCGCGGCGCGCCGCTGCGGGCCTTGCCGCCCTCGCGATCCTCGGATTCTCGGCCTCCGCCAGTGCCCATCCCGGCCACGCGCCGCTGGTGCACGCACCGCTTCACGGAGGCGAGCTCGCCGCGGCGGTCCTGGCCGTCGCAGGAGTTCTGGGTCTGTTCCTCCGCTCGGCGCGACGCCGACTCCGTTGAGCGCGAACGCGGCGCTCTGTCCGCTCTGCGGCGCCGCCAACGAGTGCGCGATGAGTCTCCCACCGGAGAGGCGCCCCGAGCGCTGCTGGTGCGTCGACCGCAGCTTCCCCACGTCGCTGCTCGCCCGCGCGCCGAAAGAGCGCTGTATCTGCGCGCGTTGTCTCGACGCCGCGGGCTCGCCCGCCTCGCCCCAGGCGTCCAAGAATTCGGAGCGCTGAGGATCCGGGGAGAGAACCCGGCCGGCGGTGTATCGTAGGCAGACCAAAAAACACGAGGGGAACCCGATGGCCATGATTGACGGAGGCGTCGTCGCGGCGCGGCAGCTCGCGCGGGCGGGGATCGATACGGTGTTCGGCGTGGTGGCAGGCCCGATGATCGAGGTCTTCGCCGGCTGTCAGGCAGAGGGGATGCGGGTGATCGGCTGCCGCCACGAATTGAACGGTGCCTTNNGTCGTCGCCGGACCGACCATTGAAATCTTCGCCGGTGCCCACGAGGTCGGGATGAAAGCCGTCGGGGGGCGCCTCGAGCTGAACGCCGGCTTCATGGCGTCGGCCTGGGGCTACCAGAAGCAGAAGCCCGGGGTGATGATCGTGGGGTCCGGACCCGCCGCCACCAATTGTGTGACACCGCTCTATGTCGCCACGCAGAGCGCGATGCCGCTGGTGGTGCTCGGAGGCTCGGCCTTCGCCCAGACCACCGGTCTGGGCGGCTTCCAGGAGGCGGATCAGGTGTCGCTGACCGAGCGCGCCTGCAAATGGGCGGGGCGGGTCGACTCGACCGAGCGCATCGATCGGGGAATGGATCTATCTCGCACTCAGCAAGGCACTCGAAGGCCGACCGGGTGGTGTCTATCTCGACTTCCCGGGAAACCTGGTGGCCAAGGAGATCTCCGAGGAAAAGGCCTTTCTGCGCGACGCACCGCAGGTCTCGCGGCCCCACCCGGATCCGGGCGCGGTCGATCAGATGGCCGACGCCCTGGCGGGCGCCGAGCGCCCGCTGCTGGTGGTCGGGAAGGGCGCCGCGTGGTCGGACGCCGGGCCCGCACTGGAGCGGATCGCCAACCTGGGGATTCCCTATCTGTGTTCACCGATGGCGCGCGGGACGATTCCCGACGATCACCCCAACTTTGCCAACGGGGCTCGCTCCTCGGCGCTCGGTGGGGCGGACGCGGTGGCGATGTTCGGGGGTCGCTTCAACTGGATCTTCGGTCACGGACGCCGTTTCGCCGAGGGCACCAAGCTCATGCAGGTCGATGTCGAAGCCGAGGAAATGGCGTCGGGCGCGCCCCTCGACCTCGGCGTCGTCGCCGACGCCGGGGTGACGGCGGCCCAGCTCGCCGACGCCCTCGAAGGCCGCACACTCCGCACGGATCCCGCCGTCTGGCTCGAGACCCTGCGCGAGAAAGGGCGCCAGAACGAAGCGCGGGTGCAGGCGGCGCTTCAGGACGATTCGATACCGATCAACCCCTACCGCCTGGTCTCCGAGGTACGCGACCTCGCGCCGCGAGACGCGACGATCGTGGCCGAGGGCGAGACGATCATGGGTGTGTGTCGCGCCGTCTTGCCGAGCTACACCAATCGCGGTCGGCTGAACGCGGGCACCACCGGCTGTATGGGGGTGGGGGCGCCCTACGCCACGGGCGCCGCCCTCGCGCACCCCGATCGTCCGTCGATCGCCGTGCTCGGCGACTACGCCTTCGGCGCGGCGGCGATGGTGGTGGAGACCGCGGCGCGGGTCGGCGCGAAGCCGGTCTTCGTGGTGGCGAACAACGAGGGCATCGCGGGTCACGGCATCCAGGACCGGATGCTCCCCGCCGACGCCCCGCAGATCGCGTCCTTCCTCCCGGCCCGTTACGAAAAGATCGCCGAGATGGTCGACGGCCACACCGAGTACGTCGAGAACCCGGCGGAGATACGCCCTGCCCTCGAGCGCGGCTTGTCCGCCGGCCGGGTCGGCGTGATTCATGTGCGGATCGACCCGAAGGCGGGGCGCATCGGAGGAGCCAATTACCTCCAGTAGCACCGGGACTCGGCGGACATCGGTCCACAGGGGGCGAGGCGGGACGCGGTGATCGAGTCGATCGCGGTGTTCGCGACCGGGGTGTTCTTCGGTGCCGCGCTCTACATCTCGGTCGTGCAGCACCCGGCGGCGCTGCGCGCCGGTGTGGAGACGGCGGCGAGGCTTTTCGTCCCGATGTACCCGCGGGCCGCCGCGATGCAGGTATCGATGATCGCGATCGGCACTGCGGCCAGCCTCTGGGTGTGGCACGGGGGTGGCGGACCCAACTGGCTCTGGGCAGCCGTCCTGCTCGGAGCCTCGTTCCCGTTCACGCTTGCCGCCATGTTGCCCACGAATCGTGCGCTCCTCGCACCGGAGCGAGATCTCCGCGCAGATACCACCGAGCAGCTCCTGCGTCGTTGGGGCCGCCTCCACGCGGTGCGCAGCGCGCTCTCCGCGGCGGCCTTTGTGGTCCTCCTCGCGAAGCCCCTCTAGGGTGATGGGCGGGAGTCCGCATGTCCGACGAGATCCACATCGCGCGTCGCGCCTTCGACCAGATCTGCGCGCATTTCCCGACGCTCCAGTACCAGCTCGACGCCAACCCCCATCACGTCGATCTCGAGCTCAATTTTCCGGCGCAACCCGATCTCCTCTTCGACGTCACGCTGACGCTCCAGAACCGCGACGAGCTCCACCTCCACGCGAGCCTGCTCTGGGTGAGCTGGTTTCCGAGCAGCGACCCGGCGGTCGTGGGGGCCTTCGTCGAAGCGGTTGTCGGGCTCATCTCGGGCGAGTTCCGGATCGTCGAACACCGACGCGGACGCCGCACGGTTCGAGCCGAGCTGCAGCACCCGGTGGATCGCCACTTCGAGACGCTCACCGGAAACAGCTTCCTCTCCTTTCCGTGGCCCAGGAAGCGGCTCGAGATCGTCCAGAATCCGCGCCTCGAGATCGTCGAGGTCGTGACCGGGGCACCGAAGGTCTAGCCGGGCGGCTCCCTCCCGCTTCCGTTGCAACCGGGCCGGTGTCGAGCCCGCGTTCACAAGGGGTACGCAACCCGTCCGCACCGCGTGGGCAACGGGGCGGCGGGCGCCTGGACCGAGGTCTATCGGGGAGGCCCGGGTCGGGCGGGAGTCTCCAGTCGGGTCGAAGGGGCGCCGAAACAGGGGCCAGGGAGATGTTCATGGCCGAGACTTCGTTGGGACGCAGGGATTTTCTCGCCGGTGCCGCCTTGGCGGCGGCGACCGTCGCGTCGCCGAGCGCACGTGCGGCTCACCACGGGTACGCCCAGCACACCCGTCCGCACGCCCAGCTCGCGGACGCGGCGGGAGATTGTGTTCGGGCGGGCGCCGACTGCCGCGCGCACTGCCTCGAGGAATTTCGCGACGGCCGGACCCAACTGGCCGCCTGTGCGGCGCGGGTCGAGGAGATGATGGCTTCGTGCGAAGCCCTCGGTCGTCTGGCCGCCCAGGAGAGCGCCCACGTGGCGGGGATGGCGGCAGTCGCGGAGGCGATCTGTGCCGAGTGCGAGCAGGAGTGTCGTCGACACGCCGACATGCACGAAACCTGTCGCCGCTGTGCCGAGGCTTGTACCGCCTGTCGCGAGGCCTGCAAAGACCTCCAGACGGGTTAGCCGAGGCCGGCCTCAGCGACCTACGGCGAGGGCCCGGTCGTGGGGTCCCCCATTCCGACACTTCTTCGCAGCACCACAGCCTGGTGCAGTGCCCCGGCGAGCTCGCTCAGTACGAAGAGCAAGAGCACGCGCGGAGCCCCTGCGACGCCCACGAAATAGACGATGAGCAGGCCCACCCAGAGCCTGCCGATCGCGTCGGACGCGCCGAGGGTCGCGGTCGGGGTGCGGATCCGCACCAGCGCCCACAGGACACCCAGGGCGCCGGCGAGACAGATGAAGAATGCGTGGAGTGGGGCCACCGGGGGCGGTGTGTCCGCGCCGCCGAGCGCGCCGTTCACGGCGTAGACCCCGTCGAGAAAGAGCGGGAGCAGGGGCGGCAACGCGAAGGCGGCCGTCACGACGAGATCGAGAAGGGCCCACCCACGGACGGCGCGACGTGCGTGTGTCGCGGGACCGGTCGCCATGCCGCGATGCTACCAGCCGGGGTCGCCCGGGCCGGTCCGCCATCGCAGGAGGGTGCGCGGGTTCAGGGCACCGAGACGATAGCGGCGACGTCGTCGACGAGACGCTGGATCTCGGGATTCTCTTCCAGGTACTCGATGGCGAATCCGGTCTCGCTCCGGTGGACCACCTTGCCCTTCAGTTCGAAGGGACTGACCGGTTGGATGAACACGAAGAGGGTCACCTTGGCGCCCACCTCGGGCTGAAAGGAAGTCTCCTCCAGACGTGCCCCGGAATAGGAGATGTCCGTGAGCAGGCCGGCGCCTTCTTCGCGGCCCGAGGTAGCCAGTGCGTCGAAGCGGGTGCGAAAGCGAGGATGACGTCGTTCCGGCATGGAACCTCCAGACCCCAGGCGTCCGCGCGGGGCCGACCCTACCCATCGGCCCAACCCCCCTCGACTTGAGCACCCCTTCCACCCGCAAACAGGGCACTCAAGATCCCGTCCGATCTCGATTTCTCGCTCGCGCACGGGCGCCGGAGACCCTAGGGTGTGTAGGCGATGCTGCGCCGTCATCCCATTCTCCGAACCCCCCGGTTGACGCTGCGCGCATTCGTGGCGGACGACGCCCCGGCTCTCCAGAAACTCGCGGGTGAACGCGCCGTCGCCGACACCATGATTTCGGTGCCGCATCCCTACTCGCTCGCCACCGCGCGCTCCTGGATCACCGCGCAAGCGCACACCTTCGGAACGGGAACCGAGGTGCACTTCGCGATGATCGACGAAGAGCGCCAGCTCATCGGCTCGGTGGGACTGCGCGAGATCGACCGCGAGCATCTGCAGGCGGAGCTCAGCTTCTGGGTGGGTGTGCCCTGGTGGGGTCGTGGCTTCGCCACCGAAGCCGCCCTCGCCGTGGTTGCGCACGGTTTTGGCGACCTGCACCTCAACCGGATCTACGCCTTCCACATGGAGCGCAATCCCCAGTCCGGCAACGTGCTGCGGAAGATCGGAATGCGGCCGGAAGGCTGTCTCCGCCAGCGCGTTCGCAAGTGGGGTGTGTTCGAGGACGTGGCGCTCCTCGCCATGCTCGCCGAGGAAGCGGGCGACTGAGCGCCGCTGCGGCGCGCGAGAGGCCGCGGGCGCGGTGAATGTCGAGATCGACCGCGACACGCGTCTGCGTTCCGTCGCACCGACGGACGCCGAGGCCCTCTTTCTCGTCGTCGACGGCCACCGCGAGTATCTGAGACGTTGGCTTCCCTGGGTCGACCGCACCGGGAGCGCGGCGGACACGGCGGCCTTCATCGCACTGTCGCGCGAAAACGAAGCGGCGGGGACCGGCCTCGCCGCACTGGTGGAATGCGGAGACGAGATCGGCGGTGTGGTCGGGATCGAGGCGATCGACAGGCATCGCCGGCGCGGCGAGATCGGCTACTGGCTGCGCGAAGATCTCCAGGGCGCGGGACTCATGACGCGCGCGGCGGGAGCGATGTGTCGCTACGCCTTCGAGGGCCTGGCCCTCCATCGACTCGAAATCCGGGTCGCGCTCGACAATCGCCCGAGCCGCGCGGTGGCCGAACGCCTCGGATTCAGTCACGAGGGCATCCTGCGCGGAGCCGAGCGCCGCGGAGCCGGGTTTTGCGACATGGCGCTCTACGCCAGGCTGCGGGGCGACCCCCCGCCGCCCGATCCGGGCTCGCGCGACCCGCGCGCGCGCTAGACCCGGAGCGTTCGACGCCAGACCTCCACGTTGCGGCCGCCCGGCGGCGGTCGTGGCGGCTCCGGCCACGCGATCCGCCGTGTCTCAAGCGCCTCGCGCGCCTTCCCGATTGGGTCGCAATGGCGAGCGCGAGCGCTTTGCTTCGAGATTCCCCGGCCCCGTGCCCTGCACCGCGTCGCTCCGTACGCGTGTTGAGCTGCAACCTGCTCGCCGACCGGGTCGCGGGTGACGCCCTCGCGGCGCTGCTCGATCGGCACGAAATCGACGTGGTCTGTCCCCAGGAGCTCGGCAGCGCTGGCGCCCGAGCGATCGCGTCGCGCTGCCCCGCTGGCCTCCTCGCCCCCGACCGCGAACGGCGGGGTCTCGGGGTCGCCGCGCGCCGCCCGATCGAGGTGCGCGAGCTCCCGCTGGCCGGGCGTTCGGCCTATCGCGCTCGCTTCGACCCCGCCGACTGGCCCGAATTCGATGAGCCCTTCGAGCTCATCAACCTGCACCTCCTCGCGCCCCACACCTGGCCCTACTTTCCACGTCGCCGCCGTCGCGATCACCAGGTTGCCGACCTGCTCTCGTTCCTGGACCGGGCGCCTCCCACCGCGCGCGCCCTGATCGGAGATTTCAACGCCACACCCGCATGGCCGGCCTATCGCGAAATCGCCGCCCGTTACCCCGACGGTTGCATCGAGGGCGCCGAGCGCCCACCGGCTGGTACCTGGCCGCAGAGTCGTTGGCTCCCCGGGCTCCTGCGAATCGACCACTGCTTCGTCTCGGGGCTTCGAGTGGCTCGGGTCGAGCGTCTCGCCTTGCCGGGTTCCGACCATTTCGGGTTGTGTATCGACCTGGCGTCGGGCGCTCCCACCGCTGCGGTCCTGTCCTAAGTTCCCGCCCTCGACGCGGCCCCGCAAAGGCCGCGGGAGGACGCCCATCGCATCCCGGAGACGAAGGCGAAGGCCTGAGCGGCGCACCGGTCGGAAACAGCGAAGCCCGGCGCGCCGCACCCGTCGCAGTTCGGCGGAGCGCACCCGTCGCAGTTCGGCGGAGCGCACCCGTCGNNCCGTCGCAGTTCGGCGGAGCGCACCCGTCGATCGACACTCCTCCGGGTCGCCGGGTGGAGCGTTGCGGGGCTGTTGGCGACGACGCTGCTGCTGATCCTTCCCCTTCGCTTTGTCCCCCCGCCGACGACGGCCTTCATCGTCGCGGCGGGTGAGGGCGCTCGCTATGAGTGGGTCCCCATGGAGGACATCGCGCCGGCGCTGGCGCGGTGTGTGATCGCGTCGGAGGATCAAAAATTCCCCGACCACTTCGGTTTCGACTTCGCGTCGATTCGCGACGCGGCGCTGGAACCGGGTGCGCCCCGGCGTGGNNAACTTGTTCCTGTGGTCCGGACGGAGTTACGTCCGCAAAGGTCTCGAGGCCTATGTCGCGCTGTGGCTCGAGTTGTTGTGGCCGAAGACGCGAATCCTCGAGGTCTATCTCAACATCGCCGAGTTCGGGCCGGGCCTCTTTGGCGCGGAGGCCGCGAGTCGGGCGGTGTTCGACAAGGCGGCCCGGCATCTGACGCTCTCCGAAGCCGCGCGGATGGCTGCCGTGCTTCCCAACCCCAAGGCGCTCTCGTTGGCCGAGCCCTCGGCCTATGTCCAGGAGCGCGCCGAGGACATTCGGCGCGCGGCGCTCGCGCAGGGCGCCGGTCTACTCGATGCACTCTAGGGCGCCGGGAGCCCTGGTTCTGGGCGCCGTCCTGCTCGCCGCGGCGTGCGCGCCACCCGAAGGCGCCCGCGACTTCGATTCGCTGGACGAGGCGTTGGCCGACGAGCGCGCTCCCGCGATCATCCTCCTCGACATCCTCCCGGTGGAGACGGGGCCACTGAGAACGGTGCGCCACCCCGACACCGGGCTGCTGTGTGCGCGCGCCCGCTTCCCCAAAGCCGCCACCGGGGAGGTGACTCGCGCCCTGCTCGAGTACGGCCTCGACGAGAACCGGGCCGATCCCGTGTCTCCGCCCGCGGATTGCGGTTTTCGCCGAGGCGCCGCGACCCGGGGCCTTCGCCTGGTCAACCGAGAGGGCGACGAGACGCGTCCGCTACACGCGGTGGTCGCGCCGGGCCGGTTCTGGTTCTGGTGGGACGGGTTCTAGACCTTCGAATCGAACACGCGCCGCGCTTCGAGGGCGATCCAGTCGCAGCCGACTTCCCCGAGTGCGCGGGCTTTGGCGTCGTCGTCGTCCACCCCAGCCACCACGATCCGAATCGTCCGCGGGCCGCTGTCCTCCTTGACGCGCACGGAGAAGGGGCGGAGAACCGGCGGGTCGAGGCGCGCGAGCGCGCCACGCTCAGAAGAGCGGCGCGGGTCGCTTGCGCGCGGCCGCCGCAACACGGGGAGCGGAAGCAGGGCGCGATCCGCGATCGCCTCGACGAGCGCGAAATAGGCGTCGCTCGGCTGGGACAGCACGAAACCCAGGNNGACGACGCGGATCCGGCGGCCGTGCCAGAACACGCACGCGAGCTCGATCTCGTCGCGCCCGGGCGGATAGAGCACGATGCGGACGGGCTCACCCTGATCGAGCTCCTCGAAGTCTCCGAGAATCGAGAGCCCGCCGGCCGACACGTCGCGCACCGTCGCCTTGATCGACAAGTCCGCGAGCTTCAGGTCGCAGGGAAATTTTGCGCGAATGCGAGGATGTTTGCGCCGCTCGGCCATTGAGATCCTTCGGGATGAACTCCGCCTAGGTGCATCGGCTCTCGGCTCCCGATCCTGAACAGGCCCCACGGGGACCCGCTGTCGATTCCGCGAGCCGAGCGAGCTCGGAGCGCTCTTCCGTGAATCTCGGGAGCCTTCTCCCATCGACGGGGCAGAGGGGCTGAATGCGGGTAGCGTGGGGGAATGGAGCCCACGCCCTCGCCCGACGAACACGCCACCGAACGGGAGGCCCGACGCGCCCTCCGCGATCGCAACGTGTTGCGGGCGCTCGGGCTCCTGTTGAGCGCGGTCACGGCGCTACTCGGCGTCGGTCTCTTCGCCCACACCCGGCGTCTCGGCGAGACGGCCACGGGCACGGTGGGCTTCGGCGCCCGGCTGGCCGAGGCCGGCCCCGCGCTCGGCGAGGCGCTCGCAGTGGTCCTGCTGTGGACGTGCGCAGTGATGGCGGTGGCGTCGGCCTGTCTCGCGCTGCTGGCCCGGCCCTGGCAGATCGCGATTCATTTTGGCGTCGCCGCGGGGTTCGCGGCGCTCGCCTTCTCCGTCGCGGGCGCGCTGGCCTACGCGGCCTTGGGATAGACCCGCGTGAAACTCTACGTGACGACCACCTCTCCCTACGCGCGAATGGCTCGCATCGTGCTGCACGAGCAGAGTCTCGCCGACCGGGTCACCGTCATCGAAGCAACGACCCGCGTCCCGGAGAGCCCCTACTACGNNTTCGGAAGCCCCACCCGAGGATCCCTGGGAAGGTCCCCGTCTCGAGGCGCTGGCGCGGAGCTGGCTCGACGGGCTCGCGGTGTGGGCGCGCGAGCTGCGGCGGCCACCCGGGGAACAATCGCCGGGCATCATCGACCATGAGGCCGCCCGCGCCCGGCGTTTCGCCGAACACTGGAACCGAGAAATCGAATCGCCCTGGATGCAGGGGTTGTGGAACTATGCGCAGCTCGCGCTCATCGTCACACTCGAGCTCGATCGCCGGATTCCCGAGTTCTCCTGGCGGGAGAAGCACCCCGCGTTGTGCGCCTGGGCGGAGCGGGTGGGAGCCCGCGCGTCGGTGATCGCCACCCGATAACCCGGCGCTAGGCGGAGCGCTCGGCCCCGGCGTCGCGGGCAGTTGCCGCGACGATCCAGAGCGGNNACGCCCCCCGGACGCAGGACCCGCGCGATCGACGCGAAGACCTCGAGGGGGCGGGTCAGATACTGCACGGACACGGCGTTGATCACGGCGTCGAAACTCCGGTCGGGATAGGGGAGTTCGGGCTCTCGGTTGAGATCGTGCACGGTGGTGTCATCGAGGCGGGGGTTCTTCGCCAGCTCTTCGGCGTTCATGCCGAGGCCGGCCACGCGTCGGTAGCGCCGATCGTCCGGTAGATGCGACACCCACGACGACATCAGATCGAGTACATCCCCACCTTCGGGGAGACGCTCGCGATACACCGCTCGCAGGGCCTCGATCGTGGTGTCATCGATGTGGTTGACGAGGCGGGGCATCTGATAGAAGGCGTCGTCGTCGCTGGTGTCGACGCGGTCAAAGAACGCAGGCGGGAACTCGGCGGAAGTCATGCCGCGAAGAATACCGCCGCGCGCGCCGGAAACGCGACGCCTGCATCGCCCCGGCGCAGGGCCTCAGGACGGTTTGGACGTTTTGGAAGCGGCGAAACGCGGCTGCTCCTGCTCCCGACCGAGTTCGTGCGCCTTCTCCACGACGGCCCGCAGCGCCGCATCGCGACTCGTGAAGCGTTCCTCGCGGAGCTGATGCTTCGCCGTGCGGAAGTCTTCGGGGCGGAACGCGGTGTTGACGCGCGGTCGCAGCGCGAAGACGTGGATCAGGCTGAGGTCGGCCGTCGTGACGGTTCCCTTGCCCTTCTTGGCTTTGGCCCTCGCACCTTTGGCCTTGGCCCGTTTCGCTCCGGGTGCGACCGTTGCCGTCGCGGGGGCAGACGCCTTCTCGGCGCTCCTGGAGGAGCTTGTCGCCCTGCTCGGGGCGCTGTCGGAACGGATCGCTCGGCCCCGCTCTCGGGGCGAAGATCCGCTCTCGTCCACTGCAGCCGCGCCCCCGGCGCGCATGCGCTTGCGCGCACCCGGTGTGGCGCTTCGCTTCGCGCTCGTAGCCGATCGAGCGGGAGTCTTCTTTTTCGACGGCGCCTTTCGCGGGCCGGCGTGGCTCGACTTCTTCCGGGGCTTGGCTTCGGCTGTAGCGCTCTTGGAGGCGCGCGACGTCCGCGTCGGAGCCTTTTTCTTTGCGGGAGTCTTGGTCCCGCTTCGCGCGCCGGTCTTCTTTCTGGATGTCTTCTTGGCCGCCACCTGAACCCCCTTCCGGTGTCTCAGGAGGTCATCGGCCGAACCGGCGTCCCATCTGAGACGCCGGCGATGGTGGGACGGCGGCGCTATCCCCGTCCGGAGACGAAGTGGTCGTCCGTAAAGGGGTTGAGCGAGACGATGGTGAAAGTCGACACAATTCCCGGTAGCGGTTGTAGGCTTTCGCAGACAAAACGCCCGATGTCGGTCTCGGCCTCTAGCACGAACTTGGCGAGGATGTCGTATTCGCCCGAGATCGAGTGCACCTCCCGGGTCTGGTTGATCTCGTCCGCGATGGCCTGGGCCACCTTGTACGCCGCCCCCATCTCGCAGCGAA
>JABAHO010003682.1_pt1 | contig 23700 bp, 34 predicted proteins | sample 7062071 | NCBI WGS metagenome assembly JABAHO01 (sample SAMN14534356, study PRJNA622989) | marine sediment metagenome | biome: marine biome [ENVO:00000428]; feature: marine pelagic biome [ENVO:01000023]; material: deep marine sediment [ENVO:00002113] | place: India: Gulf of Kutch | collected...
AGTCGGATCGGGATCGAGCGGATTCGCATTCGCTCGGTGCTCACCTGCGAATCACGGCTGGGCGTCTGTGCCCACTGTTACGGTCGCAACCTCGCCACGAGCCGCGGGGCCAAGGTGGGCGAAGCGGTCGGCATCATCGCCGCCCAGTCGATCGGTGAGCCGGGTACCCAGCTGACGATGCGGACCTTCCATATCGGCGGCACGGCGAGCCAGGTATTCAAACAACCGCAAATCAAGGCCAAGAATGACGGGATCGTGCGCTACCAGGAAATCCGGGCGGTGAAACGGATCGAGGGGCACTGGGTGGTGCTCAATAAGAACGGCCAGGTGATCGTCGAGAACGAGGAAGGCCGCGAGCTGGAACGGTATTCGATCGTGGTTGGCGCCGAGATCGCAGTGGCCGACGGCGGCCCGGTCAAGGGCGGCGACGTGTTTGTTCAGTGGGATCCGCACAACGTGCCGGTGCTATCGGAAGTTTCTGGAACGGTCCGGTTCCACGACGTCATCGACGGTGTTACGGTCAAGAAAGAGCATGACGAGACCACGGGTCTGATGGGCACGGTGGTCATCGAGCACAAGGAAGATCTTCATCCGCAGATCAATGTCATCAATGATGCCGGCGAGGTGCTGGCATTCTATGCCATCCCGGCCGGAGCGCATATCGTGGTCCAGGCCGGCGACGCGATCAGTGCCGGATCGCTGCTGGCGAAGACGCCCCGCAAGATGCTGACCACGCGGGACATCACCGGTGGTCTGCCGCGGGTCGCGGAGTTGTTCGAGGCGCGGCGACCGAAGGATGCCGCCGAGATCGCCAAGATCGACGGGGTAGTGGACTTTGCCGGCTCGGCTCGCGGTAAGCGGCGGATCCTGGTCAAGGACCCCGAGAGCGGTGCGGAAGAGGAACATCTCATCCCGCACTCCAAGCACATCATCGTCTTTCGCGGCGACCAGGTAAAGAAAGGCCAGCAGTTGACCGAGGGACCGGTCGTGCCGCACGAGATCCTGGAAGTATGTGGCCCGCAAGATCTCCAGGAATATCTCGTGAACGAGGTGCAGGAAGTGTACCGGCTGCAGGGCGTGGAAATTAACGATAAACACATCGAGATCATTGTTCGTCAGATGTTGCGCAAGGTGCGGATTGTTGACCCGGGCGACACCACTTTCCTCTGGGGAGACCAGGTGGATCGGATCAACTTCGAGGAAGAAAACAAGCGGATCGTGGAAGCCGGCGGTAAGCCGGCCGAAGGTCAGCCGGTCCTGCTCGGCATCACAAAAGCCTCGCTCGAGACCGAATCCTTCATCAGCGCGGCTTCGTTCCAGGACACGACGCGCGTGTTGACCGAGGCCGCCACCCTCGGCCGCGTCGATCACCTGCGCGGATTCAAGGAGAACGTGATCATGGGTCACCTGATTCCGGGCGGAACCGGCTTCCCCATGCACCGCAACATCAAGCTGGTGCCGCTGGCAGAGCCGTTGTCCGATTCAGAGCTGGATGACCTGCTGCCGGAACCGGATGAGGACGCCGAAAAAAAACTGGAAGATATTTTGGGATAGATCTTGCAAGGTAATGAAAGTGCTGATAGTCTCCGCTCTCATTTTTTGCATTAGAGGAAACAGGTAGATGCCAACAATAAACCAGCTTGTACGCAAGGGCCGCAACGCCCAGCGGAAGAAAACAAAGTCCCCGGCGCTCAAAGGGTGTCCGCAGCGGAGAGGCGTGTGCCTTTCTGTTAAAACCCAGACACCCAAAAAGCCGAACTCCGCACTTCGTAAAGTGGCGCGTGTGAGGTTGACGACCGGTTACGAAGTGACAGCCTACATTCCCGGTGTGGGGCACAACCTCCAGGAACACAGCGTCGTGCTGGTTCGCGGGGGACGTGTTTCCGACCTTCCGGGTGTGCGCTACCACATCGTGCGAGGCGCATTGGACAGCCTGGCTGTAAACGGACGGAAGCGGGGCCGTTCAAAGTACGGCGCCAAAAAGCCCAGCGAATAAACGTCGCAGGGCCCGGAAAGCGCATGCCTTAAGCGCATGCACTCACGGTAAATTTTTATTAACAGGGATGCGCGGTTGCGCATCCTCGCGGTTTATGGGCCTGCATGCATGTGCCTGAACCAAAAAGAGGAAACGACTACGGATGTCACGAAGACGCAGAGCTGAAAAACGGGAGACGATACCTGACCCGCTGTACAACAGTGAGCTTTTATCGCGGTTGATCAATTACGTGATGCGGTCCGGGAAGAAATCAACTGCCCGCAACATTGTTTACGGCGCTGTTGAACAGATCAGGGAAAAAATCGATGAAGATACCCTGACAGTTGTTACCCGTGCAATTGACAACATTAAACCGCGCGTGGAAGTGCGGTCGCGTCGCGTCGGCGGTTCGACCTACCAGGTACCGGTAGAAATCAGCCGGAACCGGCAACTGGCGCTCGCCCTGCGGTGGTTGGTGCAGTTTTCCAAAGCGCGTAAGGGCATGACCATGGAACGTGCCCTGGCTGCCGAGTTGATGGATGCCTATAAGAACCAGGGCAATGCAGTTCGTAAACGCGAAGATACGCATCGCATGGCACAGGCGAACCGCGCGTTTGCGCATTATGCATGGTAGGTAACACCCCATGACGGCCGGTCAGACCGGCCCCGGAAATGGATTTGTAAACTGATGGATGCCGTTTTGAACAAAGAGAAAAACAGCAATGCTGGCGCCGGGACCCCGCAAGCGGGACAGGCCCAGTCTGCCCGTCTGTCTCGTGTTCGAAACATTGGAATTATCGCGCATATTGATGCCGGCAAAACAACAACCACGGAGCGCATGCTTTTTTACTCCGGTTTGCTGCACAAAATGGGCGAAGTGCATGACGGAACCGCGCTGACAGACTGGATGGTTCAGGAAAAAGAGCGCGGCATTACGATTACCAGTGCAGCCGTGACCTGCCAGTGGAACGGGCATCAGGTTAACATCATCGATACGCCGGGGCACGTCGATTTCACGGTGGAAGTGGAGCGGTCCCTGAGGGTGCTGGATGGTGCGGTGGGCGTTTTTTGCGGGGTAGGCGGGGTGCAACCGCAGTCTGAAACGGTCTGGAAACAGGCCAACCGCTACCGTGTGCCCAGGCTGGTCTACATCAACAAGATGGACAGAATGGGCGCCAGTTTCAGCCGTGTTGTGGATGAAATTGCAACCAAGCTGGGTACGCGGGTCGCCCCCATCTGCCTGCCTATCGGGGAAGAAGAACATTTCAGCGGGATTGTTGATCTTGTAGAAATGAATGCGCTGACTTTTTCGGAAGATGCGCTCGGCTCAAAAGTGCAAACCGGCCCCATTCCGCCGGAAATGGCCGCGGAAGCAGAAAAGGCCAGGCAGTCCCTGATTGAGTGCGTTGCGGAACTTGACGAGCAGCTGGTGGAAGTTTACCTCGAGACCGCTGATGTGGATCCCGCTGTTCTACGTGCCGCGATTAGACGCGCTACGGTGGCCGAAGGGCTTGTGCCGGTGCTCTGCGGCTCATCTTTGAAAAACAAAGGCGTTCAGCATCTTCTCGATGCCGTGGTTAACTACCTCCCTTCGCCGCTTGAGGTCCCCTGTGTTTCCGGAGAAAATCCCAAAACCGGTGAAACCGAGACGCGCCTCGCTGAGTCAAAGGCTCCGATGTCCGCCCTTGCCTTCAAAGTAGCCAGCGATCCTTATGTGGGACGCCTTGTATTTGTCAGGGTGTATTCAGGAATACTTAAAAAGGGTCAGAATTTTTATAATCCGCGGTTGAAGACAAGGTCCAGAATCACCGGCCTTGTGAAGCTGAAGGCTGATGCGCGTGAAGAAGTAAACGAACTCAGGGCCGGTGAAATCGGCGCCGTGGTCGGTGCGCGGAATCTGACAACCGGAGATACCCTTTGCGCGGAAAATGCCCAGATTGAGCTGATGCGCATCCGCTTCCCCGAGCCGGTCATGTTCATGGCCGTCGAGCCGAAATCAAGAGCGGACCGTGACCGGATGGATGAAGCTCTTATGACCCTGGCTTCTGAGGATCCGACCTGTATTGTGCGCAAAGACCCCGAAACGGGTCAAACGATCCTGAGCGGAATGGGGGAGCTGCACCTGGAGATACTCAAGGACCGGATGGTTCGCGAGCACAAGGTTGTTGCCAACACGGGTCGACCAATGGTGGCGTACCATGAAACCATTACGCAGGCACAAAAAGCTTCGCACCTCTTCGATCGCGAGATCAGCGGAGGGCGCCAGATGGCCGGTGTGACGCTTTCCATAGAACCCCTTCCGCGTAACCGGGGTGTTGAAGTTACCTGCACGTTNNACGGTCACAGACGTGGAAGTCGACACCGAGCTTTCCACAGAAGTCGCCTTTAGAACCGCCGCAGTTCTGGCCTTTCGCGATGCCTTCAGCGCCGCCAACCCCGAACTTCTCGAGCCGATTATGGCGCTTGAAATCATCACTCCCTCTGAATTCATGGGGGATGTTATGGGCGACCTGAACGGACGACGTGGAAAAGTGAAGGACATGATCACCCGCAACGAGGAACAAATCATACATGCGCAAGTACCGTTGGCTGAACTCTTCGGTTACTCAACAGCGATTCGATCGCTGACGCGTGGCCGGGCAAGTTACACACTTGAACCGCTGACGTTTGATCTTGTTCCCCGGGCAATTAAGGAAGAGCTTCTCAAGAGGTAAGGAACCGAATGGACGGGCAGTGCATTAGAATCAGGTTGCAGGCATACGACCACAGTGTGCTGGATTCCGCAGTCATGGATATCATCGAAACCGCAAAGGGAACGGGTGCGCGCGTTGTGGGCCCCACACCTTTGCCGACACGCATTCAGCGGTTCACGGTGAACAGAAGCCCGCATGTTGACAAAAAGTCAATGGATCAGTTTGAAATGAGGACGCATAAACGGCTGTTGGACATTGTGGAGCCGACGGCGAAAACAGTCGATGAGCTGAAGAAGCTCAACCTGCCGGCAGGCGTGGATATTACGATCAAAATCTGAGTGAAATCATGCAAGGACTACTAGGTATAAAACGCGGAATGACGCAGGTGTATGATGAGGACGGGCGCCGCATCGCCGTCACTGTCCTGGAGGCAGGCCCCTGCGTGGTGACACAGGTTAAAAACACCGAAACAGACGGATACACGGCGGTGCAGGTCGCTTTTTCCGAGCAGAAAGCGCATCGGTTGACCAAGCCCCGTCTCGGGCATTTGAAGAAAGCCGGCGTTGAGCCGCACAGGGTTCTGAAGGAATTCGGTGTCGATGAAGGCGATTCTCCCGAGCCCGGTACGGCCTATGACGTGTCGATCTTTGAGAACGCCGGATATGTGGATATCACGGGCGTGACCAAGGGACGTGGATTTGCCGGTGTCGTGAAGCGTCACCGTATGGCCGGCGGCCGCATGACCCATGGCGGTCACTCCCGCCGCAGGGTGGGCTCGATCGGACAGTGTTCCTACCCTGCGCGTGTTGCGAAGGGACAGCGCATGCCCGGTCACATGGGCAACCGCACCCGCACCTGCCAAAATCTGAGGATTGTGCGCCTCGACAGCGAGCGGAACCTTGTGCTTGTGCATGGCGCGGTTCCCGGACCGAATGGCAGCCTTGTGGTCATTAAGAAAGCTTTGAAAAAAACGGGTGAATCGAAATGAGTAAAATACCAGTACTGACATCTTCGGGTGAGTCCGCCGGTGAGGTGGAAGTCAGCGATGACCTGCTTGTGCGTGACAAGGGGGAGCGGGTGCTCCAGGACAGTGTCCTCGGTTATCTGGCCGCTCAGCGTGCAGGAACAGCTTCGACCCTTTCCAAGGGTGAGGTTGCGGGAAGCAACGCGAAGCCGTGGCGCCAGAAGGGTACTGGCCGTGCCCGTGCCGGATATCGGCAGTCACCTGTCTGGCGCGGGGGTGCAGCAGCCTTCGGCCCCAAGCCCCGCAGCTACAAAATCTCACAGAACCGTAAGGCAAGGCGCCTGGCATTGCGACGTGCATTCACGGACAAGGTGGATGCCGGTGACGTCAAAATTCTCGATGACCTCAAGGTTGCCGAGCCGAAGACCAAGCTGTTCGCGGCCATTCTCAAGGCGCTGGACCTCAAGAAGAATGTTCTGTTCATCGTAAAGCAGCCGGACCCGGCCACTTTTCTGGCGGCCAGGAACCTTCCCAAAGTTGAAATATTGCCGGTATCCGATGTGCATCCTTACCACCTCGTGCGGTATGCCTCGGTAATGATTACCCGCGAGGCTATGGCTGAGCTTGAAAGCCGTCTTGGCGGAAAAGCCGGTTCTGAAAGTGAGGTGACGGCATGAGTGAAATGACAATTATCATCCGAAAACTCCAGTTCACGGAAAAGTCGACACTGCGCCAGGAGGAGAGCAACCAGTACTTCTTTCTGGTGTCGCCCGATGCGAATAAAATCCAGGTCAAACAGGCCGTGGAATCACTTTACGGTGTTGAAGTTGCCAATGTGAATACCTTGCGGTACCAGGGAAAACGAAAACGCCAGCGCACAGCGCGCTACGGCCGGCGGGCAGACTGGAAACGAGCCGTCGTGACGCTCAAAGAGGGGCAGAGTATTGATGTTGCCTGAGAGCGGTAACAACCGCTGAAGCAAAACAGGACGAATTATGGCTATTAGAAAGTACAGACCTATTACCCCGGGACGGCGCGGTGCATCCGTTGTAAGTTTCGAGGAAGTGACGAAAAGTACGCCTGAGCGCTCCCTGCTGGAGCCGAAAAAAAGGCAGGCCGGGCGTGGATCCTCNNCGCCACCGTGGGGGTGGACACAAGCGTCATTATCGTCGAATCGATTTCCGCAGGGACAAAGCGGGCGTTCCTGCCCGGGTTGCCGGCATTGAATATGATCCGAACCGTTCTGCAAACATTGCCCTGCTGCACTATGCAGACGGTGAAAAACGGTACATTCTTGCTCCCAAGGGGCTCAAAGCCGGTTCGTCCGTCATGTCTGGAGCCAATGCCGAGCCGGTCGTGGGAAATGCGCTTCCCCTCAGTGCCATTCCTCTTGGGCTCAGCCTGCACAACATCGAACTGGTTCCCGGACGCGGCGGAAAAATTGTGCGCTCTGCAGGACTGGGTGCGCAGTTGATGTCTCGGGATGACAAGCATGCCCACATCAAACTGCCCTCGGGTGAGATTCGAATGATTGATGTTCGCTGCATGGCCACCATCGGGCAGGTGGGCAATGCGGATCACGGTAGCGTGAACCTCGGCAAGGCCGGGCGTAAACGCTGGCTGGGTATCCGTCCCACGGTTCGAGGTGTGGCGATGAACCCGGTCGACCACCCCATGGGCGGTGGAGAAGGGCGCAGTTCCGGAGGCGGACATCCCGTCTCTCCCTGGTCAAAACTGGCCAAGGGCGGGAAAACCCGTTCCAAGCGGAATCCCTCTAACAAGTTTATTGTAAAACGGAGAAAGTAGAGAATGGCCAGATCGCTAAAAAAAGGTCCCTTTGTCGACGAAAAGCTGCTTAAGCGAGTTGAAAACATGAACCGCTCGGGCGACCGTCGGCCGATCAAAACCTGGTCGAGACGTTCCATGATCGTTCCGGAATTTGTCGGACATACCATGGCCATTCATAACGGAAGACAGCATGTTTCCATTTTTATCACCGAGAACATGGTCGGGCACCGCCTCGGAGAATTTGCGCCTACGCGTACCTTCCGCCGGCACGGATTGGGCACCGATAAAACAACGAGGCTAAAATAACTGGAAATCACCATGGACGTATCGGCAACGACAAAATTTGCACGGATTTCGCCTGACAAGGCGCGTGACCTGGCTCGAAAGCTCCAGGGGCTACCGGTTTCAGAGGCACTGAGCATCACCAAGTTCAGTAACCGCAAGGCTGCGGCCCTTATTGGGAAGACACTCAAATCGGCTATCGCCAATGCTGAGCATAATGCGGACATGCTTGTGGATGATCTCGTTGTGAAGCGTGCGCATATTGATACCGGCCCTAAATGGCGCCGTTTCTGGCCGCGTGCACGCGGCATGGTTCGGCCTATTTCACGCCGCACCTGTCATATTCAAATTGTGTTGACGGACAAGGCTCAGGACGCTGCTGCAGCCCCGTCGGAACCCGCCGCCGCTGGTGAGCAAACCGACTAGATTTCGAGGAGGTTACCTTGGGACAGAAAGTAAATCCAATTGGGCTTCGTGTTACCGTTGAAAAAAACTGGCGGTCACGTTGGTACAGCCCAAAACAGAGTTTTGGCAACGTGCTTGTCGAGGATCTGGAGATCCGCGAACGGGTGTGCAAGGCCCTGGAAAACGCGGCCATCGCGGACGTGATCATCGAGCGATATGCCAACCGTGTCCGAGTCAACATTCACAGTGCACGTCCGGGAGTCATCATCGGCCGAAAAGGGCAGGATATTGAAAAGATCCGGACCGACCTGACGAATATGACCGGCAAGGAAATTTACGTCGAAATTCACGAGGTGAAAAATCCGGATACCAATGCGCAGCTGATTGCGGAGAACATTGCCGTTCAGTTGGAGCGGCGCGTGTCGTTTCGACGTGCAATGAAACGTGCGATGAAAATCGCAATGGATATGGGTGTGAACGGAATTAAAATTCGCGCCAGTGGACGCCTGGGCGGGGCGGAACTTTCCCGCGTCGAATGGTACAAAGAGGGTACCGTTCCCCTGCATACGCTGCGGGCAAACATTGACTACGGTTTCGCTGAAGCAGCGACAACTGCCGGCCTGATCGGACTCAAGGTCTGGGTCTGCAAACCTGCGGAAGAACCGGCGAAGAAAAAATCACGCGGAAGGGGCGCAGCCTAATGCCTTTGATGCCAAAAAGAGTTAAGCACCGTAAAGTGCAGCGCGGTAAGCGACGTGGTAACGCCCAGAGCGGCAATGAGCTGAGCTTTGGTTCTTACGGACTGAAGGCCCTGGGGCACGGGTGGATTAAAAGCACGCAGATTGAATCCTGCCGTGTGGCGATCAACCGGCACATGAAAAGAAAAGGGAAACTCTGGATTCGCATTTTTCCGGACAAGCCCGTAACCAAAAAGCCTATCGAAGTTCGCATGGGTAAAGGCAAGGGCAATCCCGAATACTGGGTTGCGGTTGCCAAGCCCGGCATGATGCTTTTTGAAGTTGATGGCGTACCCGGCAACATTGCGCGAGAGTGTCTGCGCCTGGCGGATGCCAAACTGGCGATTCCCACGAAATTGGTAACCCGCGAGGACTGATTGAATTATTCGGCCCAGCCGATCAAGGAATACGAAGCATGAAAGCAGGGGTCATACGAGAGCAGACCGCGGAAGAATTGCAGGAGATGTGCCGCATGACGCAACGATCCATCCTGGAGTTTAAAGCCCGGCAGGGAATCGGGGAGTCAGTAGACCATCCCCTTAAAATCCGGACGTTGCGTCGTGAGCTGGCGCGGATAAAGACCATAATGAAGGAACGAGGAATTCAGGAAAATGTCTGAGCAGTCAGCCCAGAGTCGAGGCATGCGCAAGACACGGCGCGGTGTGGTGTCAAGCAAGAGTGGCGACAAGAGCATCGTCGTTATTGTTGAGGGTCGGCGTCAGCACCCCCTTTACGGGAAAGTCATGAAACTTCGCCGTAAATTTCACGTGCATGATGAGAACAATGAAGCAGCCCCCGGTGACACGGTGGTCATTAGCGAGTGCAGGCCCATGAGCCGCCTGAAACGCTGGCGACTGCTGCGGGTTGAAAACGGAGCCAGAACCGCTGGCGCCGCTGAGTGAGTGTACAATGATTAGGGAAGAAGCAGAACTCTTGGTTGCAGATAACTCGGGCGCAAAGCGCGTAAAATGCTTTCGTGTCCTGGGGCAGCGCAAAACCTATGCCCATGTCGGGGATATCATCAAGGTTTCCGTGAAGGAGGCTCAGCCCGGCGGTATGGTGAAAAAAGGGCAGGTGTGTGATGCACTGATTGTCCGAACACGGCATGCAGTTTCCAGAGCTGACGGCTCTCACCTGCGGTTTGATAACAATGCCGTCGTCATCATTGATGCTGCAAAAAATCCGATCGGGACCCGAATCTTTGGCCCGGTGGCTCGCGAGTTAAGAGAGAAAAACTTCATGAAAGTGGTTTCACTGGCGCCCGAAGTGCTTTAAGCGGGGTTGGAGAGTAAAAGAATGTCTCAGGCAATAATTCAGAAAAATGACACGGTGATTGCTCGCAGCGGATCGAGTGCGGGTAAAACCGGAAAGGTCATAGAAGTAAACAGGTTGCGGTCGAGAGCCCTGGTTGAGGGGCTCAACATTGTCAAAAAAACGGTTAAAAGAAGTAATGAAACACCGCAGGGCGGGATTGTTGAGGTTGAAGCACCGATTCAACTTTCCAATCTCATGCTGTACTGCCCTGAATGCAAAAAAGGTGTTCGAATTCACAGAGAGCGGCGTGAAAACGGGCCGGTGAGAACCTGTGCCTCAAGTGGTTGCTCGCATGTATTTGACAGCTGAGAAGGGTCACCATGTCTGATTTAAAAGCCCATTATAAAAGCAATGTAATTCCAAGGCTTCAGGAAGCATTGGGCCTGAAAAATATCAACCAGGTTCCCAAGCTGGAAAAAGTCGTCGTGAACATGGGTCTCGGTATCATTGATAAGGACCAGATTCAGACCCATGTTAGGGAATTGACCGCCATTACCGGGCAAAAGCCCGCAATGACCAAGGCGCGGAAGAGTGTCTCCAATTTCAAGCTGCGTGAAGGCATGACGATCGGCGCAAAAGTCACCCTGCGCGGCCAGCGTATGTACGAATTTATGGACCGGCTGGTGAACGCGGCCCTTCCGAGAATCCGCGACTTTCGCGGTGTTTCGGCCTCCTCGTTTGACAGCCAAGGCAACTACACGTTGGGAATACGGGATCAGTCGATTTTTCCGGAACTGGATCCCAACAAGATCAATGCAACCCAGGGCATGGACATCACGATTGTGACAACGGCAGAAAGCCGCCAGCAGGCGCGCCAGCTGCTGCTGGAGCTTGGTATGCCCTTCGCGGACAAGAATAAAGGAGCAGGTGCCCGTGGCTAAAAAGTGTTTGATTGCCAAGTCGGAGCGTAAGCCCAAGTTCGGCGTTAGAAAGTATCATCGCTGCAAGCGCTGCGGACGGCCCCGTGCGTTTATCAGAAAGTTTCAGGTTTGCCGAATCTGTTTCCGCGAGTTGGCGACTTCGGGGCAAATTCCGGGAGTAACGAAGGCGAGCTGGTAAGTACAGCCGGCTGTATCGCAGGAGAAGGTTAGAAAACTCATGAGTATGTCGGATCCGATAGCAGACATGTTGACACGCATACGCAATGCGCATGCCGCAGGCCTTGAAAAGGTCGATATTCCCAATTCGCGGTTAAAGCGGGAAATAGCCCTCGTCTTGAAGCGGGAAGGATTCATCCAGGACTTCGCGGTGGAAAGTGGAACCCGTAGCCTCAGGGTGTTTCTGAAGTATACCAGGACGCTGGATCCGGTGATAAAAGGAATTGAACGTAAAAGCAAACCCGGTCGTCGGATGTATGTCGGCGTGGATGAAATTCCGCGTGTTCTGAGCGGACTGGGAACAGCCATTTTAAGTACGTCTGAAGGCGTTATGACTGACCGTGAGGCCAGGAAACGCCAGGTTGGCGGCGAAGTATTATGCTCGGTGTGGTAGTCAAGCGCTCACCGGATTTGAATAGGAATTAGGCATCATGTCACGAATCGGAAAAAAGCCAGTTGAGATACCGTCAGGAGTTGAGGTGACGGTCGCAGGCGGTGAGGTCTGCGTAAAAGGAGCCCAGGGAGAGCTTCGGCAGGAAATTCCAGAGGGAATCTCGATTGTCGTCGAGGGGTCCACCGCAACGGTTGAGCGTGCGAATGATGATCGGCAGACACGTTGCTACCACGGACTTGTGCGCAGCCTGCTGGCTAACATGGTAGAGGGCGTGAATAAAGGCTACAGCAAATCGCTGGTTATTGAGGGTGTCGGTTTCCGGGCCGCGATCCAGGGCCAGAAGCTGTCCCTGTCCCTCGGATTTGCCAGCCCCATTCTTTTTGAAATTCCCTCCACCGTTAAAATTGCGGAAGAGGGGGGCACAAAGGTTACCGTCAGTGGTGCTGACAAGCAGCAGGTCGGTGACGTAGCGGCGAGAATTCGCTCCTATTTTCCTGCCGAGCCCTACAAGGGCAAGGGTATTCGCTACGATGGCGAGCAGATCAAACGGAAGGTTGGTAAGACAGTTGCGTAGCGTAAGGTTTTGCGGCGTGAAACCGCAGGCCGAAAACAATCAGAGGTAACCTGCCTACGGGTTCCAGGCTACGAAGGAAGCAGAAATGAGTGGAAAAATTCAAAGACGATACGCGCGGATCGCGCGGCATGCACGAATACGCAAAAAGATCTCTGGCACGGCTGAGCGCCCGCGGTTTTCAATCATGATTTCAAACAAGCACATGTACGTGCAGGTCATTGACGATCAGGCCAACCGCACAATAGTGTCCGAGTCAACCGCCGGCAGCGGAGGACTAAACAACCTCGCGGCTGCCGAATCTCTGGGGCAGCGCATTGGCGAAAAAGCTGTCGGCGCCGGTATCCGCCAGGCGGTTGTAGACCGTGGTGGTTTTCGCTTTCATGGGCGGGTCCGGGCTATCGTAGAGGCTGCGCAGGGCGCGGGCCTTCAATTTGGCAGTCAGAAAGCGGCCCCGGCAAAAGCTGCGGCTGAACCCGCCGAGCAGGCAGACATTTCCGAAGACACCGTGCCTGGCGAGCAGGCTGCTGCGGACATCGAGGAGGCATCGTGAGCGAAGAGAAAACAGAAGAGCAGAACGAATTTGAAGAGCGGATTGTAATGGTCAATCGCTGTTCAAAAGTGGTCAAGGGCGGTCGCCGCTTCAGTTTCAGTGCCGTTGTCGTTGTCGGCAACAAGGCCGGCCTTGTCGGCTATGGTTTTGGGAAAGCGAACGAGGTCCCCGATGCTATTCGCAAGGGGAACGAAATGGCCCGCAAGAACCTGCTGAGTGTAACCCTCAAAGACAACACGATCCCTCACGAGGTGATGGGAGCCTGTGACGGGGGTAAAATTCTGCTGCGACCTGCGGCGCCGGGAACAGGCGTAATCGCGGGCGGCGGAATGCGCCCGGTGCTTGAACTGGCCGGAATTCGCGATGTGCTTGGCAAGTCACTCGGCAGCAACAACCGGCTCAATGTTGTAAAAGCAACGATCAAGGGCCTTGAAGAGCTGCGTTCACGGGAAGTTATCAACGCAACCAAGGGAACAGACAGCTAACCGTTAGCGGTTGCCAGACGGGGAATCCGACACAATGAAACTGCATGAAATTGAGCGCGTAGACGGCGCAACACACCGGCGCAAACGCCTCGGTCTTGGACAGCGTTCCGGGAAGGGCAAAACCTGTGGTAAAGGCCACAAAGGACAAATGGCCCGGAAAGGGCATAAGCGCAAGCGCGGGTTTGAGGGCGGCCAAATGCGCCTCATTCGCCGGTTGCCCAAGCGGGGATTTAAAAACTTCAACCGCAAGGATTTTGCACCCGTAAATGTTGGCGACCTTTCCCGCTTTGACCAGGAAACCGTCGTTACCGTAGATGCTCTGCGCAAGGCCGGCCTGGTGAAGGGACCCTGCGACGGAATTAAAATTCTCGGTTACGGAGACATTTCATTGAAGCTGACAGTTCATGCTGATGCCTTCAGTGAGACGGCCAAAGCAAAGATTGAAGCTGCGGGCGGATCCTGTGAAGTTGTCACCCGCTGATGTTCGCAGCATTTGCCAATTGTTTTAAGATCCCCGAACTTCGTAATCGGATCTTATTCACCCTCGGGCTTGTCTTTATTTGCCGGATCATCACGGCTGTGCCCACTCCCGGGATTGATGCCGCCGAATTGCAGCGGGCCATTGCAGATGCCCAGCAAAGGTCCGGCGGAGGTATCCTCGGGTGGTTTGACCTTTTCGCGGGAGGTGCACTCAGTAACTGCGCGGTCGGAGCTCTGAGCATCTGGCCCTACATCAGCGCCTCAATCATCATTCAAATGATGACAGCCATCATTCCCCAGTTGGAAAGACTCCAGCGCGAGGGTGATTCCGGGCGCCAGAAAATTACGCAGCTGACGCGTTACCTGACCCTGGCGATTTGTATCGTCCAGGGATTGTTTCTCGCAATCAGCCTGGAGAATTTCCAGACCCTTGGATTCGACCGTCCCATTGTGCAGGCACCGGGCTGGGGCTTCAGGCTGCTGACCGTGCTCACGTTAACCACCGGCACGATGATGCTCATGTGGCTTGGAGAGCAGATCACCGAACGCGGAATCGGTAACGGCGTTTCGCTCGTGATCACCATAAATATCATCAGCAGTCTGCCTCAGGCCCTTTACCAGGTGGCCCAGATGGGGCAGAACCCGAGTGTAACCGTATTCCATTATGTGGCGATGGTCCTGATGATTTTCCTTGTGACGGCAGCCACCATTGTGCTCACTCAGGGCCAGCGAAAAGTGCCGATACACACTGCGAAGAAAGTGGTCGGGCGAAAGGTCTACGGGGGACAAAACACCTACATGCCCCTCAGGGTTAACTATGCCGGTGTTATGCCGATTATTTTTGCCGGTGCCATGCTCACTTTTCCCACGGTTCTCATTGGGCGCATAGGGTGGGGGTGGACTGACAGCATAGCGGCTGCCCTCCAGATGGGAGAACCGATCTATCTCGCGACCTATGCTGCGATGATTTTGTTTTTCTCGTATTTCTGGGTGGCTACCCAGTTTAACCCGCTCCAGATCGCGGATGATTTAAAGAAAAACAGCGGCTATGTTCCCGGGATACGTCCGGGGCGGCCCACGGCTGAATTTTTGGATCACACCATGACGCGTGTCACTTTTTTCGGTGCGATCTTTCTCACGGGCATAGCCGTGATCCCCGATGTACTTGGTGCAAAATTTAATGTGCCCTGGTTGGTGGCGTCATTTTTCGGAGGGACCAGCCTGCTGATTATTGTCGCCGTGATGCTGGATACCATGCGCCAGATCGAATCACACCTTCTCATGCGGCACTATGACGGGTTCCTGAAGTCTGGCCGAATTCGCGGTCGGCACTAGCACAGTTTCGAGCCAGACCGTTTCCGGGTGCCCTGCGGAAACAGGGTGGATTTCCATATCGCGCAAAGGCATGTAGATGATCATTTGCAAAAACAAGGATGAGCTGGCATGCATGCGCGAAAGCGGCCGGATCGCTGGCGGCATTCGTGACGCGGTGGCAAACAAAATATCACCGGGAGTGACAACGCTGGAGCTGTCCGAATATGCCGCAGACCTTATCAGGCAAAGCGGAGCGGAAAGCGCGTTTCTCGGCTATCACGGTTTTCCGGGTGTAATTTGTTCTTCAATTAATGAGGTCGTGGTTCATGGCATTCCTGACGATCGCCGCATTGAATTCGGCGATGTGGTGAGTATTGATGTGGGGGTGAGATACAAGGGGTTTATCGGCGACACGGCTGTCACTGTCATGGTAGGTGTTACCGACCCCGATACCATTCGACTGGTGAATACGACCGAGGAGGCGCTCCGTCGCGGGATTGCAGCGGTTAAGCCGGGCGCGCGCCTCTCGGATATTTCGCATGCGATTGAACAAACGGCTGTCAACGAGGGATTTTCGATTGTTCGTGAATTTGTGGGACATGGTGTCGGACGGGACATGCACGAGGAGCCGCAAATTCCAAATTTTGGCCCCCCGGGAAAAGGCCCTGTATTGAAAGAGGGAATGACCATGGCAATTGAGCCGATGGTTAATCTCGGCCGGCCGGGAGTGCATGTAGAGGACGACGGGTGGACCGTGGTCACCAACGACGGAAAGGTTTCCGCTCATTTTGAGCATACGATTGCCGTATGCGACGGAGGTGTTGAAATTCTTACGCTTGCGGATTAAGGAGCTCCGGGGGCAGGGGATGATAAACCCTAAAACCCCAAAATTTACGGATTTTAAGGGACCCGGTGGCACGACCTTGAAAAAAGGTTAATTTTTTGAATTTTGGTATGGACAGACCCCGTTTCGATGTGTAGTTTCAGCTTTTTTCGGAAACCAGAGGTATATGTATCATGAAGGTGCGAAGTTCTGTAAGACGCATGTGCGAACAATGCCGAATTATACGCCGCAAAGGCGTCGTTCGGGTAATTTGCACCAACACGCGGCATAAGCAGAGGCAGGGATAAGGAGAATCAATAGTGCCACGCATACTTGGAGTTGATATCCCCGGCAGGAAGCGTGTTGAATATGCCCTGCGATACATTCATGGAATAGGTCCCCGCCGGGCTGCCATGATTGTAAAGGAAGCAAAAATAGACCCGGCCAAGAAAGCTGACGATCTGACTCCTGATGAGCTTCGCAGCATTCTGGGTATAATACAGCAAAGCTACCGTATTGAGGGTGACCTGAGACGGGAAGTATCCTCGAATATTCGTCGTCTCATCAGCATAGGCAGCTATCGTGGCTTGCGGCACCGCCGCGGACTTCCCTGCAGGGGACAGCGGACAAGCACCAATGCCAGGTCTCGCAAGGGTCCCAAGCGCACCGTAGGCGCCGTCCGCGGCAAGGAAGCTCGCGCTGCAGCCAAGCAGAAATAATCCTCCCTCAACCAACATTTTCTGACAAGGAAGCTTAGCATGACAGAAGAAGAAAAAGACGCTGCGACCCCGTCCGAACAGCCGGAAGCAAGCGCTCCTGCGGATTCAGCCGAAGAGGCTTCCGCTCCCGTTGAGAAGCCTGAGACCGACCAGACCACTGCCGGTGCAGATTTAGATGGAGGTGACGATGACACTCCCGCTGCCCAGCCCAAGGTGAAGGTGCGTAAAGGGGTAAGGCAGGTTTCATCAGGTGTAGCCCACATCAAGGCCACCTTCAACAACACGATTGTTTCCATTACGGATCCGCAGGGCGGCGTTGTCGCCTGGAGCACAGCAGGCCGTGCGGGTTTCAAAGGTTCGCGTAAAAGTACGTCTTTTGCCGCCACCCTCGTCGGTCAGGATGCCGCCCGCCAGGCTATCGGCCGTGGCATGCAGGAAGTCGAAGTTCGTGTGCAGGGTGCCGGAGGCGGCCGTGAATCGGCGGTGCGTGCGCTTCAGTCTTCCGGGCTGAACATTACTGTCATTAAGGACGTCACTCCCATCCCGCACAATGGGTGCCGCCCAAGAAAACGCCGCCGGGTATAATTTCCTTCTGTGAACGGTCTGCATCTGCCGTGATGCGACCAACGCATTGACTTCAATGAAAGGACGACTGAGATGCCAATACGACTGAGTAGATTCGAGATGCCCAACCGGGTGGTGAAGGACGAAGAGAATTCAACCGATTTCTTCGGGAGATACACCGCTGAGCCGTTCGAAATCGGATATGGAATAACGATTGGGAATTCCCTTCGCAGGGTGCTGTTGTCCTCCATTGAGGGCGCCGCGATTACCTCCGTGAAAATTACCAACGCGCCTCACGAGTTTTGCACCATACCCGGAGTAAAAGAGGACGTTACGGATATCATCCTGAACCTCAAGCAGGTGCTGCTCAAGACCGCGGTTCGTGATATTCCCACCCTTCGCCTCAAAATTAAAGGACCCGGTGCTGTCACCGCCGGCGACATTGAGACAGAGGGTGCTGTTGAAGTCCTGAACCCCGACCTGCACATCGCGGAACTGTCTGACGGTGGTACGCTGGAGATGGAGATTGAAGTTCGGACAGGTCGCGGATTCTGCTCCGCCGACCGGAACAAAGGGCCGAACGATGAAATCGGACGTATTGCCATTGACTCGGTTTTTTCACCGGTTCGTAAGGTCAACTTCACGACCGAAAATACCCGCGTCGGGCAGCGTACGGACTATGACAAGCTGATCATTGAAGTCACCACGGACGGCAGGACCAGCCCGGATGAAGCGCTGCGTATGGGGGCATCCATCCTTCGTCACCACCTTGATTCATTCGTCGATTATGATGATGAAATTATTGAATTCGAGGAAGGCGAACGCAAGGTAGACTCCGAGAGGGAAGACCTGCGCAAAAAGCTTCGGATGAGCGTCAATGAAATCGAACTGAGTGTCCGCGCAGCCAACTGCCTTAACAATGCGAACATCACAACTGTTGGTGAGCTCGCCCAGAAATCAGAAGCCGATATGCTTAAATATCGGAACTTCGGTAAAAAGTCCCTGAACGAGATCAAGCAAAAGCTCCAGGAATTGGGTCTCGGGCTGGGAATGTCCTTTGAGGCCGGTGTTGTAGAGGAGACCGCCGCAAGCTAAGGGCGGAAGGATTGAGAAGTTATGCGTCACCGTGTTGTTGATAAAAAGTTCGGTCGATCCAGCGCGCACCGCAAAGCGATGGTTACATCCCTTGTGTGTGCTCTGATCAAAGACAAGCGTATTAAGACCACCGTTAAAAAGGCAAAAGTGGCGCGGCGGGAAGCTGAGAAAATGGTGACCCTCGCAAGAAAAGGCGACCTGGCTGCACGCCGGCGAGCCGTCAGTCTCCTGAGGCGCCGGGATTGTGTTGCCGAGCTTTTTGATTCCCTGGTCAAGCAGTTCGAAGGCCGCAACGGGGGGTATACCCGTATTATTCGTACTGCACCGCGTGTCGGAGACGGCGCCGAAATGGCTTACCTTGAGTGGGTGACCTCGTCGACAGAGGCTGCGCCGGCTTCGGAAGAGCCTGCCGCCGCCGAAACGGCTTAGGGCGAAACTAGCCGTTTTGAAATAAAAAAGCCGTGTCATAGACACGGCTTTTTTATTGCCTGCATTTAATGATCAGGATGCAGACTACGCCAACAGGCGTGAGAAGAGGAATCACCTCAGGGCCGGACTTCTGTCGTTGTGTGACGATATTCCTCGGCCTTCTCCCGCATGCCCGCCTCAAGGGCTTCTACGGTGGTCAGGTTGTGTTCTGCAGCGTAGGCCCTGATATCTTCAGTAATGCGCATCGAGCAGAATTTGGGGCCGCACATGGAGCAGAAATGGGCGACCTTGGCGCCCTCAGCCGGCAGAGTCGCATCGTGGTATTTCATTGCCGTTTCGGGATCGAGGGAGAGGTTGAACTGATCTCGCCATCTAAATTCAAACCGGGCCTGGCTGAGGGCATTGTCCCGGTACTGGGCGGCCGGGTGCCCCTTGGCCAGGTCTGCCGCATGTGCAGCAATTTTGTAGGCGATAACGCCTTCCCGGACATCTTCACGATCAGGAAGCCCGAGGTGCTCCTTCGGGGTGACATAGCAGAGCATCGCGCATCCATACCAGCCAATCTGGGCGGCACCAATTGCACTTGTGATGTGATCATAGCCAGGAGCGATATCAGTCGTCAGCGGGCCGAGGGTGTAAAACGGAGCCTCGTGGCACCAATCGAGCTGCTTGTCCATATTCTCCTGGATAAGCTGCATAGGGACATGCCCGGGGCCTTCGTTCATGACCTGAACATCAAATTCCCACGCTCGGCGGGTTAGTTCGCCCTGTACCTTGAGTTCGGCAAACTGTGGTTTGTCATTGGCATCATAAATAGCGCCGGGGCGCAGGCCGTCACCTATTGAAAATGAAATGTCATAGGCGCGCATGATCTCGCAAATTTCATCCCAGTGGGTGTAGGTAAAGTTTTCCTTATGATGCGCCATGCACCATNNTAGGTAAAGTTTTCCTTATGATGCGCCATGCACCATTTCGCGAGTATGCTTCCGCCGCGCGATACAATGCCGGTCATGCGGTCCTGCGTATCCGGGATGAAGCGCAGGAGAACACCGGCATGAATGGTAAAATAATCAACGCCCTGCTCTGCCTGTTCGATGAGCGTATCTCTGAAAAGGTCCCATGTGAGTTCTTCCGGAATACCGCCCACTTTTTCGAGAGCCTGGTAAATAGGTACCGTACCTATGGGAACCGGAGAGTTTCGTAAAATCCATTCGCGGGTTGCGTGAATATGCTTACCCGTTGAGAGATCCATGACCGTATCGGCTCCCCAGCGCGTGGCCCACACCATTTTTTCCACCTCTTCTTCGATAGAGGAAGAGACCGCTGAAGTGCCGATATTGGCATTAATTTTCACCAGGAAATTCCGGCCGATTATCATGGGCTCAAGTTCAGGATGATTAATGTTGCTGGGGATAATTGCACGCCCCCGGGCAACCTCATCCCGCACAAATTCTGGCGTGATTTCCTCGGGAATCCTGGCTCCGAGCGGAGCTCCCCGGTGTTGGGTTTTCAGAAGTTCATCGTGCCGTTCCGCCTTAAGATTTTCGCGGATGGCAATGTATTCCATCTCAGGGGTGATAATGCCCCGTTTTGCGTACGCCATCTGGGTTACGGAGGATCCCGCTCGTGCCCGGAACCGCGGCGGGCATTGCGGCATTTCCATGGATGTTCCGTCGAGTGCGGTGCTTCCGGCCCCTCGAGCAGGCTGTATCTGTTCAACATCTCCCCGGGCAGTAATCCAGTCGAGCCTGTGCGGCCTCAGGCCGAGGCGGATATCGATGGCGGCGTCAGGGTCGGTATAAGGCCCCGAAGTATCATAAACGACCACAGGCGCATTTGAGCGGCCTTCGGAGGCATCCGATCCAATTTGATAGGTTGGAGACAGGGCAATTTCCNNCCCCGCTTTGTGATCCGTTCCGGTATATCTTGCGGGACCCGGGAAATGCGTCCTGGGTGATTCCATGGACACCTTCTGTCTTCTGATTGTCTGGCATTCGCTCTCGCTCCTCCGCAGATTCCAACTGTTAGAATTGATTAGGGACGTATATCATGTGCAGGCAGGCTAGAAAAGAATGGAGTTCAATTTAGTCTGTATTCTGAACAGGGAGTTGGTTAATGGCGGTGCCGCTTTCAGGGAAAACAGGGTTTGTCTATGATCCGCTATGCCTGGATCATCAAACGGGCCATGGTCATCCCGAATGCCCGCAGCGACTGGAGGCGGTCAGGTGCGGGGTGGAATCGCTTCCAGCGGATTCCGATGTTGTCCTGCTTGATGCGCGTGACGCCACGCTGGCCGAGCTGGCATATGTTCACACCGAGGCGTACATAACCCTGGCCTTGCGCGAAACTGCCGGAGCGCCGGGCGCCTTGAGTACGGGAGATACGGAGATTTGCGGCCCGCCCTCTTTGGATGCGGCCCTTCGCGCCGCCGGGGGTGTACTGAGTGCTGTGGATGCCGTCATCGACGGCCGGATTAAGAATGCATTTTGTGCTGTGCGCCCGCCCGGTCACCATGCGACACGCGATCGCGGTATGGGGTTCTGTTTGTTTAACAACGTGGCCCTGGGCGCGCGATACGCGCAAAAAACTCACGGGGTAGGACGCCTGCTCATCGTTGACTGGGATGTACACCACGGTAACGGCACTGAAGATATATTCTATCGTGACCCTGATGTTTTTTACTTCAGTGTTCACCAGTCACCCTGTTACCCCGGCACAGGCGCAGCTGCAGACACGGGAGAAGGGCACGGCAGGGGAACCACAATGAACTGCCCAGTACCCCCTGGTTCAACCGGAGAGGATTTTATCCGCCCGATCCGTGAGCGGCTTATCCCTGCCATGAAGAGGTTCAGGCCGCAGTTCATTTTCGTCTCGGCCGGATTTGATGCGCGTAAAAATGAACCCATCAGCCAATGCGAGCTGGAAGATCAGGATTTCGGTNNTGGTTTTAAAAATAGCCGACGATCATGCGGGGGGGCGGGTGGTGTCCGTGCTGGAAGGGGGATACGGCCTGCCGGGGTTAATGGAGGCTGCCCGGGTTCATGTTCAGCATTTATTGCAGGGGTAAGCAGGGATGAAAAGTCGGTCGTTGTGATGTGATCAGGGGGCTTGAATCACGTAATCATCAAATCCGCTGGAACGATGATCGGAAAAGGATCCGTTCGAATCCCGCGCTATTAACAGACACTCGGTATCTGCTGTTCCCTCAATAAGCTCCAGCCCGCTTTCAATATCGAGCACCATTAGCGTGGTGGCCAGTGCATCAGCAACCATGCAGTCAGGCGAAATGACGGATGCAGCGGCCACAGCGTTGGAAACAGGTGAACCGGTCCGCGCGCGGGTCGAGGATATGGGCATAGTACGTTCCCCCATCCTTGAAAAAATTACGGTAGTCACCCGAAGAGGCGATGCTTTTATCTGAAAGGGCAACACGAAGGTATTCTGAGTCGCCCGGCACCGATCCGCGTTCTGGTGGCTCTATGGCGATGCGCCAGGCGCCGCCGTCAGGTCCTGTGCCTGCGACTTTGATCTCCCCGCCAATATCTGTATAGACGTCAGGGCATCCACCCTCCTGCATGAGGCGAGCCACTTCGTCCACGGCGTAGCCCTTGGCAACCGCGTTAAGATCGAGGGAAAGCCCCGGATGCGTTTTTTGCAGTTTATTCAGATCGGGAACCCGAATATAAGCGGGGCCGGTTCGTGTCCGGGCCTGTGAAATTTGTGTCTCAGGCGGAATGCTTTTTCGGTTTTTATAATAAAACCCCCAGGCCGAAACGAGCGGTTTAAGGGTCGGATCGAATGCGCCTCCTGTTTGTCGCGATAGCTTCAGTGCATATGCCGTGACGCCTGCCAGCTCCGGAGAGACGGATATTGGCGTGATGTTTGTTGATGCATTGAAGCGGGATATCTGGCTGGTAGGATCGTAGGTGGAAAACACTCTGTTCAGGGCGTCCAGCCTGTTTTGCACCTCTTTTTGCAAGCGCCTGATATGGCGTTTGGGGACTCGGCTGTTGGCGACCTTGACAACATAACGCGTCCCCATTGTTTCACCCCCGAATTCATAGTTTCGGGGCAGGTTTGCGGCCCGCAGGTAGGGATAAAACACGAGGACGGCCAGGAACAAAAGGCCGAAAAGTGTTTTGCGGGGACTGTAGGGGCGCCTGGGTGCTGTCATAAGATATACTAAGCTACGGGTACCGCCGGCAGAGCGCCGGTTTCCCGGCACGTTCCGTTCAGGTCGCGTGCGTCTTCGCCGATTGGGGCAGGGGGGCTGAAAGCAGGCAAGCCCCGCATGCCCCGTCGAATGATCAGGACAACTAAAATTCGTCGAAGTCGATCATTTCGGGCTCAACACCCAGGTCATACAGCATGGATTTCACGGCGGAAATCATGAGTGGCGGTCCGCAAAGATAATACTCAATCTCAGTTGGGTCCTTATGCTTATCCAGGTAATTTTGCAGGACAACCTGATGAATGAATCCAACATACCCGTCCCAATTGTCCTCGGGCAGCGGTTCGCTCAAACCAATGTTAAAATCAAAGTTGTCAAAATCCTTTTCAATTGAACGAAAATCCTCTTCATAGAAAATTTCGCGCTTTGATCGGGCGCCGTACCAGAAGCTGACTTTTCGGTCGGTTTTCTTGGTGTGGAACAGGTCGAAAATGTGGCTTCTCATCGGGGCCATGCCGGCGCCGCCGCCGATGTAAACCATTTCGCGATTTGTGTCCTTGGCAAAGAATTCACCGTAGGGTCCGCTGATGGTAACTTTGTCACCCTTTTTCAGGCTGAAAATGTAGGAAGATGAGATGCCGGGGGGGACATCCATGCCGCGGGGCGGATTGGCTATGCGCACATTCAGCATCACGCGGTTACCCTCTGCCGGATGGTTGGCCATCGAGTAGGCCCGGAAGGTCTCTTCTTCATTTTTGTTGGAGAGATTAATCAGGCCGGTTGTTTTCCAGTCATCTATATACTCCTCCGTAACATCAAACTCGTTGAAATTCACCCGGTACTTGGG